>Ga0187862_10000481_pt1 | contig 45797 bp, 37 predicted proteins | sample June2016WEW_10_1_FD_133003 | JGI IMG/M metagenome (GOLD analysis project Ga0187862, IMG submission 133003) | Peatland microbial communities from SPRUCE experiment site at the Marcell Experimental Forest, Minnesota, USA - June2016WEW_10_150 | ecosystem: Environmental > Terrestrial > Soil >... | reverse complement strand
TCCTTAAGTTAAAACGAATTTTCCCGGTGAGCTCAAATCGAACTTGGACGCCCACATTTCAGCTCGATCAAAAGAAGGAGGCGATGCCTGCCGTTTAAGACGCTTAATTCTAAAAGCCCTCTGATGAAAGCGAATTTGGAATCTCCAGCCGTTCTAAAAGCGGTTGTTACGAAGTCAAAGGCGCGTCCCTCAGACGAATGGGTATTGCTTTCTGGTCTTCGCTTTTTTCTCGCGTCTGCTGTGCTCTGCGGTCACTGTAGGTATCTAATTCCTAAGATCACGGCTGCACCCAAGTTGATTTGGATAGGCGCTTTCCTGGGAGGACCCCCAAGCGTTTACGGATTTTTCCTCGTCAGCGGTTATAGCATTGCAGCTTCAATCCAGAAGGAACCCCACGGCTTTTATTTGCCCCGTATGGCCCGGATATGTCCAGTTTACTTGTCCTGTTTTATCGTGGCGTTGGCTGCCTTCGCAATTGTCGGAAGCCCAATAAAAATGGAATTTGGCGTTTCCATTTCCTTTGACGACCGGTGGTGGGTAATATGCCTAAATGCTATCGGATTGCCTTGCATTTTCGCCGCTGCGATAGGGACGTTTGGTCCAAGTTGGTCGCTGACGTGCGAAATCATTTATTACCTGGTTGCCCCCCCCCTAAAGCTTTGCTCAAGCAGACTGGTCTTGGCTTTGGTGTTTGTTTCTTTTGGATGCTTTGTGTATCACCATGAAAACGATTGGGCTGCATTACTCTGGGGCCAAACGGTGATTGGGCTTGCGGGATTTTGGCTTGCCGGTTTCCTATTTTACCGCCATCGAGCCAATCCACTCGCCGGGCCTCTTTTTGTTGGTGGAATATTAGCCGTTTATACGATGAATTGGAACTCATCTGAACCTTATGCCGGCATCAATTTATCGGTAAGTGTTCTTGCTATTGCGTATGCGACCCACATTCATTTGCCGAAGAATGTTGGAAGAATTCTGACATACTTAGGGGAGATAAGCTATCCACTTTATCTGGTGCATTTTCCGTTGTACATAATAATCTTCGGTTGTTTTCACGATTTTTTGGAACCGCATCCAAGAAGCATAGTGATTTATCCTGCGGCTGCCATCATCGCGTCAATTTTGATATACCATGTCATTGATAGGCCGGCCCGGAAGTTCATCCTGGAGACATTTGGAGTTCGGCGGCCACTAGCAACAATGCACAGGCCAGTCAAACAAGCTTAGATGAATCCACTTGCCGCCGATCTGGATCACATTCTTGCGCATACGCAGGAGGCTTGGGAAGAACTGCGTGACCAGCGGGTTTTCATTACAGGCGGCACGGGCTTTTTTGGCCGCTGGCTTTTGGAAAGTTTTGCCTGGGCAAATCAACATCTCCAGCTCGGAGCCGAGGCCGTGGTGTTGACGCGCCACCCCGATTCGTTTGCCGCCAAGATGCCCCATCTGGCCTCTCGGCGCGATTTGCATTTCCTGGCGGGCGATGTCCGCGATTTCTCATTTCCTCCCGGCGCGTTTGCGTTCGTCATTCATGCGGGAACTACCTCCACCGCGCCGGTGGAACCGCTGGAAATGTTCGGGACCATCGTGGATGGAACCCGACGCGTGCTGGAGTTCGCGGCCACCCACGAAACCCGCAAACTGCTTTTTGTGAGTTCCGGCGCGGTCTATGGGAGCCAGCCGCCGGACCTGCCGCGTATTCCGGAAGATTATGCGGGCGCTCCCGATCCGCTCGACCCGGCCTCGGCCTATGCCGAGGGAAAACGCGCGGCGGAACTGCTCTGTGGCCTCGCCGGCCAAAAAGACGGAACGGAAACCAAAATCGCCCGTTGCTTCGCGTTCGTCGGGCCGCACCTGCCGCTGGATGCCCATTTCGCCATCGGCAATTTCATTCGCGACGGGTTGTGCGGCGGTCCGGTGCATGTGCGCGGCGATGGCACGCCGTTTCGTTCGTATCTCTACGCGGCGGATCTGGCGATCTGGCTTTGGACGATCCTGTTTCTCGGCAAGTCCGGCCGCCCCTACAATGTCGGATCAGAGGAAGCGTTGACCATCCGCCAGGTGGCGGATGCGGTGGCGGCGGCCTTTGAGCCGGCGCGGACCGTGACGATTGACAAAAAGCCCATGCCCGGGGCTCCCGCCCAACGCTACATCCCCTCCACCAATCGGGCGCGGGAAGAATTGGGATTGGAAACCAGAATCACGTTGCCGAAGGCCATTAACCGAACGGTCGCCTGGCACGAACAAACAAACACAGAATCACTGAAACTCCAGGAATTGAAAGCATGAGCACCATTAAAATCGGAAACATCAATGTCGGCGACGGCCAGCCCTGTTTCATCATCGGGGAAATCGGCATCAACCACAATGGCGATATCAACCTGGCCAAAAAACTGATTGACGTGGCGGAGGCGGCCGGCTGCAACGCCGTCAAATTCCAAAAACGCACCCCAGAACTCTGCGTGCCCAAGGCCCAGCGCAGCGTCATGCGCGAAACCCCGTGGGGTTACATCTCCTACATGGAATATCGGGAAAAGGTGGAGTTCGGCAGGGAGCAGTACGAGGTGATTGACAGCTTTTGCCGCGAGCACGGCATCCTCTGGTTTGCTTCTGCTTGGGATGAACCCTCTGTGGATTTCATGGAGAAATTCCATGTGCCTTGTTTTAAAATCGCTTCGGCGACTTTGACCGACGACAACCTTCTCAAACACACCCGCTCCACTGGAAAACCGATCCTCCTTTCCACCGGCATGAGTTCGCTGGAAGAAATTGACCACGCGGTAGAGGTGCTGGGCACGAAAGACCTGATTCTCCTTCACGCAGTGAGCACCTATCCAGCCTACTATGAGGAGCTCAATCTCAAGGCGATTCCAGCTTTGCGCGAGCGTTACAAAGTTCCGGTCGGCTATTCGGGGCATGAAACCGGCATTGCTTCCTCGGTCGCGGCAGTGGCGCTGGGCGCCTGTTGCGTCGAGAGGCATATTACAACCGATCGCGCTCTTTGGGGCTCCGACCACGCAGCCTCGCTGGAATCCTCGGGATTGACCCGGATGTGCCGCGACATTCGCTTGATCGAAACCAGTTTTGGAGATGGACAGAAGAAAGTCATTGAACGTGAGAAACCGATCATCGCCCGGCTCCGCAAGAAGAATTGATATGTTCGAAAACATCCAGGCCATCGCCATCGACGTGGACGGTGTTCTGACCGACGGCACGTTCTGGTGGGGCGCTCACGGCGATCAATTTAAACGCTTCAGTTTTGCGGATATCACCGGCATTCCCAGGGGCCGCGCGGCGGGGCTGCGCTACGCACTCGTTTCCGGCGATTCTCATCCCGACAGCATGACCCTGGTGCAAAACTACGCCGACAAAATGAAAATCGCCGACGTTTACGCCGGCTGCCACGACAAGGCCGCCGCCGTGCGCGACTTTGCGCGGAAACATGCCCTGCAGCTCTCCCAGATTTGTTTCATCGGCGACGACATCCAGGACGTTCCGGCGATGGAGATCGCCGGGCTGGCGGTCGCCCCGGCCAATGCCCAGCCCGCCGCCAAATCCAAAGCCCAATTTGTCACCTCGCAAAGCGGCGGTTTTGGCGTCGTTCGCGAAGTGATCGAGGCCATCTTGCAGGAGCGAAATTCCGTCTTGAAAAAATAACATGGTTCCCACGATCAAACTTTCCGATTACGTCATGCAGTTCGTCGCCCGCCAGGGCGTCAAACACGTTTTCATGCTCTCCGGCGGCGGCGTCATGCACCTCGATGACTCCCTCGGCCGCTGCCAGGATCTCAAATACGTCTGCAACCTCCACGAGCAGGCCTGCGCCATCGCCGCGGAAGGCTATGCGCGCGTGACGAACCATCTCGGCGCTGCCCTGGTCACCACCGGGCCTGGCGGCACCAACACCATCACCGGCGTCGCCGGCGCCTGGCTCGACTCCACCCCGGTCCTCTTCATGTCCGGCCAGGTCAAGCGCGCCGACCTCAAGCGCCACTCCGGCGTGCGCATCCTCGGGGTTCAGGAAATCGACATCGTTTCCATTGTCAAGACGATTACCAAATACGCCGTCACTATCGAGGACCCCGCCAGCATTCGCTTTCATCTGGAAAAGGCCCTCCATCTCGCCCTGACCGGACGGCGCGGCCCGGTCTGGCTCGACATTCCCCTCGATGTTCAAGCCGCTCAAATTGACCCGTCGAAGCTCGAAGGTTTTACGCCGCCGGCGTCGTCGCCGTCACGCGCCGAAGACACGTCTTTGCGCGATCAGGTCAAGCAATTGGTCGGGATGCTCCAGCGCAGCCAGCGCCCGGTCTTGCTGGCGGGCAACGGCATCCGCATGGCGGGCGGCGAAAAAACTTTTCTTCCCCTCGTCGAGCGGCTCGGCATTCCCGTTCTCACCACTTGGCTTGGTTTGGATTTGATTCCTGACGATCATCCTCTGAGTTTTGGCCGGCCCGGCTCGCTGGCCCCGCGCGGCGCGAATTTCACCTTGCAGAATAGCGACCTCCTGCTGGTCGTCGGCTCGCGCCTCGATATGGCCATGACGGCCTACGCGCATGACCGGCTGGCGCGCGGCGCGCAGAAAGTGATGGTGGACATTGATGCGGCGGAAATCTGCAAAATGAAAACGCCCATCCATCTCCCCATCGTGACGGATGCCGCGCTCTTTCTCGACGAACTGGGCCGCCAGGCCGGCGGCGTCCCCGGCGGCAACTGGACCGGCTGGGTGCAGCGCTGTCAGGAATGGAAAGCAAAGTATCCGCTCGTGCTGCCGGAACATCGGAACGGTGCCGGGCCTCTGAGCATGTATCATTTTTCGGAGGCGTTGAGCGATGCCATGGCCGAAGGCGACGTCATCGCCCCCGGCAGCTCCGGTTTCGCCATCGAGATTTTTCTGCTCTGCCTCAAGATCAAACGCGGCCAGCGCTGCTTCCACAATCGCGGCACCGGCTCCATGGGGTTCGGCCTCCCGGCCGCCCTCGGCGCGGCCGTCGCAAGCGGAACACGCACCATTTGCGTCGAAGGCGACGGCGGCTTCCAGATGAACGTGCAGGAACTGGCCACCGTCGAACGCCTCGGTCTGCCCCTCAAAATCTTTGTCGCCAATAACGATGGCTACGCCTCCATCCGCGCCTCCCAACTCGGCTACTTCAAGCTCCTTACCGGAGCCGACCGCACCAGCGGCGTCACCCTGCCCGAATTGGAAGCCGTGGCCAGGGCCTACGCCCTGCCCTTCCTGCGGATTTCCTGCAAAGACCGGCTCCAGGAACAAATCCGCCAGGCCTTGGAGAGCCAAGGCCCGATCCTCTGCGAGGTGATGGTGGCCGCGAACGAAGACCGGATACCGCGCGCTTCCTCCTATATCAAACCGGACGGTTCAATGGGATCAAAGCCGCTGGAGGATTTGTTTCCCTTCCTGGACCGCGCCGAATTCAAGAAGAACATGCTCATCCCAACGATTGAGGAATAGAATGGCCGGGCACGAGCGGCCGGTATTTTGCTTGCAAAAGAGCGACCAAACCGATCAAACGCACCTTCCCGTGTTGGATGGAATCAGAGGACTGGCGATTCTCTTGGTCCTCGTGAGCCACATCTCGGAGCGTTTTAAGTTCGACGGCCACCTCCTCGGCAGCGCCAAGAAGATTGCATTTGCCGGGCGGACAGGCGTTGATCTCTTTTTCGTATTATCGGGATTCCTGATTACCGGAATCCTGTGGGATGCAAAAGAAAATACCCATTACTTTCGCAACTTTTACGCCCGGAGAACTGTCAGGATCTTTCCCATTTACTATGTGACGCTCCTGGGAATATTCGCGCTGCTGCCGGGAGCACTGCCTCTCTTCCATCACCTTCCTGACAAGGTATGGCAAACGGCGCACGACCAGATTGGCCTCTACCAACAAACCAGACATTATTGGGGATGGTATATTACTTATCTGGTTGATGTTCTGATCGCGTGGAAAGGTTTTATGATGCCAGGTCACTTCTGGACACTCGCGGTCGAGGAACACTTTTACCTCGTTTGGCCGTTCCTGGTTTGCTTTCTAAGGTATCGGGCCTTGGTGTTTACGTCCTTGGGAATAATTGTGGGAGCTTTCTTGCTTCGCGCGGTGCTGATTCCATTCCTAAATCCTGTCGCGATTTACGTTCTGACCCCATGCAGAATGGATGGCCTGGCATTGGGCTCCTTGATCGCATTGTTGTTTCGAGCGCCAGGGGGCGGGCAGAGATTGTCCGCGGCGGCGCGGGTGGTGCTCCCGGTGACGGCCCTCCTTTGGGCCAGTTTGATGTTCTACAGACGCGGCTGGTTGCAGTATGGCGGATTAGCCCAAACGGTGGGTTATACGGTTACGGCATTCTTTTACGGGTCCTTTCTTGTGATGGCTCTGTCGGCTAAGAGGATCGGTTCGCTGGTTTCCGGCAAGGCGCTCCGATTTGTTGGAAAACTCAGTTATGGAATTTACATTTTTCACGTCTTTGCCTTTTTCTTGCTGGCGCCGCTTTTTGCATTGGGGGATTCCACGCATTATTCGATAATTCACACCTTTGCGTCACATCTGCCCTCTGCTTTTGGGAGGAGATTCTGGCTGGCGCTTGATGGAATAGCCTATGTCATCCTGGCTGTGGGTTCTTCTCTGCTTATCGCTCTCATCTCGTGGCACCTCTTGGAACAGCCCTGCCTGCGGTTGAAGCGATTCTTTCCAATGAAGCAAACCGGGCAGGAGACCAGATCAACGCCTCCGGTTCCGGCACAACCCTCCGCCGCCGAAACTGTTTTATGAGGAACTCGCATTCCCGACAGTCCCCGGTGTGCCAAGGGGCCGAAAAACGATTGCTCTTCCGCCAAAGTTTCGGATCGCTTTCGAGCAGAAGCCTGCTCTCGGGATTCGACCTGGTGGCAATGCCGTATAGGAATTGATGCTAAACGGCGAAACAGCCAGCCAAATCGCCGAATGGCTGAACACGCTGCCGGAGGCAAAGGCGGCGCTCGACGCGGAGTTTGACGGCCAGGCCATCAACGAGATCAACCTTTCCAATTGGAAGCTCGGCGGCTACCGGGAATGGGAACTGCAACAAGAGGCGTTGGAAGCCGTCCGTCGGCTCGGCGCGAACGCCGCCGAACTCAACACGGAGTCGGGCGGCCAGATGGCTGATCAAATGGCGGCTTGTTTGACTGCCCGCATTGCCATTGCCTTGCAAAAGCTGCCGGACGAAGGAGAGGATCCGGCCGCACAATGGCAACGGCTGCGCCTCTTGTGCGGCGACCTTGTGGCTCTGCGAAAGGGCGATCACAATGCGCAATGGCTGCGGCTGGAGCGAGAAAAGCTGGATTTGGATTTGATTCCTGACGATCATCCTCTCTGCTTCGGTCGGCCCGGCTCGCTGGCCCCGCGCGGCGCGAATTTCACTTTGCAGAATAGCGACCTCCTCCTGGTCGTCGGCTCGCGCCTCGATATGGCCATGACGGCCTACGCCCATGACCGCCTCGCGCGCGGCGCGCAGAAAGTGATGGTGGACATTGATCCGGCGGAAATCGGCAAGATGAAGACCCCCATCCATCTTCCCATTGTCGCCGACGCCGCGCAGTTCCTGGGCGAACTCGCCCGCCAGGCCGGCGGCGTGCCCGGCGGCAACTGGACCGGCTGGGTGCAGCGCTGCCAGGAATGGAAGGCCAAATATCCGCTGGTTCTGCCGGAACATCGCGATGGCGCCGGGCCTCTGAGCATGTATCATTTTTCGGAGGCGTTGAGCGATGCCATGGCCGAAGGCGACGTCATCGCCCCCGGCAGCTCCGGTTTCGCCATCGAAATCTTTCTCCTCTGCCTCAAGATCAAACGCGGACAGCGCTGCTTCCACAACCGCGGCACCGGCTCCATGGGGTTCGGCCTCCCGGCGGCCATCGGCGCGGCCGTCGCAAGCGGAACACGCACCATTTGCGTCGAAGGCGACGGCGGCTTCCAGATGAACGCGCAGGAACTGGCCACCGTCGAACGCCTCGGCCTGCCCCTCAAGATCTTTGTCGCCAATAATGACGGCTATGCCTCCATCCGCGCCTCCCAACTCGGCTACTTCAAGCTCCTCACTGGCGCCGACCGCACCAGCGGCGTGACCCTGCCCGATTTGGAGGCTGTGACCAGGGCCTACGGCCTGCCCTTTTTGCGGATTTCCTGCAAAGACCGGCTCCAGGAACAAATCCGCCAGGTATTAGAGAGCCAAGGCCCGATCCTCTGCGAGGTCATGGTGGCCGCGAACGAAGACCGCATTCCGCGCGCTTCCTCCTATATCAAACCGGACGGTTCGATGGGATCAAAGCCGCTGGAGGATTTGTTTCCTTTCCTGGACCGCGCCGAATTCAAAAAGAACATGCTCATCCCAACGATTGAGGAATAGCATGCACGGGCGCGCCCAACCCGTGCCTCGCTTGCAGACAAATAAACCGACCAATCAAACGCACCTTCCCGTCTTGGATGGCATCAGAGGACTGGCCATTCTTTTGGTCCTGATGAGCCATCTCTCGGAGCGTTTTACTTTCGGCGGCCGCGTCCTCGGCGATGTCGAGAGCGCGGCGTCCGTTGGGTGGACGGGCGTTGATCTCTTCTTCGTATTATCGGGATTCCTGATCACGGGAATCCTGTGGGGCTCAATGCATTCGGCACCAAAGACGATGGTTCTGCCGAACGGTCGGCAGAAGCCTGGCACCTTAGGCGAAAGATACAGAGTAAGCGGACGTTCTCTTTCCTGCGTCTTGGCGATGCGGAACTACCATATCTCTTACCTATTAGGGCAAGGGTGAGGTATTGGCATAGAGAATTTTCCAAATGAAAGCACAAGCTACGGTAATCATAACAACGCGTGACAGGCCGGAAATGTTGGGCGAAGCCCTGCAATCCGTTCGCCTCCAGACTTGGGCTGCGGCCATCAAGCAAGTCATCGTCTCCGAAAACGGCGCGACGGAGGCCTCGCGGAATATCTGCGAACAATTTGGGGATTTGCCGCTGTGCTATCTGCGCCAAAATCCGCCCGTCTCATCGCTGCTTCACCTCAAGGCGCTCTGGCATCATGTGGACACTCCCCTGGTTGCCATCCTGCACGATGATGATTGGTGGGGTCCCAGGCATTTGGAGAATGCCTTGGGAACGCTCGAAAAGCATCCTGAATGCGTTGCGACATATTCCAATTTTCTGGACACCTACGGTCCCACAGTTGTGCCGTTTCTTTCTGAGAAAGCCTGGCGCGTGTGGGTCTCGTCCGGGTGTGATTTCAGCCCGCCATTGTTAATGCTCGACAAGGTCGGCGTGCTGCTGGCCTGTCTGCTCAATTCCACATTTCATTATTCGACGCTGGTGGGGCGGAAAGAGGCGATATGGGCCACGTATCTTAAAATGGTGGCGGAGGACAATGCTTGGGACAACGAACGGACTTTTCCCGTATTCCTCAGCGCGCAAGGTCCTATCGGCTATTTAACCAGCCACGCCGCGTTCATCAGGAACCATCCGGCCCAGGAGGGTTTCGATGCGGCATTCCGCGCGAAGGGTTTCGGGGAGATGAGAGTAAAAACCACACGGTGGCTCGCCCGACTGGACCCGAATGACACCAAACTTGCTGTAGCACGATTCAATCACAGTGTCAAGACGCTTCGTCCTGAATTGGTCAGTATCGTGTCAGGGCAGATAGAGGAGCCGCAAAGGAGCGTTTTAATCAAAGAGTTGCGGCTGAATCTGGTTCCCAGCCCGGAGTCGAGCAAGAAGTGGTTGCTGAAACAACTGTGTCCTCCAGTGGTTTTGGCCTTGCGCAGAAAAGTGAAAGGAACTGGCAGAAAGTTGGCTGCCAAGAAATGAGCAGAAGCGTTTCCGCCTCGAACGGCGGGGTGCTTGTTATTAGGCCGCCACCGAAACAGCGCGATTTAACCGCCGCAGACAGCAGTCCGCATGAAGCATCCGCCAGGCGAACGCAACGCACACATTGCGCAGAGCCACGATTGCCATGGAGCCAATAATACTTACAATCGCAATTCCAACGTACAACCGGCTTCATTTACTCAGACGGACCGTCGCGCTGATATTGCCGCAATTGCAGGAAGGAGTTGAGCTCCTCGTTTGCGACAACGCCTCGATTGATGGCACAGCCGATTACTTGAAGACCCACGTCGGAAAGCTTACGCACCACCGCCATGCCGAGAACATCGGCGGAGAAGCAAATTTTTACTCATGTATCTCACTCTCTAAGGGGCAATACACCTGGATTTTGTGTGACGATGATCTGCCTTGCTCGAACGCCGTGGAGCAGATTCTGCGGGCGCGAAAGGAAGCTGGCGAACCAGGCCTGATCTATCTTAGGGCCAAGCCCGGCGATCAATGTGTCAGCGACTATAATCCGCAGCCTGTTCAATCCGATTGGCGTGCCATGGATCGCGACACTTTTCTCACAGATATTGGCGTCTGGGTAACTTTTGGCTCGAGCATCGTTGTGCGCCGCGATTGCGTGGATAAGGATTTCATCAAGCTGCAGTTCAGTACTAATCTTGTCCTGGCAGCCATCGCGCTGCAAGCAGCCGGTTCGACAAACAGTATTATGGTTTCGGAACGGCCCCTGCTTTTTGTTCGCGGCGGCAATGCCGGCGGGTATAATGCATACACCGTGTTCACAAAGAATTTTCATCGCCTGCTCACCGAATGCCGCGCATTTGGCTATAAGCAAACCGCATTGAACGCCGCCTATGACAGTAGTTTGACTCAAGTCTTGCCTTACCTCATCCAAGTTTGGCCTATAACCATTCGCGGATTTTTCAACTTGGTGTGGTATAGCTGGACATTCCCCGCTTTTTATCGGCGCGTTCTTCCGGGCTTGGTGCGCAAGGCCGGGAAGTACGTGTGCCGGATGCCGTTCCGAGCATGCTGGTATCTCACGAAACGCATGGTCCAGTTGTATGCCAGCAGATTCGGCGCGGAGCTATATTCGCTTGTGCAGGAACAATTGGATAAGGCTGCCGTCAAGAATTTTAAAGCGAGAGTTGCCGATGCGGGCCCAAACACATTCGTGCGCCATCCACTTTATCTGAAGAACCCCAAGTACTTTCAGATTGGCCGCAACTTCAGGGCCGAACCAGGCTTGCGCATGGAAGCATGGGACAGTTTCGCCGGGCAACGCTTTCATCCGCTCGTCAGCATAGGCAACAACGTTTGCATAAACTGGAACCTTCACCTCGGCGCAATCAATCGTATTGAAATTCATGACAATGTTCTCATAGGTAGCAATGTCCTGATTACCGACCACAGTCACGGACAACTGAATTCTGAAGAAAACGAACAACCGCCCTGTTTGCGTCCCCTGACAAGCAAGGGGCCGGTGGTCATAGAAGAGAATGTTTGGATCGGTGAAGGCGTTTGCATTTTACCAGGCGTCAGAATCGGGAGGGGCGCCGTCATTGGCGCGAATGCAGTTGTAACATCGGACGTTGCGCCCGGCAGTGTCGTTGCGGGCATCCCTGCGCGGAAGCTCAACCGAGTGCGCACCATCCGGATTACAGACACATGACAGTAAAATCATGACTGTTGTGCTAACCATTTGCTCGGCAAACTACCTGGCGCATGCCAAAGTATTGGGCGATTCTTTGGCTGTGAGCAATCCTGAGTACAAGTTTGTCATTGGGCTGGTCGATCGCGTGCCGACCGAGATCAACCTTGCCAGTTGGCTGCCTTACGAGGTGATCCTCGTGACAGACCTTCGCATCCCGGAATTTCCGGCAATGGCGGAAAAGTACGGAATCGTGGAACTCAACACTGCAGTCAAGCCTTTTTATCTGGAGTTTCTTTATCAGCGAGACCCTTCGGTAGAAATCGTGATTTATCTTGATCCGGACATCTTGGTGTTAGGCAGTTTCAGGCCGCTGGCGGAAAAAATGGAAAAGAGGAATATAGCGTTGACTCCCCACAGCTGCACCCACGATGACAGCTTGGCTAACATCCATTATGAGATCGGGATGCTATGCACCGGAATTTATAATCTTGGATTCATCCTGACGGTCCGCGCCGAAACGACTTTTGCTTTTCTGAAGTGGTGGCAGAGACGCTTGTTGGATTATTGCTATTACCGGGCCGGAGCGGGGCTTTTTGTTGACCAGTTATGGGTTTCACTGGCGCCTTTGTATTTTGAGGGGGTTTACGTTGAAACGAATCCAGGCTACAACATGTGCTACTGGAACCATTTCGAGCGCCAATTAAGCTGCCAGGCAAATCGTTATCTCGTTAACGGAAGGCATGATCTGGTGTTTTACCATTTCAGTAATTACAATCCACTCAAGCCTGATGCCATCAACAGCCGGCCGACGGAGCCTACCGCGACCTTCGCCGAGAGTCCTGAATTGCGACCGCTTTACGATGATTATCGCCGGCGCTTGATGGAGGCGGGATATGCCTCGGTAAGCATGCTGCAGTGCTCTTTTGGAAAGAAACCCAAGCCGAAGGGAATCTGGAAGAGGACGACTCAAAAAGCAATCACAAGTACTTTAAGCCTCATGCCAGGAGGGATGCGGCTGGTTTTAAAACAAGCAACGACATTTATTGCCCGCAATTGTTAAAATAGTTTTAAAGGCATGTCAACAAAGGATGTTCCGGAGTCAGTCGTGCGCGAAATTGGCAAGGGGCGCGTCGGCTTTCAGCGACAAACTTAAAATGCGTTCCTCGACATTTCCAGTGGACAAACGAGAAGCATCTCTAAACGCGTGGCCGAGCATGGTTCTTCCATCCCAGGCGACTTTGCATTTCATCGCCGCCCCTTTTCTCTGGAACTTAACGGGTCGCTAACGCCCGCTAACGGCAATTCTAACGGGTCAAAGCTCAAAAATCCCCAATGTTTACGGGGGTCCTAACGCCCTAACGGCTCCAGATCCCCAAAGGTTTCCCTCCCGACCCAAACCGGCGGCCCGCCGTGGCGTGACCAGGCTGGGGCCGGAAGGGTTGCCAGCATGGGAGATGAGTTACCTCTTCCATATCGCACAGTGCCGGCAATTTGAAGTGGAAGGAATCGCTCCAGGAACTATGCCAAGCGCGGTTTGCGGAAATTGTAAAGATCCCCGCCCAAGACCTTGAGAAATGGATATTTCGATCCTGATTTCCACGCACAATCGCGCCGACAGTCTGGCGCGGACGCTGGATTCTTTGAAGGGGGTGGTGATACCCGACCGGGCCAGGGCGGAAATACTGGTTTTGGATAATGCCTCCACCGACCATACGCGCGCAGTGGCACAGAGCGGCCCATTGGGCGGCTACTTGTTGCGCTACCTGTATGAGCCGGCCCCCGGAAAGATGCGCGCGCAGAACCTGGGCTTGAGCGCCGCTCGAGGAACGATTCTGCTGACGACCGACGACGACGTGATTCCGTCGAGGGATTGGCTTGTGCATATGACAGAACCGTTGCGCAAAGGGGATTTAGATGGCGTGGTGGGGCGAATCGAACTGGCGGCGGATCTGTTGCGGCCCTGGATGACGAGCATGCATAAATATTGGCTGGCGGCGCCTGAGCCGGCCGTGGTTGGCAGATTGGAATTGATCGGCGCCAGCATGGCGTTTCACCGCCGTGTTTTGGATCGTGTGCCTTTGTTTGATCCCGAACTGGGTCCAGGCGCGCTGGGTTTTGGCGATGACGGCCTGTTTTCCTGGCAATTGGAGGAAGCTGGTTTTCGGATAGGTTACGCGCCGGAGGCGTTGGTGACACATCATCCCGACGCCAGCAGGTTATCACGCGCCAGTTGGTTGTCTGCGGCCCGGGCGCGAGGCCGATCCGAAGCCTACCAGCTTTATCACTGGCTGCACGGCGATATCAAATGCGCGCGGCTGCGGCGCTGGTGCCTCGGCGCCAAATTGGCGGCCCGGCGGCGCGTCACCGGGATGGCGTCGGAAGGAGCGCCCTTGTGGGAGCTTAGTTATGTATTGCACATGGAGAAATGCCGGCAATTCCAAATCGAATGCGGGCGGCCCAGAAATTACGCCAAACGCGGTTTGCGGAGACTGTGAAAAATGATGAACATTGGCGAAGCGTTGGCCCAAGCGACCATTGCGGCTGAAATCGCCGGCCAGGAACGCGCGCAGAACAACGTCTTCAGGCCGATGGACGCCGAAAACCTCGCATGAAGCCGCTGGTATCCATTTTGATTCCAGCATACAACGCGCAGGCGTGGATAGAGGGCACGTTGGAATCCGCCATCAACCAGGATTATCCCAATGTTGAGGTAATCCTGGTCAATGATGGATCGGCCGACCAGACCCTGGCCCTGGCAAAAAGATACGAATCCAAGGCTGTCAAGATCGTGGATCAGAAGAATGCGGGCGGACCTGCGGCGAGGAATGCCGCCTTCGGCCACGCGCAGGGTGACTATATCCAGTGGCTCGACCACGACGACTTGCTGGATCGGCACAAAATAAGCGAGCAGCTCAAGGCGGTTGATGATGCGCAGGGTGACAGCCTCCTGCTGTCCGCGGCTTTCGGAACATTTTATTACTGCACGGAAAGGGCCGTTTTTAATCCCACCAGCCTCTGGCGGGACCTGACACCCCGTGAATACTTCTTTGCAAAATTCCAGGACGATCAATGGCTGCAGACCTCGGCTTGGCTGATCAGCCGGAAGCTCTCCCAAATGGCCGGTCCCTGGTGGGAGGTTCGGTCGCCCGACGACGATGGAGAATATCTTTGCCGTGTCGTTTCGGCTTCGGAAGGGATCCGCTTTGTCCCCACGGCGAAGTCGTATTGGCGGGTGGGCAACCATCAGAGTTTCAGCTATAGCCGGGGCGCTTCCACTGCGGCCTCGGAAGCGCACCTAAAGTCAATCGTCCGGTGCATCGAACATTTCAGGTCCATGGAGGATAGCGAGAGGAGCAGGACTGCTTGCGTCTCTTTTCTTCGCCATCGGCTGATCTACTTTTACCCGGATCATCCAGAATTGTTGGAGCGAATTTACAAGCTGGCAAACGAGTTGGGGGGAAGCCTTTCCACTCCGCCTTTGCGCTGGCACTATAATCTTATCCGGTCGTGTTTCGGCTGGCGGGTAGCCAGGGCCGCCAACGTGTCCATTCCCTGGTGCAAGACGATGCTCTTCAGAAACTGGGATAGGCTCATCTACAAGTATTACGCCGCTTCCGGGAAGCAAGGGACGCCCCGGTGAGATTGAGCTTCGCCAAGTGCGAGTATGTCGAGAAGCCCGAAGATATTGTTCATCAAATCCACGAGTTTTGATGCGCCGCAGGCGGCGGAAGCAGCTCAGGACTTGTCTGGTCGGTCCAAATCCGCAGATCAGGCGCGGCGTTGTTTTGGTTTGCTCCATCGCCGCGAACGCTGGGGATTGTCGCTGCGCGGTTGGTTCGCCGCGGCGGGATTGGCCGCGCTCCTGATCGTGGCTTTCATGTTCCGGGTTTATCCATTTCTGGCCGTCACCGAGCGCCAACAGCCTTCGGACTATCTGGTGGCGGAAGGCTGGGTGCCGGTGGACGTTCTGAAAGGGGCGTGTGACGAGTTTAACAAAGGCGGCTACAAGAGAATTCTGGTCAGCGGCTGCCTTGTTTACGATGAATGGGCCGACGAACCAGGCGTCACATACGCTGATTGGGGCGCTTCCAAGCTCCTCAGGCTGGGCATGCCCCCCGGGCTCATTCAGCCTGTGCCATGCTTGGTCCAGAAAAAGGATCGCACCTATTCCGCGGCTGTGGCTGCAAAGCAGTGGATGGACCAGCATGGGATTCATCCCAGGCAAATCAATGTCGTTACACAAGGTTCACACGCCCGGCGCAGCCGGTTGTTGTTTCAGGAAGCCTTCGGGCCCGAGGTCAAAGTGGGCATCATCGCCGTCGCGGACCCGCAGTTTGATGCGGATCATTGGTGGCGCACGAGCGAAGGCGTGCGGGAAGTGCTCGGTGAGAGCATCGCCTTTTTGTATGCCCGGCTGCTTTTTCACCCCTCCGATACCGCTTCCAGCCAATAGACAAGAGGTTATATGCCTTGTTTTCTTTGCACTGCAAAACGTCAGAATCGCTCCCTTTTGCGAAGATTTTTTACCCGCAAAGCAACGGCAAGCTCGAACGCTGGCGCCAGAGCCTCAAACGGGAAAGCATCCGTCAGCGCTCCCCGCTCTCTATCGAAGACGCCCGCCAGATTGCCGGCCAGTACGTCCAACATCACAACACCCGGAGCTTGCACAGCGCCATCGGTTACGTGACCCCGTCCGACAAGCTGGCCGGGCGTGAGCTGGAAATCTTGGCCGCGCGGGACGGCAAACTGGAGGCCGCCGGGCAAGAGCGCCAGGGCAAGCGGAAAGCCGCTCGGGCGGCGTTGGCTCCGCCGAAGGAAAAAACCAATTTGACAGAACCACTGGCTGGTGCAATGATGGCCCCGTCCCGTGAAACAGAAGCGGGCTCTGCTGAAGAGCAACCCGCCGAGGGATAACGGCATGAGGCGACAAAATAAAAACGTCTCCACTTTTTGGTGAGGATAAAAACCTCCCTGGAAAAACTTTCTGGAGACATTTATTTTAGAGCCTCCATATGCCTCAAAAAACTTGGGCTTGGGGGCAGGAATCCCCGGCCTTTTTAGTAATTGAAGGTGAACTGGGAAAGTCCATTTCACGCTGAAGATGGACAGTTTTGCGAAGCCGGTGTAGCTCAACGCTAGAGCAGCTGAAAAGTAATCAGCAGATGGAGTGTTCAATTCCTCCTGCCGGCTCCAGAACTTGCATCTCGTTGCACAAGCAACGGATTCAGTTCATTGAGTTATGACGATCCCTGATAACAATCAAATCTCACATTTTCGCCTGCAAAAGACCACCGAGGCAAAATTCGCTGATTTTGAGCGGAGCCAGGGGGCAAAAATTGTCACGATAAATGACATCCACTGGAGGCAGGTTCGTCCTTTTTTCTTCCGGCCTCTCCTTCCGTTTCGAGAGTACGCACCGGAGGCGGTTACCCCACCGCTGCTTTCGCATATTGGGGGATGCGAGTTCGCGGTGCCCAAAAATATTCCTGCCAATTCGCGTCTCAACATGCTTATCTTCCAGAATGTGGAGGCGTATTCACTGACAGACTTAGGCAGAGGAAGAAGACGACAAATCATGTCTGCCGCGAAAGTCTTCGCCATCCGGGAAATTACAGATGTGAACGAGTTTAAGGAGAAGGCCTATCCAATCTATGTCTCCTTCTATCAGCGCACTGAATACAAATACAAAAGGGATCGCCTCAATCAATTGTCGTTTTCGCGGTGGGCTGAATCGTTGTTCCAATATGGGAAGTTTCTCATTTTAGGAGCCTACAGGAATGAAAAGTTGGAAGCCACGTGGACTTGCCAACTGGTGGAAGACACAGTTATTTCTATGACGGCGTTTAGTACATCGGAGTCTCAGCGCCTGAACGTGAACAGCCTCTTGATCCACTCCGTCCGCGAAGCGTCCGCCTCGAGCGGGCAGGCGAAACAAATATTTGTTGGGATGTATAAATACGGGGCGGCGCACGGGGTTGATGATTTTTATTTGGAGAGAGGTTGCAGTCTGGTCCAGATGCCGGCCCGCCTTCGCATCAACCCGCTGGCGGCGGCTGCTTTGCGCGTTTTTCTTCCGGCTGATCTAAGGAGATTGCGAGGCATTCTGACGGAAGCCCATGCCGACACAGAGGCAGGCATGGGCTCCAATCCAGCCGGCCTGATAAAAGGGAGCGAAAAGCCGACTGCAGAGGGCCGGGGTCGTTAGCGGGGGGTTATTCAAGGGTTCAGTTCGAGGGCGTGGTTTAAAAGACAAAATGGCAGCCTTGCAAAGAATTGCAGATAATGGTTTAAGTCCTCTCGCCTCCACCAATTTAAGCCCGCACACCACTCAATGCCGGTTGAATTGCCTGATGGGAGCTTAGATGGATGCGCCTTTTGAATTCTCAGCCTCCGCATCGAGCTAGTGCTTATGTGGAAACCGACAACGGCCAAATCGAGCGCGGCTTCAAGGGCACTTATAAAAGGCACGGCGCGCTCAATCTGTTTGCCGCGTTGCAAGAGGCTGCCGGCGAAATCAAGATTCGCTTTCGAGGCAACGAGTTAAAGCACTGCAAATTAGGTCCACATCCCGATCAGACATTTGCGGCGACAAGGGCAAATTCAGAATCGAGGATTTGAGGCCAAAGGCGTTGGGAAATTGGTTCTTGTCCAATGGCTGGTGATGGGCCCACAGCGTGAGGGCGTAAATGCCAGATTGATGAAGACGTCGTTGCGCCTGCAAGCGGAGAGCTGGGGAAAGGCATATGGTATAGTGACTCAAGGCATAAGGGGAGGTCTTTGGGCGGATCACAAATTTGGCTGCATGGAGATTGCTGTGATAGCGGCGCGCCAGAGTTATGCGGGCTTGATGGAGCGAAGCGACGTGTTCCAGATTCCACTGGGCCAGGCTGCGGTCCAGGAGCGTCGAGGGCAGATTCCATTCAGGTGCACTGGAGCAACCCGCGGCCCAAGAGGCTGGAAATCCAACCCAAGGGGTTTCAGGCAGCGTTGCAGGAGCCAGTTCAGGGCGCAATCTCCGGACCAATGAATAGACCTGGGGATAGTGCGCCAATGTGCGCAGGAAAACTTCAGCCATCCGTCGGAGCCGCATTTTAGAATCGGTTTTCGCCAGAGTGGAGTCGCGAAGTTGTCTCACCTCGTTTCCCAAAGCCGGGTCGCGGGCAAAGCCCATGGCGCCCCATCCGGCGAACATCGGTTTGCTGGTGGAGCCAAAACTGAGGAGGGCAAAATCCCTGGGTTCCAGTCGCTCAAAGAGAGCGGGATGGGGCACCGACATGGCCATATCGACGATTCGGACCAATGGAGGCGAGATGGCATTCCGGGTAACCTGGGCCAGGTCGTAGGTATGTCCGAAGGGTTCCGTGAGGACGATTGCGTACTTTCCACTTTGCGCGGGGAAAAGCGTTTCTTCATTCATGAGGAAGCCCTCTTTCGCGGCATCGATCAAGTGGATGGCACCGCCGGAGCGGACGATGGCTTCATGGACCACGCTGCAAGTGAAAGCCGGACCCAGCACTTTGGTCTGCGGACCGATCGAGGCGCGCAATGCCCAGCAGATTCCAGCCCTGGCCGAAGGGAGCCAGACGGCAGAGGGGCAACCCGCAGCCGTAGCGTAGGCCGCCTCGAGTTGATCGAGCCTCCGGCTCTCCGGATTGGCCAAGCAGGATCCTATGATGGTTCCGATGCCGAAGGAGGATCTATGTGGCGGAATCATCATTAGCAAAAAATGAATGCCAGAATGTTTCCGTTACCTTATGTTAAGGATGAATTGAGAGTCGGCTGCTGTGCCGGCCCGAGGATTTGGCCGGTGTATTGATACACCCAGAAGGCCTGTCCGAACATGGCGGCTTCACACATCTTCCGAAAGGCCCGGTTTTCGGAGAACATTTTCCCATAGCTTTGGGACAAAAGCAGCCTCTCGGTATAGATGATAATAAAAGGCTTGTTCAGGCTGTTTGCCCGTCCGATAAGCTTCGTTAGGATCAGACCCATGAACTCGCCCGAGAAAGGGCGAAACATGAAAAACACATCATCTGTGGCGCGGTCGCAGTACTCCAAGGCATCCATTTGGAGGATGGTAATGGAAGAGGTCTGAGTCGAAGGCAACCGGCAATGGGCGACGTTTTCCCGGGCGGCGATGCACAATTCGGGGGACAGATCAACTCCAGTCACTTTTGTGAAACCGTACTCCGCCGCGAGAATACAGGCGCGGCCCAGGCCGCACCCCAGATCGACAAAGCTCAGGTCCCAGGACAGGGCCAGCTCTTTGAGCATCTGGCGGAGAGCCCACCCGTTGACAGGCCCGTAGCGAGTGGCATCCGGCAACCTGGATGGCGCAAAAGAAGTACTGGCAAGGGAGATAAACCCGCTGGTCCTGATGCGGTATTTGCGGTCAAAGCATTTGAGGTACCGATCATCCACGTTAGAGATCAAAGTTGAGATCGTCTTGACCAATCCGACGCCCCGAAGCAGGCAGAAGCCGCGTGATAAGGCGGAGAATAAGTTATGTTGATCAAAAAGTCGCGACATAGCGAGTAACAGTTGGCCAAAGTCTTCCCGCGCCGCGCAGAAAAGCAAGCAGATTCTTGTAACCGGCGGGGAATCTGTCCACGGCTCGGGAATCAGGCTCGGATGCGAATGACTTTCAAGATGGAATCCATGCTCTCTGATTGTGCTTTCGGCTTTCCGTTTCAGTCGCCGGGCGCGAGAATAAAGTCTATGAATACCGAACAAGCTTTGAGTCACATTAACGCCGCATTTAAGGAGGGCGCGGAATTGCGCCTGAGCGTCGCCCGGGACTGCGGTCCGGCCATCGTCTCAGCCGCCCAAGCCATCGCCCTCTGCCTGCGTTCGGGCGGCAAGCTCCTCTTCTTTGGCAACGGCGGCAGCGCGGCGGACGCCCAGCATCTGGCCGCCGAATTCGTCGGGCGGTTCGTCCTGGAACGCCGGGCCTTGCCCGCGGTGGCCTTGACCACCGATTCCTCCATCCTCACGGCCGTCGGAAATGATTACGGATTCGACCGCGTTTTTTCCCGGCAGATCGAAGCCTTGGGCCAGGCCGGGGACGTGGCCATCGGCATCAGCACCAGCGGCAATTCCCCCAACGTGATCGCCGCGCTCAAACTGGCCAGGAGCCAGAATCTCAAGACCATTGGCTTGGCGGGCAAAGATGGCGGCCAGCTTCGCCTCTGCTCCGATATTCCATTGGTCGTCGCTTCGCCCAATACCGCGCGCGTGCAGGAGTGCCACATTGCCATCGGGCATTTGCTGTGCGAGTTGGTGGAAATGGACCTCTTCCAAAGCAAATCCGCCGGCCAGGAAAAATAGACCGAGTCGTCATGCTCAAGAACGTCCCCAAAACATGGTGTGTCACGGGTGTGGCCGGGTTCATTGGCTCGAACCTTCTCCAAGCCCTGCTCAAATCCGGCCAGCGCGTGACCGGCTTGGATAACTTCGCCACTGGCCACCGGAAGAACCTGGATCAGGTTAGAGACGCAGTCTCGCGGCAGCAGTGGAAGCGGTTTAAATTCTTGGAGGGCGATATCCGGCGCCTGGAAGATTGCCGCCGCTCGATGCGCGGAGTCCAGGTGGTCTTGCACCAGGCGGCTTTGGGCTCGGTGTCTTGTTCGGTGGACGATCCACTCGCGTCGCATGAGAGCAATGTCACCGGATTCATCCACATGCTGGTGGCCGCGCGGGAAGCCGGGGCGCGCCGGTTTGTCTATGCCTCCAGCAGTTCGGTTTACGGTGATGACGACCGGCTGCCCAAGATCGAAGCCCGTCTTGGCCGGCCGCTTTCGCCGTATGCCGCCACCAAGTCCATGAACGAGCTTTACGCCGGTGTTTTCGCGCGATGTTATGGGATGGAGACCATCGGCCTGCGCTATTTCAATGTGTTTGGCCCGCGGCAAGACCCGGAGGGCGCTTACGCGGCGGTGATCCCAAAATGGATCGCCGCGATGATTCGCAACCAGACCGTCGAGATCAATGGGGACGGGAATACCAGCCGCGATTTCTGTTATATCGCCAATGTGGTGCAGGCCAACCTAAAGGCCGCCACCACCGCCAAACCAGGCGCCATCAACCAGATATACAATGTGGCGGGTGGGGAGCGAACCACTTTGAACCAATTGTTCCATCTGCTCCATCAGCGATTGCTTCCGCGCTGCCCGCACCTCAAGGATTTCAAGCCCGTTTACCGCGACTTCCGCCCCGGAGACGTGCGCCACTCCCATGCGGACATCAGCAGAGCTTGCCGTCTGCTGGGCTACCAGCCCGCCCATGACATCCGGTCGGGCCTGGATGAGGCTCTGGATTGGTATGTGGCCAATCTCCCCGTTCCCTCAAAACGCCCGGATGGGATTCCGCATAAAACCAGCGCGAAGCAACTTTCGGCTGGTAATTCTCACGTTTCTGAACTTCCCTCTCGGTTAAAACCGCCTCGAGGCGGCGTGATTCAAAACTTATGAGAATTGCCATCGTTGGTTTGGGTTATGTCGGCCTCCCTTTGTCCCTCCAATTCGCCCGCTCCGGCGCGAGTGTTTTGGGGCTGGATGTGGACCGCGTCAAGGTCGAGGCCATCAACCAGGGACGAAGCTATATCAAACACATCGAATCTGCCGCCATCGCCGGGCTTGTCAAAGCCGGCGCCTTCTCCGCCTCCACCGATTTCAGTAACGTCAAGAAGATGGACGCCGTGATCATCTGCGTCCCCACGCCCCTGAACAAAAACCGCGAGCCGGACATCTCCTTCATTACTGAGACGGGACGCAGCATCGCGCCCCACCTCAAGAAGGGAATCCTGGTCGTCCTCGAATCCACCACCTATCCCGGCACCACTGACGAAGACCTGCGCGCCGTGTTGGAAAGCGGTTCCGGGCTGAAAGCGGGAACCGACTTCCATCTGGCGTTCTCTCCGGAAAGAGAAGACCCGGGCAACCCGGACAGCAAAGTGGCCCTCATCCCAAAAGTGATCGGCGGCTACACGCCCGCCTGCCTGGAACGGGCCAAGGCAGTCTATGGCGTGGCCATCAAAACACTCGTGCCGGTTTCTTCCTGCCGCGCGGCCGAGGCTGCCAAGCTGACCGAAAACATCTTTCGCAGCGTCAACATCGCCCTGGTCAACGAACTCAAGATTGTCTATACGGCCATGGGCATTGACGTCTGGGAGGTGATCAATGCCGCCAAGACCAAGCCGTTCGGTTTCATGCCGTTTTACCCGGGGCCGGGCCTGGGCGGCCACTGCATCCCCATAGACCCGTTTTATTTGACATGGAAGGCGCGCGAGTACGGCGAAAACACTCGCTTCATCGAGCTGGCCGGCGAAATCAATACCACCATGCCCGCCTACGTCATCCATCAGGTCATCGCTGCCCTCAATGCCCGCAAAAAGGCCCTCAACGGCGCCAAAATCCTCGTGCTCGGCCTGGCCTACAAAGCCGATGTGGACGATGACCGCGAATCGCCCAGCTACGTGCTGATGACCTCGCTCAAGGAACGGGGCGCGGAGGTTTCCTACCACGATCCCTGCGTCCCGGTGATCAAGCTCACCCGCGAACATCCGCAATGGGCGGGCGTGAAGTCAATCCCGTGGAACCAAAAATCCATCAAGGCCTTCGATCTGGTGCTCATCGCCACCAAGCACAACTCGGTGGACTACCGGCAACTGGCCTCTTGGTCCAGTTGCATTGTGGATTCCCGCAACGCCATGGCCGGCGTCAAGACCAAGCCCGGCCAGGTTTGGAAGGCCTGATTTCGGCAACGCAATGGAAACGGCATGATCGTACTGCTCGGCTCCAGTGGATTTTTTGGACGCGCTTTCGCCGGAGAATTGCGCCGGCGGGGCCAGTCCTTTATCCCGCTCACCCGCACGGCGTTCGATTACACCCGTTTTGACTACCTCTTTGATTACCTGCGCACCATGAGGCCCGTCTTCCTCATCAATGCCGCCGGCTACAACTGCCTGCCGGAGGAGGACGGATCGGAAGCCGCCCGCGAGAAGGCCATGGTGGCCAACGCCATGCTGCCCCAAATGATCGCGCGCGTCTGCCTGGTCACCAAGACCCCGTGGGGCCATCTGTCCACCGGCTCCATTTACTCCGGCGCAAAAATCATCGAACAAGGCAAGGTCCGCGTCGAGAAAGACCTCAGCCGCCCCGGAGTGCGGGAGAGGTTCGAGCAGGAGCCGCGGAGCTTTCAAGGCTTCAATGAAACCGATGAGCCGAATTATTCATTCCGCTGCCCCCCTTGCACTTTTCACAGCGGCACCAAGGCGCTTGCGGAGGAGGCCATCCGGGACATCGGCCAGAGTTATATCTGGCGGCCCAGGCTGGCCTTCAGCGAACAGGAGGAGCCGGGCAACTTCCTCTGGCGCTTCCATCGCGATGCCAATCCTGGCGAGACGATAGATTCCCTGTCCCATGTCCAGGATTGTGTGCGGGCCTGTCTGGACCTCTGGAAAATCGGCGCGCCCTACGGCATTTACAACTTGACCAATCCCGGCGCCATCACCACCAGGCAGTTGGCCGAGTTGATGCGACGCTTCTTGAAACTGCCCCGCCCCTTGGCTTTCAGTCAGGTATCCGAAGAACCTGCGCGCGCTGGCGGCAAAGCGCCCCAGTCCCATTGCATTTTGGACGTTTCCAAACTCCTGGCCGCTGGCGTGAAAATGCGAAGTCTGCACGAGGCGCTGGAGGACTCCCTGAACAAGGCGCGTCTGGCGGCCCGCTCCCTGCAAGCGCCCACGACTCCTTCCCCGCCATTCCCGCCCAGCCACTCTTGATTTTCCAGACACCCCATGAAAAGAAACCTATGAAGGGAATAATACTCGCCGGCGGGGCCGGTTCGCGCCTCTTCCCGCTCACCTTGGTCGCCAGCAAACAGTTGCAGCCAGTTTATGACAAACCGATGGTCTATTATCCCCTGACCACCTTGATTGAAAACGGCGTGCGCGAGATTTGTCTCATCTCCACGCCTCAGGATCTGCCCCGCTTCCGGCAACTCCTGGCCGACGGCCGGAAATGGGGATTGAACATTGATTATCGCGAGCAGCCAAAACCCGCCGGCATCGCCCAGGCCTTTTTGATCGCCGACTCGTTTATCGGCGCCGACCCGGTCACCCTCATTCTGGGCGACAACATTTTTTACGGCGCCGACAGCTTCAAGGCCGCCTTCGAGCAGTTTGACGGCGGCGCCTGCATTTTCGGCTATCGGGTGACCGATCCGGAGCGTTACGGCGTGGTGGAGTTTGACCAGGACGGACGCGCCATTTCCATTGAAGAAAAACCCAAGGCGCCCCGCAGCAACTACGCCGTGCCCGGGCTTTATCTTTACGACAACACCGTCTTGGAAATTACGCGCCAACTCCGCCCCTCCCCGCGCGGAGAACTCGAAATCACCGAAGTCAACGTCGAGTACCTGCGGCGCGGCCAGTTGCGCGTGCGCCAGTTGAGCCGCGGTTTTGCCTGGCTGGATGCCGGCACCAGCAGCAGTTTGCACGAAGCCTCCGCTTACGTTCAAACCATCGAGAGAAGACAGGGCATAAAAATCGGCTGTCCGGAGGAGGCCGCCTTCCGCCGCGGATTCATCAACCGGCCCAGCTTTGAATCGCTGGTGGCGCAAACTCCCAACTGCGAATACCGGGATTATCTCAAGGGTGTCCTTGCGGAGGGCCATCTATGAGCATGATTATCCTATTGGGTGGCAACGGTTATATTGGCCAGGCCTTTGCTCGGGCTCTGGCCGCTCGCGGCCTCCCCTTTGAGGCCCCGGCTCGCGCCCGGACCGACTACACCCGGTTCGGCGTCTTGACAGAACTGCTGCGCCTCACCAAACCGGACTTTCTAATCAACGCCGCCGGTTACACCGGCAAACCCAACGTGGATGCCTGCGAAAAAAATCAGGCCGACACCTTGCAGGGAAACACCCTGTTCCCCGCCATGGTCGCCCATGCCTGCGCCGCGCGGGACCTTCCCTTCGGCCATGTTTCCTCAGGATGCATCTACGCCGGCGCCCGAATTGCCGGCGGAGTGGAAAAAGACCTGACCACGCCCGAATGCCAGGCCTTGTTCCAGCAAAACCCGGCAGCCATCGGCGGCTTCACAGAAACCGACGAGCCGAATTTCACCTTTCGCCGCCCTCCATGCAGCTTTTACAGCGGCACCAAGGCCCTGGCCGAAGAAGCCCTCGGGGGGGTCGGTCAACACTTTATCTGGCGCTTGCGCATCCCCTTCGACCAATTCGACAATCCGCGCAATTACCTCAGCAAGGTCCAGAATTATCCCAAGGTTTATGATAACATCAACTCCCTCTCCCATCGCTCTGACTTTGTCAACGCCTGCCTCGACCTCTGGCAGATGCGCGCCCCCTTCGGAACTTACAATGTCACTAATCCCGGCTTCGTCTCCACACGCCAGGTCGTGGCCATGCTTCAGAGCATCCTCAAGACCGCCCGGCCGTTCGATTTCTGGGCCAATGACCGCGAGTTTTACCGCCAGGCCGCCAAAACCCCGCGCTCCAACTGCGTTCTCAACGTGTCCAAACTCCTGGCCGCCGGCGTAAAACTCCGCCCGGTGGAGGAGGCCCTGCGGGATTCCCTGCAAAACTGGACCCCTTTGGGCGCTTGAATCGCTTCTTCATTTTGCCATGAACTTGCTTGTCACCGGCGGCGCCGGCTTCATTGGATCCAACCTGATCCATCACATCATTGACCGGCCGGAAATCCAGCTCCTGGTCAATCTGGATTGTCTGACCTATGCCGGGCACCTGGAAAATCTGGAGCGCGTGGCCCGGCGCCAAAAATATTTCTTCGAGAAAACCGATCTTCGCGACAAGTCCGAAGTTGTGCGGGTGGTGGAGAGCCATTGCATCACCCACGTTCTGCATCTGGCGGCCGAGTCGCATGTGGACCGATCCATCACGGGGCCGGGTGCTTTTATCACAACCAATGTGGTCGGCACTTTTCACTTGTTGGAGGCCTGCCGGGAGTTCTGGCTCAAGTCCCCTTCCGCCCCCGGCCATCCCCCTTCGGAGTGCCGTTTTCATCACGTTTCCACCGATGAAGTTTATGGCAGCCTCGGCGCCGGCGGCTATTTTACCGAAACTACCCCTTACGCCCCCAACTCCCCCTATTCGGCCAGCAAGGCCGGGAGCGATCTGCTCGTCCGCGCCTATCACCACACCTATGGGCTCCCGGTCGTGACCACCAACTGCTCCAACAATTACGGCCCTTACCAGTTCCCCGAGAAACTCATTCCCGTGATCATCGAGGCGATCTGTTGCCGCCAGCCCATTCCCGTTTATGGCGATGGCCTGAACGTGCGCGACTGGCTCTACGTGCGCGATCACGCCGAGGCCCTCTGGCAGGTTCTGACCCGGGGCCGGATCGGCGAAACCTATAACATTGGCGGCCACAACGAGTGGTCGAACATCCGCATTGTCGAATTGATTTGCGATCTGATGGACACGCTGGCCCCGCAATTGGGCGGCGGCTCCCGCCAGCTCATCCAGTTTGTCAAAGACCGCCCCGGCCACGACCGCCGCTATGCCATTGACGCCGGCAAAATTCAAAAGGAATTGGGCTGGAAGCCCGCCCACACTTTCCAGAGCGGCATCCGTGAAACCATCCAATGGTACCTCGACAACCAGGATTGGGTCAAACGTGTCAAAAAAAAGACCCTCTAGTTTCAATTCCCGCGCTTTACAGTCCCTGCTTTGTCGGGTTATTCTCCCGCAGCCGGTCTAAAACGAACCCCCGGCCGTCTTTTGCACGACCAACGCATTAATATCAGTAGTCACGGGCCTATGCCGGCGCGTCGCCGGCCTGGTGGAACGGCACTATGGCGGAGCCTCGTCCTGTTCAGTTTCACGGTGTGTGCGACAGGGGCGCTGGCCCAAAATGTGATAGCGCCTCCTCCGGCGGCTTACCAAAATCCGTCCGTCTTACAGCCCGCCACCACTGGTCCCGGCGAAGGCATTCCGCCCGCTCTCGGCTTTGTCGTCTCGCTCGGCCCGCGGCTTATCCTCGATTTCCACCCCAGTTTGCTCTACCGCCTGATTTACGACGACGGCACCCCTTACGCGCCAGGGCAGCGTATTAGCACCACCATCCAGGAAATTGATGCAGGATTGCGGCTCGACTTGGGCAGCCATTGGAACCTGGCGTGCGGGACCTCGGTGAGTCTTTATTCCAGCAGCCAGTTTTCGGATTCAACCGCCCAATTCATCTCCCTGGCCGGACATACGACTTATCAGGATTGGGCCTTCGGTTTGTCGGGGGGGTACTCCACCTCAGATTCCATCCTGCAGGAGACCGAGACGCAGACAGAGCAGCAGACTTACTCCTCAGGAATCTCGGCCAGCCGGCAATTAAGCAGCCATCTCGTCGCTCAATTCGGGATGAATCAAAGTTATTCCACGTCTTCAGAGAATGGCAGCAGCCAGGATGTTGCCGCATGGTCTGTCTCCGCTGGATTGAACTACCAGGTCTGGTCCAGATTTACGGTCGGGATTACTGCCTCCGGGGGGGTTGACCTGATCTCGCCCGGCGCGAACATGACCTTTGAGCAAGGTCAGGCGACCGTGAATTATCGGCCTGGGGACAAGTTCAGCCTCTCGCTCAGCGCGGGATTGGAAGACACCCAGTTAATGGGGGCGCAATTGGTCAACCCTGTTTTTTCCGCGTCGGCCGCCTACAAGCCTTGGGCGCAGACCACGGTATCCCTTACTGCCTCGCGCACGGTGAACCCTTCCTATTTCTACGACCAGGTTACCGTCGATACCGGTTTCAACCTTAGCCTCAGCCAGCGGCTCTTGCAGAGATTAACCCTCACCGCCAGTGCCGGCTACTCCTCTACCCCTTATATCGGTTTTGCGCTCGTCTCGGATGCCAACGCCTTTAACCTGAACGGCGCGCCCCTGTCCAGCGTCTCCTCGGTTACTCGCCAGGATGATTCCACCTTCGTCACTGTCCGTTTGAGTTGTGCTTTATTGAAACGGGGCTCGGTCAGCATCTTTTACTCGAAATCTGACACCACTTCTTCCATTTCCGATTTCAGTCTGACCAGCACGCAAGTCGGACTCGAGCTAGGTTACCATTATTAGCCGGCGGAGACTGATACAACGGCGCGCCGCAAAAGTTTCATCTTCTATTCCTTTGGATAAGAACATGGCCATATCGGAACGTGGCGGTTTTTCCAACGATCCGCAAAGAGATCCCCTGCCGCTCGCCTCGCCGGCGGGACCGGAAATGCGGGCTAGCTGGCGCAGACCGCTCTCCAGGCTGGCAGTTTTGGCGGGTGTTTTGATGATTTGTTTCATGGAGCCGCTTTATGAATTGGCGGGTTTCTCCTGGAACAGCGAGTTTTTTTCTTACATCCCGCTTATACCGCTGATCACCGGGTATCTGATCTGGGTTAGGCGCGACAAGCTCAGGGCCGATATCCGTCCCGCCTGGGGGGCGGCGGCGACGACGACAACAGCGGGAGTGGCGGTCCTCGCGGCTTATGGATGGGCTGCATATTCGGGATGGACTCCTGTGGATGAAGATTACCTCTCCATTATGATGACTTCGCTTCTGTTGCTCCTGCTTGGCGTGGGGTTCGCTTGCCTGGGGGCCAGGACAATGGCCGCGGTCGCGTTTCCTGTTTCAATGCTGATTTTTATGGTTCCTTATCCAGAACGCCTGCTGGATGTGATTGAAGCCTTCTTTCAGCAGACCTCGGCTGCCGCCGCCAGTGGGATGTTGCACCTGGCGGGGACGGCGGTTTCCAAGCAGGGCTTGTCCCTGTTCTTGCCGGATGCGCTCCCTTATGCTGGCCACCCCACCAAAGGATGGGCGCTGGTTGTGGCTCCCGAATGCAGCGGCATCCATTCCAGTCAGGTGCTGCTGATTACCAGCCTTCTGGCCGGAAACCTTTTCTTGCGCTCGCCCTGGAGACGCATCGCGATCGCTGTGTTCGTCATTCCACTGGCCATTCTCAGGAATGGATTCCGCATCTTCACCCTGGGTGAACTGTGCGTTCACGTCAGCGGAAAAATGATTGACTCTCCGATCCACCACAAGGGCGGCCCCATTTTCTTCGCCCTCTCCCTCATCCCGTTCTTTATCTTTCTGGTGTGGTTGCGAAAATCTGAATCCAAAACCTGGTACGCTGTCAAAGACCCGGGTAAAACTTAACCGAAATCTTGCCATGATTAACTTGAAGCGAATTGTTTCCACATTGCTCTTCCTGGTTCTGGCGGCGGCCATCGGCGGAGGATGCACCAAGTCGGCGCGGCGGAACCGCGCCATCAAGAGCGGCGACGAGTGTTTTGCGGCCCAGAAATACGATGAGGCCGAGACAAATTACCTCAAGGCCGTGCGAATGAAGGCCCCACCCAGCCCGGTGGCTCTCCGCCAACTGGGCTTGCTCTACGCCGAGGAAGGCCGTCCCAACGCTACTGCAGTGTATTGCTTGCAGCAGGCCTCCAAAGCCGAACCGGATAATATCAAAGTTCTGGTCGAACTGGCGGCGGTCCTCCAGCAGCTCGGCCACTTCCCTGAGGCAAAAGACGCCGCCTACCGCGCCCTCAAGCTTCAGCCCGGCAATGAACGGGCCTTGTTGGTCTTGTGCGAGGTGGTGCGGACTTCCCAAGAGTCCGAGCAGACTCGGCAATACATCGAAAAACTCCGCCAGCAGGACAAAGACCGCGGCAGTTACCACTTGGCGTTGGGGGTGCTTGACGCCAAGGCAGGCAATTACCCCGCCGCAGGGGACGAATACCGTAAATCCCTGGCGTTGGACCCAAATTCAATCCTCCTTCATACCGCTATGGCCAATCTGGACGTCGCCACCGGCGACCTCAAAGGCGCGGAGCAAGCTTTCAAGACTGCCCTAGCTAAGGCTCCGCTTCGCTCCCAGTCCCGTATGTTCTACGCACAATTCCAATTTCAACGCGGAGAGACCAATCAGGCCGCCGAGAGCTTGCGGGAGATCCTCCGCAAAGCGCCCGATTACATGCCGGCCAATCTCTTGTTGATGAAATTCGCCTTCACCGAACGGAAGTACGATGATTGCAATTCTTACATTGCCCAAGTCCTCAAGCGCGACCCCGAGAATCTCGACGCCCTCATGCAAAAGGGTGCCGTGAGCATGGCCAAAGGCGATGGCAAGCAGGCCGTGGCCGACTTTCAGCGCATCAGCGCCCTTACTGGCAAAAAGCCCATTCCCCAGGTTCAATACGAGTTGGCCCGCGCTTACGTGCTCAGCGGCGACAGAAACAAAGCCATCACCACTCTCAACCTCCTCTTGGAGGCACAGACCAATTTCATCCCCGCCAAACTTTCCCTCGCCGATTTGGAGATCCGGCAGGGAAACCCGGCCTCCGCCATCGCCTTGCTCACAGATTTGCTCAAAATTCCCCACCTCCCGGATGCCACCGTTGCCCAAGCCAGCATGGTCCTGGCCGGCGCCTACCTTGCTCAAAACGTCCCCGCTCAGGCTGCCATCCTCTATCGGCGGTTGGAAGATACCTTTCCTAAAGATGCTCAGATTCCCTTCCTTACTGGCAAAGCTCTGTTGCGCAACTCCCAGCCGGAGGCGGCTCGTTCCGCCTTCGAAAGATCCCTGGCCCGTGACTCCAGGTTTCTCCCCTCCCTTGAGGAACTGGTGGATTTGGATCTCACCCAGACCAATTACATTGCCGCGGGGGAGCGCGTCAAAAAGGAAATCGACAAGAACCCCGCCAACGCCATCGCTTGGCTTCTTCAGGCCAAAGTCTGCATGGTGACTAAGGATGTCCCCCAAGCCGAAGCTGCCTTGCAAAAAGCCATTTCCCTGGATCCAAATCTTCCTGCGCCCTATCTCCTCCTGGCCCAGCTCTACGTTGGCAACCACCAACAAAAGGAAGCCTTGGACAAACTTAACGCCTTGATCAGCATTACCAACAATGCCGCCGCCCTCTTGGAGATCGCCCAAATCCACGAAATGGACAAGGAGTACGATTCGGCACGCCAATCATACGAGAAACTCCTTAGCCTCAACCCCCAGTCTGTCGGCGCTCTCAACAACCTGGCATATCTCTACTCCGAACACTTCAATGACTTGGACAAGGCCTGCCAAATAGCCGAGAAGGTCCGCGAGCTTTCTCCCTTCGATCCCCATGTCGCCGACACTTTGGGGTGGATTCTTTTCAAAAAGGGTGAATATCCCCGCGCGCTCGCCCTAGAGGAAGAAAGCGCCGCCAAACAGCCCAGCAACCCGGAGATTCAGTTTCATCTGGGCATGGCCCATTACATGATGGAAGAAGAAGACCTCGCCCGCCTGGCTTTGCAGTATGCCGCCTCTAAGAGCGACTTTGACAAGAAGGACGAAGCCCTCCAGCGCCTGGCCATCATCGCCATCGACCCCAAAACAGCCACTTCTGCCGAACGCGCGCTAGTGGAAAAGGAAATCCAAATGGAGCCGGCCGATCCCGTCGCCATGATGCGCCTGGCCGCCCTGCAAGAGCGCGATGGCGACTTGCAAAAGGCCGCGGCGACTTATGAGGCCGCCATCAAGCAGAACCCCAAAAACGTCCGCGCCATGGCCCGTCTGGCCCAGATCTACTCCAGCCGGCTGAACCAGCCGGAAAAGGGTCTGGAATTGGCCAAGAACGCCCACCAGCAAGCCCCGGATGATCCTTTCATCTCCGCCACCTTGGGTCGCATGATCTTTCAGTCGCGGGACTATCCTTACGCCTTGAGTCTGCTCCAGGCCGCCGCCCGCCTGATGCCCGGCCAGCCCGACCTGCTGCACGATCTTGCCTGGGCTTACTTCAGCACCGGCAACGCCGCCCAGGCCCGGACCTCCATGGAAAGCGCCGTCCAAACCGGGCTTCCTTTTGCCAAGCTCGACGACGCTAAACAATTCCTCGGCATGATGGAGGTCTGCGGCAACCCCGCCCAACCCCAGGCCGCCGCCAAGGTTCAGCAGGTTCTGCGGGCCGATCCCAATTACGCTCCTGCTTTGATGGCATCGGGCCTCGTTCAGGAGCAGCAAGGCCATTCCAAGGAGGCGGAGGAATTCTACGAAAAAGTCCTTGCCTCCTATCCTCTCTTCGCCCAGGCCAATCGCCAATTGGCCCTCCTTTATGCCCGCGACGGCAATAACGACACCAAAGCATACGCCTGCGCCGAAAAAGCCCGCCCGGCTTTCCCGGAGGACGCCGCACTGGCCAAAGTCTCGGGCATGATAGCTTACCGCCGCAAAGAATACCAGATATCCAGCCAATACTTGACTCTGAGCACCGGCAAATCCCGGGATGACGCCGAGGCGCTTTACTATTTGGGCATGGACTACTACCAGTTGAAAGACTCCGCCAACAGCAAGAAAACCCTGCTGCGGGCCGTGGACTTGAAAAAACTCCCTGATGACCTCGCCACCCAGGCTGCGCGCGTGCTCGCCCTGCTCAAGTGATGAAACACTTGCCTTGCGGCCAACCTGGGAAGGACCTTCCCCAAAACAGGCCTCACACCAGACTAATTCGCAAGCGTCCGATAAAAACGCATTGTCAGGTTTACTGCTTCGGGATCCTGGTATTCAATCCAGCCGTTTGTGGACGCGGTCGTCTGCCAGATCGTCACCCAGTTTTGCAAGTCTGTGGACGCCTGCACCTGGTAGGTTTGGCCCGGCGCCACCGGGAAATTGAGGGTCGGCAGTCGGCTCCCAGACGCCTCGATTGCCTTGTGTTTGCCCGGAGGCGGCACCCCGGCTGTCATCTGCGTTACCCCAGGCACGTAGTAAATCGTCTGATTGGACGGCGTGCTTTCTACATGATTGACATCATAGGCTGTCACCACAAAATAATTGGTGTCCCCTTCCTGCAGGCCTGTCACATTCCAACGGGTGTTTGTTCCTGCATCCACTTCATTGCTGTAATTGGTGCCGTCATTCCCGTAATGAATCATGTAACCAGCCACTCCGCTCGCGGTGCTGGGGTTCCAAGCCAGCGTCACACTTTGCGCTGCCCGGCTCCACGGACAGAGTGCCAACCCCAGAACCATGGCAAAACTGAGAATCGCCCGCCGCCCGGCCACCGTTCCCCAACCATGCCTGGAATATGTTGCACGCATCATCACCCTGTTTAGCAGCCGGTTTGCCAAGGTTCCGCCCGGACGCGCCGGGGGCGCGACATGTCAAGCATTGGGATTCGGGAGCCGGTTTGCGCCTGTTTCCAAGCCGCTGTCCGGCAATGGCTTGCACAAGTGCCGCCACCCCCCCCCCGGCCTCAGCTAGCGCACCGGGTGCCCGCGTTTTTTTCAAATGGATTTCCGAAACCCGGCCGCCGGCTTTTTCTTTGGCCGGCGTCGGGACACTCCTTTGGCGGTTTCCGGGACACTTTTCGCGGCGCGATTTTTGTCACATGTCTGAGAACGCAGTCCCCGCGGGACCCTCAGCTTCTTGCAAATTTGCGAGCGGCCTTCCCGACCGGATGGGCCGCGTTTTTTGCCCCAAAGTTCTCTTGACCTCAAGCCGTTCATCGTCTAAACCAATCAAACAATCAATGAGCGCCCCGACGGCGCCGTAAGGAGAAAAATGTTGAAAGATTTAATTGCAAAAACTGTATCGAAGCCGGGCTTTCGCGCCGAAACCTTGCCTTTCCGTCCAGCCAGCCTGGCTGTCGTTGCCACCCTGGGATTGGCTCTTTGCATCGCCGCGTCCGGATGTGCAACCAAGCCCCTTCCACCGATCCCACCTCCGGCCAATGACACCAATTCAATCTCCACAAACTCCTTGACCTTGCACGAAGGCGACGCCGTCCAGGTCAAATTCCCAGGTGCGCCGGAACTGGACACCGTGCAAACCATCCGGTCTGACGGAAAAATCACCATTCTCGGCGCTGGAGATGTCAAAATCTCCGGGCTCACCACCGATCAAGCGGGGCAGGCTCTTCTCGCCACTGTCGGCAATCAAATCAAAGTCAAGGAGGTCACTGTCACTGTCCAAAGCTCTGCCTTTATCATCTATATCACCGGTTCGGTCTCCCGGCCCGGCAAGCTCGTTTCAGACCGCCCCTTGACCGTCTGGGAGGCGGTCATCCAGTCCGGCATTGATTCTTCCAAGTCGAACTTGAAATACGTCAAGATCATACGCATAAACCCCGATGGAAAAATCATGTACAAAACTCTGAATCTCCAGAGAATCCTCAATGGAGAAGAGCAGAGCGAACCTTTTACCCTCATGCCCTACGACACCATCGTTGTGCCGGAAAAATTCAGTTGGTTTTGACCTCTGCCAGAGCGCCAAAAGGCCGTAAAACTGTCGGAATCGCTTACAGAAATCCATGAAATCATATATCCAGCTTAAGTTAAAGCACTTACAATTGAGGGCCTTTGAAAAACCGGATTTTATCGTCGGAAATCATTACAGTTTCAGTATTATGCCGCTCAGGAGTGAAATGAAAATGGATTTTTGTTTTAGTCATAAGTGCTTAATATCATTCACTTTGTGATTGTTTTGGAGCAGATTAAGACATTAGTCGGAAGGTTGGCACGCGAGTTGCGTGATTATACAATTGTTCGAAGAGAACATTTAAGAAACAAAGTGAACAAATCAGTGAAAACCATCAAAAATATGAAACAATATACAGCAATTATCGCCGCAGTCGCGGCAATCGGCCTGTGGTCAAACGCCAAGGCGGATGACATCATCACAATACCGGGGACCGTGGGTTCTTACAGCATCACGGTTGACTCATCGTGGACGTTTGCTGCGGGCGAGTACACCTACTCGTATCAGATAACGCCTAACAACGGCGCTACATATGATGAAGCCAGCATTTACTTTAATACTGGTCTCGCAGCCATCTTCAATGAAACTGGAACCGCTCAGGGTGGCTCGACTCTGACGCCGACAATGCCCACCCCTCCGTATGATGCCAATTATCATTGGTCGGCAGAACAGACAGGAGTGGAGTCTGTGTCGTTTGAGTCACCTATTGGCCCCACAACAGGGTATTTTGGTGCACAGGATAACACCACGTATCCCGAGACGTGGGGCGTCTTTGTTCCTCATGTTCCAGATGGCGGCCTGACGCTGAGCCTCTTGGGCGGATCGCTGCTCGCTCTCCAAGTGTGCCGTCGCAAACTGTTGAGCTAATAACATAGTCTGTTTTAGGTTTTCACGAAGGCAGGGCTTAATTGCCCTGCCTTTTTTATTTTACCGTTCTAGTCTGTCCTCCGTTTTGCGCCCGCCGGTTTTGGATTGATGGCTCCTGCCACCAGGTCTATCATGACCGCGATGAATCTTGAGCGACCGGGCCTAATTTGGCTGGATCAATTAATCTGATGAGCCATGCCGCGATACTTGCCTTCTCGGCTGCCTTTTTCGGGGTCGCGACGGCGTTGATCGCCGCCCTCCGTGAGAGGCGCACCTTGGCGGTCTGGCTTTTTGTCGCGGGGATGGCGACACTTTCATGCCAGAGCATCTTCTCCGGCCTGATGGCAGGCTCGATGTTCCTGCTGGAATCGAGCCGCTGGGAGAATTGGGGCCTGCTCATGGAGTGCCTTCTGCCAGGGGTGTGGCTTCTTTTCAGCCTGTGTTACGCGCGGGGCAATTATCGGGAGTTCCTCACCCAATCGCGCCTAGTGCTTATCGCGGTTTTCCTGGTTCCCATCGCCGTTGCCGTCTATTACAAGGGCGCGCTGGTGGTATCCGCTGTGGCTTATCCAGGGTCCGAAAGGCTCTTCCCATTGTCCCGGGCAGGCTGGGTCTTGTGTCTGGTTTCCATGTTGGGTGCGGCCATGGTGCTGATTCAACTGGAAAGAACATTTTTGGCCTCGGTTGGCACGATGCGTTGGCGCATCAAATTCATGATACTTGGCCTGGGTGTTTTATTTGCGACGAGGGTTTATACGGCCAGTCAAGCGATCGTGTTGCCGACAGAAGTTCCCATCGGGGGCCAGTTGATTCCCCTGACAGGGCCAAGAAGTTCTGCCGCGACAATCAACGCTGCCGCCTTGTTGCTCGGCTGCCTGCTGATATTGCGTTCGCTTTTCCGCAATTCCTCGGAGGTGGTCGTTTATCCTTCCAACAAGGGCCTCCACAAATCCATTGCGGCCCTGGTCACCGGACTGTATTTGCTCATCGTCGGAGTTCTGGCCAAATTAGTGCAGCGACTAGGCTTGACCAGCAACTCCTTCTCCTTCAAGGCGTTTCTGATCTTGGTGGCTGTGATAGGGGTGACCGTGCTCCTCCTTTCCGACCGGGTTCGCCTTCATGCCAGGCGCTTTGTCAGCCGCTACTTGCAACGGCCGATTTACGATTATCGGACGGTCTGGAGACGCTTCACCGAAGGCACCGCCAACTGCGTGGCGGGAGTGGAATTATGCCAGGTTTCCGTGAAGCTGGCCGCCGACATCTTCCAGGCCCTTTCCGTCAGCATTTGGCTGGTGGATGACCAGCAGGAAAACCTCAACTTGGCCGCCTCCACGTCTCTCTCCGGGGTCACGGCGGAAAAACTTCGGCCCAGCCGCCAGGAGGCTGCCGGCGTCATCCAAGCCATGCGCAACCGACTCGAACCAGTGGATGTGGAGTACTCCGATGAAAACTGGGCAGTGACATTGCGGCGCTACCACCCTTCGGAATTTGAGGAAGGCGGCAGCCGGGTTTGTGTCCCCATGATCGCGGCGGGGGAACTCGTGGGCCTGATGATTTTGGGCGACCGGGTGGGCGGAGTGCTCTTTTCTCTGGAAGATTATGACCTCCTCAAATGCGTGGGAGACCAGATCGCGGCCAGCCTGCTCAATTCCCAACTCTCTCAGAAACTATTGCAGTCCAAGGAGATGGAAGCTTTCCAGACGATGTCCGCGTTTTTTGTTCATGACCTGAAGAATACCGCCTCCACCCTCAATCTAATGCTCAAGAACCTGCCGCTCCACTTTGATAATCCCGCCTTTCGCGAAGACGCGTTGCGGGGCATCGCCAAATCCGTGCAGCATATTAATAATTTGATCGGGCGCCTGGGCCTCCTCCGCCATGATCTGCAAATCCACCCGGAGGAATCGGACCTTAACGAAGTCGTTTCCAAGGTGTTGGCCAATTGGGACTCAGCCAGGAAGATTCGGCTCATCAAGAAATTCGCCCCGTTGCCAAAGGCCTCTTTTGACCCGGAACAAATCAACAAAGTGGTGACCAACCTTCTGCTCAACGCCACCGAAGCCGTCTCGCGCGACCCTCAAATCCTGGTCGAAACCAGCCAGAGCAACGCTTGGGTGGTGCTTACCGTCGCCGACAATGGCTGCGGGATGGCCCCGGAGTTCCTCCATCGCTCCCTGTTTCGCCCCTTTCAAACCACCAAAAAAGATGGCTTTGGCATCGGCATGTTTCAGAGTAAGATGATTGTCGAGGCGCACGGCGGAAGGGTCGAGGTGGAAAGCGAATTGGACAAGGGGACCACTTTCCGCGTGCTCCTGCCTGTCAGGAAACAAATAAAATGAACCCCAAATTGCTTATTGTTGACGACGACGAGGAAATCCGCGCCCAGATGAAGTGGGCCTTGTCCAATAATTATGAGGTCGTCCTGGCCGCAGACCGCGAGAGCGCCCTACGGGCTTTTCAGGCCGACCACCCCCTGGTCGTCCTTCTGGATATGGGCCTGCCGCCGCGCCCCGCCGACCCCGAAGAAGGCCTGGCCGCGTTGTCCGAGTTGATCGCCTTGGACCGATTGGCCAAAATCATCGTCATTACCGGCCAGAGCGAGAAGGGAATCGGCCTTCGCGCCATTGGCGGCGGGGCCTACGATTTTATGTCCAAGCCGGTGGAAATGGAAGAATTGAAGATCCTTCTCAAGCGGGCTTTCCATGTCGCGCAACTGGAGTGCGAACTCCGCGAGATGCAGCAGGCGGCGCGTTCGAACGTCTTTGAGGGGATGCTCAGCACCAGCGCCGTCATGCGCGGCGTCTTTGAGTCCATCCGCAAGGTGGCGACCACCAACGCCCCGGTGCTTCTTTTGGGAGAGAGCGGCACCGGCAAGGAGATGGCGGCCCAGGCTATTCACCAGAGCAGCGCCCGCAAAAAGGGGCCTTTTGTGGCCATCAATTGCAGCGCCATCCCGGAGACTTTGTTGGAAAGCGAATTGTTTGGGCATGAAAAAGGTTCCTTTACCGGCGCCCACGTCCAGCGCGAGGGCCGTTTCGAAACCGCCATCGGCGGCACGCTTTTCCTGGACGAAATCGGAGAGATTCCCCTGCCTCTCCAAGTCAAACTGCTCCGCTTCCTTCAGGAACAGTGCATCGAGCGCGTGGGCGGCCGGGAGTCCATACCCATTGACGCCCGCGTCATCACCGCCACCAATGCCGACCTCAACAAGGGCATGGCCGAGGGAACATTTCGCGAGGATTTGTTTTATCGTCTGGCCGTCGTCAAAATTTCCCTCCCCCCGTTGCGCGACCGGGAGAACGACAGCGTGCTGCTGGCGAAGTTCTTTCTGCAGCGCTTTTCCCAGGAGGCGGGCAAACCCGGTTTGACCTTTGACAAGGAGGCCCTGCGCGCTGTAAAACACAACCCTTGGCCTGGCAACATTCGCCAGTTGGAAAACTGCATCCATCGCGCCGTCATCATGGCTGAGGGAAAACAACTCACCATCGGCGACCTCGAATTGCCGGCCGCCGGTCCCATTTCCAGCGTCACCACCCTCAAGGAGGCGCGCGAGAATTTTGAGCGCGAGATTATTCTCAAGGCCTTGCACAGGCATGACCAAAAGGTCGCCCCGGCTGCCGCGGAACTGGGCCTCAGTCGTCCCACTCTCTACGACTTGATGAATAAGCTGGGCATTGCCAGAGAGTGATTTTTGATGTTGATTCTGGCTGGTTGTGAGATCGCTTAATCTGCTTTCTGGTTTGAGAATTGTCGCTTTTGCGCTGGCTTTTCTGTTGGCATTGGCAGGCCGGGCCGCGGAAAGACAAGTGCTCAAGGGCCATGCGCCGGCGGCAGTCGCGGGGCTGGCCCCGTTGGACCGCCTCGCGGCCACACAGCAACTGCATCTGGCCATCAGCCTGCCTCTGCGCAACCAGGAATCTTTGAATGATCTCCTCAAGCAACTCTACGATCCGGCCAGCCCGTCTTTTCATCACTTTCTTGACCCGCGGCAATTCACCGCTGCATTTGGCCCAGCGGAAAAAGATTATCAGGCCCTCATCAACTTCGCCAACTCCAGCGGTTTGACTGTCACCGCCACCCACCCCAACCGTCGGTTGCTGGAAGTCAGAGCGCCGGTCGCGGCAATCGAGAAGGCCTTTCACGTCAATATGCGAGAATATCCGCACCCGACGGAGCCGCGCACCTTCTACTCGCCCGATGTGGATCCGTCTCTGGACCTGGATATTCCGGTGCTGTCCATCGCGGGGCTGGATAACTATCTGATCCCGCACCCGTGCGTGCATGCCCATCCGGTGGCGCAACGGCAGACCCCCACCCCCGACGACGGTTCAGAAGTTGACTCCACCTATATTGGGTTGGATTTCAGGAGCGCCTACGTCCCAGGGGTCTCGCTCACCGGTGCTGGCCAGTCGGTCGGCTTGTTGGAGTTTGACAGCTACTACCCGGTGGACATCGCCGATTACCTGGCCGATCCCAACGGCGGGCTGACCAATGCAAACGTCATATTGACCAACGCCGTCTTGGAAAACATGACCGGGTACCCTTCATCAGGCAACACCGAAGTTGCGCTGGACATTGCCATGGCCATTTCGATGGCCCCGGGATTGTCCAGCGTCATCGTTTATGAAGCGCCCACTGATGGCGCCTATGCAGATGCTCTCCTGGACCACATGGCCGACGACAATCTGTGCAAGCAACTGAGCTGCTCCTGGACCGGTTTCGACGATGCCGGGGTCGAGCAGGCCTTCCTGCAAATGGCCACCCAGGGACAATCCTTCTTCATATCCTCCGGCGACACTGGAGCGTATTTCTTCGCCAACCCGGTTGACCCGCCGGTAGATAACACTAACATCACGGCGGTCGGCGGCACGACATTGAGCACCACCGGCCCGCAAGGAAGCTGGGTTTCAGAAACCACCTGGAGCTGGTTCGTCCAACCCTTTGATGGGCTAACCGGCAGAGCCAGCAGCGGGGGCATCAGCACCAGCTATGCCCTGCCGGTTTGGCAGCAGGGCGTCAGCATGTCCGGCAACATGGGTTCCACCAAATACCGCAACGTGCCGGATGTCGCCATGGTGGCCAACCAGATTTTTTGGTATGGCAATGGCGGGGAGAAGTTGGTTGGCGGCGGCACCAGTGCCGCCGCGCCATTGTGGGCTGGCTTTGCCGCGCTGGTCAATCAACATGGCGCGGCGCACGGCCACTCCTCGGTCGGCTTCCTGAACCCGGCGCTCTATGCCATCGGCAAGGGGGCGGACTATGCCTCCGACTTCCACGACGTTACCACGGGAAACAACACCAACAGCTACACTCACACCGAGTTCTTTGCCGTCTCCGGCTACGATCTTTGCACTGGCTGGGGCACTCCGAACGGGTCGAACATGATTAATGCCCTCCTGCCCGGCTTGTTCCCCATCACGCTGGCCCTGGCTTGGAGCACGCCGACCCCGGTCGTCTATGGCACCGCCCTGAGCGCCAGCCAGTTGAGCGCCACGGCCATTGTGCCTGGGTCCTTCGCCTACAATCCGACCAACGGCGCAGTGTTGAATGCGGGCGCCACCGTTCTGTCGGTGGTTTTCACTCCCAATGACACTTACGATTACAACAGCGCGACCACCACCGTCACCCAAATAGTGACACCCGCCCCGTTGAGCGTGACGGCCAATAATGCCACCCAGGTTTATGGCCAGACCAGTCCGGCGTTCACCGGCACTGTCGCCGGCTTGGAGAACGGGGATGCCATCACCGCGAGCTACAATTGCAGCGCCACTGCTTCCAGCCCGGTGGGAACTTATCCGATTGTGCCGGGCTTGAGCGACCCAAACAATCGCCTGGGCAATTACTCCGTCACCATCACCAACGGGAACCTCAGTGTGACGGCGGCCCTGCTGTCGGTAACGGCCAACAACGCCACCCGGGTCTATGGCCAGAGTAATCCGACGTTCACCGCCAGCTACAGTGGCTTTGTCAATGGAGACACCCTCAGCGTGCTGACCGGCAGCCCGAGCTTGAGCACCGGCGCGACCATGGCCAGCAGCGTAGCCGCAAGCCCCTATCCGATTCTGGCCGCCGACGGAACGCTCAGCGCCAACAACTATTCTTTTGTCTTCAATGACGGCCAACTGACGATCACGCCTGCCAGCACGGTCAATGCTGTTTCCTCCTCGGCCAATCCCGCGCCGCTGGTCACAAATGTCACCTTTACCGCTACCTTGACGGCGGTTTCTCCGGGCAGCGGAACGCCCACGGGCACGGTGCAATTCTACGCCGACGGCGCGCCGCTCGGCTCTCCCGTCGCCCTGGTGGGCGGCGTCGCTGGCCTCAGCACCTCTTCACTTTCATCCGGTGCGCATGCCATCAGCGATCAGTACACGGGCGATGGCAATTTTTTCGGCAGCACTGGCAGCCTCATCCCAAACCAGTCCATCGCCTCGCCGCCCTGCGCCGCGAACGTCGCATTGGAGCGATCCCAGAACAGCGGGACCAAGATCAGCGTGGCTGCATTGCTGGCAAATGACACAGATCCGTTCAACGAGGTTTTGACGCTCGTTTCGGCCGGCCCGGCGAGCACCAATGGCGGAACCGTCGTCGTCAGCGAAAATTGGGTTTTTTACGCGCCACCATCCGACGCGACCAACTCGGACGCCTTCTCTTATGTGATCGAGAATAGCGACGGAATGCAAGCCACTGGTACAGTCTCGGTAACCGTTGCGGTTGATCCCGGCCAGTCCCAGAATATTGTGGGCGTCGAAAACCTCGGCAACAACTCTTCCCTCATCCAATTCCAGGGGATCCCGGGCCGCGTCTATACGATTCAATATACCGAAAGCCTGGGGAATCCTGTTTGGCAGACGCTGGGGACAAGCACGGCAGACTCTACTGGCTCGTTTACATTCACCGATGCGCCCGCCAGCGGCCCGCCCCCGCAATATTATCGCTCGACCTATCCATGATTTATGAAATCCAAAGACACCGCAACAAAAACCAACTCCACGCTGTCATGAAAACAATTAGACACGCAGTCCTCTTGGCCCTCGTTGTCATGGCGGCGCCGCGCCTGATTGAGGCGCAGACAATCGAAAGCTACACTTTCACCACCAACCGGGTCTTGCCGGACGGCAATGTCTCTGGCCTCAGCGATGTGCGCATCCTCAATTCCGCCATCGGAAACATCACCTCCGTGATGGTGGGTCTCAAGATCACAGGCAATTTCAACGGCGATCTCTACGGCTACCTGGTCTATTCCAATGGGTTCACCGTGCTGCTCAATCGTCCCGGCAGGACGGCTTTCAATCCTTTCGGATATGCGGACAGCGGCTTCAACGTGACATTCCAGGACGGAGCGCCCAACGGCGACATTCACCTTTATGAGACCGACACCATCCCAGCTTCCGGCTCGCCGCTCACCGGGACCTGGCAACCGGACGGGCGTAATGTGGACCCGGCCAGCGTGCTGGACACCTCGCCGCGGACCGCCGCGCTGTCGAGTTTCAATGGCCTCAATGCCGCCGGCGCGTGGACTCTTTTCTTGGCCGACTTGGAATCGGGCGGCACCAACGAACTGACGCAATGGTCGCTCACCATTACCGGGCAGTCTTATCCAACCCTTGCCTGGGCTAATCCGGCCGACATTGTTTACGGCACGCCGCTTGGAGCCTCGCAGTTGAACGCCACCGCGACTTGCGACTCGACCAATGTCCCCGGCACTTACAGTTACACTAACGCCGCCGGCACGGTCTTGAATGCCGGCACGGTTTTGAATGCCGGCTCCGGTCAGGCGATCTATGTTACCTTTACTCCAAATAACACCGCAACTTTTTTGCCGATTACCACCAGCGTCGCCCTCAACGTGACCGCCGTGCCGCTGACGGTGGCGTCGGGTCTCACGGCGAACAGCAAGGTTTATGACGGGACGACCGTTGCGACGATCTCTTCCAACAATGTCTCGCTTTCGGGCGTGCTCGCAGGTGATACAGCCAATGTGACCCTGTCCACCAATGGTTATCTGGCGGCATTTGCCAGCGAGAATGCGGGCAATGGCGTCACGGTCTCGGTGAGCGGCCTGACATTGACCGGCAGCGCGGCCAATAATTATACGCTGGCCCAACCGATCCTCATGGCGAGCATCACGGCCAAGCCGTTGACCGTGACGGGGCTTTCAGTGCCATCAACCAAGGTGTATGACGGCACCGCAGCCACGGCGACGCCCAGCGGCACGGCGGCGTTGCAAGCGGCGGAGGCTGCGGCATTTGGGACCGGCAGTGACGGCAGGCCTTACACCAGCGACACGGTGAGCCTGAGCGGGACTGCGACGGGCAGCTACAATAACCTGAATGTGGCCGGCGCAAACACGGTGACTTTCAACGGACTGTCCACGCCCAATGGCAACTATTCGATCACCGCCCCCACGCAGGCGGCCACCATCACGGCCAAACCCCTAACCTTGACCGGGATCACGGCTGGCAGTACGATTTATGATGGGACGACTACCGCGAAGCTGGGCGGGACGGCGGCGTTCCCAGCGTCAGAAGCGCCGGCATTCGGGACGGGCGGGGACGGCACGCCTTACAATGTGGACTCCGTGACTGCGGGGGGGGTGGCGGCGGGCACGCTGGCCGCCAAGGACGCGGGCGCCGAGCTGGTGACGATCACAGGAGTCACCGTGACCGGCACAGGCAGCGGCAATTACACCGTTCTGCCGCAAACGGGTTTGACGCAGAACGTCACAGCCAAGGCTCTGACCATGAGCGGCCTTACGGTGCCGTCGAGCAAGGTTTATGACGGAACAACCTCGGCGACGGTGAGTGGAACCGCCGCTTTGCAGCCGGTGGAGCCGGCGGGAACTGGTTCCACCAGCGACGGCAAGCCATACAGTGGCGATACGGTGAGCATCACTGGCACTGCCACGGGCGCTTACAACAGCCCGAATGTCCCGACGGCCAGTGCCGTGAGCTTTGGCGGTTTGAGCCTCAGCGGCGCCCAGGCAGGCGACTACCGTTTGACTATTCAGAGCGCCGCAACGGCCACCATCACGCAGGCGGACACGGCCGGGGCGATCGTGTCCTCGGCCAATCCGGCGCTGCCGGGAGCGAACGTGACCTTTACCATGACCGTCAGCCCTGTCGCCCCCGGGGCCGGCACGCCTGCCGGCACTGTGAACTTTCGCATTAACGGCACTATCGGCGGCGCCGGCACGTTGTCCGATGGTGTGGCCACGTTTGCCACCAATTCGCTGCCGCACGGATCGAACACGGTGGTCGCCGAATACGCGGGCGATCAAAACTTCGTCGGTGTCACCAAATCCCTGGCGCCGGCTCAAGTCATCAATACACCGCCCGTGGCGGGGAACCTCACCATCCAGCGATACCAGAACGCGGGCGTGCAAGTCAGCCTGGCGACGATCCTGGCGGGTTGCAGCGACGCCGACGGCGATGCCCTCACCATCACCGTCAGTTCGACGAGCGCCAACGGGGGCGCCATCATGGTCATGGAGGGCTGGGTGTTCTACATTCCGGCTCCAGGTTTCACGAGCGCGGATTCGTTCACTTACACCGTGACCGACCCCTATGGCGCGAGCGCCACAGGCACCATTTCCGTGGCCATCGAAGTGGACAACGCCCCGGGCCAAAACCTGACCATCACGAATCTTGGAAATGGCTCGTTCTTGATCGTTGGGACTGGCATCCCGAACTACGCTTACACCCTGCAGTACACCCCCACCCTTAACCCTCCCAACTGGCAGGATGTGCCTGAAGCAAACGCGACGGCCGACAGCACAGGCGCGTTCCAATTCACCAACACTCCCACCGATGGAACGGGCTTCTACCGCACCGTTTCGCCATAGCGGCGGTGAGGGAGCCAGTCCACGGAGGTTAACGCAATTAAAGGGTTATTTTCAGTGGAATGGAAAGCGAGGTTGAGAGGCTTGTCCCCGTTGGTTTACCTTGATTTCCCTTGATTTACCTTGATTCGGCTTGACGAGGCGGCGATGGCGGGACGCCGGTTCGGGTCGGGAGGGAGACCTTTGGGGGTCTGGAGCCGTTAGAGCATTTCAATAAATAGTGTAGCCATTTTAGAGGAGTGTGGTATGGTCTGTCCATGCGAACGCTTTCTTTGGATCTCCGTGAACGAATCCTTGTTTCCTACGACCGTGGCGAGGGCACT
>Ga0187862_10000480_pt1 | contig 45946 bp, 38 predicted proteins | sample June2016WEW_10_1_FD_133003 | JGI IMG/M metagenome (GOLD analysis project Ga0187862, IMG submission 133003) | Peatland microbial communities from SPRUCE experiment site at the Marcell Experimental Forest, Minnesota, USA - June2016WEW_10_150 | ecosystem: Environmental > Terrestrial > Soil >... | reverse complement strand
GCTCTTTTCGGCTCTCTTCAGAAAACGACCGCGACCCAGATCGGTGTCGACCCGGCCCTTACCGTTGCCGCCAACTCATCGGGAGGCGTTTGCGGCAAGATGATCTCACCGCAAAGTATATCAGTGGCCACAGCAGCCTCCGGCCTGGTCGGTCAGGAAGGAAGCATCTTCCGGTTTACACTGAAACACAGCATCGCCATGGTGCTTTTCATCTGTGTTTTAACGCTTTTGCAGGCGTATGTGCTGAAGGCAATGCTGCCTTGAGCCTTGAGGGAGGTGGCGGGAATATTTCCCGCCACTTTAAGAAAAATCGTACCAACTTTCGATCAGCCGATATAATTACCGGCAGTTCACAAAGAGTCATCGCCTCTAAGTTCGAGTCCTGAAGCCGCATTGAATTCCATTTTCGCTCTTTGTGCCGGCCTGATCATCCTCATAGGGGAGGCTAGAGCCCTTGAGACAAGACGATGAATTGACACTGTTAAAAGAAAGAGCCAGGGCCGTGCAGACCATAACGGCCGAGGTGGCGGACATGCGGGCCGCCTGCCAGTACGCTGTTGATGTGACTGTGCGACAGGGTGGATCGAGCATTGCCGCTCCGGGAGTTTCGGGCAAGGACCTGACGGTTTTGAAAGCCGTGTGCAAAGCAGTCGGCCTCAACTTGCTGACAAAGAATCTAAGAAAAAATATCGGGCAAATCAGTACCGGGCTTACCATGGCCGATTGGGGGATCGCTGAGACAGCCACTCTGGTGATGGATTCCACTTCGGAGGATTTCCGAATTGCCACGATGCTCTGCGAAACCCACGTTTGTATTCTGCCGAAATCGAGGATCGTGCCGGATGCGATGTCGCTCGAAGGTGAACTTGCCTCGGCCCTTAAAGACGCTCCAAGGTATCTTGCATTCATAAGCGGCGCCAGCCGGACGGCGGATATCGAGAGGGTGCTGACAATCGGGGTGCACGGCCCACAGGAATTGCACCTCTTGATTCTCGAGGCATCCCCCTGACGGGCGCGTCTCCGGTCATTGACTGATCGGGGAGAGCGTCGAGAATGGCGGCGGGATGCCTTCCGCGCTACGCGAAGTACATCGCTAAGGGATGCCCGCGAGAGCATTCACTAAATGATCGCTTAGGGTTGTTAACAAGTCTGTCATACGAGGATACAAGTAATGATAAAAACGTCTCATGACGTGAAGACATACAGGAAGGGCCTTAAGAACGCCTTGCAGAACAGCTTTCTGGCTGCCACGCTGGACAACTTCGCCACGTCCTACAGAACTTCGCGGGCGACCGCGTTCGCGGGAATCGACTTCGAGGCCTTAGCCGGAGAAATTGCAGCGGGTAAGGACCAGTCCATTCCGCACCTTCCGGAACTGCTGGAGGAGTTTACCGCGCAGGCTGAGAAGGCCGGGGTCAAAGTCCATTTTGCCAGGACCGCCTTCGAGGCCAATTCTATAATTGCCTCGATTGCAAAAGCCAGCGGGGTAAAGAAGATCGTCAAGGGCAAATCCATGACCGCGGAAGAGACTTTCCTAAACGAACACCTGGAGAAAGAGGGCTTCGAGGTCACTGAGACCGACCTGGGCGAATGGATCATCCAGTTGCGAAAAGAAGGTCCTTCGCACATGGTGATGCCCGCCATCCACCTCTCCCGGAAGGACGTTGCGGATCTTTTTACAAAGGTGACAGGAGAGCCCCGGGACCCTGACGACATTGATGGCATGGTCAAGGTAGCCCGAAGGCAACTTCGTCAGAAATTTCTGGAAGCCGACATGGGGATAAGCGGCGCAAACTTCGCCATCGCGCAGAGCGGCAGCATCGGGCTTGTCACAAACGAGGGCAACGGGAGGCTTGTAACCACCCTGCCTCGCGTCCACGTCGCACTGGTTGGAGTCGATAAGCTCCTCCCCGATATGAAATCGGCCCTTCGCATACTAAAAGCCCTTCCGCGTAATGCTACAGGCCAGCTCATCTCGACCTACGTTACCTGGATAACCGGCCCGACTGAATGCAAAACCTCGCCCGATTCAAAAAAAGAGATGCACATAGTTTTTCTGGACAACGGGCGTCTTGCCCTTGCCGGCGACCCTCTTTTTTCGCAGGCGCTCAGGTGCATCCGCTGCGGGGCCTGCGCTAATGTATGCCCGATATACAAGCTGGTTGGAGGCCATAACTACGGCCACGTTTATATCGGCGCGATAGGGCTCGTTTTGACCTATTTTTATCACGGACGGCGAAACGCTCGAGCCATCGTCAAAAACTGCCTCAACTGCCAGGCTTGCAAAGCGGTGTGTCCTGCCGGGATCGACCTGCCTCACCTTATAAAAGAAGTGTACAGGACGGTTTTGAACCTGGAAGGCAAGAAGCCGGTCAAAAACCTGCTGCTAAAAAAGGCGCTCGAAAACCGCCGCCTGTTTCACTTTCTGCTCCGAAGGGCGGCTTCTGCGCAAAAGCCTCTTACCGAAGGCGGGTATCTGCGGCATCTGCCGTTTCTCTTCTCCGAAGAGCACAGCTTTCGCAGGCTGCCCGCGATCGCCAAAGTCCCGTTAAGAGACATGTGGAAGGGCATCAACCAGCGTGTTGAGAATCCTCTCTGTCGCGTTGCTCTCTTTGGCGGCTGCCTGAGCGATTTCGTCTATCCGGAACAGGGGCAGGCGCTTTTGCAGCTCTGCCGGGACCGTGGCGTCCAGCTCGAATATCCCATGGAACAAACCTGCTGCGGCCTGCCTGCGCAAATGATGGGCGAAAGAGAGACGGCAAGGGATGTCGCCCTTCAAAATATTAAAGCCATGGATCCGGCTGATTATGATTATATACTTACGATATGCGCCTCCTGTGGCTCACACCTTAAAGAAAACTATGGAAAGCTTCTGTCCGAAGAGCCCGCCCTTGCGGTGAAGGTGAACCAACTGAGGGACAAGCTGATCGATTTCAGCTCATTTATGGTTAAAGTGTTGAAAGTCGGTCCCGAGGAATTCCGGAAGGCCGGGGGCAAGGTGGCCTATCACTCTCCGTGCCATCTGTGCCGAGGTCTGGGAGTCACAAAAGAGCCGCGCGAACTTCTTTCAACGGCCGGCCTCGAATATGTTCCGGCCAAGGATGAGGACGTCTGCTGTGGATTTGGCGGCTCCTATTCAATCGATTTCCCGGAGATATCCGCCGAACTGCTGAAGCGAAAACTTGACAATGCCCAAGATACCGGGGCGGAAGTGCTGGTGACTGACTGCCCGGGTTGCGTTCTGCAGCTCAGGGGCGGAATGGAAAAACGTGGTGGCAAAATTAAGGTCAAACATATTGCCGAGGTTGTCGCCGAGCAGAAAAAACATCCGGGGAAAGGATAGAGTATGGCGACGGGAAGAAAAATCAGGGCTGATATGCACGAGGCGCAGTTAAGCGCAGACCTGGAAAGATACCGGCAAAAAGCTATCGATCTGGGCGCTTCTAAAGCCAGTATAGTTAGGGCCGAACAAATTCCGGTGGACGAGCGGATACCGATGAAGTGCCAGATACCAAGATGTTTCGGTTATGGCGCAGGCGCCCAATGTCCCCCCAACACTATGAAGCCGGCAGAGTTGAAGGATCTGTTGAGAAAGTATGAGTGGGCCGTCTTCTTTATACTGGATGTACCCCCGGAAGTTATCGTAAGGGACAAGGCGACGATAAAGGAAAGAGTAGCTGCCTATCAGCAGATGTACACGATCGTCTCGGAAATAGAATCAGCAGCTTTCTATGATGGTCACTATCTCGCCTTCGGGTTTGCCGCCGGGTCCTGCCGTCACACTTTTTGCGGCCAACTCCCGGATTGCCAGGCAATGAAGGGCGACAAATGCAGGTTCCCGCTAAAATCCAGGCCTTCGATGGAAGCGGTTGGAATAGACGTTTACAAAATGGTTGCGCTGGCCGGCTGGGAAATTTACCCCATAGGGAGCGGCGCCAAGGCCCATGATGTTTGCAAAGGGACGCTCGCCGGGATTGTTATCGTTCAGTAGCGATCTGACTGTTGCGCTCTCAAAAGATTATTTTAAAATAGTGTTGTAGCAGCAGACATCCTACACGGGGCAGGGATCGTTCCACTCTGTTTTTTTAAACCTTTGATAATCTTCAATATCACCGCCTCTCGGGAGGCCTTACGATTCGCTCCCTTAGCTGAAACGTCGTCGAAGAGCCAAAATCAACTTTGGGCGGAGGCCGGAGGGCAGATTTTCGCTATCAGCCCTCCATTCTCCGTCTTCAGTCTGCTAAGGCGCTCAGAGTGCCCATTCGGCCACCCAAATCGACCTTTTAAGGCCCTAAATCGCCACTTCTTCGAAACTTTTGGCTGTGAATCGAGGCATCTGGTTTTTCCCGACCCCCACGGGTATTAGCTTGCGACCTGCACGGTGGCTTTGCGCTCGAGTTTGCCCCAGCCCACCAGTCTGCCTCTCAGGGAATTCAGGGTGCTCTTGATGGCCACGTAATACATGAGCTGGCGGTAGAAGAAGCGCTGCCAGAAGAGAAAGATGAGGAGCGACCAGTTTTCGTGTTGTTCCAGGGTGAAGGCCAAGATGGCGGTCAAATAGTCAACCGTCACGAACAAGGTGTAGTAAAACAGCACGCGCCACAGAGCGTCCGGGGAGAAGTCCGTGGGGTGATGCCAGTAGTTTATGGCCGCTATCCCCAGGGTACCAACCAACAGCAGGTCCATCACCGGCGAAATCAAGGGAAAAAGTACCTGAAAAATCATCACGTTTGGCAGAGCGACAAAGCCCAACGCGCCGTAGCGCGGTCTAAACAGTGCATCGGCGTGCTTCCAGGCCACCTGCATGGTGCCAAACATCCAGCGGTAGCGCTGTCTGATAAACCCTCGCACAGTGTCGGGAGCCTCCGTGAGAGCCAACGCCTCGTCCTCATAGACGATGGCACAGCCAAGTTTACGAATTGCCATGGTGAGGTCGGCATCCTCCGCCAAGGTGCTCTGGTCAAAACCGCCAGTGCGTTCTATCAATTCACGCCGCCAAGCCCCCACTGCACCAGGCACCACCGTGATGCAATTGAGGATGCTGAAGGCCCGCCGGTCCAGGTTCTGGCTGGTGATATACTCCAGCGCCTGCCAACGGGTGAGCAGATTGATGCGGTTGCCCACCTTGGCGTTGCCGGCCACGGCGCCTATTTGCGGATCTGCGAAGTGCCGGATCAGCTTGGCAATGGTGTCGCGGGCAAACACCGTGTCGGCATCCATTGCCACCACGATCTCCGCCTGAGTCTGGGCAATCCCGAAGTTGAGGGCTGCCGGCTTGCCGCCATTTGGCTGGGTGAACACCCGTACTCTGGGATGGCCGGCGAAGGCGGTTGTCGCTGCGTGATAGGTGGCGTCACTGGAACCGTCGTCAATAACGATGATCTCAAATTGGCTTGAGAGGTCACAGGCAAGCAGAGAAGTGATAGTCTGAATGATGACTTTTTCCTCATTATAAGCAGGCACTACGACCGCCACGGAAGGCGAGTAAGCTGGATCGAACACCGAGCGGCGCATGTGCCAGCGCTGGTAGACGGCCAGTACCCCGATGAACATCAGCCTCGCGATCCCCAGCACTATGCCAAGCAGGAACAGCCAGTGGACGCTCACCGCCGCCAGGTTGAGCGCTCCGAATGCAAGTCTGTCGGTCCATATCTGCCATAGGCTGTCCGGCGGCACAGGTGGCATCACCTCATCGCGGCTGCGGCCCAGCAGTTCTGAAACAGTGACGAACTGGAAGCCACGATTGCGCAGGGTCTCTACGATCAATGGAATCGCCTGCACCGTCTGGCTGCGGTCGCCACCAGAGTCGTGAAGCAAGATCACGTTGCCGTCGCCGCGCTCCGCCTGCGCCACGGTCCGTTGCACGATCTCGTCGACTCCCGGGTGCTGCCAGTCGTCCGGGTCGATCTGCATGCCAACTATGAGATAGCCCTGTTTGCTGGCCAGTTCGATTTGACGAAGCTGATCGACGGTCTCCGGCTCGCTATCCGTAGCGTATGGTGGGCGAAAGATCAGCGACTGGCGGCCCACCACGGCGGCCAGCAGGCGTTGGGTCGCGGAGAGTTCGAGTTGGAATTGAGCTGGGGAGATGAGTGATATATTGGGATGGGTGAAGGTATGATTGCCGATCTCGTGGCCTTCGCCCACCTCGCGGCGTAGCAGGTCCGGGTTCAACTCGCCATTGACACCGATGATGAAGAAGGTCGCCCGCACACCTGCCTGGTGCAGAGCATCAAGAATTTGTGGCGTGTACTTGCGATCTGGGCCGTCATCGAAGGTCAGAGCCACTTTGCGTGACACGCCGCCGTGGCGGGTAATCACGTAGGGTGAAGGAAACACTGTAAAACGTTCAGCGGTGATGAGATTGCGTTTCGCGTCAAATTCGAGGTCTCGGCTCCCCGGCTGAGGCTGGGCGGTGATTTGAAGGATTTCGCCCTTGCCCTCGTAGTCCAGTCCATACCCGAAGTGAATCTCGTGCAACCCGGCGGCACGTTCTGCGTCCAACGGGCCGTTATTGCCAAACACCCGCCATAGCGCCGGGTCTTCGCTGCCCAGCCTCCACAAGGCGACACCGTGCGGATGGACCGAACTGGCGATCACCAACTGATTGAATGCAGTCACGGCGTCCAACATCCACACGTGGTGGATATGGTCGTCGTCGTCGGAGTAGTCGAAAGTTGGGTTGAGGGACACCGGATCAAGACCGATATTGCCCTCCGATTCTTTGGCAGTGAGAACTGCTTCCTCGAAGCTGCGCTCCTCGGCCGGGTGGCCCGCCTCCCAGTCGTAGGCGTAGTTGCCGATGGCCACGATCATCTTTTTAGCAGGTACGTCACGCTGACGTTGGTGCAATACATCAGCGAACCAAGGCAGGCTGGCGATGGGACCGGGCGTGCCGGCCGACCAGTGCTCGTCGTATGCCATGAGGATGAGGTAGTCGGCGTTATGGGCCAGATCGCGGTAGTTAAAGGCCGGGTTGCTGGCCGGCACGTTCACCGACACCAATAAGCCCTTCGGGTTTAGCGCGGCGTAAAGTTCGGCTACAAAGCGCTGAAAGTTGGGCTGGGCCTTGATCACGATATTTTCGAAGTCGATGCTGATCCCGGCGAAGCGTTTGCGCTCTATGAAGGCGAGCAGTTGTTCTATGGTGCGCTTGCGTGCCGCCGGGTCCGCGAGCATGTGGCTCAGTTTTTTGCCTTCCCATTCCTTACCGTTCCAATTGTTCACCAGAGGGATGATGGGCAGGTCAGGACGGCGCAAACGGATGTATTCGGTGACCTGGGTCTGGCGGTTGGGATCATCCTCTCGCAGTAATCCGTTATCATCCGCAAGATGAAGCCATTCAGGGATTACCATATCCAGGCCGTCCAGATTCTGCTTGAGCGAATTCATGCTGGAGTCATCCCAGTTCACGAAAAACCCGATCGCGAGTTGTTGCCTTGTTGGGTCCGGGGATGTTTTATGGGCCTTGGCAAGCAGTTGCCGTAGATTGCGTTCTCGCTCGCGCACCAGCTTGGTTTTGGCATTGAGCAACGCCCGTTCGCGGCGCGTCAGTGGCCGCTCGGGCGACAGGAGGGGAACGCCGGGCACTGAGTGAATGCCATGGGGCAAAAAGCTGACACCAGGCAGATTGAGGGTCGGCAGCGCCGGGCTGATCAGGATGCTCAGGATCAGAGCTCCCAGCAACAGGGTCAGAATCAGCGCAATGAGGGCGATCCCGAGCCGCAGGCGCGGCCAGCGCTTATTGGCAGGGTCAAAGAAGATGGGCTTCACTGCAGTTGCGCTGGCCGCCTGGTTAAGCCCTGTCCGGGGTTGGTCATCCGGTCTAACCAATGATTGGGGCATAGATTTATGCAATCATTCAAATATTAACGGATGGGCCGGAGCACATCCAAGGATTTCGACCTTAAGTCGATTAAGGGATAAGTTTTCAACATTTTCATTGATGCGGAAACATACCCAGGGAGCGATGAGTTGTCAATGAACCGGACACAAATGAACCGAACCTGACACACCTAATCCTTGCGCGGAGGTGGGGCAAGGTTTCTTGCCGGGCTCGAGGAATCAGTTCTCGGCGATTCGGTAAACAAACGATTCGAAAATAGCGAAGATTTTGGCGCTCAATTTCTCAAGGCCAGACGAGAGATGAGTGGAGTTTTCCCTTTTCGAGCCAGGGAAGAGGCACTATGTCATCTCTGGAGCACCCTTTGAGAATCAAGACGCCTTAAACTGGTCTTTTCGATGCCAAACAGCGTTTAAGCCCTGAAAAAAGTGGGGAATTTGGTAATTTATGCAGCAGTACGCAGATACTTGTCTTGGGCCCGACCGGGCCAGACCCATTTGCGAATACCATGTTGAGGGATTTAGGAATTTATGAACTTCGTTATCCTCCGACGATCTCGATTAAGCCTTCAATGATTTGGGCCAGTTCTTCCGGCAAAACCGCGCCGATCTTTCTGCCGATTCGCCCTGTCGAGACTGTACGAATTTGGCTGATTTTCACCCATGAGCGTTTAGGAAGGTCATCGGGGCCGAGCTCAAGAGTAAGAGGGAATCCGGCACGCTGAGACTGACTGGAGATGGCCATGGCGATCACTGTTCCTGAGCGTTCATTGAAAACATCCTGGCTCAGAATTAACACAGGGCGCAGGCCGGCTCGTTCCTTGCCTTTCACTGGGTTCAGGTCGGCCCAGCGAATCTCTCCCCTCAATATTCCGGCGGCCACTGTTCCAACTCCTCACCCATGCCCTCCTCAGCCGTGGCTCTTTCCATGATGGGGTCAAGCTTTGCACACTCCCTGGCAAGGCGGTTTCGTTCCAGTTTCTCGAGTTTTTCTTCTACTGCGTTCTGAATGGCTTTACTTCGATTGGGGAACATCCGATCTTTAACCAGCCGATCAAGCCGGTGCAGTGTATTCTCATCCATTGTGATTGCGATTTTTGCTGAAGCCATCGTGCACCTCCGGTATGATAATATGTCATACCGAAAGGCTGGTCAAGCACTAATTTAGTGAATAGTGAATGGTGAATAGGGGGGTGGGATTAGCCCCTGCCTTTGCCCTGTATTTGGAGAACAACAGAGATAATCGCCGGTACCGTTGAATTTGGCTTTTCACTGGCTCACTATTCACTGCTCACTTTTTGACGGGATCGCCTTTCGCTCAAACTCTGCATGATTACATAAAACACCGGAACAAAGGGGATGGCCAGGAGCGTCGAGGAAAGCATACCGCCGAACACAACCGTGCCGATGTCACGTTGGCTGGCGGCACCCGCACCGGCAGCGTAGAGCAGGGGGGTTACCCCCAAAATGAAGGCAAATGAGGTCATGATGATGGGCCTGAAGCGTCGCCGCGTTGCTTCCACCGCTGCTTCGGTAATGGACATGCCGCCGGCGCGCAGGTCCCTGGCGTATTCGACGATAAGAATGGCGTTCTTGCTGGCCAGGGCTATCATCAGAACCAGCCCCACCTGAGTATACAGGTCGGTTTGGAAGCCCCGGATGACCAGGGCCAGAAGCACTCCTACCAGGGCCAGGGGCACCACCAGGATGACGGCTACCGGAGCACTCCAGCTCTCGTAGAGAGCGGCGAGCACCAAAAACACCAGGGTGATGGAGAGAGCGTAAATGAAATAGGCTTGGCTGCCCACCTGCTTTTCCTGGAAAGCTGTGGCTGTCCAATCATAGGAAAGGCCCTCAGGCAGGGTGTTGGACGCCACCTGTTCCATCAGATTCAGGGCCTGCCCGGAACTGAACCCCGGCGCAGCAATACCGATAACGGGGGCGGCAGGGTAGAGATTGTAGCGGGTGACCAGTTCGGAGCCCAGGGTATGCGTGGCCTGCATGAGAGAGGTCAGCGGCACCATTTGGCCCAGGGTGTTGCGAACGTAAAGGTCGTCGAGGTTCTGCCGATGGAGCCGGTAGGGGGCGTCGGCCTGGACGTAGACCTGGAACACCTGGTTGAATTTATTGAAAAGATTCACATAGGTAGATCCCAGGAAGGACTGCAGCGTGGAAAATACATCTCCCAGCGGGACTTGCAGGGATTGGGCTTCTGTCCGGTCAATGTTCAGATAGAGTTGGGGGCTGCGAGCGCTGAAGGTGGTGTTCAGGTTTCGCAGAGCGGACTGTGAACCTGCGGCGGCGACGATCTGCTGGACACTCTTTTCCAAAAGGGCCAGTCCGCGGCTCTCCCGGTCCTCGACCATCATCTGGAAACCGCCGGACTGACCCAACCCCCTGATGGGGGGCGGCACCAGTACAAAAATAGTCGCTTCTTCTATGGAAGCCACCTCCCGGCGAAGGTTGGTGAGTATGTTATTCTGGCTCAATGCGGCGCCGCGCTTGCTCCAATCATCGTAGACAATGAAAGTGGTGCTTATGTTGGAGACATTGGCTGCATCCAGGGCGGAATAGCCTCCGAATGTCACCCATGCCTCGATTCCCTTTGTCGCCTTGATTTTCTCGTTCAGTTGCTTGACCACAGCCATAACCCGGGGCTGGGAGGCCGCCTCGGGCAGTTTTGTGATCACGATGGCATAGCCTTGGTCGTCCTCGGGTAAAAACCCGATGGGGTGACGGGCAAACTGCCAGCCGACTACGGCAATGATGACCAGAAACACCAGCAGTGAGAGCATGGGGCGAAGCACCATGCGGGAGACCAGCCCGACGTAGATGTCCTCCATGACCCCATAGGCCCGGTTAAAGCCCTTGTAAAAAAGGTTGGGTTTCTTCTCCGGGCGAGGACGCAGCCAGAGGGCACACTGGGCTGGTTTGAGGGTAAGCGCGTTGATGGCGCTGATGACGGAGGTCGCGGCGATCACCAGGGCGAATTGCCGGAAGATCTGCCCGGTGATGCCGGGTAGAAAGGCTGCCGGCAAAAACACTGAAACCAGGGCCAGGGTGATGCCGAAAACTGGTCCGGTCAACTCCTCCATTGCCTTGATGGTCGCCTCCCTGGGCGGCAGCCCCTGTTCGATATAGTAGGAGGCGCCTTCCACGATGACTATGGCGTCATCGACGACGATTCCGATGGCCAGGATCAATGCGAACAGGGTCATCAGATTGATGCTGAAACCGAGCGCGAGCATGGCCGCAAAGGCCCCGATAATGGTGACCGGGACGGTGGTGGCGGGCACAAGGGTGGCGCGCCAGTTTTGCAGAAACGCCATAATCACGATGAGCACCAAAATACCTGCCAGGAACAACGTCATGTAGACATCTCGAATAGTTTCGGCCACAAACTTGGTGGTGTCATAATGAGACTCCCAGATCATGTCAGGCGGGAAGCTTTTGCTCATTTCCGCCATGGCCTGCTTAACCTCCCGGGAGACGCTCATGGCATTGGCCCCCGGCAGGAGAAAGATGGGAATATCCGCGGCCGGGTGGCCGTTTACTTCTGCAAAGGTACTGTAGGTCTGCTGGCTGAGTTCCACCCTGGCCACATCGCGCACGCGCACGATCTGCGCTTGTTCGGGGCCGCGGGGGCTCTTGACGATGATATCTTCGAACTGCCCCACGTCGGACAAACGGCCCAAGGCGTTAACGGTAAATTGGAAGACCTGGCTGGGCGGTACAGGGGGACCGCCCATCTGACCGGCTACCACCTGAACATTCTGGCCCTGGATGGCATTGACAACGTCCAAGGTCGTCAGGCTGAAATCCTGGAGCTTTTTGGGGTCCAGCCAGACCCGCATGCTATAGGGGCCTGAGCCTTTGATAATGACTTGTCCCACTCCCGGCAGGCGCGCCAAAGGATTTTCCAGATTGATGATCGCGTAATTGGAAAGATAGGTGGCGTCGTATCTGTCACCCTTCGATGAAATGCTGACCACCAAAACGATATCGGTGGAGACTTTCTTCACGGTGATTCCCTGGTTGGACACCCCGGAGGGCAACTGCGCCAGGGCGCTGTTCACGTAGTTTTGCACCAGGGAAAGCGAGGTATTGAGGTCGGTCCCCACGTTAAAAGTGACGGTCAGGGTATAGCTGCCGTCGCTGGCGCTGGTGGATGACATGTAGATGGCGCCCTCCACCCCGTTGACCGCCTGTTCGATGGGAATACCCACGGTCTCGGCCACGACCTCCGCGCTGGCCCCGGGGTAGCGGGTAGTCACCTGGATGGTGGGCGGCACGACGGGCGGGTACTGCGACACAGCCAGGACATAAAAGCATACCAGGCCCAGAATGATAGTAATGATGGCGATAACATTGGCGAAGATAGGCCGATCGATGAAGAACTGGGAGATCATGAGACACCTTTCCCGGCGTGGTTGGCGCGAGGCATAGCCCCGGTCTTTTCCGGCCCGGGAGCCGCCGGCTTGCTGACGGGGTTCACCGCACGGCCGGGAACAGCCTGCATCTGCCCGTTCACAATGACCCAATCCTCCCCGGTCAGGCCCTCCCGCACCACATGGCTGCTGTCTTCCCGGGCGCCAAGTTTGACAGGACGGCGCTCCACTATTTTGTTGCTCCCCACCACCAGGACATAGGGGCCCAGTTGGTCGTAACCGACCGCTGCTTCAGGGATCACCAGGGAGGGTTTTTCCGAGCCCAGTATAGGGGCGCGCACACGGGCGAACAATCCGGGCAGCATCTTGCCGTCAGGGTTGGGAAAGATGCCGCGCAGCTCCAGGGTGCCGGTGGTTGGAGAGAGACTGATAGCGGCAAAATCCAGGTGTCCCTGATGAGGGTAGCCGGTTTCATTGGCGAGCCCTAAAGCCAGCGGTATCTTTATCTGTTCGGCTTGGGCCGCCGAAATGCCCGTCTCGCCCACGACCTGCAGCAGGTCCCGTTCACTGATGGTGAAGTATACATAAAGTGGGTTGATCTGATTGACCCGGGCCAGAGCAGTAAATTCTCCCGCGCCCACTAGATTGCCGGGGTCCACCAGCCGCCTTCCGATCCGCCCGTCGAAGGGAGCCGTGACAGTGGTATAATCCAGATTCAGCCCGGCCAGATCCCGGTTAGCCTCCGCTGCCAGGACCGCTGCCTGGAGAGAGTCCTTTTGAAACCGCCAGTTGTCCAGGTCCGTCTGGGAGGCGGCTTCCTTTTGCACCAATTTCGTGTAGCGGGCAGTCTCAAGAATAGCGTGCTCCAGGTTGGCCTTTTGTTGGAGGATTTGGGCTTCAGCCTGCTTCAACTGGGCCTGGTAGGTGTCTTGTTGAATCAGGAACAGGCGTTGCCCCTTTTTCACCATGTCGCCGTCTTTAAAATAGACCTTTTCCAGATAACCCTGCACCCGTGCCCGGAGTTCCACCGTATTAATGGCCTGAGTATTGCCGGTGAATTCCAGGTAGTCGACCACCGACCGGCTCACGGGTTGACTCACCGTAACCTCGGGCGGGGGCGGGGGCGCATAGACGTTTCTTTCGCCACAGGCCGGAATAAATAAGAGTCCGCAGATAAGTGCCCATCCGGCCAGTTTTCCCTTTATGGACCAATGCGACTCAACTGGTGTCATGTTACGATCTCCCACAAGGCGACATTGAAAAAAGCAGGTACTCGCCAATTCTTTACCACTCGGGAGTCCGGATCAGGGGCTTTTCTTCCTGCTGCTCCGGCGTGGGAGGCGGCCCGCTTTTCGGAGTCAGCAATCCTCCCCAATTGGTGCGTTTCTCCATGACCTCCCTGGTTTCAACCGGGACAAAATCCTGGCCTTCCCGGATCTCCCAACCTCCTCCCATGGCGCGATATACTCCGACCAGAAAGGTGGAGATATTGCCCAGGACGCTTGCGAGGCTGTCCTCTGCACTCAGGAGGGACTGTTGGGCGGTCAGGACGGTAGTGAAATCTGTGATGCCTTCGCGGTACTGGATAACTGCCAGATCCAGGGAACTTCGAGCGGCATCGGCGCTTTCTTGCAACGAACCGGCCTCCTCCTCTGAGCGCAGGAAGCCCGTCAAGTTATCCTCCACGTCCTGTTGGGCGCTGAGGACGGCATTCTGGTAAGTAACCAGCAGTTCCTCGAAGCGCGCGTCCTGGACTCGAACCAGGTTGGTAAGCTGGCCGTAGTTAAAGATATTCCAGGTCACCGACGGGCCGATGCTGCTCGAGCGGCTGCTGCCCAGGAAAATGTCTCCCAGACTGAAGCTATTGAAGGTGCTGGACTGGAAGCCAAAGGAGCCCAGCAGGGAGAGCGCAGGGTAGAGTTGGGCCTTGGAGATGCCGATTTGAGGGCATTGGGCCATGGCATTGTATTCCGCCGCGCGGACGTCTGGACGCCAGCGCAGCAGGTCCACCGGGATGCCCACCACCACTTGGGCGGGCGGGGCCGGAATCTCCGCCTCTCCGCCCTGCAGTTGCTCGGCCAGAAGACTCGGCGGCATTCCCAATAGTACGCTCAGGGCATCCTCGGCCTGCCTCAACTGGATTTGCAGGGCCGGCACTGTCGCCTCCGTGCTGGCCAGGAGGGTCCGGGCCTGTTCTACATCCCGCCTGGAGGTGGTGCCGCCCTCAAAACGGTACCTGGCGATCTCCAGGCTCCGCCGCTGCGTTTCCACGTTGTGACTGGCAATAATCAGCCGGCGCTCCAGGGTGCGGATGGTCACATAGAGACTGGCCGCACTGCCGGTAAGGGTCACCAGCATGCTGTCGTAATTGGCCACGCTGGCCATCAGGCTTGCGTCGGCGGACTCGACGGCACGGCGGAATTTGCCCCAAAAGTCGATTTCCCAGGTGGCGGTCACCCCCAGCGACGCTTCGCTGAAATTGGCGGACGCAGGCACTCGTTTGCTTTCCCGCACGTTTTCCACCGAACCGGTAGCCTGCTGGGTTTGGGGATACAACTGGCCGACGACGGCGCCCAACTGGGCCCGAGCCTCCAGTACCCGCACCGCGGCAACCCGCAGATTCAGGTTCTCGCGGTAGGCGGTCTCAATGATTCGATCCAGAATGGGGTCTTTGAATACTTGCCACCAGGCCCGATATTCACCGGGGCCGGTCCTTAAACGGTGATTGTTCGCCTCCAGCCAGTTTTCATTCATCTCGATCCCGGGCCGGGAATAGTTCGGCCCCACCTTTGCGCAGCAGGCAACCAAAAGCAATGAGAGCAACCAAAAACCGCGCCATCTGCCCCAGCATGTATTCTTTGGCATATTCATCGGTTGGTCAGGTCCGTGAAACTGAGCCGTGAGGTCGGAGAGCTGAACCGAAAGGCTTCTTCCGGCGAAGTCAGACGCTCCACAAGGGGCACTTTTGTCAAAATCAGCTTTGCGGTTGCTCATGTTTTTATGCCGGCAGCCGCAAAACGATGAATATCTTAACATCTATTACGATCTTGCCGTACAGGCCCGCTCTGGTAGGCGCGTAGAGGGTTTCAGCATGGGGCATTGCCATGATTGGTCTTGCGGCAATATAATCACCGAGTCGCTCATTTCAAGATTTTAAGTTGGGTATCAGGGGTCCTTGAAAATTTGAACATTATTTCCATTTTCAAGGGATGACCGTCCATTCCTGCCTTTGCCCCGTATTTTCAGGGAGAACAGCGAGGATAAGCGCCGGAACTATTGAATTTGACTTTTCACCGCTCTCTATTCCTCGCGTGGCGATAGAACCAAAAGGAGTTAAGGAATTGAGGAACAACGCGCTTTTGATCTTTTTGAGATATCCTGACGCCGGCAAGGTGAAGAGACGGCTTTCGGAGGAGATCGGGTCTCAAAGGACCGCCGAACTATATGAGAAGCTCATCCGGAGGACATTGGGCGTAGCATGCGATTTCAAGCGCAGAGCGCCTGAAGCTCGAATAGTTCTGTTCCACACGCCGCATGATCCTGTTGAGAAATTAAAGAACAAATTCCGGGGCCCCTGGGAGTTCTGTGCTCAGGAAGGAGAACACCTCGGTGTGCGCATGGCGAACGCACTTCGGGGCGCATTCTCAACCGGCGCCAATAAGGCCGTTCTCATCGGGACCGATCTGTCGGATATCGAGGCAACAGATATAGAGGGGGCATTTGGGAATATAGGTGAAAAAGCCGCAGTGCTTGGTCCGGCCGCTGACGGCGGCTTCTATCTTATCGGGACAGATCGTCCGATTGGCGCTCCTTTTCATTTTCGCACATGGGGAACCGGCGAAGTTTTTACCAGAACTGCACGAGAACTTGAAGCTGCCGGGTTTCGAATTCATCTGGCCGCCGAAAGACACGATGTCGACTGCAAGCGGGATTTTGATCCAGTGGCCCGTGATTTCCTGTTCGACAGCTCGCTGTCAATAATCATTCCCACTTTAGCCGATCCTCAAAAACTCTCGCCCTTGCTGCTGTACCTGGAGAGTTTGCTCTGGCCGGGAGACGAAACCGTTGTCGTGCAGGGGGGGGCATTTGAAAAAGCCGCCCTGCGGCGGATATCGCCATCTCTTGCGGTTGTGAGCACCAGGAAAGGGCGCGGTATCCAGCAAAACGCCGGAGCTATTCTTTCCAGGGGAACAATTCTTTTCTTCTTACACGATGATACGGTCCCCCCTCCGGAATTCCCCTACCTGATCCGCAGGGCCTGCCGGGATTACCCAGCAGCGCTTGGCTGCTTCAAGCTGCGGTTTTTACCGTCGAACCGTGCGCTCGAGCTGATCGCTGCATGGGCCAATCTGAGAACCGCCCTGTTTAAGCTTCCATACGGCGATCAGGGCCTTTTTTGCAGAAGGGAGATTTTTGAAAAGGCAGGCGGCTTCGGGCGCAGCTACCTGATGGAAGATGTAGACCTGGTAGGCAAATTCCGGAAAATGGGGCAGGGCGGGAGCGCCATATCAATCCTCCCGGTCCCGGTCTATTCTTCCCCTGACAGATACCTGCACAAGGGGATTATCAAAGCTTCGCTCCTTAACCATTCAACTTTCCTGCTGGCGGCGCTCGGCCGCGATGAACGGATTCTGTACCGAAAATACTACGGCCTGGAGACGCCAGACTTATCCCGGTAAGCTGATGAGGCGGCTCGCCTGTCGGCCCACCGCCGCAGCGCCATATCTCGACGCTATCCCTGATCTGTCTATGACCAGAGGCGGAGCGGGTGTGGGGGGCACATGTCCCCCCAGGCTCCCACGCTTTCCTGATTATTTATTTGCAGGACTTTCGGTACACGGTCAGAACGATAGACGTCACGTCGTACGCGCAGCATGTGAGCAGGTGCTGAAATTGACTATCGGTCAGGAAGTCTTAGTTTAAGGCTAAGTAGTTGAATTAAGTAATGTTTTCATTGTCTTCTTTCTTGTTTCCGTGCTCATGGGAAGACGCCCTCCGATAAGCTGAGCGCCGATGCAAACGAAGTTCCCATCCGGAATAAGGGTCCGTGGCCAACAGGCAGCGGGCCCGTTTTTTTTGCTGAATTTTTTTTTGTAATCAGACGATGATTATTTTGAAGTTTGGAATTTTGGAATTGTAGAGTACGAAACCGTACTTTCAATGGAGGAGCAAGGATGAAATGCAGGAGATTTTATGTGCTGTTGATTATGTTATCGTTCTCATATTCCGTCATCTGGTCGGGACTTGGAGCGGCAAATGACGCCGATGGGAATAGCGGAAGCCGAAAGCCAAATATGACCTGGACACAGCGGGTGATAAATGACAAAGAACTCGAGGCGATATCTAAAAGGGACAGGGACCTTAGCCCCAGCGTCAGCAGGAGATTACTTGCCAAGTTAAACGCCAGGGATTTCGACTACATCGCAGATGACATCAAAGACGGAAAATCAATAAAAGTTCCAAACGATTTCACTGCATTCAAAAGCTGGACGCCGCTGGCAAAATACATTCCCGACGTGGCCGATCTGCCCAAATTCATTTTGATTGTCAAAGATTTGCCATACATAGGCTGGTACGAAAGAGGCAAACTGGTGGGGGACACGTATATCTGTGTCGGCAGAGTTAACAGCTCGACGGCAGAGGGTCTTTACACCGTACAGGAAAAGGACTTGAACCACGTGTCGAGGAGCTATCCCAATGCTTACGGGGAGCCTGCTCCCATGCCATGGGCGTTGAGGATCTATGGGACCGTATGGATCCACGCGGGAGACATCGCGAGCGGGCACTGCTCGCACGGCTGCGTCAACCTGCCGATCTTTTCGGCGATGAAGCTGTTCGATTGGGCCACCACCGGAACACCTGTTCTGATAGTGGAATCCCTGGGAGCGCTGCCGGCGGTTTTGGCTGCAAATCGCTCCAACTGCACCCTGCATGCATTAGTGTGCGTTTCTGCACGCAGAGTTGCCGACGGGAGCTGAGGGCGCGCGACCGTGTGCGCAAAACTCCGCAAATAAAATAACTCCTGGAGATCGAGGGGAAAAGATCTCGACGCTTCGCGAGGTTTTTCGAAATGGGCAGAACTTTGGGGACCCTGTCCGCCGCGCCGAGCGGGATCGTTTTAATTACTTTAAATCCTGGCTACGACAGCCGTTATGTTGTCCGTTCCACCAGCCTCCAGGCACGCGGAAATCATCCGGTCGAGTTTCTCCGTTAAGGTAACGTCGACAGATAGAAAAGCCGCGATTTGCTCGTCAGAGATAAGGTCATGAAGTCCGTCGGAAGAAAGCAGGACATGATCGCCGTGTGTCAGACCAAACGTGCCTGAATCGGGATCGGGACGATCGCAGCAGCTGCCTACGCACCTTGTCAAAACATTGCCGTAAGGGTGAACCCGGGCCTGTTCCAGGGTGATCTCGCCCTTTTTGAGCAGCATGCCTGGAACTGTATGGTCCTCTGTTATCCTGGTGAGCGATCCTTCATGGAGGAGATATATACGGGTATCTCCGACATGTGCCCAAAAAGCCGACTTACCGGTGATGAAAAGGGCGGTGAGCGTCGTGCCCATGCCTTTGAGGGAACGACATGCGCGGGAGCGTTCCACGACCCTTTTCTGAGCTTCCAGTATTTGATTGAGGAGTGCGGCACGAATATCAGGGCCGCTGGGCCTATAGCCTGCGAAGCTTTCCAGGGCAAGTTCCGCTGCGACTTCGCCCCCGGCGTGCCCGCCCATTCCATCTGCAATAGCCAGCAGGGCGCAGTCATTGTCCAGGATATTGACCAGGCACCGGTCCTCGTTATTCAGTCTGTGAAGCCCCTGATTTGTAATCGACTCGACTTGCATTTTATGTCCGAATTAAGGATGCCGTAATTTACACGCCCTGAAATGAACAGGGCTCACCTCGAATATAGCAAGGCAACCGGATTTGTCAAATCCGGGCAGGCCACGCCCCACGCAGGTAAGTGTTCACAGCATAGGCGCGAAGAGCTTTTCACCGCAGCAACTCACGTCCCGTTGGGACACCGCAGAGGACTGGTCGCAGACAAGTCATGGAGAGGCAAAAATCCTTTGACAGGATTGGATTAGCAGGATTGAAAAATGTTTATAATGACCGCATTGGGGGTTGGCGGGCTTTCGTTCAAAGTTGGAATGGTTTATTTCACTCTACCCGCGTCGACAGCGAGCTGCATTCTATCATCCCAATTGAATAGTGACGTCGATCTGGCGGCAGCAGGGATTGTCCTTTCCACGATATTATCGGTGGTTTCTCTGAGCGCGGCGCTTCTTCTTTTTGGCAACTGAAAATTCCGGCAGTTGTCTTGAGAAGGGTGCTAGCGGTACCATGGTTTGTACTTCGGCCTGGCTACATTCTGCTCCTGTTCTGATTTTTTTACCCACATTTGGCCCTGGCCGTCCGTGAAGACGTTTTCCTTAAGCTGGCCCTTGCCGGTTCTGCCATCATCAAGCAGGAGTTTTACCTGTTCCTCGTTCAGTTCATATTTTCCGGAAAGTTCAACGAAAGGGTTTTCTTTGTCGGGCGGCTTTTTTCTTTGTTTAATAAAAAAGGTCGCATCCGGACGGAGCGTGAGGAATTGCGTGTCGTCACTTTTGTTTACGTATACACCGCTGACGGCATTCAGGTCTGCCGCGATGCTCTGGACCGCAAAACAAATCAGAAGCGCCATGGCAAAAACAATGTTTCTCATGATTGTCCTCCGCTGATCGATTTGAGTCAGCAGAAAACTACCTCTGAAATGGTCCGTATGTCAATCCGGTTTCGAGAAAAGGAGCGATTTCCGAAACATGGCTAATTTTGATTTTCTCTGTCATCCGTCGCCCCCACTCCGGTATGCTCTCTTGTGAATAGCAACGGTACCTGCTAATCTCCAGCGGGAAATGCCGGATGAGAGACTAGCAGTTTCCGATTCGGATTTTTTGACCTAAGAGAAAGGCATTTTGCGTCCTGGCTAGGAAAGAGCTTGCCCTCCTTCGGAAACTCAGGACAAGTTCGCCTGCCGAAGGGAGGGGGTGCGCGGACGCGTACCAATGTGGGTCCAACCGCCCACGCTTTGAAAGGAAATCATGGAAAGAAGTCCTGGAAAAAACTCCAAAACATGCCTGAGTATCGTCATTCCATGTTTCAATGAACGCAAGACCCTCCGTGAGTGCCTGGAGAGAGTCTTATCCATAGCCGAGCCTGAGCTGTTGCTGGAGGTAATCATAGTGGATGACTGCTCGACTGACGGCAGTCATGCGATTGCGCTCGAACTGGCGGAGAAATATCCCGAACGGGTAACCGTGCTCAGGCATCAGAAAAACCAGGGAAAAGGGGCGGCTTTACGAACCGGGTTTGCCAAAGCTACGGGTGATTTCGTCTGCGTTCAGGATGCGGACCTGGAATACGACCCATCGGATCTAAAGAGACTCTTGAGGCCGCTTATATCCGGATACGCCGACGTGGTATTGGGTTCCCGGTTCCTATCCACGGGGGAGCACCGGGTACTCTATTTCTGGCACTACCTGGGAAACCGTTTCCTTACCCTTGTCTCAAACATGTTTACGGACTTGAATTTAACCGACATGGAAACCGGCTACAAAGTCTTTCGCAGAGACATACTTCAGAAGATCACTATCCAGGAGAACCGGTTTGGCTTCGAACCTGAAATAGTCGCAAAAATTGCCAACATGCGTCTTCGCATTTACGAAGCAGGCATTTCATACTACGGACGAACATATGAGGAAGGCAAAAAAATCGGCGCCAGGGACGGCTTGAGAGCGATCTACTGCATTATGCGGTACAATCTGCATCAAGCTCCGTTTCCGGTCCAGTTCATGGCGTATCTTTTCATAGGGGGTTTTTCGGCTCTTATCAATCTAGCTGCTTTCCTTGGGGCCTATTCGTCGGGATACTCCGCCACCGTCTCTACGCTGTCCGCTTTTTTGCTGGCGGCCGCCGTGAACTATGTGCTGTGTATCCTGCTGTTGTTCCAGCACAAGGCGAAATGGACCGCACCGAAGGAAATAGTGATTTATTTACTCGTGGTATGCGTGCTGGGAATCCTGGACGTTGAACTCACCAAATTTTTGATGAAAGCCGGACTCGTTCCATGGATGGCAAAATCGGCGGCAAGCCTTGTTGGGCTGGTATTGAATTTTGCCGGGCGCCGGCTGCTTGTATTCCCGGAACCCGCAAGCGGACCCTGGCAACCTCAGCACGTGGAGAGCGGCGATCAGGAAGCGATCCGAACCAGGGGCATTGATAGAAACCCTTGAATTATTTTCAACAGCGCTTGATTCGATAAAGCTGGGGGATTAGCTTACCCTAAAGTCGACGAGTCATTTCACGGATCGTTTTCGTCCACTTCTATTCATTTGTCTCTCGCAGGTGCGAATAACATTTGCTGACGAACGGCCATAATCTGCACACCCCCAAAAATGCCAAGGAGGAAGAATTATGAATCAGCAATTCAGAATGGTGAAACAAATGATCGATTTGCAAAGGGCTTCCAGCGACGGAATGATCAAGAGTCTGATCATGATATGGGAGCAAACCGGTACGCTGCTCGAAGGGGCATCCTGGTTCCCGGAAGAGGGCAGGAAGGCGTTGAAGCAATGGGTGGACATAAACAAGAAAGCCTGCGAGAACTTGAAGAGCGCCATCGACAGCAGCTATGCCAGCCTGGAGAAGTTTTTCGAAACAAGCGGTTAACAGCAGGCATAAATCGCCACTTATAACAATCCGACTATAGCCCCGAGAAGCCAGGTATCCCCGCTCCTGGCTTTCTTCTTGGGGGATCTGTTGGATTGTTCCCTGAAAAGTTAATAACGCGGAAAAATTATTGAATGTGTTGAGGGGAGACTATGCAGCCAAGGTGCATTTTTCGCGAACATACGCCTTTATTATCCCTGGTACTTACTTTCGTAGATTGGCGTTCTTAATTCAATGGAACACCCTGATCTCGTCATTCCGGCGTTTTTCGACGCCAAAAGAGCCGGAATCCGGATGTCCTTTGCATCTCAAGAAATCCTCTTGGACCCAGGCTTTCGCCGGGGTGACAGACTTAAATTTGTTACGCGCACTTATACAAGCAAGTTCCAGGGTGAGTGACCGGACTTGAACCGGCAGCCTCTGGGGCCACAACCCAGTGCTCTAACCAATTGAGCTACACCCACCAGAAATAATGAATTATGACAAATACCACCGGGGCGGAAAGAAATCAAGCGTTCGAACACCCGATCGATGGACCTTCATCTGAAGAAGCTCGCCTCCATTTGGACTGTTGCTTCAGTTTGCCCCTTGCTGTAGACTGAAAACCTCTGCGCATCTCAACTCTAACATGAAGGAACATGCATGGAAGACAAAGAAGACATTATGGCGGTAGCCAGGGCCTTTATGCGGAGCAGGATTATCCTGAGCGCCGCTGAACTGGATCTTTTTACAAGTATCCAGGACTCCGTTACGAGCGCAGAAAAAATGGCCGAAAGATTAGGTCTTGACCGCAGAGCGCTCGAACGGGTCCTGGATTGTCTCGTCACATTCGGACTGCTCAATAAAGACGGCGGGGCCTATTCGCTCACCGGGGAGGGCGCTTTATATTCATCGAAACACCCCGCGTCCGGGCTTCCAATGTTGCTGCACATGAGTCGGTTGTGGGTAAGTTGGAGCGATTTGACCGAAGTCGTCCAAAGAGGTCCCGGCTCTGAGCAAAAACCGCCAAGGCCGATGGACCTGGACAGCAGGCGTGCTTTTATCGGGGCGATGCACGTTATCGGCCGGGTTCTGTCAGATGAGATAGCCGGTTCTCTGGACTTGCGCGGCTACCGGAAGCTTCTGGATATTGGTGGAGGATCAGGCACTTACACCATCGCATTTCTAAGACACAACCCTCAGTTGAAGGCAATCCTGTTTGACTTGAAAGATGTAATTCCAATAGCGAGTGAGCGGCTTTCCTCGGAAGGTTTACTGGACCGCGTCGAACTGATAGCCGGGGACTTCTATTCCGATGATCTGCCAGGAGGATGCGATCTGGCCCTGCTTTCTGCGATAATTCACCAGAACAGCCGCCAACAGAACCTGGAACTCTACAGGAAGGCTTACCGGTCCCTGGACCCCGGCGGCATGCTCCTGATTCGCGACCACATAATGGATGAACAACGAACCCGGCCTCCGGAGGGGGCGATGTTCGCAATAAATATGCTGGTCAATACGCAGGGTGGGGACACTTACACTTTTCATGAAGTGGAACAAGGGCTGCAGGAAGCAGGTTTCAAGAATGCAAGGCTCCTTCGCACCGGCGAGAGAATGGACTGCATCGTCGGCGCAGTAAAACCCCGATAGATCGATTGTGTGCTAAAAATTCTGCAAAATTGCGAAAGCTCAAAAGCGGGGGAAAGTTTCCCCTTGCGGGCGGGGATAAACCCCGCCCCCACATCCGCCCCACAAGAACCCCAAGGGCGGGGTTTATCCCCGCCCGGCCACCCAACATGAATCGTAGGGGCGGGGTTTATCCCCGCCCGAAATGAGCCAGTCGCTCCGGTGCTCCTTGTCCATGGGACACACCGGAATCATGTAAGTCCATTCCCCTCTGGTCCTTTTCTCAAAACAGTTTTTTTCTTCATGACGGATCGCAAAACAACCGATTTCCCTTGTGATGTTAATTGATGGAAGAGGAGCGGGTTGAGCCAAATTTTGCGCCATAATCGATAATCCCTTTAGATCTTGGGCGCTTGGAGGTTTTTCTTCGAATGGACGGTTTTCAGGAATTAGACGAGGATAAGTTGTATCGCACGCTGAGAGAATACGCTCGCGTGAGCGCATTTCTGCCCATCAGGATTCGCCCGGTATTGGAAGAAGAACGGCATGGCCTGAGGTCGCGCATAGTTGTCGAGCCCGCTTTGACAGCACATCGGGAGATGCCCGAAGTCGAAGACGAGACCCTCTCGGCTTGTTTGCACATGCTCAACTCCAAGCTCGACTCAATCATCAAGTTGCTTGCACTACAATCGAACAGCAATAGAGAACTCGATTTTGCCAGGGTCAACATCAGCGCCGGAGGACTGAGCACATCTTTCAACGAGCACTATGCCCCGGGTGATCTTGTCGAAATAAGGCTGATGCTTCCGACCGCTTCCTTTACGATTCTTTACGTGTATGGGAAAGTGGTCAATTGCGATGCCGCACAAGAGAAGTTTGGACTCTGTATCGAGTTTACCGAGATTGACGATGATATCCGCGACCAGATCGAAAAATATGTTTTCCAAAAGCAGCGCGAAATTCTGCGGAAAAAAAGGAGCCGTACAGCTTAAATGTTCCTCTTCATTGGCATGGCGGTAGTTCTGGGTTCGGTCATTGGCGGGTACCTGATGGAGGAGGGCAATCTCAGTCTCCTGATTCAGCCGGCGGAACTACTTATTATTTTCGGCGCCGCCATCGGCGGTTTTGTTATTTCTTCGCCCATGAAGGTGATAAAAGCCGTCAAGGCCGGTTTCCTGCGTATGTTCAAGAGCAGGATCTACTCCAGCAGCGACTACATGGAAGCGCTTGTCCTGCTGAGCGAGATATTTTACAAGATCAGAAAAGAAGGGCTCGTTTCGATAGAAAGCGACCTGGACGACCCGGGAAAAAGCCCGATTTTTCAGAAGTACCCCAAGTTTCTCACCAATCATCACGCTTTGGAGTTTCTGGCGGACACCTTGCGCACTCTGACCATAACGGATATAGAAGCCCACGAAATGGGTTCTCTTCTGGACTACGAAATCGAGGCGCATTACGAAGAAGCCCTCATACCGGCCAAGAGCGTCGCCAGTGTCGCCGATTCACTCCCCGGGCTTGGTATTGTGGCCGCCGTGCTGGGTGTCGTACTCACGATGAAAAAAATCAGCGAACCCCCCGAAGTTCTCGGCCACAGTATAGGCGCGGCCTTGGTGGGCACATTCCTGGGCGTTCTGCTGTGCTATGGTTTCGTTGGACCGATGTCGCGCAACCTCGAGCATATCGCAAATGAGGACCGGGAATTTCTAACGGTTATCAAAGCGGCTTTGCTTGCGTTCATAAATACTCCTTCTCCGCAGGTGGCGATAGAGTTCGCGAGAAGGGTCGTTCCGGGCGATCTGAGGCCGTCTTTCCTGGAACTCGAGACCGTGGTGAAGAAGGCCAAGAAAAAATAGGCATGGAAGAAGACAAGCCCAAAAAGATCATCATAAAAAGAGTGAAAAAGGCCCACGCCGAACAGCACGGCGGAAGCTGGAAAGTGGCTTACGCGGATTTCGTTACCGCCATGATGGCCTTCTTTCTGCTGATGTGGCTCCTCAACATGACTTCTCAGGAAAAAAGGGCCGTTCTGGCTATGTATTTCAAACATTTCAGCCTCTTTGAAAAAAGTGGAAAATCATTCATGCAAGAGGGTGGAGTGAGGCCCGCCGGGCAGAATTTCGGAGGCGAAGATGTAGTCGACACGGGCGAGCACCAGAGCGGTATTACCAATGACGATCTTGCCAATAAGCTGATGACCGGGATTGACCAGAATGTGGCGGTAGGGAAGGATCAGTTTTATATAGCTATTACCGAGGAGGGTATCCGGATTCAGATTGTCGATTCAAAGCAAAACCCCATCTTTCCCGCTGGAAGCGCTGAACTCTCGGACCTGGGCAAGCAAATGGTCAAAACGGTTGCGTCCATTCTTAAGAATTTTCCTAACGAAATTGCGGTGGAAGGGCATACCGATTCTTCACCGACGCGGAGCGAACAGATATCAAACTGGGAACTATCTGTCGCCAGGGCCTCATCGGCCAGGCGCGAACTTGAACAGAGCGGCATCGAACCGGGCCGGATTTGCAGAGTTGTAGGTTTTGCAGACAAAGTGCCTCTTTTCACCGACTCGCCCGATGACCCCAGGAATCGGCGGATCAGCATTGTTTTCCTCAAAAACAGAAAACTAACTCCGCCCGACAGGCTTCAATGGCTTATGAGGTCACCCGAATGACCTCGCGGAGCGTGGAGTTTTTCATTTATCCCGCCATTTCATAGAAAAGGGCGGCCGCCGAGCGGATTCCGCGATGAAAATCCTCGATGCAAAATCGTTCGTTGGTAGAATGAGCACCATCGTCCGGACTTCCCCAGCCCAGCAGCAGGATGTTCTCCTGACCGAGATGTTTCTTGATCATGTTGACGACGGGAATTGAACCACCCTCCCTTATAAACACAGGTTTTTTGCCGAACCCTGTCTCTATTGCTTTTTCAGCCGCCCGCATGGCGGGGGTGTTTCTTGGGACCAGGACGGGATCAGCCCTGTTGAAGCTGGTAACTGTAGCGCTTACCCCCTGCGGGCAGTTGGCGGTTACGAACTGGTGAAACAGTTGGTCTATTTTTTCGGGAACCTGGTTTGGAACCAGCCGCATACTCACTTTTGCCCCTGCCTTTGCCGGGATTATCGTCTTTGAACCTTCACCGGAGAATCCGCTCCATAGTCCGTTGATATCCAACGTGGGCCTGGCCGTCCTGCGCTCCACCATTGAGTATCCCGGCTCTCCCGTAAGTTCGGAAACCCCGAGGTAATCCTTGAGTGCCTGTATATCGACGGGAAGAGAGGCCATTTCCTCCCTTTCCCAGCCCTGAAGAGCAAGCACGTCATCATAGAAACCGGGAAGGGCTACCTTTCCATCCGGGTTCTTGAGTTTTTGGAGAATGTCCACCAATACCTGGGCAGGATTGTAGATTATACCTCCGAACCCGCCCGAATGCAGGTCGACACGCGGTCCACGGATATCCACCTGCAGATAGCTTATGCCTCGCAAGCCATAAGTGATGGCGGGAATTCCATGGGCAAATTGTGCGCTGTCTGAAATCGCAACGGCGTTTGCGCGCAACTCATCGCGGTGGTCCATCAGAAATTTTTCCAGGTTTGGACTTGTAATCTCCTCCTCACCTTCCGCCAGGATAATCAGATTGAGCGGCAGTTTTTGTCCGGTGCGCAGCACGGCCTCTATCGCCTTGATATAAGTGAAAAGCTGTCCTTTGTCGTCGGAAGCGCCGCGGGCGTATATGTAGCCATCCCGAACCTCGGGGGAAAAAGGAGGGGTTTGCCATTCATCGAGGGGATCGGGCGGTTGGACGTCGTAATGGCCGTAGATCAGCAAAGTGGGTGCGCCGGGAACTTCAGGCGAACGCCCAAGAACTATCGGATGGCGCTCGGTAGGGTAGATTCTGCCTGTGAATCCGCACCTCTTTACCTGGTCGAGCACCCATTCGGCAGCGCTGAGAATGTCTTTCTCGTGCTCGCTCAGTGTACTCACGCTGGGAATCGAGAGAAATTGCGCCAGTTCCGTTACGAAGCTGTCGAGATGGCCTTTGATAAATGAAGAGATTGAATCGGGAAGCATCTTGATCTCCTGTAGGCATTTGTACCGGCGGCCCGAAAATCCTGAAGCACAAGCACATCGCCGGGAGTTGTGGTACAATACGATCCGGTAATTATAATTAATCGAGAAACATCAGGTTGTAAAATAGTACAGGAGAATTCATCTCGCCAGATGGGAAACCGCGTAAAAATATTCTCTCGCATCGAGGAAATTCCATCGCGGGAGTGGAACAGCCTGACTTTTCATGCAGCCCCCATGCTGGAGTTTGAGTACCTGTACGCCCTCGAGAAGTCCGGTTCGATCTCGGCGGACAGAGGCTATATCCCCGCACACTTGGCGATCTATGATGGACCGGCAATGATCGCAATCGCGCCTCTTTATCAGCGGGACCGCGCCTGGGTGGAATTCGGAGACGGCGGGCTGATCGATTTTTTGTCGGAGCTTACCGGTTTGCCGTTCGGCTCGGGCCTTGTTGGGAGTATCCCCTACACACCCGTGCCCGGGTATGATTTCCTGCTTGACCCGCGACGGGATGCCTCACGGATTTTTGCCGATCTGCTCGGAAAAATCGAAGAGATTTCAAAAGAACGCGGCCTGTCCACTACCCGCTTTTACTTTGTCGACCAGGAGTCCAAGCTGCACTCCATCCTTGCCGAACACGGATATCTCCGGCTGAGCAGCGCGCACCTGCTCTGGTTCAATAGGGGATACGGCAGTTTCAATGATTTCCTGCTTTCATTTAAGTCCAGCCGCAGGACCAAAATAAAGCGGGAGTGGCGCGCCATACGCAACTATGGAATCGACTTCAGTATGGTTCAGGGTTCGAACGCCCCTGCCTCGTTCTACGACGAACTTCATCTGCTCTACAGGCGAACGTGGACCAAACACATGGGCCCCGGAATAAGGCCCTTTCTGAACGAGTCCTTCTTCAAGCTTCTTGGAGAAAACTTCCGCCACAGGTGCAGTTTCTCGGTATCTCAAATGTCAGGAAAGCGGACGGCAATGGCCCTTTTCTATAACAAAGCTGAAAAGCTTTACGGCAGATACTGGGGGAGCTTTCGTGAAATACCCTTCCTGCATTTCGCCACCTGCTACTATTACCCCATAGTCTATGCCATCGAAAACGACGTAAGGGTGATCGACCCGGGTTTCGGAGGAGAGCATAAAACCTTGCGCGGCTTCGAGGATTCGAACGCTTACCATTACATCAAGTTCTACGATGAAACTCAGCGCCGTATCGCCTACGCGGTACTCGACCAGATGCGCGGCCAACTAAGCTCCAAATAGGAAGACTGCGGAAGCGAGGAGCGAGGAGCGGGCAAGCATCCAATAAGGCGCAATAATTTACAGTCTCGGCCCATTGCCGTATACATGATCGGACCGTCCCGCCTTCGGACGTGCAAGCAGTAGGATGGGTGGAGCGGAAGCGTAACCCATCAAACTTTTCGAAGCAGCTTTTCACGTCCTTTTGTGACACCCTGAAGCCATGAAAAGTGTCATTCCCTTCGCGTCTCTCCCTGGCCTGTCGATGATCAATCTTCGCGTGGGAACTTTTCGGAACAGCCTGTGGTGAGCATCCTGCCGTTGTTCGTAGAGCAAGTTTTCAGCATGATCCTTAACACGTGTCCATCCGGAAACCCCAGATGAGCGACCAGGAGTTTTCGATTCGGATTTTTGACCTAAAAGAAAGGCATTTTTCGTCCTGGCAAGGAAAGAGGTTGCCCTCCTTCGGAAACTCAGGACAAGTTCGCCCGCCGAAGGGATGGGGTGCGCGGGGCCGTACATGGGTACCGCCTCTGGTCATGGACAGGTCAGGAATAGCGTCGAGATCCTGCCTGTGCCGCCGCCGAAGGTTTGAGTGGCCATCCCGGCTGCGGCTCAGCCGCCCGCCAAGGCGGAAAAGGGCCCTTTCCGGACGGAAACTAACTCAGGTCATTAGCGTGGCCGTCTATAAAGATCGTCGTGGGATAGCACGGGCAAAAGGGTGACGCTGCCGGACCAGTCCGGAGCCCCTGACGGCAGAAGCTTCTCCGGATCGAAAGAAATTTGATAGCGCCTGTCCACACGGATGCTCCAGGCGCCGGGATCGTTTACAATCCGTTCGAGGTTTAATCCCGGATGGTGGGGATTGGCTTCCAGGAAGGCGAGGGCCTTGGCGAGCTTCCTAATGATGTCTCTTTGGGACTTGAACGCCTCGATGTCTTCAAGAAATTTTTTGCTTGGAATCAGCTTTGGCATCTTCTATCTCTTTGTCAAACCAGGGGGGCATTTGGCCTGCTCCACTCTCGCGTGCTTCCTTGAGTTTCCTGAGCCCTTGTTCGCCAAGCTGTATAGTGGGGTAAATCACCACGGGCTGAAGTACAATGATGCCCCCCTCTTCGACTGAGAGGTTCAGGTGATCTCCGTTCTTGAGCCTTAGCTCTTTCCGAAGCGATGCAGGAAGGTTGATGCTTCCCCGCTTGTCTATCGCGATAATCATGGAAGACCTCCTTGAACGATTTTTTTCTCATTTTATCACAAATTGTCATATTGTCAATATGACATAACTCTTCCCCTAATCTGTAAGTTTGGAAAGAAAATCCATTCTTCCATCTCCGGGGAGCATCTGGAAAATTAGTCCAGGACCGGATTCCCTTTGCTAGTATTCTTTTGCGGGGTGTGGGGAAAATTAAAAAAAGAGAAGACCAGGCGGAAGGAGGGGGAGCCACAGAATAGGAAATGGCACGATTATTTAGCGTTATGGGACAGGGATCTACGAAAAAATACCCCGATTATTTCAATCTATGCTAACAACTGTGCTAACAAGTGGGGAAAATCGCAGAGGCAGGCAGGGGGTAAGAAATGCCCCCTTTGATTTCCGAAGGATATTGCCTGATGGCCGCCCTTCGTGGTCGCTGGTTAATCAGGGGTGATGAAGTGCGGAGTAAGAGGGGATAAGACTCACAAGAACGGGCCCACAAGAAAAACTCTGAATTTTCCCGTTCGGAATGAAAAGTGTCTGTTGAAACAGAGATAGTTTTCCACTGGGTGAGCCGCCGTTTTTCAAAAAATAGTAACGTCGGCGTTTTGTCCAGTTATGAAACCTACCTGCCCGTCAGCAACCTGTTGCCAAGCCTTGGGGTGATTTCAGTTTATGGGACAGAACGGGATTTTGTCCAGTTTTTCCAAAAAACTAAACGAATAGCCAGGCTTCAGGTACCTACTGCCCAGGAAACTTTATCATCTCCGACCAACAAAGCCGCTCAGCGTGCTCGATAGCCAAATCAGCCTGATCCATTTGCTGTAATGTGGAAAAATCAGGGGCATCCTTCATCGCTTCAAGTAGCTGAGCCTTTGGAGTATTTTTAAAGGAATCTAAAAGCCATTCAAACAATTCGTAGCGGCTACTAACTTGCTTTTGCGGCGGCTGAATGTTGCCCCAAAAAGCCTCAGGATGGCTTCTGTAATCGTTAAATTCATCGTCAGACATCGGATGCTTAAAAATGTGGCCGGTAGAAGTTCCAATCAAAGCAACTCTCTCCTTTTCATCAACGTTTACTGTCGTGACCGTCGCAACAATATCTTCGTCATTTTTCCCTTTGAAGGCATACGTTTCCCCTATGATTATTCGCTCATAAGATTTCCCATTTAGACTCGATGGCAAGCCTCCATCGAACGTGGTAGGCAACTGGGGGTACTTCCCCAAAGCTTCCGCAATATCATAAGCATCGATGTGTCTTTGCTTTCTGCGATAAATCTCTGAAATACGATAGGCCCCTGGCTTGTTAAAGTCGGAGATACCCAGACCATAAGGTATAATCGCGCACCCGATCTTTTCGCTTTGCAAGGCGCGGTGAAATGACAGGTTGGTTATAAATACGTATGCGCTTTCTCCAGGTTTCAAATCTCTCTCACGTGCATCGAGCCTTCTGTTCGCCATGTTCATCCATGGAGGCATAGCCTTATCAGTTTGCGGATCGGTATTGACATCAATAAAAATCAGTCTTTCATCGTCAGCAGGTTTTTTCAAAGCAGCACTCAGGTGACTTGACAACATACAAGTTGGATCAGAATTACTGGTTCCATCAACTTCAGTTTTCCCGAGCATTCCAGCCACGCCTCTCATTTTGGCTTCCACCCAATATTTCTTACCGGTTTTTTTGGAAACAGCGGCAAATTCACAGTGCTTAGAGGCTTCATCCGTTTCATCTTCCAAAGTTAATTCGAAGCCAGCTCGTATCAGGCTATTGGCTACGATGACCTCGTAGTAAGCCCCCTGGAATTGCTTCATGTCCTTTAATCTCTTTACTAATCGTTCCTGGAGGTCAACATTATGCTTCAAAAGATAAAGTCCGTACGCAAGGCCCAAATAGCAACAGACAACGCCCTTCATTGGCATTGATTTTATTTCGCCAGGCTCGTCATGCAAATGCTGCCCCTGAAGATGACAGTATTCTTGGTACCACTGAACAACCAGGTGTCGCTCAGCAAGGGGCTTTGCAATTTCAGCATTCCCCCATTCTTTCCCTAAAACTGCACCTAAATAACCTGGCAAAAAGTCAGGAAATGTTTTCCACTTTGGCGAGAAGTACAGTGTATTTCCGGCAGCAACTAGCTGCTGGTCTTTGAATTTAATAGCAATGATGGGCCGCCCAAGCCCTTGTTGCTGCTGACGGATCAGTTCATCAGCCTTATGGCGCTCTAAAAAACGGGATGCCGATGCCGAGAAATAGGGCGGTAGCGGCGCGTCATTGTTCGAGCGGTCGCCACAGCATCGCTTATATTTCCGGCCGCTGCCACAAGGACACGGTTGGTTCCGGCCAATTTTCACATTGCACCTGTTAAACTTGTTACCAGCTTCGATGTTTGACTAATGCATTATGGTTTTTATCGTCTTGAATCAGAAAGTCAATTTAAAACACATTGTCGCACGCTTTAAGGCACATTCAGGGCGCATGACTCAAAACTCCTGCCTCCAGGCAAGGCGCTGACGGTTACTGATCGGTCATATGTATTACGATATCCAAGCAAATCGAGCAGAACCCTGGAGGGCTTGCAGTGGAGAAGGCAGAAACCGGAACAAGTAGCTGTCAGGTTTAGAGCCGACGACGAGGGAGAAGCGGAGCTGCCAGTTCCTCTTTCACCTCGCAATCACTCTATTTAGGGAAAGATCCTTCGTAGAGATTTCCGAAATCATCAACGCAGTAAACCTTGAAGTGATTGAGCCAACTCATGTCAGGAAATCTAATCGCGTGTTTTTCTGTTGCCGTTCGTGCGCTGGTGACCTGCATGTCGGGGGCCGAAGCGGTCCCCCCCGCCCACACCCAAACACAGCGTGATTGATTGCCAGTCGGTATGCTCAGAAAATAACCCTCTTGGCCGTCGTAAAATTTGCCCACCTTCACCTTAGACGTTTTGTTGGTTTTATCTCCTGCAATGACAGGCACACAAATGAATGGCACAATCAGTAGCGCCATAGTCGCCGCCAGGATCAACTTTTTCATACCCGTGGTCCTTTCTTGATAGAAGTTTAATACCCTCTCAGGGGAGCGAGGTTGCATCTGTTATGAGGGCAGGATAGCGAATGCGCTTCAGTGCGGACCAGCTCCATCCAAATATGTCATAGATTATCCAGAATACTACCTTTCATTGGAATCCTCTTTTCTGTCTCCGTTGAGCCACTCGATGCCGCAGGTAAATAGACAAGCAGTCCATTGGCAAGGCACACCCTTTTTTGCAGTAGCAACGATTCCGAAAGTTTCATTGTCGCAATCCTAACTTCAATAAGGCCCTTTATAACTCCACCGGTGTACTGGTCACTTTCTTTCTGGGCAAATGCAATCTCTTCTCTTATACGTTTGAGATCCTCGTCTAATCCTGCCAACGAGGTATTAATTGAATCCTCTGACATTTGTGTGGGCGTTGGAAGATATAAAGGGATATTGTTTTTTACAGACAGGAGTTTTTGATGCAGAACATTTCTGGTCAGAGTCATGGAGGCAATTCTATATTCGATTATGGCCTTAATCGCCCCCCCAGAATACTGGTTGCTTTCAGTGACAGCTTTTTCGATATCTGCATCTAAAGATGAAATACATTCTTCAAGTGATGCCACATTTGAGGCTAAATGCGTAGGATCACAAAGGTGGCCATCAATTGAATATGTTATTGTTATAAATCTGTTCAGTCCTTTCTTCTTCTGTTCAAGCATTGACTCAGTATTCTTCAGAATCCATATATTTGACTCGATTAGTCGTCTTATGTTTTCTGAAGAATTATTATCATACTGAGTCTGTAGAAGAGTTATCGAGGACTTAATGTCAGCGATGTCTTTGTCTATAGCTTCTGTTGATATCGGCTGTGTACATCCAGTGAGTAGACAGACCAAGACAATTGCGAATGCAAGGCAATATTTTTGCATCATTATAGTTACTCCTCATAGATTATCTTTGGCTTTTGTCTTGTCTTGCTTTTTCTTTTCCTTTTCAAGAGCTGGACATAAATAGTAGATACCAAGGTTAAGTTCAGATTTGTCGCCTGATAACATCAGGGTTATCTGGCTTTCTTTTGTATTCCACTCATTGTAATATATACCTTCTCCAAGTGCAATTGCGTCAGCATCTTGTATATACCTATTTGAGCTACCACGCCTCACCTTTTTGGATGGCTTTCCGTATTTTTCTATCAAAAGGGATTCGAGGCTGTCGAAGTGGGCAATGTACTTATTTTTATTGGACGTATTAATTTCAAAACCCAAAATAACTTGGTATAGCATATCATGTATAAAAAAGAACATAACAGTAACGTCTTCATTGGCTATCGTAGTAGGAAAGTTAAAGTTACTGCCATCGTCTTTGATGGGCATGTCCTTAAATTCTGATTTCACTTGTTCTTTAGACATGCCCCATTTGGCTGTCTTGTATCCCTCAGTGAATGTATCTTGGGATTTGCATGGAATTGTAAGAAGTAGAATGATAACAGAAATGATGAGGCATATTGCGGCTTTCATGAATCCCCTCCGTCGAGTATTACGATGATCTTAAAAAGCAGCAAAATTCGGAAGCGATACTCTGAACAGGAACGGACTTTTGTGACGCTAATGACGTATCAACGGGTACACATCAATGGGAACGGCATCAGATAACTGTATTTCCACCAGATTGTTCCGAAAGTAACGAACAGTTTATTGAATAATCCCCGTAAGTCAAGAAAAACACAATTTGCACGAGGGTTTGGAGTGAAGAAAGTAGAGACCGCAATTAATGTCTGTCACGTACCTGTAGTTTGCAGCGTTTCAGGCAAAAGGACCGATTGTAGAGCATTCCAGACGCCTTCTGAGCGTATTCTGTGCACTAAGTATCAAGGCTTTCCCCTAACTGCGAAATCCTTCCGTTTTCCGCCCCAGAGTCAAAAATTTTCCTTGACAATAGTCAAACGAACGTTTATAAGATTAGTCACGCTTGATTAATCATGTCGAAGGGAGTCGAAAATGAAGATTTGGGCCTATCTCAGAGTGAGCATTGCGGCAAGACAGGACGTAGAGAACCAGAGGCTTGAAATTGAGGAATATTGCAAGACTAATAACCTGACTGTGGACAACTTTCTCCAGGTCGAGATTTCCAGCCGTAAGACCACAAAGCAGAGGCGGATAGACGAACTTTTGGGTCGGCTCCAAAAAGGCGATACCCTGATAGTCAGTGAATTATCCAGGCTTGGCCGGTCGGTGGGTGAGCTTTGCCAGATTGTGGACAGTCTCATTAAGAAGGAAGTCAAGCTGATCGCGATTAAGCAGAACACGGTTATCAACGGCAAGCACGATATAGCCTCAAAGACTATGGTGACTATGTTCGCTCTTATGGCCGATATAGAGCGTGACTTAATCAGCCAGAGAACCAAGAACGGGCTGGCTGTAGCTAAGGCTAGAGGCAAAAAGCTCGGAAACCCGAATCTTCCCAAAGACAACCTGAAACGGCAGGAGAATGCACAAGCTTTCAGCGAGACTCTAAGACCAATCTTGCAGGGATTCAAAAAGACCGGGATGACTCAAAGGCAGATAGTGACAGAACTCAACAAACTGGGGATTAAAGCGCGGCTTGGTGGTCAATGGTCACTGGTGCAGGTCCAGGCTGTTCTAAAGAGACTTGGGCTTTAAGGAAGCCTAAGCCGGGGGGGGTGCGAGATATCCAAAAATGATCGGGCTGCAAATCAATGTGACCATTCGCGCACGATTCCAAATTTTGAGGAAAAAAAGGTTTACCAACATTGTGCTCGACTGTGGCCTAAGTTGCCGATAATATGGAACAGAATAAAATACACTCCACGCGCAACGCAGCACATTTACTAAATGCCGCTCCGCGCAACATGTTTCCTGCGCTGCATTTCTCGCCACTTGGGAAGACAGAAGATTGTTTACATTACTAAACAAAAGTCAAGCCTGTAACAAAGGCTGACTCAGCAAGGATTTGAAGTCAATTCGGCAGGTTTCGCCATGCCAGGTGACAGCGGCCTGCTTGCTACTCAGGCAAAAGACGAATAAACAAGCCGCCTGCCCAAATTTTTTGGCCTCCTATTAAGCAAAAAAAGGCTATTCCTTTCAATTTTGCACAAGGTCTTTCTCGGCGGTAGCCACCCTTAAATCGCAGGCCACCCTCCAGAATGCCCTACAATCGCGATTATCTCAGGCTAACCCATACTCAACATCGTCCCGCTAGCCAGTGCTGAAATCTCAATGGCTTCCCGCCCTGGTGTTTAAGTATTTACTATTCGCTTTCGTATTGCTGCCAACACACTTAAACCTCAGTACATAAATGAGTATTTGAGTAGACTTTTACCAAATTCCTATCATTTAAAATCCTCTTGACATTTGCTGAAATTGTGACAGCGTGCAAAAGTAGTGTAATATATTCTCAGCCCTTCTGATTTGCCCGCAAAAATATAGGAATACTAAAATGAAACAGTTCATTGGCAGGATGTTCATAGCTCTTATGACAGCGGCAGTGCTCGTTCTAATTTTGGCGACCAGTGCCATGGCGGCTTATTACACCATCACTGATCTCGGAACCCTCGGGGGACCTGAAAGCATCGCTAACGGCATCAACAACTCCGGACAGGTCGTGGGAACCTCCTTTACTGGATCGGGCATTAATGATGCCTTTCTCTACACTCCAGGGTCTGGGATGATAGGTCTTGGAACTCTCGGGGGCAGTGACACCCTTGGCAGTGGCATCAACGACTTGGGGCAGGTCGTCGGAACGTCACTCACTACCGGAAATACCTCAGAAGCTGCCTTCCTCTACACTCCTGGAATTGGAATGCAGAATCTCGGAACCCTCGGGGGCAGTTACAGCGAGGGGTTCGGTATCAATAATTCAGGGCAAGTCACGGGTTATTCCGTTACTGCTGGAAGCGCCCGATCTAATGCCTTCCTTTACACTCCTGGAATTGGAATGCAGAATCTTGGAACCCTTGGGGGCAGTTACAGCGAGGGGTTCGGTATCAATAATTCAGGGCAAGTTACTGGAACGTCCACTATTTCTGGAGATACCACTTCTCACGCCTTCATTTTTACTCCGGGGGCCGGAATGCAAGATATAGGGTCTCTTGGGGGCAGTTACAGCGTCGGTAACAGTATCAATAATTCAGGGCAAGTCACGGGTTCTTCCTATACTACCGGAGACGCCACAACCCACGCCTTCATCTACACTCCGGGGAAGGGGACGATAGATATAGGAACCCTCGGTGGTAGTTACATTTACAGCTATGGCAACGGCATCAACAACTCCGGACAGGTCGTGGGATATTGTGAATCTACCACAGGCCCTACTCTCGCCTTCCTCTACAGCGGGGAGAAAATGATAAACTTGAATACTCTTCTGTCCCCGTCATCGGGATGGACGCTCGAAGATGCCACAGGAATCAATAACTTGGGGCAAATTGCGGGGTGGGGAATGATTAACGGTGAAATCCACGCCTTCGTCATGACGCCGCCCTTCCTCAAGGTCACCATCGACATCGATCCTTGGTTCAAGCCTAATATCATAGACATAATGCTTAAATGGGTGCCGATCCCCGTGGCTATTCTCTCCACGCCAAGCTTTAACGCTCCAAAATCAATCGAGTGGGATTCACTTACATTCGGCCACAGCGGGAATGAGAAGAGTCTGGCCTTCTGTCTACCCATGCCCATAGATGTCAATGGCGATAAAATCCCCGACTTGATCTGTTTCTTCAACACGGGGGAAGCTGCATTTCAGTGTGGTGATACTCAAGGTATCCTAAAGGGACAGACCAAGGATGGAAACCCAATCCAAGGGAGTGATTCGGTTACAATCGTTCCGTGTAAATAAGCTACTGTTGGGAGTATTCTGATTGAAACAGTAATCGGGAATAAATTGGCCTATTCTTAATGTGAGGGGAATCTAGAAATGAGGCGCACAAACTTTTTGTGTACTCTGGCCCTTTGTTCGGCGGTCATCCTGTTCTTTGGGTGCTCCCAAAATAGAGAAAAAATAGAAAACGCAAAGAATAGGTTGGAATTAGCCCGTACCAAGAATGATCTCGATCAAATGTATCTCATTTTAAAGGAACTATCAGTTCTCCAAAAGAACGATGAGCAAACAATTGAAGAGCTGCGAAAGGTTGAGATAGCTCTCCCTCTGCTCGAAAGAATTAAGGTAAGTAAAGGCGATCACAACCATGAAGACGTTGTGAGTGCCTCCTACGAACTCCTAAAAATCTTTCCACAACACGCTGAAGCCCGCCGAGCATTGAAAGAATCAGGATTAATCTTTTCCCACCTCCAAGAGAGTATATCTTTATTCAATGAATGTATAACATACGATGATGAACAACAGCGGGCATCTCTGATCCAAACCACGTCGGAATTGGGCGAAAAGAAGGCCGATTATTCTAAGATTGTTAATAAACTTGCTCTTGCATCGGATAACATTAGCAACGCTCTCAAACTCGATCCATATTTTGATAAAGCGATCAGTCTCAATGAAGTAGTCGTCGCGTTTAGGAATACGATTGGAATTAGTATTGCAAATAGCGTATATATTAAATCTGACGTTATCATTAACAAATATTTAGCTATTTATGATGGCGTATATCATTTTATGACTATAATAATTAACATTAATGGATCAGCAGCAGAAGCATGGGCAACAGAGGAACCTTATGTCAACAGAAATAGACAGGAGGATAGGACGTATATAGCAGAACTCAACGAGTTATCATCATATTTATTATCGTTCAAGGAGACAGATATATCCCAACTAGCCACAATTGCAACTGATATCAACGTTAATGCATGTACTCTTGTTGATGCAGTTACTAATCCCAAGGGTTCAATGATCGATTATAAAAATAATGTATCAGCGTTTTCAACTAAAGCGCAGGAGCTTTCATCTAGGTTTAAGAGTTCTTGTCCAAATCCAGAAATGATAAATTCTAGCGTGCATGGATTTGCTGAATCAATAAAAAACTACGAACTCTTCCACAAACCAGAAGAAACGAAAAAGATATTACAACAAAGCAAGGAGATTATTTCATCCTGACTAGAAAATCATCAGATTCCATTTCCGCAAGATGTTCTGGACAATCTGTCCCGTATGCTCTCTGCCAAGCCGGGTCTTGAATCATCTCCGGTTTAACTCTTCGGCTACTTCCTCGTGCTTCATGCGTCTCGCGCCTTTGGGCTTTCGCGGTGAAGCCGCTTGAATACTTCGGTTACTTCAGGCATAGTTTCTCAGCAAGGTGGCCCTCACACTTGGCTCCATTGGGCGTTTTCCGCAAACATTCATTAGGTAGAAGGCATGCCATTTAAATTTTTCGAAAAAATCGATGATGCGACATGGGAGAAAACGCCGGGAATGGTGCGACGGTATATTGAATTCATGTTGGAGCATGTCGAGAGAGAAGAATATTGGAGATTTCTCGAATGGATCGAGCAACAGTTGAAGACTTTCGACGGTAACGGTCCGAAGATTCGCAGTTTCCTCAATCTGAGGCATCAGAATTTTCTCCGATTAATGGCTGATTTTGAACTGAGGCTGAAACTACAATATTCAAAGAATAGAAGATCTTGGAGAATGCCAAAGTGGATTGCGGAAGACCCCGAAATCCTCTCCCGGATCAAAGAGACTCAGTTCTTAAAAATCTTCGAGTATGCATGGGAAAGGGTAATCCCGGATTCTCTGGCCGAAAAAATCTGTGGGGATGATAAGTTACATGATGGGGCAACCGGGAAAAGATGTGCTGTTTTCATTCCAGACTATTCCACGATGTCGGAAGAATTGAATATCTCTCAACCCTCGGTCAAAACATATCTCGCCGCATTCTGTCACTACGGTATTTTTAGGAAACTGGGAAAAGCGGGGCCAAGGGGGAATATGATTTATGCGGTCGGTTATTATCAAGCTTTGCGGAAAACTAAGCATGGCGCAATCCTAAGGCCAACCTCATTCTTGCGCAAGACCCCCGAGATGACTGAAAGCCTCAGGAACTTCAGGGTCCGGGTCCGGGCGAGTCAAAAATAATCAATATTAGAGTATTTACCACTTCCAGCGCCAAATTATAAACTGTTGTAGAAGTCAAAAATAACGATATTATCACCATCTACCCTCACAGTAAGACTTTATAGCCTTCGCAAAATTCAATAATCCCATCTCCTCTATCTCAGATGATCGACAAGTTCCTGAATTTACGGGCTAAATTTTTTGAATAGCTACTGGAAAATTGCAGGTACACTAAAAGAAAATAGAAAATGGAAATTTTTATTAAGTTGAAACCAAAGGAGAAAATGCAGATGAGCGAGAATTTTAGAATAAGCATCAACTTAAAAGCCCCTTTAATCGAAATTGATTGTTTGAAGAGGATAATCGTAAATAGCTGACGTTACTAAAAAAACACTCAGGCAAGGGAAAAGTGTGGAAAAATTGAAAATTGTATATGAACCAAAAGGAGAGGCACGCGAGTATTCGCCGCTGGCTGTAAATTTAAGGGTTGGATGCGAGCACGAGTGCCGATATTGCTACGGCCCGCTTGCCTTTCGTAAAAACAGGGCTGCTTTTCATTCCAACGTCAAAACCAAAGAGCGCGCACTAGAAAAGCTGGAACACGACGCCAGCGCTCTGCGCAAAATCGGAGACGGCCGTCAAATCCTGCTGAGTTTTGCCAGTGACCCCTACTCTCCAGAGGAGATTAAGACCGGGCTTACCCGGCAGGCGATAGAGATCCTTGCTCGAAATGACCTGCGGTTCACCGTGTTGACCAAAGGGGGGACTCGGGCGTGCAGGGATTTTGATCTACTCGAAAGATATGAAAAATGTAGCTTCGGGACCACTCTAGTCCTGTCTGTTCAACATGATGCCGACTTTTGGGAGCCGCATGCTGCAGCACTCGCCGACAGAGTTGAGGCAATTAAAGCTGCAAACCAAAGGGGAATTAAGACATGGGTCAGCATGGAACCGGTAATTGATCCAGCACAGGCAATCTCACTAGTGAAGGCGCTGAATCCTGTCGTAGATCATTGGAAAATCGGAAAATTGAACTACAACAAAGGCGTAAGTGGCAAGGTCGATTGGTATCTTTTCAAGATGGAAATCACTTCCATGCTCGATTGCATTGGGGCTGATTACTATCTGAAGAAAAGCCTCAGAGACCTGGGGGAGTGAACATGGAGATATCAATTTTTGAAGAATTCGGAAGAAGGAGGCCGAACAATGACAAAGAAAAAACGTAAAACATCACCCAATCCCTTATCATCCTACTTTCTAGACTCGCACACACGGCCACGCACGTACACTCAATTTCCAAATTCGCTGTTGTACCGGATAATCCGTTCAACGAACCATGAGACCGCACTCTTTCTTCTCATTTGCAGAATGACGTTAGGGTTCTATAAGAAGGATATACAGGGCTATCGACTATGTTGGAAATGGCCACCATGCAATGAAATTGCAAAAATATTGGGTATCCCTTTGAAAGGCGCTCGGCCTGTTATTTCGCGTGCAAAGGGAAAACTAATAAAAAGCAGGCGAATTCTTGAATGGATAATTGGGCGTGATAGATATGTCGGCCCCAACTATGCACTGATGAATGTTACTTCTGATGTTACGATGTTTCTGAAAGAGCACCACTATATTAGGATAGATCATGAGCGTTGGTACGATGCAATCGAAAGCTTTGCCGATGAACATGGCGTTCACCATCCAGAAGTATTTCAACGTAGTATTGAACGATTTGAGCATGCTGTTCAGATGTTAGAGCAGATTCAGGACGCTAACAAGCAGTATGTTAACATACTCGGGGAGGTTATAGAAGAAACGGAGATGAGTGAGGATCTGGGGGAGTTAGATGATCCAGATACCATGGATTTGAATTCAGATAACCTTCATTCATACCGTTAGCTAGATAACTAACACTGGGAAAGGATCGTTAACAAAATAGCTAACTGATTAAGACAGGACGTTAGCTTGATAGCTAACACTAAGTTAGCTTAATAGCTAACGACGCATCTCGTATCTAAATGATATTGTAGCACATTTGGCGCTTTTTGGAGCATAAAGAAATGGATAAAGAAAAGTATTCTCATAAGATGAGAATACAATTTGAAAGACAAGATTTGAAAGAAAAGTATTCTCATAAGATGAGAATACAAGACGCGGGCATGGGGATGCCCGCGTATAGGTGGTATCTTTTCAAAACCCTTACTCAGGACAATGTTAGATGCAAAACAAACTTCCTGCTCAAACAAGTCTTAGGCCTGCCATTGTTCATAGAACTATTATATTGCCTGTCCTGTTCCCACTTTTATTGCACGCGCGGCAATCCAACCTTCGTCAAAAGAGATGGTAAGATGCCACCTGCAAACTGCCTGCCAATCCCCTTGGACGATTCGGGTGTACTGTGTAGCGTTTCAGTAGAGAAAGTCACTGAGGCGCTGAACTACACGATAGGGATCTCATCACAAATTATCCGAGAACAGGCCGGAATTGTGGCCGAGTGTTTTAAGCGGCTGCACTGTATGACGAGATAACGGAAGAGGGGCATTCCGGAGGCGGATTAAGGGGACCATCAGGGGCTTTCCCAGGTCCGCTTCCATAAACTCAGGAACCCAAGACAGAAGGAAAATTATGGAGAGCGGAAGCGAAGCAATTGATGGACGGCTGCTACTTAACACAAAACAGGCGGCAGCTAAACTGGGTGTTTCTCCCTCCTGGCTCGAACACGCTAGAACCAAGAGGGAGAAAGGGGGAAAAGAGGGACCGGATTTCGTCCGGATCGGCGGCAAAGGTGGCAGCGTCAGGTATCGTCCTATCGCGCTAGAGGCATTTGTATCACGTTTGCAGGAAGAGACTCTTTCTCCGCCTCGACGTGGCCGGGGGCGTCCCAAGAAGCGTCAAGTTCACTGATAACCTGATCGGCATAGCCGGGCGCGTGGTTCATGTATCGGAGCGTTTCCTTGATATCCGCATGTCTCATGAGCTTTTGGATTGTCTTTATGTCTTTACCTGCCTGTGCGAGCCAGGTCCCGAAGGTGTGTCTAGTCGTATGGAATACGACTTTTTGGTAGGGATCATCCTCGCGGCCACGGTTTAGGTTGGTCGTAGCCACTATCTTATTGAAGACGACGGACGCCTCCCCTTGTTTTCGTGCCCTGCCTGACTTGGGGCCTGGGAAAACAAAATCTTCAGGGTTTAGCTCCTTTTTCTCGAATCTCCGCTCAAACATTTTTCGCACTGAAGGGGCCATTTTGAATGGCTCCTTCTTGCCGGACTTCTGGACCCACAGCATAATGTGGTTGAACTCAAAGACAATATCCTTTCTTTGGAGATTAATGACCTCGCTCAGTCTCATGCCCTGCTTGAGGCCCAGCAGGATCATGTCCGGCCAGTCCGGGTCCCCTCCGCTGCCGGGGTGCCGTTTGCCGTCTTTTCCCATATAGGCCCACTTAGCGGCTGCCTCCATTAGAGTGTCAGCTTCCTCACGAGTAAGTGCCCGCTCGCGGTTGTTGTTTTTGGCTTTACCTATTTTGATTTTGTGGAAGGGGTTTTCCTTTATCAACTCCCGCTCCTCTGCAATCCGGAAGGCCTGGTGCAAAATGTTCATCAGCGTTATAACAGTGGCCGTTGCCATTCCGCCCGCTAACTTTTCGTCACGCCACTTGCAGAGCATATCGACTGTGACCTGATGAAATTTTAAATGCCCAAAGGCTGGGCGGATGTGAGTGTTAAAGCGGGCTTCCGTGCGCTCGGAGGTTTTATTCTTCTTTGCCTTCTGGTAGGTCATAATCGTTTCATCGAAAAAGGCGCCAATTGTCCCCTCAGCTTTCTTTTGCTCGCGGTCAGTGGCCGGCGTAGCAGTTCCCTGGGCTATTTCAACCACTCGCCGTTCTCTTTTCTTCTCGGCTTTGCGGGGAGTCATCCCCTCAGATTCCCATCCTACCGGCTCGAAGCGGGTCTTCCATGCATTGTCTACCTTTTCCCTGTAAGTAATATCAAAGACAACATCCATCTTCTTGGTCCGAGGGTTGCGGGCTTCACGAGAATAAACGCCTGTTATGTCTGCGACCTTCGTCCTGCCCCTGCTCGGTTCTCCGTTGTCCGACCCTTTGTTGGCCTTCATCTTCCCCTCCATATCCGTGCTAACAAATCATCCGTCCAACCGTTGCCAGATGCCCATATTTACCTCTATCGATGCTAACAAGCGTGCTAACAAATCAACCTCTATCTGGTGCGATATTTTGCGATTTTGTGCATGACTCTACAATGACCATACGGAACGTGTCAAGTGTTATTTTCAGGTTTGGTGAGGTGTTTCGTTTGTTAGCACCATTTCAAGGGGGGTTGAAAGGCAAAAAAAGAGAAGACCAGGCGGAAGGAGGGGGAGCCACCTGATCTTCTCCGGAGGAGGAAAGATGTTTTCTTTCCAAGCTTAATGATAACCTGACGGTCATGTGAAATTAAACCCACCGAGAGTTTTTTTTTGAAAAATCTTCGATATTCGAAGTAATCGTTTACCGCTTGCGCTGCACCGCAATTCTGCACATCTTGCGGGATTTCGAAATTTTTTCACGAGAAGACTGATCATCGGCAGGTCAAGGAGAGACGCGCGAAGAAGATAAGATGTACGGTGAAATCACATTGCGCCGAATAGAGCGTCGAGATTGCCGGCCATTCTCGGAGCAATGCCCATGAGGCATTTCCAGAAAACAAGCCAATACATTTTTGCTTTTTCCCAAGTGTCCGCGACTCCGCGTGATATGTTCTCTCCTTGACCTGTCGATGATCAGTCTTCGCGTGTACAAGGCCCCTAGTTTTTGAAACCCACGTTTTCCGGTGATCATTAATGTTCGATAACCAACGGCGGGTTCACCTGCGAAAACCGCTCAGAAAACGCCGAAATAGTCCTGCCGCAATTCGTCTATCAATGCAGCGTCGGGTTTGAAAGGAATGCACAGCGGGCAGGGCAGGGGTATTCTCAGTTCGTGGAACGGGGTCTCGCCGGCCTTCATGTTAAAGGCCTGCACCATCAGGTTTTCGAGGTTCACCGTATCGGCCATGTTATAGGCCAGAAGCGTTTCCAGGGCTTTTATGCTGCCTCTTTTGCTGTACTCGCGCCAGAGCAGCACCGCAAAATAGCCGTCAACGCCGTTGAGTTCGGCCCTGTCCAGCCCGAGGCTTTTCTCGCAGCCCTTCAGGCCGCCGCGGTAACCCAGACTGCTCAACAGATACCGCAGATCGATGTGCACGTGGTCAACGGCTATCCCGAAATAGTTCCTGATAAAAGGCAGATCGAAACAACTCCCGTTGTAGGTGACAAGAATTTTGTATTTTCCGAGGTCACGGGCAAACTGATCGAGGTTATCGCCGAATATGTAATAGAATACTTCCCTGCCGTCATAGAGCGATGCGGTCGTAATGTGATCGTAAGGCCCGCCAAGCCCGGTAGTCTCTATATCGAGATAGGCGGTGCATTGCCGAAAGTCTGCAAAAAGTCTCCAGAGATGCTGTGGCGCCAGGGTGTCTGCAAAATATGCCGGATCGAGCGCGCAGAGCCTTTCGCGGCTTTCTTCAAGGCTGTTGCGCAGAGACTCATATTTTTGCCGGCCGAAAGGCGTCAGCATCCAACCACGTTGGTCGTGGAAAAATTCCCAGGAATGAATTCCCTTTTGCCAGAGGGAGCGTTCCGTTTTAAGACCGATCCCCGGCAGATGGACAAAAGTATGTTTCAGCATCATAGAAGCAGTGAACAGTGACTAGTAGGTCGATTCCTAAATAACATAGCAATAAGTCATGCTACTGAAATGGTATCAAGTCCGTATTTCCATCGAAAAATAACGGGTGACTCGTTGATCTCATCTAACCATTTGAGGATT
>Ga0187862_10000470_pt1 | contig 46672 bp, 32 predicted proteins | sample June2016WEW_10_1_FD_133003 | JGI IMG/M metagenome (GOLD analysis project Ga0187862, IMG submission 133003) | Peatland microbial communities from SPRUCE experiment site at the Marcell Experimental Forest, Minnesota, USA - June2016WEW_10_150 | ecosystem: Environmental > Terrestrial > Soil >... | reverse complement strand
GCCGCCCAGAATAACGTGATCATCCGAGCCGACGGCAGCGTGGGACCCTGTTTTCCGATGTATGCGGCGACTTACGACTGGGGCACGATCGACGGACACAAATTCGACAGCGGCCAACTGCGCGAGATGAAGAAGACATGCCAGAGGCATTGCTTCTCCACCTTGAATCACAGTCTCGGCTACTGCTATAACGACGCCCGAGTCGTGAAGTGGCTCTGGAAGCAAGCCCGCAATGGTTTTAGAGGCGGCGCCCGCAGCTTCGAAGATTAATCCGCGAACGTGCTACCGGCGGTCCTCGGCTATCGCCGCTTCCAACTGCTGCGCCCGGCCCTCCTGCTTGGCCTGCTGGTCCAACCTTCGGAGCGCCAGGTAGCTCAGCCGTATGGCATCCGCCGTGCGGTACACCAGATTGTCTCGAATCAAGTGGTTGCGCGCCGTTAGCGTCACCCGTCGGATCAATCGCACCACTTTGGACGGCTTCGGCAACGGCTCCACCGTCCCGAAGTCCTCGAGGGGTTGCGTGCAACCGTTCAACGTGACCACCGCCACGCGGGCGTCCGTGCTGACACCTTTCCGGTAATCCTGTCCCGTCTCCCGCACGCCCTCCGGCCTCTGCACGTATGCCACCGAATCCACGCACCCGGTGAAGACCAGGTCGTGGACCACTTTGTCCCGCTCCAGGTCCACATCGCTCTGAACCTCGTGCGTGAACCCGAACGGGTGCATTCCAAACGTGGTCCCCAAGTCGCGTGTCGCGGCCGACGCCCACATCGGACGCCCGTCCAACTCCCCGTCGCGCTTCCAGATCCGCAGATGGTCGCGCTTCTCGAATGTGTCCAGGCTTTTTTGCAGCCGGAAATCCGGCTCCCTGCCGTCCAGGAGTAGTGACCGCATCGGGGCGTCGGGGAAGCCGCGCTCTTCGGCGATCGCCCTGATGGCCGCCACTCCCGCCCGCATCGAATTCGCGCGCGATCCAATCCATCCCGCCGCCGCGAAGGCCCGATCCACCTCTTGCTGCGAGCCCACAAACAGCAGGTTCACCAGGTCCATCGGCTGCCGCTGCCGCTTCGAGTACGTCCAGTAAGGGAGCGGGTCCACCACCCCCTGCATGGCTGCCCACTCCTCCGGTGAGGTCTCCACCTCCGGCAGCGGACACGGCGTTAGCGCGCCGAACTCCTCCGGAAATTCGACGTCGAATTGAATCTCCGTGCCGCGCCGGAATTGGATCTCCGGGTCGGGGAAATGGAACATACTCGATTCCAGTATGAACAGCGGAATCATGCTCGCCGGATGCCCTAATGCCGCGAAAATAATCCGCTCCCCGAACCGGTTCGAGAGCGTCGCCGTGGCGCGGATTCCATGGATATTCCCCTTCCGGTCCACCCGCTCCCGCGCGTTATCAATCCCCGTCAGGTGCGCCAGCACCGTGTACTTCCTCCCGTCCGGGAAGTCCAACTGCGTGAATTCCAGCTTCAGCCCCGCGCTCTCGTACACCAACCCCAGCCCCACCTTGCGGACCCGCTTCACCACCCCGCGCAACTCCGTCCCTTCCGGCAGCACGCTCGCCCCGCCCGCGCATAACGGCGTGGCCACCGCCGCCGCAATCTCCATCCCCGGCTTGGCGCGGTACGTCGAAATGGGAGTCAACAGGCGGGCTTCGATAACCGTGCCCCGCGGCGATTCCGCGGCGGTAAGGCTCCCGCACAGGCACGCGCAGGCAAGAGCGGCTACACTGCGGCGAGTAAGACGAGCATGAAAGCTCGCGTGGTTTATGCTCATCGGCTTAACATGCGAACCGGTTCAGTTTTTCGATTTCTTCCGAAAGAGCCGTTCTTGTACGTGGGGCCTGAATTCAGACATCGGGTTACCCAGCAACATTCCCCGTCAGGCTCGCAGCGACCCGGCTCGCCATGACAGTCTGAGTGCGACTGGCAGAACTAGTATATACAATTGGAAGCCTCGATTTCTACGGCCCTTCCGAGAATATTTGACCAGCGCCGCGCGTTTTAGCTGCTACTCTACGGCGGGAATTGCCAATAGAGTTTTCCAGTGGCGAGGCGCTTTTCGCGAAGATTGGGACGTTGACGGGCCGGCAACCTGTTGCCGAGGAGGTAGCCCAGATCGTCAAGCACCGCGCGAATGTCGCTAAAATAGCTATGCGCTAAGAGACCACGGTCCACAGCGCTGGCGTCCACGGTCTCCATGCCGTCGATTACGAAAGGCTCCTTTTCGATATAGCCGATGCGGCCGCTTAGATTGACAAATTTGCTAGAAAGCCAAAGAGCCCGATCCTTGGAGGCTACGTACGAGGTTCTGCTTTCGCCTTTCGCCGAAAGTTTCGGAAACTGCTGGGCGAAGAAATCGCTGCTTACGTCGGCGGCGACGAAAACGAGCTGGCCGAGGCCCTTTTCGGGCGCGGCCGGGTCCATCAATCCGCCCAGTGAAACACGCCCGCCCATGCTGTGCGCCAGCAGGTGCACACGGCGCCAAGGTCCTTCGGCGATCGCGGCCAGGAACTCCGCCAGAGGCGATCCCGACAGTTCGGCGCTGCTGAGATCTGCCGGATAGGAGATCAGGCTGCCGCGGGAAGGCCAAGTGAAGAGGACGATCTCGCCGGGGAAATTGAGATCGTATTTGAGCTGCGCCGCACGCAACAGGGCGTCTTCGAAAGAAACATTAAATCCGTGGACAAATACCAGCAGGTCGCGGTTCGAGTCGCCGCGAAGCTGCTGCGCCAGCTTGCCGCGGAGAGTGCCGATTTCGAGAACCTCCATGTCGCTCCCGATCACAAAATGATCCTGGATACTCTGGTGTTCGAAGAAGCCGGGCGTCTCAAGATGCCCCTTCTTGTGGGTGACCGGAATAGAGACGGATACCTGGCCGAAGACCGCCCGCGGGGCCCGGCCGTAGCCGAACCATTCGCCGGGCTTCCGCGAGCCGGAGGCTTCGCGATTGGTTGCGAAGAAGACGCGCACACCCATGAAGCGTTTGGGCTCGGCAATACCGTCGGCGAAAGCTTTGCCGGTTTCCGCCATGGCGGCTTCGGGCAGTTCGGCTCTCTGGACATCGGACGGAAGAACGGAGAATGAAGCAACTTGTTCCGTCTGCATCGCTGCGAACCTCGGTTCGGCCGGTATGGGCGGCAGAGCTTCCTCACGGGTCGCGGGTGCGGCCGGCGCTTCGGGTATGGTGCTACGCCCAATCAAGTCGCGGACGTATTCGGCGGCCTCGGTATCGGCGATGAGATCCACCAGATCGTCGAGGATGGCGGCGAACTGTTGAGGCGAGCCGGCTGCTCTCAGCCGCTCGGCGATGGCCGCGAGTTTCTGCAAGAGTGCGGGGCTGGCGGGGATGAGGCGTAACTGGATCGCACGCCAGTTGGTGCGTAAGGCCTCCAGCCAGATCCACTGCTGAACCATCGGGGTCATCGACTCATCCCTTTCCGGAAATGGTAAACGCCGCCCAGAAGTAAGGCTCGGCGAAAGGCCGTCGATCCTGCGGCAGGGTGAAGAGCTTGATGCGGAGTTGCACGGCCAGCTCGCCCGCCCGGCCGGGTTCGTTGCGAAGCTCGCCAAGCATGTTGCGAAGTTCCGCTACCGAGGCGGTACGGAGCCAGCTTTGTGCCCGTCGCAGGGCCTCGGAGGCCGTGCAGTCCGCGGAATTGTATTCGGCATAGAAGCGGCCCATGAGAACAGCCGCGGCGGCGTCATCCACCGGCCACAGCGTCGCCACCACGGCGCCCGCCCCGTGGTCAAGCAGTGGGGCGGGAAAGCCCATGAATTCGTCCGGCATGGTGGTGACGCGGGCCATTGCAGTCTCGCAGGCGGAGAGAACCATGAGGCTGGGAGCGCGCTCGGCGAGTAGTGGCAGAAGCTGTTCGAGCGTTAGGCGCTGGCCGCCGGCGAGTGCCAGGCTGGAGCGCAGCGGATTCAGTAGATCGAACCTCGCGTGGGTTGAGAAGTGCGCCCAGTCCGCGCTGCGCAGTGCCTCGAGCACGGCGGCGGGGGTGGCCTCTGAACCTTCCAAAACCTGCCAGTCCGGCGCCTGAGCATGGCGCTTCACCCAGGCACATTCCAAATCGCTGTACTGCAGATCGCCGCCGGGATTGGAGACCAGAAGAGCGGCCCGGGGCGGTGCCGCGGCCCGGCCGCTAAGCAGCACGGCTACGGAGGGCGCGAAGCGGATTGCGTACCGGTCAATCAGCCACTCGCGCTGCCCGCCTTCCTCACTCCAAGCCGCGTGCACTGGAAATACTCCCGCTCCCCCTTGAGGAAACCAGACCAACTCGGCGCCGCGCTTGACTCCTGACTGAGTGAGCTTTTCGATGACCCGCTTCCAGATAGATTCGTAAAGTACTCCGCCGACTCGATCGATTTCCCTGATCCAGTTGAGCGGCTCCGAGCGGTGAAAGCTGTATGCCCGCAGCCATCCGCCGAGTTCCCCCGAATTCTGGTCGCCGCGCTGCAGGAGGAGCATTTCGTCGGCTCCGAAATTCTCCAGCCACACGGGTTCGGCGCGTAAACCACCGGAGCCTGAACTGGAGTCCGCTGCCTCACCGGCGGTGGTGACGACGATGACCGCGCCCTGCTTGGCGGCGAACACTCCAAAAAGCAGCGCCCCGCCAGGCGGAATCTGCGTGCCAAGCGCTGGCCAGATCTCGCGCGGCTCACGGCGATTCCAGAAGCGGGCCTTGCCGCGATCCAGGGCTTCCAGCGCGCCGCGGACATCGCTCAGCTTCAGACGGCAGTAGCAAAGCAGCGCACACGAATCCTGGAGCTGGAAGACGCGCTCGATGCGGCTCGAATCGGCCGCTGTTTCGGCGAGCAACGCTTCGCCTTCGAACAGCGCTGCTTCCAGGCAGCGGGCTGCTTCCGCGAAGTTCTCAGCTTCGATCCAGCCACGCGCTTCCACCTGATAGGCGGCGCGGCGACTGCCGCCAAAAGCCGGCCCGGAAAAGCCGGCAATGGCTTCCCGGGAGCAGCGCGCCAGTTCCTCAATGGCGCCTGCCTCGCCGAGGAGCGTCAACCCGAGGTGCGCGCTGGCTTCGAGCGAGCGTATGTTGGCCAGCAGTTCCGGCTTGGCGGGGTCGCAGTCCTCGCTCGCCAGCTCGAACCATTGAATCGCCTCATGCAGATTCGCGCTGGCTTCCGGCCCGCCGCTGCGCGCCAGCACCCGGCCAAGCGACAAGCGCGCGCGGCGCCGCAGATCGGGCGTGCCGCCGTGCGCGCAGGCAGCCACGGCTTTTCGGCCGAAGGCTTCGGCTTCGATCCGTTTCGCTTTCCCATCGCCGAGGCTGAACAGATAACATTCGCACAGATTAATGCAGGTTTCGATCCAGGTGTTATTCGGCCTGTGTAAGCCTGGCGCGGGTAAGTCCGGCGACGGCCCGTCTCCGAAGCCGCGACGTTCGAGCAGCCGCAAAGCTTCAAGGTGCAGCGCAATCCTCCTCGGCATCGCATCGGCAAAATCGCAGCCGGGCTCTTCGGTGGCTGCCAGGCCCAATTCATTTTGCAGTCCCGCCAATTTTTCCGGGTCTTCATCGGGTGAGAATTGAGAAATCGCAAGTTGGAGGTATTGAACCCGGCGCGACCAGTTCTCCGCCAGATCGCCGGCGGCGCGGAACCGGTAGAGCAGCGCGAGCGTGGAAGCCAACCAGGGGTAGTCGGCCACCGTAGCCTCCAGACACGCCAGCGCTTCTTCGGATCCTGGCGTGCCTTGCTGTGAGCGCGGCGCAAGAATACAGCCGATGTTCATAGTGCAGTTCGCCCAGGAATCGTGGTCCTCTCCGGGCGTAAAGACTGTGAGAGCGTCGCGGTAGCCGTGCAGCGCCTCTTCGGGATCGGAGCCTTCGCACATCTGCGCGTACATGGAGCGGAACGCGGCCCACTTCTTGGGCTGCGCGGCCCGATCGACGAGCGTTGCGGCTTCGAGAAAGATCTCGCGCAAGCGCGCCTGGTCGCGATTGCGGTCGAGCGACCTGTATTCGGCGATGAGCAGCGCGAGGCGTTCTGCTGCCTCCATTCTGGTCCTCCGTTCTCAGGCGCACAGACCCGGCTTCGGTGTTCCCGCACGTCTTTCCGATATTATCCCTTAACGCCCGCGCTCCTATGGCGTCACGGGCAGCCACACGGCGCTGGGCTGCGCGGCTGAGCGAAAGACGGATTGCGTCGCCTTCGCATAGTCCGCCGGCTTGGCGAAAAAGATGTTCTCGACGTACGTCTGCGGGTTCCGGTCATAGAGCGGGAAGCAGCTCGACTGGATCTGCACCATGATCCGGTGACCCGGCAGGAAAACGTGGTTGGCGGTCGGAAGCGCGAAACGGTAGCGCTGCGGCTGGCCGGCTGGGATCGCCGAGGGGTGTTCGAAGCTCTCGCGGTAGCGGCCCCGGAAGATGTCCATCGACACCGCCAGTTGATAGCCGCCCATCTCCGGCTGGCTTGGGACCTCATCCGGAAATACGTCGATCAGCTTCACCATCCAGTCGGAGTCCGTGCCCGTGGTGGAGGCGAACAAGTCGGCGACCGGCGCGCCGCCGATCCGCACCGGAGCGGCCAGCACGGGCGTCTGGTAGGTCAGCACGTCTGTCCGGTCGGCCACCGTGCGCTGGTCGGCCACCAGCCACTGCTGCCAGCGGGCGGAGTCGGAGAAGCGCACCGGCCGCGGGATGTAAGGCACGGGTTTGGCGGGGTCGGAGACATAGACATCGGAGGCGGCGCCCGCGCCGGACGGCTGTTCGAATCCCAGGCCGAAAGCGGCCTGCAAATAGAGGGGCTTCAGGGGCGCGGCGCACCCCGTCTCGCACGCCGGCGGCCAGCTTTTGAGACGATCCCAGCGATTCTCCCCGGTGTTGTAGATGAAAACGGGCGGTGTCTCGACCTTGGGCGCACCGGTCTTCAGGTATTGATCGAAGAACGGTTTCAGCACATCGCGGCGGAATTGCAGGGCGGTGTCGCCATCCCATTTCAACGGCCCGAGATTATAGCCGTCGTAGTTCACCTGGCTGTGCCGCCACGGTCCCATCACCAGGTAGTTGCGATCCGCCTGTCCCATGGCCTTCAGAGCCAGGTAGCAGTGGATCGCGCCCCACATGTCCTCCTGGTCCCACAGGCCCTGAACCCACATGGTGGGCACTTGTGACGGCCGTTGGGCCACCAGTTTGTCGAGCGCCTGACCCTGCCAGAATGCGTCGTAGGCGGGGTGCTCCATCATCCGCAGCGCCCACGGCAATTGGTCCAGACCGTGCGCCCGCGCGTAGTCGCCGGCCGAGCCGGCCCGCCGGAAAGACTCGTAGTCGTCGTACGCGTCGCGGATTACGGCCTGGCCCCCGTCCTTTTTGGAGGTCTGGGAGGAGGTGTAGTCGAGGTTGGTCTGGCGGAAAGCGCCGTAGTGGAACCAGTCATCGCCCATCCAGCCATCCACCATCGGGCTCTCCGGCGCGGCCACCTTCAGCGCCGGGTGCGGCTCCAGGAGCGCCATGACGACGGTGAAGCCCTCGTACGACGAGCCGATCATGCCCACCCGGCCGTTCGATTCCGGCGTGTTCTTCACCAGCCAGTCGATGGTGTCGTAGGCGTCCGTCGCATGGTCGGTGGTGGTGGAGTTCAGCGGGCCGCGCACGGGGCGCGTCATCACATACTCGCCTTCCGATTTGTACTTGCCGCGCACGTCCTGGAACACGCATATGTAGCCGTCCGCGACGAAAACTCCCTCCCCCTGCGGCATCTCGGCGAGCATGTGCGGGCTCTCGTTGCGCGCCGCGCGCTTGGAGGCGTCGTAGGGCGTGCGGGTCAGAAGCATCGGCGCGCTTTTCGCTCCCTTCGGCACGACGATCACGGTGTGCAGCTTCACGCCGTCGCGCATGGGGATCATTACCTCGCGTTTCACGTAATCGTAGCCGGCGCTGGGGACGGTGAAACTCGCGGGAATATCGCTTCCGCCCGTTTGGCTCGCCTGAACAGTGCTCGCGCCGGGCGCCGCAATGGCAGGCCCGGGGATCTGCTGCGAAGCGGCCGTCGCCGGCAGTGAGGCAGCCGCGCAGAATGCAGCCAGGAAGGCCAATTGCAGCCCCTTCGGTATGTGTCTGTTGGCCGGACCTTCGATCGGCGGCCAAGGCATGTAATCGCACGTCTCTGTGAGCACCATGTCAAGATTCTAGCGTGCGACGGTGGGGGCGGACAGAAGACTGGCATGGGGCCGGACGGGCCTGTAGCTTTAAGATAGTGTCAGTGCCATCCGGTTTCGACCCTCTCACCTCCGAATGGTTCGACACTCGCTTCGGCCGCGGCGCGCGCGAGGTGCTGGCGGTGCTCGAGGGGAGCGGCGCTTCCTTCTTTGCGGAACTGGCGCGCGCTAGCGGCCGTCTGGCCAGCGAAGTGGAGGATGGGTTGTGGGAACTGGTGGCCGCGGGCCTGGTGACCGCCGACGGTTTTGAAAACCTGCGCGCGCTGCTCGATCCCAAGCGGCGGCGCGGCCAGGGGAAAGGCCGCCGCGCGCGGCCGCGCCATGCGCCTGGAAGATGGGCCTTGCTGCGGCACACCGCCGCTCCGCCGGAAGGCCACGCGGAAGCCTTCGCCCGGCAGTTGCTGCTCCGCTGGGGCGTGCCGGCGAGTAGCCCCGGTGAGTTCAGGCCCGATTTGCCGATTCGTTGGTGAGTCCCGTTTTCTTCAGCAAACGGTCAAAGCGCTCGTCTCGTCGCAAGGGATCGAAGGAATGCAGGATCTGCAAGAAGGTCAACAGCGAATCTCGGGCATCGTAAGCCTGATCCAGCCACTCAAATGCTTTGTCCCACTCCTCCAATCCAGCACGTCAGGTTATAGGCAAACTGTAGTCAGTAGCGCCCAGCGATTGGGCGACCAACCCCCGTGAAGTCAACGGATTCGCCTCCAACAGGGGTGGAACCTCGGGCTAGAACTACTCCTGTGCAGCCGGCTTGCGGCCCCAGTGCACCGCCATCTGGTAGCCCGTTGGGCCAGCCAAGCTGCCGAGGTTCCCTGCGCGGGCCGGGGCCGGCGGCTGCGTTTGCCGGAAGTGGCGGGAGTTGCGACAATGATCCAAGGGGCGCCAATGAAGAATTTCGCGCGTATCACGGTCGATCCCGCACAAATGGGCGGGGTCCCGTGCGTGCGTCACCTGCGAATTCCCGTCGCCACGGTGCTGCGATTGCTGGCGGTGGGATTGACGGAGCGTGAGATTCTCTCCGAATATCCGGATCTCCAGGCGGAAGGTATTCGCGAGTACTTGCGCTTCGCCGCCGCTTCGGCAATGGAGCGGGAGATGCCCCTTCCGTATTCGGCTTGAGGTTTCCGATCGACACATCGACATGCTGCTTCCCGCTCTGCCAATGCTGGAGCCGGAACTGTTGGCCGGCAAGCTGCCCTTCTCGGGATAGGTCCGCTGGCAGATCCTGGTGAAAGAGTAGATCGAGGTTCGCAACCGGCCGCCAACCCGTTTGCCATGCGAGCGTCTCTCCGTCACAATCGATAATGATGCGGATTACGATTGAACGCCAACCACTCGAACAGATTGAGGCCGGCGCACTGATTGTGCTGGTTTTCGAAGGCCGGAAGGAGGCCCGCTTCGGCGCCGGCGATCTTGTCGACGCCGGCGAGGTGGCCGGAAAGTCCCTGGAATTGACGCTGTTGCACCGCCCGCCGGGGGTGGCTGCCACGCGCGTGCTGCTGGCCGGGGCGGGAAAGCCGGAAAAGTTCGATCCCGCCGAGTTGCGCAGGGTCGCCGGCACCGCGGTGCGGCATCTGAAGTCGAAATCGGTGAAGAATATCGCCTTGGCGCTGGATCCGGAACATGCGGACGGCGAGTATGCCGCGGCCGCCGTCGAGGGCGCGATTCTGGGCGAGTTCGAGCCGGACCGCTACAAGACCGAAGACGATAAGAAGTCCGTGGAGGCGTTCGCGGTGGCGGCGGCCGGCGGTGCGGCGGAACTCGACGCCGCCGTCGCCCGCGGGCGCGTACTGGCGGAAGCGCAGAACTTCACGCGCGGGCTGGTGAACGAGCCGGCCAACCGGCTCACGCCTGCGAAAGTGGCCGAGGCCGCGAGGCAGATGGCCTCCGAATACCAGTTGGAGTGCGAAGTCCTGGAGCGCAAGCAAATGGAGAGGCTCGGCATGGGCGCGCTGCTGGGCGTGGCGCAGGGAAGCGCGGAGCCTCCGGCGCTGGTCGTGATCCGCTACCGGCCCGCGCAGACGGATTCCAAGGCACACCTTGGCCTGGTGGGCAAAGGCGTCACTTTCGATACCGGGGGCATCTCCATCAAGCCCGCCGAAGGCATGGAAAAGATGAAGTACGACATGGCCGGCGGCGCGGCCATGATCGGCGCCATGCGGGCCATCGCGCAACTGAAGCCGGCTATTCCGGTGACGGCGTTCATTCCCTGCGTCGAGAACATGCCCGGCAGCCGCGCGCAGCGGCCCGGCGACATTGTCACCGCCATGTCGGGCAAGACCATCGAAGTGATCAACACCGACGCCGAAGGCCGGCTGATCCTGGCGGACGCTCTCAGCTACGCGCGCCAGCAGGGCGCGACGCACCTGGTGGACGCGGCCACTTTGACGGGAGCCATCGTGGTGGCGCTGGGCCACCTGAACGTGGGGCTGTTCGCCAATGACGAAGCCATGCGCGATCGCGTGCTCCAGGCCGCCAAAGCCGAGGGCGAGCGCATGTGGCCCATGCCGCTCGAAGACGATTACAAGGAATACCTGAAGAGCGCCTTTGCGGACCTGGCCAACGTCGGCGGCCGCTGGGGCGGCGCGGTCACCGCCGCGGTGTTCCTGAAGGAATTCGCCGGGGACACGCCGTGGGTGCACCTGGACATCGCCGGCACGGCCTGGCTCGACGAAAGCAAGCCGTTTCTGGCGAAGGGGCCTTCCGGAGTTCCGGTGCGGACGCTGGTGCGCCTGGCCACGGAGTGGAAAGATTGGTAATGCACGTGCTGTATAAAGGAAATATGATCAGGACGGCTATTCTGGGCGCGATAGTGCTGTTATTGACGCCCGGACCAGACGCCGCGCAGACCGGCGCAAAATCTCCCCAACCATCGAAATCTCTGGCCGAATTCAGCACCGCCATGGAAGGTCTCGCCCAATCCGCCAGCCCGGCTGTGGTCCAGATCCTGGTACAGACATTGGCGCCCCTGGGGAATGGAGAATCGGAACGCGCGGGGTTCGTCTCGGAGCAGGAGGCCACCGGGTCGGGCGTGATTGTGGACCCCGACGGGTATATCGTCACCAACGCTCATGTGGTGCGGAACGCCCGCCGCATCGAGGTCAAGATTCTTCGCAGCGACGAAAGAGGGGAGGCGCCGCACGGGCACCTGATGCCCGCGAAACTGATCGGACTGGACCGGCAGGTGGATATCGCGGTGGTGAAGATCGAGGCACATAATCTCCCGGCGCTCTCCTTCGTGGATTCGGACAATCTCCGGCAGGGCCAGTTGGTGCTGGCTCTGGGCAGCCCGCTGGGATTGCAGAACTCCCTCTCGCATGGGGTGGTGAGCGCGACCTTCCGGCAACTCGATCCGGACAGCCCGATGGTCTATATCCAGACCGACGCTCCCATCAATCCCGGGAATAGTGGGGGACCCTTGCTGGATATCGCGGGGCGCGTGGCCGGCATCAACACCATGATCTACTCGCAATCCGGCGGTAACGAAGGGCTCGGGTTCGCCATTCCCGCCAATCTGGCCAAGGACGTGTATCAGAGGCTTCGCAAGGAAGGGCGGGTGCGGCGCGGCGCCATCGGAGTGATTCCCGCGACGATTACGCCGACGCTGGGAACGGCCCTGGGCCTGGACCGGGATTCGGGCGTCATCCTTTCGGACGTGGCGCCGCATGGCGCGGCGGAGGCCGCGGGACTCGAGCCCGGAGACGTGGTGCTGTCAGTCGACGAAAAGCCCATGCGAGAGGCGCGGGACTTGGTTCTGGCGGTGTTCCAGCGGGAGCCCGGAGACCAGGTGACCATGGAGATCCAACGCGGCAAGGAGCGGAAGTCCATAACCGTCGCCGTTCTCGAGCGGAAGAACCAGCCCAGCCAACTGGAGGACTTCGTCAATTATGACGCCGCGCTGGTTCGCCGGTTGGGGATTCTGGCCATGACCGTGGACGAGAAGGTGACTGCCATTCTGCCGGACCTGAGGCGTCTTTCGGGTGTCGCGGTGGCGGCGGTTCCGGCGGAATTCGCCGGGCTGAATCCTGGCCTGCTGGCGGGCGACGTGATCTACGAGCTGAACAACCAGCACCTCACTTCGCTCGACGAGCTGCGAGCCGCGCTGAACGACAAAAAATCCGGCGATCCCATCGTGCTCCTGGTGGAACGGGACGGGCAACTCATCTACGTGACGGCGGCACTGGAATAAATCGGACCTCGCTCTGCTTCTATTCCTGCCGCACAATGGGCATCCGCCAGCCGGTGCCGAACGCGCGCGAGGTCACTTTCAGGACCGGGGCGGCTTGTTTTCGCTTGAACTCCGCAATGCGCACCAGCCGCAGGACGCGGCGAACCGTTGGCTCGTCGAAGCCCTGGGCGATGATTTCCTCCGCCGACTGGCACTGCTCGACGTGAAGCTCCAGAATCTGATCGAGCACGTCGTAAGGCGGGAGGCTGTCTTGATCGGTCTGCCCCGGCTTCAATTCGGCCGATGGCGCCTTGGTGAGAATCGCCTCGGGAATGTCCGGCCGGCGGCGGTTTCGCCATCGCGAAACCCGGTATACCATCATCTTTGGCAGGTCCGCGATCACCGCCAGACCGCCATTCATATCGCCGTATAACGTGCAGTAGCCCACCGACATCTCCGACTTGTTGCCGGTGGTGAGCAGCAGCGAACCGTACTTGTTGGAAAGCGCCATTAACAGGTTGCCGCGGATGCGCGATTGAATGTTCTCCTCGGTCACGTCGGACTGATACCCGCGAAAGGCCTCTTCGAGCGCGGCATCGTAAGTCTGCATGATGCCGGCGATGGGCAATGTGATGGTGCGGATTCCGAGATGGCGTGCGAGCTCGGCCGAATCGTCCACGCTGCCCGGGCTCGAGTAGCAGGAGGGCATCATCACGCCGAGCACGTTTTCGGGGCCCATGGCATCGGCGGCGATCGCGGCCGTAAGCGCCGAATCGATGCCGCCGGAAAGCCCCAGCAACACTTTACCGAACCGCGTTTTACGCGCGTAATCCCGAACGCCCAGCACCAGCGCGTTCCAGATCTCGGCTTCAGGCTCGAAGTCGTCCTCGGCGAGCCCAGAGGGCACCCCGTCCGGCCCAAAGAGCGGCTCGGCAGCGAGGTCCACCACCACCACGTCTTCCTCGAAACCTTTGGCCCGCGCGAACAAGCGGCCCTGCGCATCGAAAGCGGAGCTGCGGCCGTCGAAGATGAGGTCATCGTTGCCGCCCACTTGATTCACGAAGACCAGCGGCAGGCCATGTTTCCGAGCCAGGTGGCCGAGCATCTGTTGGCGCAGAAGCTGTTTCCCGACGGTGAAAGGCGAAGCCGAAAGGTTGACGATGGCCTGGGCCCCCGCTTGCGTGAGCACCTCGATTGGATCCTGGTGATAGCGCCTGCGCTTCCAGAAGTCACGGTCGTTCCAAACGTCTTCACAGATGCTGATGCCTAAACGCCAGCCGCCTAATTCCAGAATCTGCGGCGCGTGCGCGGGCTCGAAGTAGCGGTCCTCGTCGAAGACGTCATAAGTAGGCAGCAGGGTTTTGTGGAAAGCCGGCCCGACCGCTCCGTCTTTCAGCAGCACGGCGCTATTGAACAAGGGGCGGCCCATGTCGGAGGGATTGGGTGTCGCCACGCCGACGAGCAGAGGCGGAGCGCCGGCCAGCTCGGCGGCGATGCGCGCGAGCATCTCGCCACCGCGGCGCACGAAGCCCTGGTTCATCAACAGGTCGCGCGGGAGGTATCCCATCAGAGCCAGTTCGGGTGTAACCACGAGGCCGGCCCCCAGGGACTGCGCTGCCCGAGCTCCGCTAACGATCAGCGAGGAGTTCCCGTTAAGGTCGCCCGCAGTAGGATTGATTTGTAGAAGTGCTACTCGCACAACCAAATTCACCCGCTCGTCGGAATAGACTTCCAGTATAGTGGACGCTTCACGAGAATCCAGGAAGCTCGCGGCGCTTCAGCGACGATCGAGCCTTGCTGGTTCCCCTACCCGTAACTTGCGCAGCTCCGCACGCAGCGGTTCGACGCTGCGCGCGTAGATCATTTTGTAAGCCTGGCAGAAATAATCGAGATCTGCAAATCGGCCGTGCGGCCCGTGGCGGAGCTTCGGGCATCCGCCGTGGCAAATGGACTGATACTGGCATGCCTGGCACTCGGGGTGGGCCAGCGTCTTGGTGGCGGCGAAGCTGTAACGGCGGGTGCGGCGCGCGATCTCCGGCCACGAGTCGAGGACGATGTTGCCGAGTTTCCAGGAGCGTTCGACGAAGAAGTCGCAGGGGTAGACATCGCCGTTATACTCCACGACGACGTAGCTGTCGCAGGTCTCATGCATGGTGCAAGTACCCGGCTTCTGGCCGGCCAGAGCTTCGGCAATGTTGTCGAAGAGGCGGATGCGCACCTTGCGCCGGTCCGGCCACCACTGGTCGAACAGATCGCACAGGAAGCGGCCGTACTGTTCGGGAGTGATGGTGAATGGCAGGGGATTGCCCTGCTGGTCGAATTCCGCCAGCGGGATGAACTGGATGTGCTCGATTCCCAGGTCGCGGTAGAACCGGTACAGCTCTTTGGGACGGCCGACGTTGGCCTGGCTGAGCACGCACAGAATGTTGAATTCGAGTTTGTTCTTCTGCAGCAATTCGACGCTCTGGATGACGCGCTTCCAAGTGCCGCGGCCCTGCTTGTTGACCCGGTACCGATCGTTGAGTTCTTCGGGCCCATCGAGCGAAACCCCCACCAGCCAGTTATAAGCGCGGAAGAGGTCGCACCAATTCTCATCCAGCAGCAAGGCGTTGGTCTGGAGCGAATTGCCGACGGTCTGCCCGTTGCGGCCATACTGCTTCTGCAGTTCAACCAACTTCGTGAAGAACGGCAGACCGGCGAGTGTCGGCTCACCCCCCTGAAACACGAACACGCTGTTGGGATAGGAATAGAAGAGATAGGTATCGACGAGGCGCTCGAGCGTTTCCAGAGTCATGCGACGGGCCGGCAACGCCTGGTAGGGATCGGCTTCCCGGTCCAGGTAGAAACAGTACGCACAATCGAGGTTGCAGACCGCGGAAGCAGGCTTTATGAGCAGCGAACTGATGCGCGGCGTTGGGCCGGCCGCCGGTCCAGCGTCGTTGGCAGCACCCCTGTACATCGGGAATGGGTTTGCACCGCTTCCCATCCCTGAAGTGTAGCATCGGCGGTTCCAATCTCGCCTAAGCGCACGGCCAGCCGCCCGAAGGGCAATAGGTCCCCGCAGTGCTCGTGATATTATTCCAGAACGACTGCACGTTGTCTGGAAACGTCAGAATCAACGCATTCATGCGCGCGCGAATCGACGCCACGATGTCCGGATGGTCGCTGGCCGCATCATAGCTTTCTTCGGGATCGGCCTCCAGGTTGTACAGCTCCGAAGTCGCCAGGAGCATGTTCTGCCGCCAATTTGCAGGAATCGGGATCCAGGGCGGGGTATTATACCGCGTCACATGCAGCTTCCATGGCCCCAACCGGGCGCATTGCAGATTCACGGAATCGAAATAGAGAAACGCGTCGCGGTCGATGGTGTCGCGCTCCCCCGCCATCAGGGGCCAGATATCGATGCCGTCGAGCGGATTGGAGGGCAGTGTCGCGCCGCAGAGGCGGGCCACTGTGGGCAGGATGTCCATGGTGCTGGCGAAGCCCGTAGCTACCCGGCCGGCGGGAATCCGTCCCGGAAAGCGGGCGATGAACGGTACCCGCACGCCGCCTTCCCAGGTTTCCCCTTTGCGCCCGTGCAACCGGCCGGCACTGCCCAGAAACCAGGGCCCGTGATCGCTCGAAAACATCACCAGCGTGTTGTCGTCCAGGCCGTTGTTCTGAACGGCGCCCAGCACTTGGCCCACGCTCCAGTCGATTTCCTCCACCACATCCCCAAACAGTCCAAACCCGGATGTGCCCTGGAATGCCGGCGACGCAGCCAACGGAATATGCGGGAACGTGTGCGGCATGTAAAGGAAGAACGGTCTGTCCTTGGAACTGGTGATGAAGGAGACGGCCTGGCCGGTGTACCGTTGCGTCAGCGTGCTGAGGATGGCAGGTTGCTCAATGACGGTTGTGTTCTGGATGAGCGGCAGCGGCGACATGTCATTGCTGTACGGAAGGCCGTAAAACGCGTCGAAACCCCGCTGTGTGGGCATGTATTGGGGCACAGAGCCGAGATGCCATTTGCCGATGCACATGGTCGCGTACCCTTCGGCTTTGAGCATGTCGGCCATGGTGGTCTCGGACAGCGAAAGGCCGGTAGTGCTGTCCGGTTGCAGCACATCCGGCACGCCGACCCGCGTGGGATAGCGGCCGGTCAGAAGCGCGGCGCGCGCAGGCGAGCAGACCGGGTTGGCCGAACCGCATTGCTGGAACCGCACGCCCTGCGCGGCCATCCTGTCCAGGTTCGGCGTGGCCAGATCCGAGCCGTAACAACCCAGGTCGCCATACCCGAGGTCGTCGGCGTAAATCAGGATGATATTAGGCTGTCCCTGGCGCGACGCGTAGGGCCTGTTGGGGCCCGAACGCTGCGCGGCGAGAGCCGCAGGGCCGAGCGCAGCGCCGAATTTCAGGAAAGTCCGGCGGTCAGCGAGATCGTCTCCCATGATGCCACTCCAGGTTACGGGGTCGTATACAGATCGCGCATTCGAAAGGACCGATATTCGATCTCCCCAACATGCATATCGTACACGAAATTTCCGGCCGGGTCCACTTCGACAATCCGCGCCGTGGTGTTCTTCGTGATATAGCCCAGGTGGAAGTGGTAATTCCCGTCGGGGAGGCTTTGGGCGGAGCCGAGCGCAATCGAGAAGTCTCCCAGATACGCGTTAACCAGCAGCGTTGCGGTATGGTTGACCTCATCGACTTGAATGACCTGTCCCCGGCTGGGAGCGGTGGAGTCGCTGGCATTCCGGACGTTGCCGTTGTCAAACACCGTCAGAACGCCGTTGGCAGAGATGTTGGCGTCGTGCTGGTGCGAGAACCACGGATACGGATCGCTGGAAATGAATTGGAAATCGCCGTCCTTGCCCAACCGCCAGAGGATGTTTCCGGTTCCTTGCCCGTTGCCATAATCGATCTTGATGACCCAATCCTGGTGTCGCGCCGAGTAGAGAATACTGCCGTCGGAAGTCAGCTCCAGACAGTTTCCGTGAGTCCAGTCGTTGGCCTGCGGAGCCAGAAGGATGGGAGGACAGCCGCCATTTACGGCAGTGCAGGTTTCGTTCAGGGTGGCGAGCCGGTGCGGATCCAGGTGATCGAACGTGTCCCACGCCCAACTGACTTGCAGGTTAGGATCAAGCACCAGGATGATGTCGCCGAGCACATCCACCGGTCCCGGGCCCTGGACGTCGGTCAATATCCGTTCCGTCGCCCCGAGCACCAGGAGGCTTCCGTCCGGCAGGGCTCGGACCTCGTGATGAAACGAGGTGATGGGGTGCATCCCGATGGCCGCCAGTTGCTGGTTCACGCGAGCCGCGTTGGTTTCGCGAAGGACCGTCCCGGCCAGATCGAACTCTTCAAGGATCTGGTGCGCGGTATCGTAAGTCGAGCCTTCGAACCACCCCAGAAACAGACCCCCCTGTTCCGGGCGCGACATAATGGAGATGCTCTGCGCGGAATACCAGAGCAGGTTCCCCATGAGGTCAGTCGCAACAGGCCACCCGAACCGGGCCTGAAGAACGACCGGATTCGGCGCCGTGGCGGGCGGCAGCACCACGACGGTGTACGGCCCATCGGTCGTCGACGCGTTGGGGGTTGCCTGCGTCAAAACCGGGCCGGTCACCGCTTGCGATCCGTTGTGGATGGTGTGCTGGATGGAATACAGCGTCTGCGCCCGCATACCCGCAAGATAGAAGTTCATCGTCGTCCGGCCGTCGCAGGGCTTCGAATTCGTGTTCTGAAGGAAACCATCCGGCGCCTGGAATTGCACACTCATGGTCCTGCCGGCCGGGCAGGACGGGGCGCTGTAGAGAAACACCAGGGGATTGGCCGTCGTGCTGACTACCGGCGTCGAACCGGTGACGCGAGGCGTGAACTGGAATACGGCACTGGCCACGGCGGTGGCGCCGGAATCGTTGTCCGTGGCCGTGACCTGGACCTCGTACCCGCCTTCGTGGTCGCTCGCCGTCCAACTCAGGGCGTTGACCGGCTCAAAGTCCTGGACCATCGAGAAGTCCGTGGCGCAGCCGTGCAGCGCCACTAAGCCTCGAACGGCGTGGCAAGGTCCCAGGGTGGTTGCGATCTCGCGCGCCTGAAATCGATACCACAGATTGGTAGACGCGGTGCCGGCGACACCTGCGGTCCAGGTGACGATGGTGCCCACGGGCGCCGGAGATGTCACCGAGGCGGCGAGAGACACCGACAGCCCGACGGCCGGGGGACCGTTTGTGAATGGTTGAGCCGCCGCTGTGCCAGCCAGTAATAGGATGGCCAAGCCGCGGAGGCTGAGAGTTCGTCGATTTTTCATTCGGACTGCCTCCACGCGCGACGAAGACACTCGTGCGCGATGAACGAAATACGATTGCAGGGCCGGCACCGTACCCTCAGTACGCCGAGGCGGTGTAGGCCTCTGCTCCCTCCGCTAACATAGATGTTCCGCGGGAAGCGGAGGTTTCAGGGGCCGGGGTATTATGCCGGCTCATTTCCCGATCGGAATCGTGGCCTGAATGTTATCGCCGTCGTAAGTCGAAATCTCCAGCGGCTGATTACCGGTGCTCAGGCCCGAGGGGATAGTTACATTCAACTGGTAGAGCCCGCCTAGAGTGGGCGCCAGACCCTGGTACGCGACCGTGGCGGCGGTGCCGTCGATGTACGCATCCACCGGGTTGACCACGGTCGCCAGCGGGCTCGACGGCCCAGCCGCCCCAGCCGCGACCGTGGAGTTCACCACTCCCAGCCCGGTGAGGAAGATCTGCACCGTCTCGCCCGCCTTGGCCGGGCTCGCGGAGGAAACCGGGCTGTAGTCGGCGTGCAGGATGGCGCCGTTGCCGACACCTCCTGGAGGCTCCGTGAACACGCCCGGCGAGGTGTTGCCGCTATAGACCAGGGCTTGGTTGGAGGTGGCGCCGTTGTCGTTCACCTGGAACGTCAGGAAGGTGCCGTCGGTCGGCACGTTGAACGGCACGACGACGGAGATCTGCGTGGGGCTCACGGCGCAGATGGGAACAGCGACCGCTGCCGACGTCCCCGGCGCCATGGTCACCTGCACGCCTCCCAGAGTTGTGGGGAAGGGCAGGTAAGATGCCGTGGTGGTTTGCGTGGTCAGTCCGGTTCCATACAGCGTGACCATTTCGCCCGGCGCCACCTGGGCCGTGAAGGGCGCGTTGTTGGCGGCGTTGACAATCCCCTGCGGGCTCAGAAACACGCCGCTGCCGCTCATCGCCGGCGCTTTCAGATACAGCACAAGCTGGTAGGTGGTGCTGTTGCCCGCGCCGATTGCAATGTTGCCGCCGGCGCACACCGCGTAAAATGAATCGGAGTACGAGGCGGTGCCGTCAGCGGCGAAACTGAACGTGTCGCTGAAGGTGAAATCGTAGGACGCGTATCCATCGGGGTTGGTGCGCTGATGGGCGAATTCGGTGTTCTGCGGGCTCAGTTCGTTGACCGCGCCCTGGGTGCTGTAGATGCCGTCATAGGAGGTGCCGGCAGCGTAATTTTGCAGGTAAGCCGTAAAGTAAATTCCGCTGAGCGCGCCACCCGGGGCGGCCTTCGCCCCGATGATCATGTCGTACCCCGAAGTCGAGCCGGCGATGAAGAAACTCCCGTCGGAGGAGACATACAGCACCTTGTTCCCGGACAGCAGCGTGTTGGCCGCGGACTGTCCGCTGGGCGCGGGCAGGGTCAGGGTGCCGGTGCCATTCGCGGTGACCGTGTAGCTGGCGCTAGTGCTGGTCTGAACCGCGGCCGCGCTACCGAGATTCTGGGCCGTGCCCTTCACCGTGACGTTGCCCAAACTGCCCTTGCCGTCGGCCGACATGGAAAAGAAGGTGTCGCGGGTCTGCGTAAAGTCCGCGTTCAGGAACTCCAGGCTGGCCACCTGGTAGGTTCCGCTTAACGTGGCGCTGGAAGCGCCGGTCGCCGCCGGGATGGCCACAAACAGGTCGCAGTAGAGCGTGTCGGTGCTGCTGGCCACGATCGCGCCATTGCTTCCGAGACCGCCGTACAAGTGGGTCTGGTCGCTCGTGGCCGGGTCGAACGGGTTGCTCATGTTGAGCGATCCGCTGCTCAGTACGTCATAAGTGCCGGAAGTCAGGAAGGTGAGACTCTGGTTGGAAGCGGCGGCGGAAGCACCCTGTCCCGTTACGGTGAAACCTCCGTTGCCATCGAACGTGATGGTTCCCGAAAAACTCACGGCGCTGTCCGCCGGGTCGGTGAGGACCCCCAGATAGCGGACATAGTACGCGCCCCGAAGCGAGGCGTTCGAGGGCAGTTGCGCCGCTGCTGGAATGGCCAGCAAAGCGATGCTGGCCAGAATGCCCATCGGAAAGCGAAGCCGGTTGCGTTGCATGTCCGAATGATAGCCCAATATGCGAGGCGCTGGTGGGCTGCCGATACAATGGACGCCTGGGGTGGAATCCTCGCCCGATCTGCTAAACTTCTTAGTTTCATGAAGCTGTCGATCCTGATGCCGGTCTATAACGAGCGCGCCGTGGTGGAACTTTGTATCTCGCTGGTTCTGACTGCTCCGTTGCCCGAGAACATGGAGCGGGAACTGGTGATCGTCGACGACTGCTCGACCGACGGCACCTACGATATTCTCCAGCGTCTGGCTGCGGGATACCCCGAAATCCGCCTCTTCCGACATGAGCGGAACCGGGGGAAGGGCGCCGCCGTGCGCACCGCAATCCAAGAAGCGTCGGGCGATTTCTCCCTGATTCAGGATGCCGATCTGGAGTACGATCCCTCCGAATACTCGCGCCTGCTGCGGCCGCTGCTGGACGGCCACGCGGACGCCGTCTTCGGGTCGCGCTACATGGCTGGCGAGCAGACCCGCGTCCTGCTGTTCTGGCATTCCATGATGAATAAGGGCCTCACGCTGGTTTCCAACATGTTCTGCAACCTCAACCTCACGGACATGGAAACCTGCTACAAGGTCTTCCGCACGGACCTCCTCAAAAGCATCCCCATTCGCTCCAACCGGTTCGGCTTCGAGCCGGAAATCGTCATGAAGAGCGCCAAGCGGAAGCTGCGCATCTACGAAGTGCCCATCAGCTATCACGGCCGCACTTATGAAGAAGGCAAAAAGGTCGGCTGGAAGGACGGATTAAAGGCGTTCGCCGTCATACTTAAGTTCTGGCTTATCGATGACCTCTATGCCGCCCCATATGGCCGCGGCGTTCTCAACAATCTCACGGGCACGCCGCAGTATCTGAGCTGGTTAGCGCGAAAACTCCGGCCGCATATTGGCGACGAAGTCCTGGAGGTGGGCGCGGGAATCGGGAACATCGCCGGAAGGCTCATGGCGAGACGGATTCTCTACATGGCCGCGGAGAAAGATCCGTTGCATCTCCACGCGCTGCGCAATCGCTTTCTGCGCACGCCGAACGTGGCGGTCGAGCGCATCGACCCCGAAGTTCCGGCGGACCTGGCCGGCCTGAAAGGCCGCTTCGATACGGTGCTTTGCCTGAATGTGCTCGAGTACCTGGACGACCCCGGCCGCGTGCTGGATTCTCTGCGCTCCACCCTGAAGCCGAATGGCGTGCTGGTGGTGCTTGTGCCTTGCGGCCCGCGTTTGTTCGGGACGCTCGATCGAAGCTTGGGACACAAGCGCCGCTACCGCTCGCCGGAAGCGCGCCAGTTGCTCGAATCCCATGGCTTCGCGGTGGAAACCGCTTACAGTTTCAATAAAGTCGGTGCGCCGCCATGGTGGGCGTATAGCCGGCTGTTCGGCTCCAGGAAGATCAACAAGCTGGTGCTGAAGGTTTTCGACAAGACTGTATGGGTCTGGAGGCGGCTCGACGGGCTGATGCCGTGGCCGGGGCTCTCTCTCGTAGTGGTGGCGCGCAAGCGCGGCGGCGAAACTGGGAATGCAAGCTGAATCCGAAATCATGCGCTTCAACCGGTTGTTGACGGGGTTCGCCGGCAAACGGATCCTGGTAATCGGCGATCTCATGCTCGACGAGTTTATTTGGGGAAGGGTGTCGCGCATTTCGCCCGAGGCGCCCGTTCCCGTGGTCAACGTCACGGGAGAATCGTACTATCCGGGAGGCGCCGCTAATGTGGCGCGCAACGTCCGGGAGTTCACCGATCGGGTCGCCGTCATGGGTGTCGCGGGGGCGGACTCTCATGGGCGGCAGTTGCTGGATCTGTTGGAAGGTTCCGGTATCGATACGTCCGGGATTCAGCCGGACGCCTCCTTTTCTACCACTGTGAAGACCCGGATCATCGCCCGGAACCAGCAAGTGGTGCGGGTGGACCGTGAACGCAGGACGGTGCTGACTCCCCAACAGACGGAGCGTGCCATGAAGCACCTGGACGGCATGGCCGGGGGCCTGGATGGGATCATCGTCGCCGACTACGGCAAAGGCCTGCTGACCCAGCCGCTGGCGGATTATATCTGCCGGACGGCGCATGCGCACGGCAAAATCCTGACTGTGGACCCGCATCCGCACACTTCGCTTTCCTGGCAAGGCGCCACCGCCATCAAGCCGAACCGGGCGGAGGCGTTCATGGCGGCGGGCCTGCCGCCCTCCGATCCCGTGGTGCCAGTGCTTTCGGACCAGCCACTGCTCGAGGCTGGGAACCGGCTGCTTCAGCTTTGGAAAGCCGGGAGCGTCTTGATTACCCTGGGAGAGCACGGCATGTTGCTGTTCCAAAGCGGTTCTCAGCCGTACCCCATTCCTACCCGCGCCAAGGACGTATTTGACGTTTCCGGCGCCGGCGATACGGCCCTTGCGGTTCTCACCCTGGGTCTGGCCGCTGGAGCCACTCCCGCCGAAGCCGCCGAACTAGCCAACCGCGCCAGCGGCATCGTGGTAGGCAAGCTTGGTACTGCTACCGTGACAGCGGCGGAGCTGCAGGCGGGCTGTGCCCAGGTATGAGCGGGGCAAGGGCGGTATTCTTCGACCGCGACGGCACCCTCATGGAAGAGGTCCATTATTGCGGCGATCCCGCCAAAGTCCGGGTCTTCCCGGGCGTTCCAGAGGCGTTGCGGAAGCTGAAGGAGGCGGGCTTCCGCACGTTCGTCATTACCAACCAGAGCGGCATCGGGCGCGGCCTGATTACGGAAGCGCAATACCACGCCGTTCAGGAGGAACTGTTGCGCCAGGCCGGAGCAGGCCTGATCGATGCGGCTTACTTCTGCGCCGACCCGCCGGCGGCGCCCTCCACCCGGCGCAAGCCCGAGCCGGGCATGGTGTTGGAAGCAGCGGCAGACTATGACATCGACCTGGCGCGGTCGTATTTCATCGGCGACAAGAGCGCCGACATCGAATGCGGCCAGCGCGCCGGCACGCGTACCATCCTGGTCCTGACCGGCTACGGAGCGGAACAGGATTCCCACCCCGACTTTACGGCCCACGACATCACTCAGGCTGTCGAAATCGCGCTCAGCGGCGCTGCAAGCTGAAAGCCGACCGCTACCAGATGCGAAGAGGGACGTCGCCAGGCGCGTACCCCACGCCCACCCGCACATCGTATATGAACCGGTTGTAGAGACTGAAGGTGCCGCTGCTGTACTGACGGGCGCTGAAGCTAAAGATCCCATGCAAGGTACGCACGATTTGGCGACTGGCCGTCAATGTTCCGCTGGTGTTGCCGTAATTGCCGACGACATTCCCAATCGAGGTGCTAGACTGGTACGACGCGGAGAGGCCGAGGCTCCATCGGCGGACCCCGGTGTAGCTGTACCCCGCCATTGCCCTGTTCATGATGGAGGTCAGAAACAGACCATTGCCGGGCGTCACACCCCGCCCTCCGGAAATGAACACGACCCCCTTGGGAAACGTCCGCGACAGCCGGCCGCTAAAGCTCATGCTATGGTTGATATTGTCGAGCAACACGGTTCCCTCCGGCGTTCCGATCAGGGCCGCAATCGCCGGATCAATGGGCACGTTTTGGATGAATCTTGTTTCGATTCTGATGATTCCGCCATACCCGGAGAACTCCAGCCAGCGGCTGAGACGCATGGAGTATTCGCCGAACACTCCATGCATGTCCGAGCTGCTGAGTACGCCGATATAGTCGTAGTGGGTAAATGAGTAATTGACGCCGATGGTGGATCGGCGCGTCAAACGGTATTGCACATCCGCGCGAGCGCTGGCGCCCGTAGTCCCGTAAAGCGCAGACGAGCTTGGGCGGACCAGAAAACCGTCGCCGCCCAAACTGAAGGAAAGCCGCGCGCTCTTCTGATAGATCAAATTGGCCTGCGTGCTGAGATACTCCGTGCGGTTATCGAAAAAGTCGGTGGTGGGGACATAAGTCGTGGACGGATCGAAGGGCACGGTCTGCGGGAGACCGGGAAGACCGTAATTGCGCTCGAACAAGCCGGCGCTTTCGCTCAGCGTCAAGGACATATGACGCGAGAACTGCTGCGTAATCCCCAGCATCAGGGTTTGATCGGTCGCATCGAAGCTTGTGTTGTGGGCGTAACGCCGAATGGAGCCGCGGTAATTCAAGCCAATCCTGGTGTGCTTCCAGCTATGCACCCCGCTGATGCCGGCCGTGACTTCCAAGCCGTAATACGCCTCGTCCCCCAACTGGCCCTGCGAATTCACCGCCACACCGGAAAGTCCGGTGTCATAGACCGTGTTCAAATCGACGAACGGACGAAAATCGATCTCTGGCGACGCCATGGCCGCGGGTGCCTCGCCGCGCGAGAGAATGGCGGGGCCTGCGAATTGCGCAAATACGGGCATTGCCCAGGCCAATACTGCGAGCACTCGTCCCAGATTCAAAGAGTTTTCCTCCCTCTGCCTGCGCCAATAGCCTGCCGCAGGCCGTAACTCAAAGTCTGACGCGATATTCTCAGGTCTGTCAAGCTGTCAATGGTGCGCATCCTGTTCCTTTCACCCCGCGAGTGCCGGTCCCCGGATCTGCGAGCGCGCGCGCAATGCGCTCGCAGGCATGGCCGTCGCCGTAAGGGTTGTGAATACGCGTCATGCGTGTGTATTCGTCCTGGTCCTCGAGAAGGCGGGTGGCTTCCGCCACGATGCGGTCCACGCCGGTGCCCACCAGCTTCACTGTGCCGGCCTCCACCGCTTCGGGGCGTTCGGTCTTTTCACGTAAGACCAGCACCGGCTTGCCCAGCGAGGGCGCTTCTTCCTGGATGCCGCCGGAGTCCGTAACGATCAGCCAGCAACGGCGCATCAGATCCACAAACGCCGTGTAGGGCAAGGGATCGAGCAGCACCACGTTGGAAAGGCCGGAGAGTATTCGGTGCGCGGGGCCGAGGATGTTGGGATTACGGTGGACAGGGTAGACGATCTGCACGTCGGGGCGCGAGGCCACCAGCGATAGCGCACGCAGGACCCGCTCGAAGCCCGGCCCGAAATTCTCGCGCCGATGTCTGGTGACCAGCAACAGCCGCTTGCCCGGATCCATCCAGGGCCATAGAGGCGCGCGCAGGGCGCCGCGGTCCAGCGCATCGCGAACATACAGGACGGCATCGATGCCGGTATTCCCCGTGACGAAGATTCTCTCACGGGCGACACCTTCGCCGGCAAGCGCCGCCTCGGCCCGGGCCGTGGGAGCAAAGTGCCACGTCGCGATTCGCGAAGTCAGGACGCGATTCATTTCTTCCGGGAATGGCTGCATCATGTCGCCGGTTCGCAACCCAGCCTCGACATGCGCCACCGCAATCCGGTTATAAAAAGCCGCGATCGCGACCGCCAGCGTGGTGGTGGTGTCGCCTTGAACCAGGACCAGGTCCGGATGCTCGGTTTCCATGACGGGTTCGATCGCGGCCAGAATGCGCGCCGTAAGGCCGGCCAGCGACTGGCCCGACTCCATCAGATCGAGATCGTAGTCGGGGGTGACGGAAAAGGCCGCGAGAACCTGGTCCAGCATGTCGCGGTGCTGCGCCGTCACGCAGACTTTCACCGCGAATTCATCCGGTCGCGCGCGCAACCGGTGAATCAACGGACAAAGCTTGATGCCCTCCGGGCGCGTTCCGAAGATGCAGAGAATGCGGATCATTCAGTGCCGCACTTTCACCCGGGTGGGCCGCCACAAAGTCTCGGGTGGAACCACGAACACCCCGATGGCAAGCAGCGACGCCAGGTTCATGGTGAGGAAACTTCTGGCCGGAGAGGAAACACGCTTGAGGAAAAAGCCCTTAGGCACGAAGTGATCCAAGACCGCCAGGGCCACCAGGGCCAGCTCGTCGGTCAACAGGAGGCTGCGGAACTGCGATGCGGGAAGCGCCATAGTGGCGGCGCACATCAGCAGAATAGCCCAAGGAAGCGCCAGCCGGGCGAACTTGTGCGACAGGAAATGCAGCCGCATCCGATTGGCGGTGGTGAACAGCTCGGGCAGGCGAACGTACACCTGCCAAAGGCCCGCCAGGGTCCTCAGCTTGCGCTGGAACTCCTCGCCTTCAGACGTGGGGTGATCGAACGCAATGGCTTCCGGATCGCAGATCACGCGATAACCGCGAAAAAAGGCCTTGAGGGGAATCACGGCGTCATCCGCCAGCGTGTCCGGGGGGATCGGCGCGGCCAGGCTGCGGCGAATCGCGTAGATGCAGCCGGTGGTGTTGAAGATCGAGTCGATGCGGGAATGACGGCGGCGCGCCAGGAGTTCATACCGCCAGTACAGTTCCATGTCCGCCTCTTCGCCCGTCCTGTCCGGACCGAGAAAGCGGAGCTCGCCAGTCACGGCGCCGATGGACGGATCGGCGAAATTCGCCACCAGGTGGGAAAGGGCGTACGCATCGAGCGCTTGCCGGACATCCGTCAAGAACAAAACCTCCCCGGAAGCGTGGCACAGCGCCGCATTGACCGCCGCCGCCTTGCCGGCGTGAGACGTGCGGATCAGGCGCACACCGCGATCGGCGAACGATTCGACGATCGCCTCGGTGGCATCGGTCGAGCCATCCGATACCACCAGAATCTCCATCAGATGCGCCGGGTAATCGAGACCCAGGAGACACTCCAGCTTCCCACGGATGAACTCCTCTCCATTGTGAACCGCTACCAACACCGAAACCGTGGTGCGAAAACCCATGTCCTTCTGCACCGGGGGAGCCGTGCGCCGCGCAAAAACCGCCAGGAGAATGGGATAGACCGCAATCACGTAGAAAACCATGGCGGAAGCGACGACAAGTAGTACCGCGGCCAGCATCAGCAACTTACCACGGCCTCCCCGGGCTTCGGCGCCCCTCCGAAAGAGGATGGGATCCGGAATATCGTTCGGATAGCGATTTCCAAATCGAGCGAAGGGCTCTCCTCCTTCACGTAATAGAGGTCGTACTCGAGACGGACGGCCTCGTCCGGCGTCGCGCCCGCACCGCGCAGGTTCGTCTGGGACCAGCCGAGGATGCCGGGCTTCACTGTGAAACGGTGGGAATAGACCGGGATGATCTGGCTGAGCCGGTCCGCAAACTCTCTCCGCGCCGGTGGCGGCCCAAACAAGGCCATTTCCCCCCGCACGACGTTGATGAGCTGCGGGAGATTCACCAGGTGGAGCATGGATAGGGCCTTGCCAATCCAGGAAAATTCGCCGTCCGGCCGGCGCGTGCGAAAGCGCCGCGCGCGAAACGGTATCCCCTGGAATCCCATGCACTCGATGCGCTCCAGAACCGGGCCGCGGCCCGAAAACAGAGTCGTCAGAACCGCGATCGCAACCAGAACGGGGGATAACCCTATCAGCAGGCCCAGGCCGATCAGGTTTGTGTAAACGGCCTGAATGGCCATCGCCGAACGATTGGCGCTCATGGACGATGAGAACAACAGGTCGAAAGGTTGCAGGCGGTCCCAACGCACGCGGCACAACGTGTCTGCGTACAGAGCCGCCCCCTGGTCGATGGCAATTCCGGAGTGCCGCAGATTCAGAAGCACCCTGGGCGGCACTCGGGAGCGCCCGTTCCTTTCGCTTACCACAATGCGGCCCGGGCACCTGGCCTGCACGGCTTCAGGCAGCCTGGGGGAATCGCCCAAGAGAGGCAATTCCGGCGGGAAATCTGCCGCATCGCCGCTGAGAACGCCAATGATCCGCCGCCCCAGAGGCGGCACCAGCGCGCGTGTCATGGAATCGAAACCGACCAGCAGAATCCCGGCTGGCTCGCGCCTCAGCGCGCGGTCGAGCCGCCGTTCAAGCGGCACAATCAGCATAATGGCGATGATGGTGCCGAAGAGAATCACCCACAAAGGAGCGGGAGTGATCGGAAAGACGTAGGCAAGCCCATACTGCACCATCAGGTTGAGGCCGGCCGCGGAGAAGAGTTGTTCGATCCGCGGACTGAATCCTTCGCTCGGCAGGTTGGAAGAAAAGGCTATCGCCAGCCAGCACGTCGCCGCCGAAACCGGTATGGCCAGAATCCCGCCGGTTCCGCCAGCCAGGGCTTGATACGGCCAGGAGACCAATCCAAAGCCGGCGGCGCATGCCAGCAGATCGAGCAGCGCAAGCCGGTATGGGACGCGATTGTGAACAGGCGCGCTCATCGTAGGACATCCGCCGTCTTCCCACCCACCGCCCGCTGCCGGCCCCGTTTTGCGGAAAAAGTGCAGCGGATCATGTCCGCAAAATCAATGAGTTCACTGGATGCCATGGCCGCGTCGAATGCGCCCTCCAGCTCCATCGAGTCCGTTTCCGAGAGCGGGACACGGAATGACCAGGCGGGCGCGGCGTCCGGTATCAGCAGTTCGTAGCGCAGGCTGCCAGCGCCGGTCCAACGCATCCCCACCAAGCCCAATGCTCTCCCTTCCCGGGCCAGCGCGTTCCACCAGTCCTCATCGTCAGTGGCGTGTTCGAGCGCGGTAGTCACGCGCTCGAGTTGCAGCCTGGCGACCATGGCCCGATGGTACTCCCCACGAAACAGCAGCCGCCCGACGATATCGAACTCGGCGTATCGCAACCGGCGGACTCCGAACCAAGCCGCGACGCAGAACAGAAGGATGACGAATCCCTGATAATTGCCGCTGATCGACGAGCTGGCCAGCAGAGCGAATGCCGCCACCAGCGCGGCCACCAGAAGAAGCACCCCAACAGCCTGCCGCGGGGACAACCCGAGATCCAGCAGCCGGTGGTGAATGTGGCCCTTGTCGGGCGAAAAGATGGGCTGATTGCGAAGGAAGCGCCTCAAAACCGACAGGGACACATCCATCAGGGGAATGGAGAGCGCCAGGAGCGGCACCAGAAAGCTCAAAAGAGTGGAGGCTTTTTGGGTCCAGATCATCCCGTAACAACCCAGCAGGAATCCGATCAGCAGCGCGCCGGAATCGCCCAGGAAGACCGTCGCGGGGTTGAGGTTATAACACAAGAAACCCAGCAGCGCGCCGGCCAGCGGAAAGGTCGCATACGCCAGAGGAAGGTTGTGGTGCAGCAGAGCCGCCAAAAACAGCGTCAGAGTGGCCACCAGGCCCATTCCGGCGCAAAGCCCGTCCAGTCCGTCAATCAGGTTGAGGGCATTGCTGGTCAGCAGCAGCCACAACACCGTGAGCGGGTAGTCGAGCCACACCGGAAGCGACTTTTGAGCCACACCTCCGATGCTCACCCCACTCCAGAACACGAGGGAGGCGGCCGCCATCACGCCGAGAACTTTGATGACGGGTTTCAGAGAAAGGAAATCATCGACTAGACCGGTAAAAAAGACCAGAAAGGCCCCGGGGATGAGCTTCCACGCCGGCGGAATGGAGGCCGCCAGGGGGTCGCCCGATCCGGCGATCGAGAGCAGGGAAACCCCGTAGGCAATGGCGATTGAGATTCCCCCGACCCGCGGCATGGGATGGGCGTGAACTTTCCGCTGCCCCGGACGGTCGACCACGTCATAAGAGCGGAAAACATCCCGAATGATGGGGGTGAGGATCAGAGCGATCAAGAAGGCCTTGCCGGCCAGCCACAGCAGTTCACCCATGCGCGCAGCCTTCTGAGGGATTTACCCCCAGGCATCCTGCATTGAAGCCAGCTTGGCGCGGTCCACAAAATGTTCCACCAGGATCCTGGCGGTTGATCCGCTCCCATGCTGCAACTCACCCAGGTACAGCATCGATCCACACTCGATTTCGAGCGGCGCCCCCGGTGAAAAGCCCTCTCTTCCGCCCAGTAGATCGACCTCTAGAACCCGCCCCTCCCAACCGACTTCCGCCCCCTCCTGAAAGTCGCCATCAGGCAAACAGCGCAGCTTGACTCTGGGCCGCTCGGGCACACAAGTATCATACTCTATCCGCTTGAGGATTGGGTACTTCCGGGGTCATCACCGCAGTACCAGCAGTTTGCCCCAGTCCGTACCGATCAAGAGCCTGGCCGAGAGCCAGCAGTCCCGGGGCAAGGGCCGGCGCGGAATCCACGGGCCGGTGTTCAACCCGCCGTGTGGCAAGGGGTTGCCAGCCTGTTTCGGAGGTCTCCTCGGGGCGGCGGACAATGTAGTCCAGGACAGCCAGGGAGATCAAGAAGAGCAAAAAAGTCATGGCGTAGTACTCTTTCCGGCGGAGTACGCCGCTGGTCCGGACCACACCCGGCCGGAAGGTCGCGCACCACACCGTGGTTCTTATCGGCCGTGATACCGGTTTCCTTTACAGATTCCGCCGTCCTAGCTGCCGAGAATCCGCCGGCAGGCACTCAGCCAGGACCGCATATAGTAAGCCACCTGGTGGAAATAGCCGCGGGTCGGATCCGTCCACAAACCGCCGTGAAAGCGCTCCACTGCGGCTTCAATCTCGAAGCTGAGCGACGCGTAGGCGTCCATAAACGTGGCGCCTGACAAACGCAATTCTCGAAGCCAAGGCAACAGCTCTTCCAGAAGCAGAATGCAGGCCAGTTCGTTGGCGGCGTCCTTTAGATAGTTGTGGCTGTTTCGCCGGTGCTCCGCGACGGGAGTACCCACCCGAACGGCGCCACCCAAATGCTTGATACAGGCCTGCGCGAAATACCCGGAGAAGATATCCCCGTAGCGGTCAATCGGCATTCCGGCAATAGGATACCCCATCTTGATGAAGTAATAGGCCGGGATCGCGTCGCGAGCGAGCGCTGTGTTCTGCGTGTTGATCGGCGACCAGGTATCCCGCGCCAGGACGATGGAGGCGCCCTTAAACGACTTGATATGCGGCAGTGCGACCAGCCAGGTTATGCCGTCGATATCGGGATCAAGAGTCCACAAGCCGGCGTTCATGTGCACCGCTACAGACTCCCGCGCCAGCAGGGGATTCTCCTCCTTGTGCCGCGCGAAATACGGAAACCCGCGAGGGTAGACCGGCGCTGGCTTATCGAACTCAAGCAGCGAGCAAATGTTAAAAAAGCCGGTAGCGGATGCCGTCACAGTGTGCTCAGCCGCCCCCCCACAGACTACGGCATGCTGTCCGAAGATATCTTCTTCTTCCGTGCAGTAATTGTCGTCGTCGATCGAAATCAGAAAGTCCGTGCCGGAGGCAAGGGCCAACAGGTAGCCGACGTTACGGCGGTTATCGCTGTCGAACGGCACTAACTCTGGAGGGAGCCCGACGCTTCGAAGGAAAACTTCTTGCTCCTCAAGCGTAGGGCAGTGGACCTTCAAACGTCGGTCACAGAGAGATCGCGCACGCTCAAAAACGGCTCGCGGCGTCTTACGATCCGGAATAGCCACCACTTCTATGTGTTCTAGGTGGCCGAACTTCTCGAGGTTATGATGATACGCTTCTAAGACCTCTGCCTCGTAGATGGTAGTAATTACGAGAGTGGCAGTTGGCTGTCCCACTTCCCTGCCAATATACCACGGTTGGCGAGCCCACCCGGCAGCAGCAAGCCTGAACAGTTGCGGGGGTTGTATACTGTTAGGCTATGTCTGCTCTGCCGGCGTCCCCGGTCCCCTTCAGGCTCTGGACTTCAAAAGATTGGGCACATCCGGCGCGGCTGGTGCTTGGCGTCGTCTTTCTCCTGTTGATGATTCTCACAAAATCGGCGGCCATTGGAGCAGATACGTATTGGTACGTACTCGATATCAGGGCAACGCTGGGTCGCCGTTGGACAGATTCCAGCCAAATCTGGGAATTCGCGCATGTTCTCTGGCGCCCATTGGGGAAGATGGTTTCGCAACTTTTCCTCTCTGTAGTGTCCCCGCACTTCGATGGCGACCCGCAGACGTCCATCACCTTTCTGTTGGTGTGCCTGAGTGTCATTGGCGCATTGGTGTGCTGTTTCATCGTCCATGCCGCGGTATGGCGAATGACTGGGAAACCCTGGGTGGCAACGTTTGTCACCTGTGCTTTCCTGTGCCTTAACCCCATATTGAACCACTCACGCAACGGCACTCCCTATCTTTGTGGGCTGGCCTGTAGCACATGGGCGTTCTATCTGGCCGCATTTTGTCCTAAGTCCTCCTTGAGGCTGGCTGTGTTCTCCGGGGCGGTGGCGGGACTCGCAGTGCTGTTCTGGGTTCCTAACCTGGTCTCGTTGCCGGCCGTGCTGCTGGCCCGTCCCATCCTCGACATCTTCGGAAAGAAGCCAAGGGTCGATCTTCGCTTTGCCATGGTCATTGGTCTTGCGGCCGGTATCACCGTGGCTGCGTTCTATTTCGTGGCAATGGCGGCCGCGCACATATCCAGTTGGTCGGGATTGCTGGCATGGATTCACGCCTCCGGCCAGTACTCTCGAGATCGAAAGCTGCTGCGCATGGCCACTGGCATGGCGCGCGGCTTCTACCAGCTAGGAAACGACGCCGTGTGGTTCAAGTGGTTCGTCTTTCGCGATCCGTACGCCAACGTGGGCCTGGCGGACCTGATGCGGGCCGTGCTGGTCAAGCTGGCCCTGTTTTACGTCGCGCTGGCCAGCCTGGCAGTTGTGCTTTGGAGTTCCCGTACTGGCAGAAGGCTCCTGCTGTTCATCGCGGTGGCCGCACTTCCTCATATCGGCATGGCCATGGCTTTTGAGAGCGGCTCCCCCGAGCGTTATGTGGCTGCTCTGCCGGCCGTCTCCCTTGGATTTGGATACGCCATTGGAAGCGCGGAATTCAGCGGCAGAATACGGATTCTGATGGCGGCCCTGTTTTGCGCGCACGTCCCTGCAAACCTGGTGCTGACCGATGCGAACCACGCGACTCGGGAAGATGCGAATCGGATAGCTGCGTTCGCCGCCTGGCCGCCGGTCAGCCGGGTCTATGTGCTGAATTACCAGGATGAATTGCTGGGCTTGCGTTATTCTGCTCCGTTTGACCCCGTCAACCGGCGGCCGACCGCGGAGGTCGTCTTGATTGCGCCGGCGATTCGAGAGCGGGCGCCGCTTTGGCGAGCCGACTTTGCGTGCTCGGCGTTGGCGGCCTGGCGCAATCAAGGAGAGGTCTGGGTCACGAAAAGAGTCTTATCCGATCGGCCTGTCCGACATTGGTGGTGGGTGGAGGGAGACCACCCTCCCCTTACGTGGGAAGCGATGCACCGCTTCTTTCAGGGGTTCGATAGGGGCCCGGATGCAGGCGGTGAAGACGGTTTCTTTCTGATACCAAGCGCAGCCGGGAACCGGCGCATCCTGCTCGCCGGTATTCCGGGAAGCGACCCGAAGAACTGTTGGGCGCCGGCGGCCGCCTCCCTTCACGCGCCGGAATAGTAGCGATCATTCTTCCCCCTATTCCCAGGCCCCACCGCGTGCAGTGCGCTTCAAATAATTGCCGCGCCCGGCCTTCCCCAAGAACTTGCCGCCATCCACAATCACCTCGCCGCGCGAAAGCACGGTGCGCGCATTGCCCCGGACCTCGAAGCCTTCGAACAGGGAGTAATCCACGCGCATGTGATGCGTCCCGGCGCTGATGGTGTGAGCGGCATTAGGGTCCCAGACGACCACATCGGCGTCGCTCGCGGGCGCAATCTCTCCCTTCTTCGGATACAGGCCGAAGATGCGTGCGGGCGCGGTGGAAACGATCTCGACGAACCGGTTCAGCGAGAGCTTCCCCGAGTTCACGCCGTGGTGGTAGATCAGTTGCAGCCGGTTCTCGATGCCCGGCCCGCCGTTGGGAATCTTGGTGAAATCGTCCTTGCCGAGCGTTTTCTGGTCGGCGAAGCAGAAGGGGCAATGGTCGGTCGCAACCACTTGCAGGTGGTCGTGCTTGAGGCCGTCCCACAGTTTCGGCTGGTGCTCCTTGGGCCGCAGCGGCGGGGTAAGCACGTACTTGGCGCCTTCGAAACCAGGCCGCTCGAGGTCTGCGATGGAGAGCAGCAGGTACTGCGGGCAGGTCTCCGCGAAAACCGGAACGCCGCGGTCGCGGGCCTCGCGCACCTGGTTGAGCGCGTCTTCCGAAGCGACGTGGACGATGTAGACCGGCGCGCCCGCGATCTCCGCTATGGCGATGGCGCGGTGCACGGCTTCGGCCTCGGCCAGCGGCGGGCGCGTGAGCGCGTGGTAAACGGGAGCGGTCTTCCCCTCGGCCAGCGCGCGCGCGATGAGCACGTCGATCACACCGCCGTTTTCGGCGTGCATGCAGATGAGCGCGCCGTTCCTGGCGGTTTGTGAAAGGGCCTTAAAAATGGTGGCGTCGTCCACCATCAGGGAGTTGGGATAGGCCATGAAGAGCTTGAAGCTGGCCACGCCCTCGCTGACCATGTCATCCATGTCCTCGAGGCCGGAACCGCCCAGGCCGGTGACGATCATGTGCAGGCCGTAGTCGATGGTGGCGCGGCCCTCGGCCTTCTTCCACCAGGTATCCAGCGCGTCGCGCATGCGCGTGCCGCGGTCCTGAATGGCGAAATCCACGATGGTGGTGGTTCCACCGAACGCCGCGGCGCGGGTTCCGGTTTCGAAATCGTCGGTGGATACGATGCGGCCAAGGGGCATGTCGAGGTGCGTATGGGCGTCGATGCCGCCGGGCATCACGTACATGCCGGTGGCGTCGATCACATTGTCCGCGGAGTGCGCCGGCAGGTTGGGGCCGACCTCCTGGATGCGGCCGCCTTCGATCCGGACGTCGGCCGGCTTGGTCTCCCGCGCGGTCACCACCGTGCCATTGCGAATGAGGGTATTCACGCCGCTCCTCATCTGGCTCTCCCGTAACAAAGATAGCAACCGGAAACGATAGGGTGTGCACGGCACTGGAATTTGTGCGACGATTCTCTTTGGAGGAAACGAAAATGAGTAAAGGGGCTATCATCGCTGCCATTGCCGGTCTTGTGGGCGCCGCTGCTGTTTACGCCGCGAGCAAGCCAGTGACCGTGCAGCTAAAGGACGCGAAAGGACAGAGCGTCGGAACTGCCGTAGTGACCGAGAGTAAAGGCGGATCCGGCGTGACCATCAAGCTGAACCTCAAGAACCTGCCGCCCGGCGACCATGCCATACACATCCACTCGGTGGCCAAGTGCGAAGGGCCTGCATTCACGTCGGCGGGTGGGCACTTCAATCCAGACCAGAAGCACCATGGCCTGGATAACCCGCAGGGACCGCACGCGGGCGACATGCCCAACTTCACGGTCAAGGCCAACGGCACGGCGAAAGTCACTGTGGCCGACCCGAGGGTGAACATGGGCGCTGGCGACCATTCCGTGTTTGTCAATGGCGGGACGGCGCTGGTGATCCACGCCAAGGCCGACGATATGAAGTCGGACCCCGCGGGCAACGCAGGCGACCGCATGGCTTGCGGCACGATCACGAAGTAGGGCTGCGCTCGCTATAGCGGCACTACCAGGGACAATGCCGTTGTCTGTTGCAGCACTACCGCCGTCTGTCCGGACGACGTATCGAATATCTCCATCGTCGGCAGCACCGGGCAGGACCCGTATAGGGGGGTAACCGGCGTAACCGGCGTGACGACCGGGGACGAGATGACCAAAGCGGCGCGAACGGTGCCGCGAATCTCGGCGCGATTCGTCGGAGGGGTGGTTGTCGGAACTGTGATTTCCGTCCATGCCAGGTCGTAGGAGACCGCGGCCCCCTGCGTCACCGGGAGTGTGGCAGTCTTCAGGGATTTGCCCGTGGCGTCATAGAAGTCGAATGTGACCTGGCAGGATGCGCCCGCAATAATCGGGCCTCCCACGGGAAGGGCGAGGGCGTTCAAACGGGCTGTCTGGCCCGAGGCGAGGCCCACCATTCCGAACGTCACGTATTGGGGATTAATGGCCAGGATCGCAGGTTGAGCGCCCGCACGGACGGTCAGGAACGCCGCGCAGACCACTATCAATGCGCAACCGGCTACGAGCAGCGGCTTCATCGGAAAACCTCCTTCAATCTATACAAACCCGGCGGCCGGACGGCTGTTGCGATAGATTAACTTTTGGCCGCGAGTTCGATCTGCATGCAAAGGTTCATCGCGGGGGTCACTTCGCGGAACACCGCCAGCATGGATTCGACCAGGTCCAGGCCCGTCGAGCCGCGCACTTCGCTTTCGCGCATCGGGTAGAAGAGCTGGAAGCCCGCCCAGCCGCTCTTAGGCGCGGATTCGAGTACCTGCCGAAGCTTCCGGACTCCCGGATAGCCGGCGCGCGCGAAGTACACGGGATGCTCCTCCCAACCGCCCGCGTGCAGCATGAACCCTTCGTGGAGCACCAACCGTTCCAGTTCCCGTTCCATGGCGCCGGCGGGCTTGAGCGCCTCGATCAGCCGATGCCAGTCCCAATCCGGGCGCAACTGGCAGTAGCCCGACTCGGGTGGGGCTTTCACGTAGCCGCGCTCCACCTGCAAGCCGCACTTGAAGAGCTGCTCGCCGGTATCCACCGTGAGGAAGAACTTCGAGCAGCCGAAGCTCACGTCGGCGGAGATGGGCTTGGCGGTACGATTGGCACGCGGCAAATAGCCGATCCACTGCCAATAGACGCCGCGCCCCCAGCGCTCGGTGACGAATGGCTGCCCGTAACGGGCCTCCAGCGCCAGCTTCAGGATGCGCGTGATGCGTTCGTTTTCTTCCAGATTCCCGACGTGAATCCCGCGCTCGAAATCCAGGAACTCAGGGCGGAATCCCACGGCCACCCCCAACCCAGGGAGGACCACTGGCGGATTGCCATGCCGGCTGGTGGTGCTAGGCTTTTGAGGCATTTGCGACCATCTTAAAACATCCCGGCCGAGTCTTCGGCGGCGGTGTGGGGTTGGTATAAGAGGATTCTGCTGTGAATGCCGTTCCCATTCTGATCCTGACGGCGGCCCTGGCCAGTGCGGCCACGGACAAGCCGTTCGTGGCTCCCTTTGAGAGCCGCGCCGGGCTGACTGGACACGGCAGAATAGACGAACTGGCGTTCGACCAGTGGAAGCGTCTGGGGATCCAGCCCGCCAATCCGTGCTCCGACGAGGTGTTTGTCCGGCGCGTGTATCTCGACGTCATCGGCACGCTGCCAACGCCGGAGGAAGCGTCGCAGTTCCTCTCGGATCAGGATCCCAATAAGCGCGGCGCCTTGATCGACCGCCTGCTCGAACGCAGTGAGTTCGCGGACTACTGGGCGATGAAGTGGAGCGACCTGCTGCGAGTCAAGTCGGAGTTTCCCATCAATCTGTGGCCCAACGCGGTGCAAGCCTATTACCGCTGGATTCGGACCAGCATCAAAGACAACCTGCCGTACGATCGCTTCGTGCGGGAGCTGCTGGTTTCAAACGGCAGCAATTTCCGCGTGCCCGAGGTCAACTTCTACCGCGCCGTCCAGAGCAAGGAACCGCAGACGATCGCGCAAGCGGTGGCGTTGACCTTCATGGGCGCGCGCGCCGGGAACTGGCCGAAGGCGCGCCTGGAGGGGATGGCGGCCTTCTTCTCGCAGATCGGCTACAAGTCCACCGCGGAGTGGAAGGAAGAGATCGTCTACTTCGATCCCCAGAAGAGTGCGCCGGGGAGCCCTCTGGGCCCGGCCGTTTTCCCCGATGGCACGCCGGCTCACCTCGCTCCGGGCCAGGACCCGCGCGAAGTTTTTGCCAACTGGCTCCTGGCGCCGGAGAATCCGTGGTTCGCGCGCAATATCGTGAACCGCATCTGGTACTGGCTGCTGGGGCGCGGCATCATTCAGGAACCGGACGATATCCGGCCGGACAACCCCGCAAGCAATCCTGAATTGCTGGCCTACCTGGAGAGGGAGTTGGTCGCGGCCCACTACGACCTCAAGCACGTCTACCGTCTGATTCTGAACTCACAGGTGTACCAGCTCTCTTCGATTCCCAGGACCGGCGATCCCCAGGGCGCGGCCAGTTTCGCGTATTATCCGCTGCGCCGCCTCGACGCGGAGACGCTGATCGACGCCGTGTGCCAGATCACGGGCACCACCGAGGAGTATTCCAGCCCCATCCCGGAGCCGTTCACGTTCCTGCCGGAGGGCCAGCGCGCGACCGCGCTGCTGGATGGCAGCATCAGCAGCGCTTTTCTCGAGATGTTCGGCCGCCCGCCCCGCGACACGGGCCTCGAATCGGAACGCAACAACAACCCGACTGCCGAGCAACGCCTGCACCTGCTGAATTCCAGTCATATTCAGCTTAAAATTCAGCAGAGCGCCAAGCTGAGGACGCTGGTGCAGGCTCGGCCCGGAGGCAAGCCGCGGGACCCCATCGACCGCGTCTACCTGGCGACGCTTTCGCGTTACCCCACCGACGAAGAGTTGAAGACCGTGGCGGCGTACTATCAATCCGTCCAAGGCAATAAGTGGCCGGCAATTGCGGATCTGGCGTGGGCATTGATCAACAGCGCCGAGTTTTTGTACAGGCATTGAGCGAGGAACAACTATGGCAACAGTATGGATTTCGAGACGCGAGGCGCTGCACCGCGGCCTGTTCGGAGCGGGCGGCCTGCTGCTGGCCGGCGCCGCCGGACGTCCGGCCCGCGCCACCGCGCAACCGGGGAAAGCCAAATCGGTCATCCAAATCTGGATGTGGGGCGGCCCGGCGCACGTGGACACCCTCGATCCCAAACCCGCCGCCGGCTACGACTACTGCGGTCCGTTCGACAAGCCGATCTCGACCAACGTGAACGGGACCGTGATCAACGAGCTGCTTCCGCTGCTGGCGCGCCAGGCCGACAAGTACTCCATCATCCGCAGCATGACGCACGGCGTTTACGCTCACGAAACGGCGTCTTATATGGTTCAGACCGGGCGCAGGCCGGGCGAACGCCTGCTCTATCCGTGCGCCGGCGCGGTGGTCTCGCTGCTCCGGGGCTACAACGCAGGATACAGCGGATTGATTCCTCCCTACATCGTGCTGACGCAACCCCAGGGCCGATTTTCCGAGAACGGATTCCTGGAGGAGCGCTACCGGCCCTTCGCCACCGGAGGCGACCCGGCGCAGGCCCGCTTCGCCGTCGAGGGCGTCGTCGCGCAGGGCGTTTCCGACCAGCGGCAGAAGGATCGGCGCGAGCTGCTTCACAATCTGAACACGCTCGAGAAAGCCCTGACGAACGATCCCTCGCTCAAGGCTCTCGACGAGACCGAGCGGCAGGCCTATGAGCTGATCCTGGGCGATGCCGGCAAGGTGTTCGATCTGTCACAGGAAACGGATGCGATGAGAGACCGTTACGGCCGCAACACCTTCGGGCAGTCCTGCCTGGTGGCGCGGCGGCTGGTGGAGCGCGGCGTCCCTTACATCACCATCAATTACGAAGGCTGGGATACACACCGGCAGAACTTTCAGGTGATGCGTCAGAAGCTGCCGCAGATGGACAAAGGCATGGCCACCCTGCTCCAGGATTTGTCGGAGCGCGGCTTGCTCTCGAGCACCATCATCTGGTGGGGTGGCGAGTTCGGCAGAACGCCCAAGGTCATGTGGGAAGCGCCCTGGAATGGCGGGCGGAATCATTGGGGAGACGTTTTCTGCGCCCTCGTCGCCGGCGGCGGTTTCAAAGGCGGCCACGTGGTGGGGGCGTCGGACGCCAAAGGAGAAGCGGTCAGGGACCGGCCCGTATATCCGTGCGATCTCATCGGCAGCATCTATGAACTGCTGGGCATCGACCCCGACGGAAAGCTGCCCAATTCCCAGGGACTCGACGTCCAAGTGACGCCCACCGTGGCGGACGGCATCAAGATGGGTGGCCGCCTGAAGGAGATCATGTGACGCTCGGAACATGCTGGCTGGCCGCTGTTCTGGCGGCCGTTCCGGTTGTGCGGGCGCAGAACGCTCCGCACCTCGCGTATGTCCTGCCTGCCGGCGGCCAGCAAGGTACCACGTTCCAAGTCAAAACCGGGGGACAGTTTCTGCCCAATGTCTCCGCAGCGTACGTTTCCGGCAGCGGCGTTCGAGCCACGGTGGTGGATTACGCCAGGCCCATGAATGCGACGCAGGCTGCCGATTTGAGAGACCGGATGCAGGCGTTGCAGAAGCAGCCTATGACTGCGGCCGTCCAGAAGGAAATGGTCGATACCAGGGTTACCCTTCTCCTCTTCAACGCCAGGAGGCTCACCAGTCCAGTGCTTGCCGAATCCGTGACGCTCCAGATCACCATCGCTCCCGGCGCGGCGCCAGGCAAGCGCGAGTTAAGGGTGGCAACGCCGCAAGGGTTGTCGAATCCGCTGGTCTTCTGCGTCGGCCAACTGCCTGAATTCACGGAGAAGGAATCCATCGGCGTGGTTCAACCGAACGCCAATCAACCGGCTCAGGTACAAATCAGCCAGCCTCCCACCGACATGCGCATCACGCTGCCGGCCACGGTAAACGGTCGGATCAAGCCCGGTCTGCCGCGGCCCCAGGCGCGTTCGGGCGAGCCGTTCACACCCGGCGAAGCCGACCGGTACCGGTTCCAGGCGCATCAAGGTCAGGAGCTGGTGATTGCGGCCAGCGCACGCGAATTGATCCCGTATCTGGCCGACGCGGTTCCGGGCTGGTTTCAGGCTGTTCTGACGCTTTACGATGCCAACGGCAATGAACTGGCGTATGACGACGACTACCGTTTCCATCCCGATCCCGTCCTTCACTATGCCGTCCCCAGGGATGGCGAATACACCATCGAGATCAGGGACGCCCTCTACCGGGGGCGTGAGGATTTCGTGTATCGCATAGCCATCGGCGAGCTGCCGTTTGTGACCAGCGCCTTCCCGCTGGGCGGCCGCGCCGGCGCCAAAACCAAAGTCCAGCTTGCGGGCTGGAACCTCCCCGTGAGCAAGCTGACGATGGATGCCAAAGGCAAAGCGCCCGGCATCTATCCGCTGACCCTGCAAAAAGGAAAACAGATTTTGAACTCTACGGTTTTCATGGCGGACACTCTGCCCGAAGGCTTCGAGAAGGAGCCGAACAACTCCCCATCCGCCGCGCAGCGCGTCAAGCTTCCCATCATCATGAACGGGCGCATCGATCGACCGGGCGACTGGGATGTCTTCAGTTTCCAGGGCCGCGCCGGCCAAGCCATCGTCGCCGAAGTTTATGCGCGCAGGCTCGATTCCCCGCTCGATTCGGTGCTCAAGCTGACCGACGCCAAGGGCACGCAACTGGCGTTCAACGACGATTACGACGATCCGGGAGCGGGATTGGAAACGCACCACGCGGATTCCCGAATTCTGACCACTCTGCCCGCCAAGGGAACCTACTATCTTTACCTGGGCGACGCCCAACAGAAGGGCGGCCCGGAGTACGCCTATCGCTTGCGCATCAGCGCGCCACGGCCCGATTTCGATCTGCGGGTGACACCGTCGAGCATCAACGTGAGCGGCGGCTTGACCGTTCCCATCACCGTCCATGCCCTGCGCAAGGATGGATTTTCCGGCGACATCGCGCTGGCGTTAAAGGGCGCTCCGAAAGGATTCACCATGATCGGCGGCTTGCTGCCGGCCAGCCAGGACGAGGTGCGGCTCACGCTGACGGTTCCGCCGCAGCCCCAGCCGGCGCCTCTGAGCCTGAGCCTGGAAGGCCGCGCGACCATCCAGGGACGCGAGGTCAGCCGCCTGGCGGTTCCGGCGGACGACATGATGCAGGCATTCGCTTACCGCCATCTGGTTCCCGCCAGTGACCTGAAGGTCGCCGTCCGAAGAGGGGCCATGCTCAGGGTCCCCATCAAAGTCAGTTCCCAGGAACCCTTGGAAATTCCTGCCGGTGGCACAGCCCGGTTTCAGGTTCACGTTCCGACCCTACCAGCCAATTTCGCGCCCAGGGTCCAGTACGAGCTGAGCGAGCCGCCGGAGGGGATCGCACTGCGGGGTGCATCGCCCGGCCGGGATGGGACCGAGATCGTGCTCGCGTGCGATGCCGCCAAAGCCAAACCCGGCCTGAGAGGGAACCTGATCGTCAATATCTCCGCGGAGAGAGTGGCGCAGGCCGCCAACGGAGCGCCGCCTGCGAATCGGCAGCGCGTTTCTCTGGGCACTCTGCCGGCCGTCCCGTTCGAAATCGTCGCGCGGCAAACGCAGTGACACTTCAGGCGCGCCAGCGGATGCCGTCCACCGTGCCGCCGTCGTTCTCGGGCGCGGCCAGAAGCACGCTCAGGTCCACCTGCTCCGAAACCGGCTTCAGCTCGAATACCAGCAGGTTCTCGCCGGAGCCTGGAGCGGCAGCCCGATCATCCCACCCGCGGCGATAAACTCACGTCTCATCATGACCCAGAGTATAGCTCCATGCTAGAGTCGGAACTCTATGGCTAGTCGCACGGGCGAAGCTCCTGCGGTTCGCTGGGCGGTCATCGGGGTCTTGAGCCTCGGCATGATCATCGCGTATGTGTCGCGTTCCGCCCTGGCGGTTCCCCTGGCACTGCCCGAGTTCATCCGGTCCTTTCATCTCTCCATCACCGATCGGGGGGTAATAAACTCGGCGTTCTTCTGGACCTATGCCGTGCTTCAGATACCGGCCGGCTGGGTGGTGGACCGGTACGGCGTCAAGTTTCCCTATTTCCTGGGCTTCGCGATTTGGTGCCTGGCATCCGCGAGTACGGCACTGACGCGGTCGATCCCGCAGTTGATCGTGGTGCAAGTTGTTTTGGGCGCCGGCCAGGCGGTTGTGGCCCCCGCCAGCTACCGGTGGATACGGTATCACTTCGTGGAGAAAGAGCGCGGCCTGGCGGTCGGTCTCTACATGACGGGCACGAAGATCGGGCCGGCTGTCGGAGCTCCGCTGGCCGCGTGGCTGATCGGCATGTACGACTGGCGGATGATGTTCGTGCTGATCGGGTTGGGCGGCCTGCTGTGGCTGGTGCCCTGGCTCCTGCTGGTCGGGAATGACGACCGGCAAATCGAGCGGGCGGCCGTGAAGAAGGACGGCACAAGGCCCATCCCGTTCGGCAGGATCATGGCAAGCCCGGTGATTTGGGGCACCATCGTCGCGTCGTTCTGCTACATGTACTTCGTCTACTTCTCGATGACCTGGATGCCGGCCTATTTCATGGAGAGGCGTCACCTGTCTCTCGGAAAGATGGGCCTTTACACGTTCTTCAGCTTCGGCGGTATGGCCGCGGTGGCTACGCTGGCAGGATGGGCGGCGGACCTGTTGATTGGGCGCGGGCACAACCCCGTGACTGTCCGGAAGTGCTTCACCATCGCCGGCTTCTCCATCGCCTGCACGGAACTGATAGGCGCGCGCGCGTCGTCGCTGGAAACGGCGCTGGTCTTCGCGGTGGTGTCGCTCTCCGGCCTGGGGTTGGCCACGGCCAACTACTGGGCGCTCACGCAGACGCTGATCCCGGGCGCGGCCATCGGGCGAATCTCCGGGATTCAAAACTGCGCGTGCAGCGTGGCCGGAATCGTCGCTCCCCTCCTGACTGGCTGGCTGTTGCAGAAGACCGGCAGCTACGAAGCCCCCATGTTGGCGATCCTGGTCGTGCTGCTGGCGGGCGTACTTTCTTACTTGTTCATGATACGGGAGAAGTATGCTCCCAAGGCCAGGGACGCTGTTCGTTGAACTGATGGCTTCCAGTTCGGCGGCTTGCGGAACACGCGCCGGGCTTGCCCCGTCGGAACAAACCTCTATCGGGAGTGAGCGTCGTGGCCGGCAAAACGAAAACGTGCTACTGGTGCGATAGCTGGCGGGCCGTCAAGGGCATACGAATCGGTCTTCGCACCGTGAGCCACGGTGTACTGCATAGCGGCGAGGTCGACGCTGACGACGGTCGTGCCGCTGATTGTGTCCCATCCAGGAACAGGCGTGGCGCCGTTGCCAAGCTCTGTCCAATATGTCTCGGCGCCGGCGTTATGCAGGCGTTCAAGGCAGTCATAGGCGGGATGGCCGTACGTGTTTCCGTCTCCGGCGCTGATGATGGCGATGGTCGGCCTTGTCTGGGCAAGCCACGCGTCATTGCTGCTGTGGCTGCTGCAGTGATGGTGTACCTTGTACACGTCCAACTTCCCCACGGCGCCGGCCACACCGGTTTCGACGTCGATGTAGTCGTCCGTATTGTCGCCGCTCAGGTCGCCTCCAATCTCCGCGCGAAAACTGCCGTAAGCAATGCGCACGGCGAGACTGAGGTCGTTCTCGTTGGTCGTGGCCATGCCGTTGGCGTTCACGGCGTACACCTCGATGGTCACGGGCGTCGGCGACGTCTCATCCAGGACAATCGTGTCCCCCACGTGCGCGGTCGTGCGCAGCCCCCTGGTGGCCCGGGCGTACTCATCGTAGAACGTGCCGTCGTACGACTGTCCACGGTCCTCCACATGGTCCGCGCTAACCGAGGCCAGTACGCTCGGGACGCACCCGATGTGGTCTTCATGGTAGTGGCTGACGATCAGGTAGTCGAGCTTCCGGATTCCAAGCTCGCGGTAGTACGCCACCGGCTTGTCGCAGCTCCCGCCGACCATGTCCCGGCCGATATCGAAGGCGACGGTCTGGCCACCGGGCGAAATCAGGATCGCCCCGTCGCCCTGGCCGACGTCGATGAAGTGTATCTGTAACTTGCCATTGGCCTGCGCCCACATGCCGGCGGCAGCCAGGAATACGCAAAGAAGAAGACGATGTAGTGTCGCGATCATAGGCCAACTCCAACCGGGTCGCTCAGACGCACCTGGGGTCCGTCCCACGAGCGGAACCATTGCGCTGCGGACCGGCAGCAGGCGGGCCAGGAGACAGTGGAGCAACCTCACTCCCATATCTTCGGCGGTTTGGGTGAATCGCAACAGGGCTGAACAGGAAGTATTTGCCGGCACCGTTTACTGAATGTCGACAGCGCCATTGGTCGCCGTCAGCTTCTGCCCCTCTGCATCTCTGACCACCAGCCGGATCAGATAGGTCCCCGGTTTCACGTCGAAGCTGGTCCGCACCGTGATCCCTTGGCCCAACCGCTCCAGCGTTTCATCCTTGAGGCGCAATTCCACCACTTTCTTGATCCCCTGCGAGTAGTTCCCATTGCGATCGAACAGACCGTACACCAGGGTCACTTCGTTATGGTTCCGGCCTTCCACTTTTTGAAACTTGAATAGTCTCAGATTCAAGTGAGCCAGAACGGCGATTCTGGCAGTCTGGTCGCCGGCCTTGAAGAACTGAGTGTGCATTTCGACGGGGAGTTCGAGGATCTCATCCCGTGAGAAGAGCGCCGATTCAATCTCCTGCCGGGCATTCTCCGCTTCATCCTCCAGATGTTTCGGAGCGTAATAACCCCGCCGCGCTTGTATGCTGACACCGGCCTCATTCTTCAACGTAACCTTCAGACTGTGAAAGCTGCCGTCCAGCTTCAGGTTCTGCGGAGAGAAGCCCAGGAGATAGATATACTCCGGCGCGGCCGCCAACCGCCTGAATCCTTCATCCAGGTCGTTGCTGTTCTGGAAGAATGTTCCGCCCGTGCCCGCGGCCAATTCCGCCAGAACATCGGCGCGGGCAATCGCCGCGGTGAGCGATGTGCCGCTTCCGCGGGTGCTGACATCAAAAGCGGGATCGGTATAAAGCCCGCGGGCATCCAGAGTGCTGATGATCACGTTGGCCTTGATGGCGCGCTCCAGAATATCCGTTTTTTCCTGCATGTACTCCGGCGCCAGGGTGTTGAAGCCGGGAGAAATAAACATGATCGTGCGCTGTCCCGGCGCCACCGCCATTCTCCTTATGAGTTCCTTCAGATTGGCGAGCGAGGCGAGCGTTCTCAGTTCCACATCGTTGAGCGCGCCCGCGCGAACCATGACCCCGGGCCGCACGCGCAGCAACGCCTCGTGCAACTTCGTTCGGTCATCCGTAAAATCCAGGCTGACCTCGCCGGACATCGCATAAACCGCCGCCCGATCCGCGGGTTCGAGCGTTGCCATGTGACGGTCCGCGGCGTCCCGCACGCGAGCCAGATCGCCCGAGTTGAGATGGACATCGTCGAAGAGATAGGCCACAAAGCGCTCGGGAACAACCACGGGCGCCCCTTTTTCCTCCGCCACCGCCGCCGGCTGGTCTCCCGAAGCCTTCGATTCGTGACCACCCGGCGCGCCTATCTTTTCCACTGTGAACCGGGAGATTTCCTGCGGCTTGCCCTTATCGAAAAGCTGAAAGCTCTCCTTGGGGAGGTTCCCGATGGCGCGCCCCTGCGGATTGCGCACCACCACCGGCACCATGACCAGGTTCACCTTGGCCTGGAACGCGGTGGGCTCATCGCGGGTGGCCATCTCGGGTGCATTC
>Ga0187862_10000469_pt1 | contig 46691 bp, 44 predicted proteins | sample June2016WEW_10_1_FD_133003 | JGI IMG/M metagenome (GOLD analysis project Ga0187862, IMG submission 133003) | Peatland microbial communities from SPRUCE experiment site at the Marcell Experimental Forest, Minnesota, USA - June2016WEW_10_150 | ecosystem: Environmental > Terrestrial > Soil >... | reverse complement strand
CTTGCCGTGCTTGCGGGCGATGTTCTTGACGACGTACTTGTAGATCATCATGTTGTCGGCCGTCCGCACCAGTGTGTCAAATCGAAAATCTATCTCCGCCTGGCCCCCGGTGGCCACTTCGTGGTGCTGCCGCTCGATCTTCATGCCCAGTTCCTCCATCACCAGGCACATCTCGGTGCGAATGTCCTGCTGGGTGTCCAGCGGGGCGACCGGGAAGTAGCCCTCCTTATGGCGGATCTTGTTGCCCAGGTTGGGGGCTTCGTCCCGGCCGCTGTTCCAGATGGCCTCCTCCGAGTCCACGGAATAGAACGTGCCGTTGGATTTGGCGTCGAACTGCACACTGTCAAATATGAAAAACTCGGCCTCCGGCCCGAACACGGCGGCGTCGGCCAGGCCGGTGGACAGGAGGTACTTTTCCCCGCGCTGGGCGATGCCGCGGGGATCGCGCGTGTAAGTCTCCTTGGTGCCCGTCTCGGAAATCGTGCAGGTCAGGGAAAGGGTGGGCACCGCGCAGAAGGGGTCCATGAAGGCGGTGTTGGGGTCGGGCATGGCGAGCATGTCGGAAGCCTCGATGGACTTCCAGCCGCGAATGGAAGAGCCGTCAAAGCCGAGGCCTTCGGTGAAACTTTCCTCGGTCAACTCGGAAATCGGGCAACTGAAATGTTGCCAGGTTCCGAAAGTATCAACAAATTTCACGTCCACCATCTTGGCGGCGCGTTTCTTGGCGAGTTCTAATACGCTTTTTGGGGTGTTCATGGAACGGTTTTATTGGGTTTTGCTTGGTTTTGTTTCAGGTTCAGGGGACAAACGGACACTCCACGCTCCAGGCGGGAGGGGGTTGCATTACAGCGCCTCTTCGCCCGACTCTTCAGTGCGGATGCGAACGGCGCTTTCAATGTTGCTGACGAAAACTTTGCCGTCGCCGATCTTCCCGGTTTTGGCGGAGCGGACGATGGCCTCCACCGCGGACGGCACCAGGGAGTCGGCCAGCACGACTTCAATCTTGATCTTGGGCAGAAAATCCACCGTGTACTCACTGCCGCGATAAATCTCCGTGTGGCCCTTTTGCCGGCCAAATCCCTTCACCTCCGAAACCGTCAGGCCCTGGATGCCCACACCGGCCAGGGCTTCTTTGACTTCTTCGAGTTTGAAAGGCTTAATGATCGCGTCTATTTTTTTCATGGGCTTTCCTTCGTCTGGCGGAGGCATGCCGCCGCTCAGGGGATACTAGCAACCAAAGACGGCGTGTAAACAGGAATCTGAAAAAATATTGCACTTTTTTTTGAACAAAAATAAGTGAAAGAATGTCTTGACTAATGAAACAAATGATGCTTTCTTAATGCAAGGGTCGGATTTTGATTTTGAGGGCAAAAATGTAAAAATTGTTCTTTCTTTGCCCAATGTGATTTCGGTTGCGGTTAGGTACAGGCAGCAACCGGAAAACCCCATAAACTACATTTGTACCAAATTCGAAAATTCCCCGGGCTTCTTGATCATCCCCTGATCATTTAGCCCGGTTTTTTTTGTACACGCCCATTCAATCCCGCCGGTTTTCTGGAAACCACACGCCCGAAATCCCCGCTTGATCCTGTAAACAGCGTAATTGCAACGTAATGAATGGCTCAAAACCTCCTCCCAGTTCGATGGCACGACGAACAATTCGCAGTGACTGGGATGATTCTTGATGGCCGGGTTAAAAATCAAAAGCCCCGGCCGCAGGTTGCTGCGACCGGGGCTGGCTGCCGATGGGCAATCTGATTCGGCGCGCGTTCAATCTTGGTTATTGATCAGCGGGTGGAGGGCCAGGAGGCGGGCCGAAACCACCAGGACCACCCGGAGGCGGGCCGAAGTCACCAGGACCACCCGGAGGTGGGCCGAAGTCACCGGGACCACCCGGAGGCGGGCCGCCACCACCAGGACCACCGGCGCCAGCAGGCGGGCCGAAACCACCAGCAGGCGGGCCACCACCAGGGCCGCCGGGACCACGAGGGCCACCAGGGCAGCCAGGCCCGCCCGGGCCGCCGGGACCAACGTCATTGGGGCCGCCAGGACCACCCGGCCCGCCATTGCCATGAAATTGCCCTCCAGGCCCCGGCCCGCCCGGGCCGCCCGGTCCTGGGCCGTTCTCATCCTGCGCTATCACTACCCATGCCGACGCGCCCAGCGCCAACACGGCCAGCACTGCTTTTGTCATTGTTTTCATAATGTGTCTTCCTTTCTTGCTTTGTCATTCTGCGGCTGCTGGCTGGAGGTCTCGCGACAGGCGGGGCGCAGCCGGCAATCCGATTTAATCTTCATGCTGCCACCTTACTCCGGGGCACCTTAAGCCAGCATGAAGCCGGTGAATTTATTTATAAAACTTTCCGGCGCCCCGTGCCGCTCCGCAATTAAACCAAGAAACCCCTTGCGCCCTGGCGGCGGCGGCCTTATATTGCGCGTTCTTTTTAAGAGACAGATTATGCGACGACCAAAAGGCATTAAGACCAAGAAATCGGTGGCCAAACGGTTCAGGATCACCGGCACCGGCAAAGTCATGCGTTCCCGCGCGGGCAAACGCCACCTCCTCCAAATCAAAAAACCCAAGCGCCGCCGCAACCTCGGCACCTCCAAACAAGTGGACCCGACGGATGCTTACCGCATTTTGCAGAATCTGCCCTTCAGCCATTAACCCTTTCCCCCTGAGTTCCCATGCGTGTCACCAATTCCCCCGCCTCCCGCAAGCGCCGGATGCGCACGATCAAAGCCGCCAAGGGCTTCCGCCTCAAGCGCTCCAAACTTTACCGCTACGCCTCCGACGCCTTGGATCACGGCCTGCAATACGCCTACCGCGACCGCAAAACCAAGAAACGCAATTACCGCGCCCTCTGGCAGGTTCGCATCAACGCCGCCACCCGGGCCGCCGGCATGACCTACAGCCGGTTTATGGAGGGCCTCAAAGCCGCCAAGTGCGCCCTGGACCGCAAGGTGCTGGCCGAGCTGGCCGCCACAGACAGCGCGGCCTTCCAGGAGTTGGTGCAAATGTCCCAAAACGCCCTCAAGGCCAAGTCGGCCAAGACAGCCTGATTTGCCGTGGCGGAGGCATCCCTCCGCCATCCAATCGGACGAGGGTTTTAGATTATGTCTCTGCTTGCCGACATAGAGCCGCTGAAAGAGGCCGCGCTGGCCGAATTCCAGGCGGCCGGCGATCTGGCCGCGCTGGAGCAGGCCAAGGGAACCTGGCTGGGTCCCCACGGAGAATTCACCGCGCTGATGAAGCAACTCGCCGCGTTGCCCAAAGAAGAACGCCCCGCCGCCGGCAAGCTCATCAATCAGGCCAAGTCGGCCCTGGAAGCGGCGATGACTGCCCGCCGCCACGATTTGCAACTCAAAGCCGCCCTGCCCGCCGAACCCACCGATTTCACCCTGCCCGGACGCCGCCGCCCGTTGGGCAAACTCCATCCCCTAACCCAGGTGACCGAGGACATCGTCCGCAGTTTTCGCAAAATCGGCTTCGCCGTGGCCGACGGCCCGGAAGTGGAGACGGAGTATCATTGCTTTGACGCCTTGAACACCCCGGCTGACCACCCGGCGCGAGATGTCCAGGACACTTTTTATCTCGAGGACACTGATGCACTGCTCCTGCGCACGCACACTTCCTCGGTGCAAATCCGCGTGATGAAAAAGCAAGCCCCGCCGGTGCGGATCCTGGTGCCGGGCCGGGTCTATCGCCGCGACACTCCCGACGCGACCCACAATCCGACCTTCCACCAGATCGAGGGTCTCTACGTGGACCGGGAGGTGACGGCGGGCGATTTGAAAGGGACGGTGGAATTTGTGTTCCGGCAATTGCTGGGCGGAGAGACGAAAATCCGGTTCCGGCCCCACTATTTTTCGTACACCGAACCGAGTTTTGAGATTGATTTCTCCAACTCCCTGACCAAAAAAATGGGCAAGGAATGGCTCGAAATCGCCGGCTGCGGCATGGTCCATCCCCAGGTCTTCGAGAACGTGGGCTACGACCCGGAGATATGGACCGGCTGGGCCTTCGGATTTGGCATCGAGCGTATTGCCATGATTCGTTACGGCATCAACGACATTCGGCTTTTCTACGAAAACGACTTGCGCTTCCTGCGGCAATTCTAAAAAGCCGCCCGTGGCGGTTGGCGGCAAGCTTTTGTCAAGTTTTTCTCTTGCCACGAGATAGGAAAGGGGCCAAAAGATAGCTGTGGATTCAAGAATGGCCGAAAAACCCAAAATTCTTGTGGTGGAGGATGAACCCAGCCTTCGCATGTTGGTTCGAAAGGTGCTGGAACGAGCCAACTTTGAAGTGATCGAGGCCGCCTCGGGCGCGCTGGCGCTGGAGTTGTGGAACCAGGAGAAGCCCCAAATAGAACTTCTCCTGACCGACATGGTGATGCCCGACGGCATGAGCGGCCGGCAACTGGCCGAACGCCTCAAGGCCGACAACCCGTCGCTCAAAGTCCTTTACACTTCCGGCTACAGCACCGATTTGCTGGGGAAGGACCTGGGGTTGGAAGAGGGCGTGAATTTCCTGCAAAAGCCCTATCCTCCCTCCAAGCTGGTCGAAACGGTCAAGCGATCCCTTGGCATGTCTTGACTGGCCGTTGCCGCAGGGCCGCCATGATGACAAAAAAAACTTCCCCGCCACGCCCGCGCCGTTCCGTGATGCTCTTTGGCGTCGGGTCCTTCGCCCAGAGCATCGGCCAGACGCTGCTGGAAGCCGGGGCGGATGTCTCGACCTATCTGACCCGCAACTACGGTCATTATTCGCCTCAGCTTGTCGGGCCGGTTTATTCCCGCGAGGCCTTTCCCAATCCTTGTCCGCTCCTGGCCCAACGGCGCGTTGAACTGGTCATCCCGCAATCCATAGATTGGGCGCAGGCGCCGTGGGCGGAAGAATTGTTGCGAAGCAGGGCGCCCATTTTCGGCCCCACGGGGGAGGGGATGAGAATTGAGCGCGAGCGCGATTTTGCCCGCAGACTTTGCGCGGATTTGAAGATTCCCTTTCCGCGGGCTTATGTGGCCTCCAACCGATTGGAGGCCGAGAAAATCGCGGCCAGACATCCCCGCCCGTTTGTCATCAAGAACCCGCTCTGCTCGCCCTCCAGTCCGGTCCACACCATCCTGTGCGAGACCGCCGCCGACACCCGCGCCTGGCTCAAGCAGGTGAATTATGCCGAAGGGGTTTTTTTGCAGGAATACATGGGCCGGGCCGAGGCCGGGCACATCGCCCTGGTCAGCGCCGGCCGGATTTATTCCCTGGTCACCAACCAGGAATACAAGCGGGCCTTTGACGGCAACATGGGGGTCATCGCCGGGGCGCCCCTGGGCGGGTTGGTGGAAAAAGATCCCGGCGACAAGTACGGCCTCGCCCGCCGATTCCTCCATCCTCTGCTGCCGTGGTTTCGCAGAGTCAAGTACAACGGCCCGATCCAGGTCACCGCCGTGAAGCGGGCGGGCAAATGGTTCGTCATCGAATACAACATCCGCATCGGCGTGACCTCCGGCCCGATGATCCTGCGTCTGCTGCGCAACCCGCTGCAAACCCTGCTCCGCACGGCCCGCAACGAGAAGCTCAGCCCGCAATTCCGCGACGACCTGGCCTTCGGCTGCTCCCTGACGCTGGCGGGCTACGGCTATCCGTACACGCAGGTGGCCGGCCCGCAACTGCCGGTGGAGATCGCCGGAAAACTGACTTGCGACGTGTGGTGGAACGAAGTGGCCCGCCACCCCGCCGGCCATCTGGCCACCACCGGCCAGCGCATCGCCGACGTCATCGCCTTGGCCCCCACGCTCGAAGGGGCGATCACCCGCGCTTATGAAAACATCAGGAAAATCCGGGTTCTCTCCAGCTATTACCGCCAGGACATCGGGCAATCGCTCTGGCCGCCCGGCAGCGAATAATAACTGGCGAGAACCGCAAATCAGGTCTGAATTCTTCAATCATAAGCAGATTGCTTAGGATTCGCTTTTTGCGGTCAAACCTTTTTTTACCTTGATTTACCTTGATTGGGCTTGATTGGGCTTGATTGGCGTGGCTCCAACTGCATTCGGGAGAAGGGGGATGTTGAGGGCTTCCTCCTCCGCTGACGCTTCCGCCTTCGTTGAAACTCCCGCCTTCGTTTCCTCCTTCGCAAAAGCTTCCGCCTTCGTTAAAACTACGGCGGACAAGACGCAGGACAGGAAAACTTCGGCGAACGAGATGGAGGAGAGGGAAGCTACGGCGGACGCCTCGGCGAGGCGTCGCTACCAGCATTGGATCCTCCGCCACCTTTGCCTATTCTCCTTCTTCATTCTCGATCTGATTGAATCACACTTTTTGAAAAATGTCCATCCCACGGTGGTAACGATTTGCATTTGGTGGTTTTCGATAGAAGTGGCTGATTTGGACATTCTTGTGTTTGAAAAGTGAGTTTTTGAGGTTGGCATTTTTAAAAATAGTTTTGGGCAAACCGCCGAAAAGCTGCTAAGAGACTGAAAAACATGGCAAAACTTGTCGTCAAAGCGCCTGGAGTGCCGGTGGCAGAGTTGGACTTGCCGCCGGGCATTCATCAGGTGGGGCGTTCACCGGACGCGAGCATCCAAATCAATCATCCGAGTGTCTCGGGTACTCATTGTCAAATCGCGGTGGAGGCGGATGGCACAAGGATCAAGGACCTCGGCTCGACGAACGGGACTTGGATAGACGGCCAGCGGATTGAGGAAAAAGCGCTGCTGCCGGGTCAGTGCGCGCGTCTTGGGGAGGTGGAGGTGGTTTTGGATCCTCAAGCCGCGCCGCCGGGCGGAGTTCGTCTGGCTTCGACGCCCCCGGCAGGCGTGGCGGCCAATCCGCCCGGGCCGCCGCCGATGCGGCCGCCAAAGGCCGCACCCGGGGTGGCCGCAGACCCGATGAGAAGTTTCTATCAGCGGGTGCCTGGCGCATTCGCCTGTCCGCTGAAACGCAATGGACTCATCCTGCTGACAGTGGGAAGCGTTGTCTTTCTGGTGTTCAATTTGTTGCCGGCGTTTGAGCGGATCGCGGCGGCGCTGGCGATTTCCGGCGGGCTTGGGCGCGGATTCTGGACGTTTCTGCGGATGATGTTTTTGAATCCATTTGTCGGGCTGTGGATGATATTCACTTCGATGGTGACCGGATATGTGTTTCTCTATATGCAGAACATCATCTCCGCCAGCGCCAACGGGGAGGAGGAGATGCCGTCGTTTCCGGCGTTTGAAAGCTGGTGGTACGACGCCATGGAGCCATTTCTGAAGCTGGCAGCCATCCTGGCCTGTTGTCTGGCTCCCGCCGTGCTGTGCCGGATGTATCTGGGACAGGGGGTTTGGGCGCTGACGCTGTGTTTGGGGATTGTTGGCTTCTGTTACTTCGGGATGGCGCTGCTGGCGGTGACGATCTGCGGTTCGTGGGCGGGGATGAGTCCGCAAGTGGTGGTGCCTTCGATCTTGCGGGTGCCAGGGGAGTATGCCGTGTATTGTGTGCTGTTTATTGTGCTGATGGGCGCCACGTTTCACTCGGCTCAGTGGATTCGGGAGTTGCCCATCCCGCTATTGAGCTATCCGATCTACCAACACCTTCTGGGGCAGTTTTTCTTTTTGTATATTTCCGCGGCGGAAATGCGCGTGCTGGGCTTGCTTTACCGCACCGGGCGCGAGCGCCTGGGATGGAAGCTTTAGCCGCGACCAGGCACGGCTGGGAGAGGGCGGTGGTGGCAAAAAGGGGTGATGGATTATGAACTTAGATGAGGCGGTTGATCGGTGGCCGGTCCGGCATGGAAACGGGAGATCCTGGATGAATCCAAAAATCGGAGAAAACGGAGAAATCGGAGGTTTTGGAGAGCGGAATTCAGTCCGGGAAGGGGCAAAAACTGGCGAGCGGATTGAATTGCAAGAACAAAACGGTCAAGCCGTCGATGCCTGTTTGGTGGGTCGTTCCAAGGCTCGCGCAAGGGTTTTATGCCGATTCTTTCAATTCCCCGGCGGCTTCATTTTCAAGGATGTTTATGTCAATCCGCGCAACCTCCAAAGTGTCAAAAGTGAGGACACTGCGCTGATTTGTAAACTGCTTATATTCAGTCTGTTCCAATCGCATAGGCTTCGGGAGGCGAGGGATGCCTGTCATCAAATGCCAATTAAAAACTAATTGCTTGCGTTTTAGTAATTGCCAGGAATAGTAAAGTTTGAATTAAATAGTAGTTGGCTGACATTTTGAAATAATTTATGAAAATTCCTCAAAAGCCGCCGCCGTATTTGGAACTGATTCGAGGAGGTGTGAGTGGAGAGCGCCTTGGCACCATTCTGAACTCGGTCGGTCTGCAAATTGCATCTGAACACTACCAGCATTGGGACAAGCTCAGGCATTACCCACCCCCCGAAGGCTTGACGCTCGAAGAATGGTGGCTCGCCATTAAATTGCAAAGGAATGGTGTGCTGAAGTCTATTCCATTGAATGACAAGAATGGGAAACCGTTTCGTTTCTGCACCCCCGACCTCGTACAGCAGGAGTTGCACGCGATCGATGTCGGAGCGGGGCGTTCGATTGGCATCCCTGAACCGATCACCAATCCGCAAACGCGCGATCGTTACCTGATCCGGTCACTGATGGAGGAGGCCATCACTTCCAGCCAGTTGGAAGGCGCGGTAACAACACGCGAGGTGGCCAAAGAAATGATCCGTACAGGGCGACGACCGCGCGACCGCAGCGAGCAAATGATTCTAAACAATTTCGTGACGATGCAGAGGATCACGAAATTGAAAGAAGAGACGTTGTCAGCCAAAATGATTTTCGACATCCACCGGATGGTGACAGAAAAGACACTGGAAGATCCGACGGCAGCAGGGCGGCCTCGTCGCGCGGAGGAGGAACGGGTGGTGGGTGATGATTTCGGCCAGGTTTTCCATGAGCCGCCGCCAGCCGCGGAATTGGAAGCTCGGCTGAACACCATGTGCGATTTCGCGAATGCCAAGACGCCGAGCTTCTTCGTTCATCCGGTGGTTCGCGCCATCATCCTGCATTTCTGGCTGGCCTACGACCATCCGTTCGTGGATGGCAACGGAAGAACGGCCCGGGCGCTGTTCTACTGGTCCATGCTTCGGAGCGGGTATTGGCTGTTCGAGTTCATCTCGATTTCCAACATCCTGAGAAAAGCCCCAATCAAGTATGGCCGCTCTTTTCTCTACACAGAAACAGACGATAACGACCTGACCTATTTCATCGTCTCGCAAACCAAGGTCATGCGACAGGCAATTCACGGGCTTCATGCCTACATTAACCGCAAGACTGCGGAGGTGCGTGAGATGGAGTCGCACATAAGGGCGTTGGACCTGTTTAATCACCGGCAGGTGGAGTTGATCGGCCACGCCCTGAAGCATCCATTCCAGCAATACAGTATTGCCAGTCACCAGAAGAGCAACAACGTCGTTTATCAGACGGCTCGCACAGATTTGTTGGCCTTGAGCAAACGGGGTCTCCTTGATTGGAAGAAGCGTAGCAGGCAAATGGTTTTTGTCGCTCCCGGCGACCTGGTCGAAAGACTTCGCAAGCTGGATAAGCAGACCCGAATGAAATTCACGGAATGAAGGTCGAAGAGTATTCGGAATAATGCGTTTTTTGTTGCTTGTCGCTTGGAACAGCCGAGCGGCGATTCAATTGGAGCTTTCCGGTGGCGGACTGATGCCCCCGCTGACGTTCAACGTGGCGGTGGGCAAGAATAACGCGCTGGTGAAATTGGGAAAAATCCCGACGAATTCATTGACCGGCTCGATTAACGCCAAGACGGGTTTGTTGACGGTGACGTTCGGCAATGGCGCGGGCAGAGCAAGGACGACGGGCACGGGAGCGATGATTCAGAGCGTGACGAATGGAGGCGGGTTCTTCCTGGGCAGGACAAACGCAGGCTCGATGGTGTCGGGACCGTGACAAGGCAGAGAGATGGCATTATGCGCCGGCCCAGGAGGTCCAGGTGGGATGGGGGAGGGAGCCGGAAGGGCGGGCGGACTTTTGGGGAGAGGCCAGGGGACGGGGCCGGCTTGCGGGAGGGGCCTGCCAGGAAAGGGGCAGAACCAAGGTAGGACAGGGGGCAAATTGGACCACGCGCTCCACGGTGCGGGAATGGAAGAGATGATGCCAGCGGCGGGGCCTGGAACTGGACATGAGGATGAGTTCGGAATGGCTGGCGCCGGCTTCGGCGATGATTTGCTCGTCAGGACGGCCAAAGCGGACGCAGAGGCGGGCGGCTTGTTGGTGACCGAAAAAAAGGCGGGAGAGGCTGGCCAAGGATGATTGGGCTTCGTCCCGGAGTTCCTGATAGAGGCGCTCTACGGGCGGGGTGATGTTGAGTTCCACCACGTAAAGCAAGGTGGCGCAAAAGGGAGAATCGAGGGCCATCTGTTGCAGGTAAAGCAAGGTGTCGGTTTTGCTGTGCAACAAATCGAGCGGAAGGAGAATGCGCTTGGCGGACATGGCGGCCTTGTTATGTGCGGGCGGGAGTTGGGGCGGCGGGCTTCTTTGTGTCCATTTGGTCGAGGGCCAGGTTGAGCAAGAGGACGTTGACGCGGGGTTCGCCAAGAAAGCCCCATTGGGAACCTTCGGTGAATTTGTCCACCAGTTGGCGGAGAGAGTCCACGCTCAGGCCGCGGGAGGCGGCGACGCGGGCGACTTGGAGTTGGGCGGATTGCGGGCTGATGTGGGGATCGAGACCGCTGCCGGAGGCAAAAACCATGTCGGCGGGGACGGGGGTATTGGCGGGGAGGTTGTTGCCGCTGATAAAGGCGCTGATGTTGTTGATGACGTTGGTTTGGAGCGCGCCGCTGGTGGGACCGAGGTTGCTGGCGCCGGAGGGGACGAGGCCGGAAGGGCCGGTGCCGTAAGCGCAGGCGGAGGGGCGGGGCCAGAAGTAGTTGGTGCCGGTGAATTGCTGGGCCAAGAGCGCGGAGCCGATGAGTTTGCCGTCGCGCATGACGAGGCTGCCTTGGGACTGGTCATTGAAGGCGATATTGGCGATGAGGGTGATGGCGAGGGGATAGATAAGCCCGCAGATAATGGTCCATAGGATGATTTGGCGAATGGATTGGAGGAGGACTTTCATAGATTTTGCGTGGTATGGGTGTGAAATCAACTGACCAGATGGGCGGCCACGAGAAGGACATCGAGGGCTTTGATGAAGATGAAGGGGATGAGGATGCCGCCGACGCCGTAGATGAGCATGTTTTTGCGGAGGATGACGGCCGCGCCCAAGGGCTTGTACTTGACGCCCTTCAAGGCGAGCGGGATCAAGGCGACGATGATGAGGGCGTTGAAGATGACGGCGCTGAGAATGGCGCTTTGAGGGGAATGGAGGTACATGATGTTGAGTTTGTCCAGGGGACCGTGCTGGCCGGCTTTGAGGGCGTAAAGGGTGCCGAACATGGCCGGGAGAATGGCGAAGTATTTGGAGACGTCGTTGGCGATGCTGAAAGTGGTCAGAGCGCCGCGGGTCATGAGGAGTTGCTTGCCGATTTCGACCACCTCGATGAGCTTGGTGGGGCTGCTGTCCAGGTCCACCATGTTGCCGGCTTCGCGGGCGGCCTGGGTGCCGGTGTTCATGGCGACGCCGACGTCGGCCTGGGCGAGGGCCGGGGCGTCGTTGGTGCCGTCGCCGATCATGGCGATCAATTTGCCGCCTTCCTGCTCCTTGCGGATGCGGGCCAGTTTATCCTCCGGTTTGGCCTGGGCGATGTAATCGTCCACGCCGGCCTCGGCGGCGATGGCGGCGGCGGTGAGGTTGTTGTCGCCGGTGATCATGATGGTGCGGACGCCCATTCTGCGGAGTTGGGCGAAGCGTTCCTTGATGCCGCCCTTGACGATGTCTTTGAGGCGGATGACGCCGAGGATGCGGGAGCCGTCGGCGACGACGAGGGGAGTGGCGCCCGATCCGGCGATTTCGTCCACGGCGGCGGCGACGGATTTGTCGCGGGTGCCGCCTTGTTGCTGGACGAAGAGGAAGACGGACTCGGCGGCGCCTTTGCGGATGCGGCGGGTGATGGCGCCGTGGCTGCCGAAATCCACGCCGCTCATGCGGGTTTGGGCGGAGAAGGGAACAAATTGGGCCTGGATGTCGGCCATATCGCGGCCGCGGAGGCCGTATTTTTCCTTGGCGAGGACGGCGATGGAGCGGCCTTCGGGAGTTTCGTCGGCGAGGGAAGCGAGTTGGGAGGCGTCGGCCAGTTCCTCGATTTTGACGCCCGGGGCGGGGATGAATTCGGTGGCCATGCGGTTGCCGAGGGTGATGGTGCCGGTTTTGTCAAGCAAAAGGACGTCGACGTCGCCCGCGGCTTCAACGGCGCGGCCGCTGGTGGCCAGGACGTTGCGGCGCATGAGGCGGTCAATGCCGGCGATGCCGATGGCGCTGAGCAAGCCGCCGATGGTGGTGGGGATGAGGCAGACCAAGAGGGAGAGGAGGACGGGAGGGGTAGTCAAGACGGCGTCTTTCTGGCCGGACTGGGCTTCGTTGTAATGGGCAAAGGGCGGGAGGGTATAGACGACGAGAATGAAGAGAGCGGTGAGGCTGACGAGAATGATGTTGAGGGCGATTTCGTTGGGGGTTTGCTGGCGGCGGGCACCTTCAATCATGGCGATCATTTTATCGAGGAAAGAATTGCCGGCTTCGGCGGTGACGCGGACGACGATGCGGTCGCTGATGACGCGGGTGCCGCCGGTGACGGCGCTGCGGTCGCCGCCGCTTTCACGGACGACGGGGGCGGACTCGCCGGTGATGGCGGATTCGTCCACGGTGGCGATGCCTTCGATGATTTCGCCGTCAGCGGGGATGAAGTCGTTGGTTTGGCAGACGAAGCGTTCGCCGATTTTCAAGTCGTTGCCCGGGACGAGGACTTCCTTGCCGTCCACGAGTTTGCGGGCGATGGTTTTGGTGCGCATTTTGCGGAGTTCGTCGGCGTGGGCCTTGCCGCGGCCCTCGGCCATGGCTTCGGCAAAGTTGGCGAAGAGGCAGGTGAACCAGAGCCAGACGCAAACCTGGATGTTGAAGCCGGTGCGGTTGGCGGGCCAAAAGAGGTAGATGGTGGTCCAGATGGCGCCGACATAGACGACGAACATGACGAGGTTTTTGAACTCGTCGGCCGGGTTGAGTTTTTTGAAGGAATCAATGATGGCCTGGCGGACCAGCGGGGAGTATTTGATTTCAGCTTTTGTGCTCATAAATAAAATCGGGATGGGTTTTTAGAAAACGCGCGCCACCCCGCAAGACCGCGCCGGCAAATGGGCGGCGGCCCAAGGAAGGAAAGAAAGCCAAGAACATTCATGTTCATTGTCCTTATTGTAAGCCTCCGACGGCAAGCCCCTCATAAATAGAAGGGGCAAAAGCGTTAAAATCATATTAAAGCGAACACCTCATCGCTGACGCCGGAGATCAAACTGTGGCGCGCTCACTTTTTGGCCAGGTGATGCCAGAGGAGGAGAAAACCGACCACCTGGAGGAACAGGGGAATGAGAATCCACGGGGCGATGAGGCGGGCCTTGCGCCAGAAGCGTTTGGCCGGGGTGGGAGGCTCCAAACGGCCGCAGCGGCCGGTGAGTTCTACTTGACTTGGCGCGTCCAGGGCGGCCTTCATCTCGGCGGCGGTTTGGTAGCGGCGGTCGGGATTGCGCTCCATGGCGCGGAGGACGATTTCCTCGGCTTGCGGCGAAAGGGCGGGGTTCACCTTGCGCGGGGCTACGGGATCGCCGGTGACGCGGGCGTTCATGATGACCATGGGGTCCTCGTGGTCGAAGGCGATGACGCCGGTGAGCATTTCGTAGAGCATGGCGCCGACGCCGTAGATGTCGGTGCGGGCGTCGCCGCGTTTGCACTGGACGCGTTCGGGGGCCATGTAATGGGGAGTGCCGGGAGCGAAACCGACGAAGGTGAGGCGGGGAGACTGGTCGGAGCGGGCGATGCCAAAATCCATGAGACGGATGGAGCCGTCCGGGCAAAGCATAATGTTTTCGGGTTTGAGATCGCGGTGGACGACGCCCTGTTCATGGACGAACTGCAAGGCCTGGCAAATACGGCCGGCGAGCTGGAGGGCTTCAGCTTCCGGGAGGAAGGGGCGTTTGCGGAGTTCGTGGTAGAGGGTGTGGCCTTGGAGCAATTCCATGACGAGATAGGGCCGGCTCTGTTTGCCGACGTCCCGGATGAAATGCATGACGAAGGGGTGGCTGATGCGGCGGCCGATTTCTGCCTCGCGCTGGAAGCGGGGCATGTGATTGGGATCCAAACCCAGTTTCTGGAGGGGAACCTTGAGGGCGACGGGGCGGCAGCCCTGGAGCAAATCTTCCGCCTTGAAAATAGTGGACATGCCGCCGCGGCTGAGCACCTGGGTGATGGCGAAACGGCCGTCCAGGACGTGGCCGGGGCGGAGGTCGCCGTTGAGCGGCGCCGGCTGGCCGGAGGGGCTTTGTTCCATTTCAGCCAGCGCGGCAGGATTGTAACCTAGCTTCACGCGGGTACTCTGGCCTGAACGAGGCCGCCCGGATAATCAAAACAGGGGGAACGGGTATTAAAAATAAATCAATAAAACAAACATCCACCTGGCCGGGGTGACCGCCTCGGTAAGAACAACCCACGGACGCCTCGGCGAGGCGTCCCTACCCGGTCAATGTCAAGTATTTGGATGGGGTTATTCCCGCGGGCCGAGGATGTTTTCGATTTTGGCGGGCCTTCTGGAAGGGGCGAGCCATTGGTCGGGATACCAATACCAGCGCGCGCCCAGATCGGCTTCCGGCCAGCGCCAGAGCGAGCCATCGGCCGCCAGGGCCGCGATTTGGCCCTGCACACAACCGACCGAGACCCAATCACTGTTTGTCCCCAACCGCGCGGGGGGATTTTGCAACGTCTTTGTTTGGCGGTCGAAATGAGGATCGAGATTCCATTGCCAGATCGAGCCGTCAGTTTTCAGAGCCACCAATTGATAGAGTGCGCTTGCGACGGCCACCCAATTTGTGTGATTGCCGATTTGAACCAGTGTCGGCGGAGCCAGGCCTTTGGCAGGCGATAAGGCGCCCTGGCGCCGCAAATACTGCTCGGAAGACCAATCCCAGTACCACAGCGTTCCGTCATCACGGACACCGATCCGGAAGGAGTAGCCGATCGGACACCAGTTGAGGCTCTTGAATTGGACGTGATCCAAACCCGGCATCCGCGCGGCCGCTGTCTCTGGAGAGAGTTCCACCTCAAGGCTTCTCTGCGCCGCGTCCTGGTTTGGTTTGGCCTCGTGCAATTCCCACGCGCTGCCGTCCCGTTTCCACGCATAGACAGGTCCATCCCCCCGAAGAATCCGCGCCCAGTCGGAATCCGCGCCGAGTTGATGCGGCAGGAAAGCCCGCAGCCCTGGGTTCTGATAATTTCTGGCGTTGGAAGAGTCATAGTTGGTTCCCCAGCGCCACAATGTGCCGTCCCGCTTTAAGAGGACGAACGACCAGACGGAATCACCTACCAGGCTTTGCCAGTCGGATTGGACGCCGAACTGGACCAACTGCGGGGGGCCTTCGGCGAACCAGGGCCACGGGAGCGGTTTTTCGGAAACCCAGAGAGTGCCATCAGATCGAATCGCGACTGTTTCGCTGAGGTTCGGAAATACGGCCACCCAATTCGAGCCGTTGACGAAATGATTTTTGCCGCCGCCCAGCGAAAGGTTTTTGACAGCAATCACATCCTCCCAGAGTCTGCCGTCCGGCAACAGGATCGCCCGTGTAAGGCGATAGCCAAGGCCAGAGAGCAAGACGGGTTTGCCCGCGGGCAGCCGCGCCGGTCCGTGCGCGCCCTCCAGTGGCATAACCCGTTCCCAGACGCGATGGTAAAGGGCCGCCGCCGCGCCAGAGATCAATACGATGACGGCGGCCAAGCCAAGGATGTTCCGACGCCAGCGGCGTTCGCTTTCGAACGCCCATCGGAAGTTGCCATAGGCCAGCCAGAGAAGGGCGGCGGTCAGCGCCGGATAGGCCATCGCAGGCCACAACTTCCAGCCAAAGGCATTGAAGGCCTGGGAGGAATCGGTTGCGATACTGTGAATGAGCCAAAACACAAAGGTGGCAACCATCCCCGCCGCCATGGCTTGCACCAGGCTGCGCGTCAGCGTGGAGGCGTAAAAGGCAATCAACGAAAGGGTCAGGAAGACCAAAAAGACGGGGATGAGTCCCGATCCTTCCAGGCGGATTCCCATGACTTGCAGGTCCACGCCAGCGCCCATGGCGCGGGCCACCGCTTCCACTGCGCCGAGCAGCGCCGCGCTGAGCAACCCGCCCAGGACAAGCACAAAAAGCAATTTGACGGCAAATTGGACCTTGCGTGAAACCGAGAGGCACAAAAGGCCGTCGAGGGTGCCGAGTTGCCGCTCTTCGGCCACGCTTTGGGAGCCGGCCAGCAACGGCACGATGAGCCAGATCCCGCCGAACATTTCGAGGGACAAAAGCGTGGTGTGGCCAAAAACATGGGCGCCGGCCTTGCGCAACATCACGACACCCAGATGCAAGAAGAAAAGCGCGGCGATTCCCGCCAGCGTGAACTGGTGGAGTTGGAGTTCCTTCTGGAACAACGCCGCCCAGGGCCTGCGCTCGCGCAAGCCGCCTTGCTCGGTGGCGGCCCGCGCGCGGCCCAGTGAAACGACGCCGCCGGTCCAGGCCGTGTCCTGGAAATGAAGGAATTGCCACCGGGCCAGGAAGAATCCGGCCACGGCATACAGGCCCAGCAGCGCAAAGAGCATCCAGCCTGGTCCGCCGATCATTTGAATGGCAATGGTCGCGGCCATCGGAATGAGGAGGGTGAGCCAGAGAGCCGAGGCGACTTGGCGCAGCAGCAAGGTCATCCAGAGGCCGCCTGCCGTCAAGACGGCCACCAGCAATATGGCGTTGGCCAGGACTTCTGGCGAGACCAACCGGACGCCGCGGTGGAAACAGGAGAAGAGGCTGTCGGAGAGCCACCAGGCGTCAAAGGCCAGGGCAATGAAGAGAGCCAGGACGGCAACTTTAATCCACCAGATCCGAGCGCGCCCCAAAGGTTGCGCCAGGATAAAGGGAAGGGTTTTGAGGCCAATCTCGCGTCCGAATGAGGAAAGGGCGAGCATCATGATCCCAAACAAACAGAGGTAAGCGGTGAAGTCGCCGATGTTGCCGAGATAGAAGCTGGCGGCGGGCAAAAGCCATACCGGCAGGACGGCCATCAGGAGAGCCGCGGCAAAGGCGGGGAGCAGCAGGCGGATTTCCTTTTCGAGGAGCGTTTTCATGGTTTGACAGCGGCCAAAGTGCCCGCGGCCACGAAAATTTCCTCCAAGGTGAGGGAGTCGCAACGCAATTCCTCGGGGTGGCAGGCTTGGAGTTTTTCCAGCAAGGACTCGCGATTGCCGTCGGCCAGAATCTCCAGGTCACGCCCGGACTGGCGGACGTGGAGCGCGCCGGGGAGGTTGAGGTTGACGGGTGGCTGGGCAAAGGTGGCGCGGATTTTTTGAAACCGGTCGCGCGCCTCGTCGGCCAGGAGGGTGAGCAGTTCGCGCCCCTGCTCGATGATGGTGAACTGGTCAATCAGGCCTTCAAATTCGGCGATGAGGTGGGTGGAGACAAAGACGGTGCGGTGTTCGGGATCGGCGGCGTGATAGGCGCCGATGACGGTCTGGATGAATTCGCGGCGCACGATGGGGTCCAGCCCGGAGGTGGGTTCGTCCAGCACGAGCAACTCCGGTTCAGGACAGACGGCGCCGACCAGGGCGAGTTGGGTTTTCTGGCCTTTGGAGAGATGGCTGGTTTTTTGGCGGGGGTCGAGTTGGAAGCGGTTGAGCAAGGCGGCCTCCATTTCGCGATTCCAGCGGGGCCGGAAGGCGGCGATGAAGCGCAGGGTCTCATCCACGGTCATCCAGGGGTAGAAGGCCACACTGTCGGGCACGTAAGAGAGGCGGGATTTGACGGCGACTTCGCGGCGCTGCGGGTCCAGGCCGAAGACCCGCGCGGCGCCGGAGGTGGGCTGCAACAAATTGAGGAGGCACTTGATGGTGGTGGTTTTTCCGGCGCCGTTGCGGCCGAAGAACCCGTAACAGCGGCCCGGCCGCACGGTGATGTTGAGGCCGTTGACGGCTTCGAGGGCGCCGTAGCGGCGGCTGAGGTTTTTGATTTCGATGACGGGCGAATCCATGTTCATAGGGTCTGTTTCCTTTTCATTTGCCGTCCTTGAGGGCGGAGGCTTTGCTTTCAAAAAAATCGAGGCGCTCCCGGACCAGGGCCAGGAACTTGTCGCGATCCACGCGCAGGTGATGGGCCAGGACGACGGCTTCATCAATCTCGGTGAGAAGGAGCCGCTGGCGGGTCTGCTGGGTGAGCGGGGAATGGTTGTGGGTGAGGATGAAGCCTTTGCCGGGGAGGGTTTCGATGAGGCCCTGGCTCTCCAACTCGGCGTAGGCTTTGGCGATGGTATTGCGGTTGATGCGCAATTCCTCGGCGAGGGGGCGGAGGGAGGGAAGAGGCTCGCCGGGCCGGAGGCGGCCGGAAGCGGCGGCGTGGCGGATTTGATCGGCCAGTTGCAGGTAAACCGGCTTGCCGGCCTGGAAATCGACTTGGAAGATCATAGTTTGTTCACTGTTATACAACACTATGACAGTTGGCGGGGCTTGTCAAGCGGGAAAAACGCATTAAACTAGGAACATGGAAATAATGCCATGAGCGTGCTGATTGTGGGATCTACCGCGCTGGACTCGATCAAGACGCCGCGCGGGGAGAATCCGCGGTTGCTGGGCGGATCGGCCAGCCACGCGGCGGTGGCGGCCAGCTTTTTCGCGCCGACGCGCCTGGTCGGAATCGTGGGGGATGATTTTCCGGCGAGCCACCTCAAACTCTATCGGAAGCATGGAATTGACCTGGAGGGATTGCAGAGGGCGCCGGGCAAGACGTTTCACTGGTCGGGCGAATATGAAGTCAATCTGAACAACCGGCGGACGCTGGCGACGGAGCTGGGGGTGTTCGCGACGTTCACGCCGCGGCTGCCGGAATCGTACCGGAACAGTCCATTTGTGCTGCTGGCCAACATCGCGCCCTCCTTGCAGGGGCATGTCTTGAACCAGATGCGCCGCCCGAAATACGTGGTGGCGGACACGATGGATTTGTGGCTGAACATCGCGATGGACGACCTGCTGAAGCTGCTCAAGCGGGTGGACGGTTTTGTGCTCAACGAGAGCGAAGCGCGGCAGTTGACGCAGGAGGACAACCTGGTGAGGGCGGCCAAGAAGATCCACAAGCTTGGCCCCAGGCATGTGATTGTCAAGAAGGGCGAGCATGGGGCGATTCTTTCGGCGGGGGGCAAACTTTTTGTCGCGCCGGCCTATCCGCTGGGCCGGGTGGTGGATCCGACGGGGGCGGGGGACACGTTCGCCGGGGGAATGATGGGTTATCTGGCAAGCGCGCGCGGACCGGTGGAGGGGAATCTGCGCCGGGCGATGATTTACGGGAGCGTGGCGGCGTCTTTTTGTTGCGAGGGTTTTGGGCTAACGTCCACGACGCGGACGAGCCGCGCGGCCATCGAAAAGCGGGTGGAGGCGCTGGAATTGTTGACCCGGTTTTGAAAGCGAGAGTTCAGGGGGGGCAGACGGACCGCCAATCCCCGACCGCGGCCGCCCATCCGCCGCCAGACGGGGAGGCGGTCTTATTGCGGATTCTCAAGCCAATAGGCCCTGTATCTTGGCGGGACGACTTGGTTGAAGTTGGTTCCGAACCGGGAATTGGAAGTTTCGCCCCTGCGGCCGGATTCCTGAGTGTCGCTGAAGTGATAAAGGCCGGCGGGGTCCCTCCAAATCTCCACCACGTTGACGCCGCGGAGGGCGGTGAGCGGGAACAAAGTGCGTTCAAAGTTCAGTTTGCGCGCGCTCTCCATTTGCGCGGGATCCAGAACCCCCCCCAGCTCTTTCCACATTTGCTCTTCGAGTTTTTGGAAGGCAGCGGTATCGGCCTCTCCGAGGGGTCTGAAGGTGACATGCACGTGGCCGGCGGCATCCACGGAACGGTCGGCATAAGGGCGTTCGATCTGAAGATAGTCCCGGTCGGTGGTGCGAAAAATGGTGTTGACCACCTGGATTTGGTCGGAGGTGAGATTTAAATTGGTAATGGCGCGCTGGTTGACGGCCAGCCCCTCCGGAGTGTTGGTAAAAAGAGGGAGGCGGTTGAAAGCGTTGGTCACCGTGACGGTATTGGTGATGATCCTGGGGTTGGCCAGGCTGTGAAAAAGGGCGTAAGCCAGGACGACGACCAAGGCGAGGGCGCCGACGATTCCGGCTTTAAGAAAGGAGGTCATTTTGGCGGAGCGGGCGGTGGCCATGGCCGGGGCGGAAAAGGTTTCGACTTCGCTGAGGATTTCGCCGGCTTGCTGGTAGCGGAGGAGGGGTTCCTTCTCCAAGGCGCGCAAGACCACGCGGTCCAGACGGATGTCGGTATGGGCCTTTTGCGATGGGAGGGGGAACCGGCCGAGGGGGAGTTCGCCGGTGAGCATTTCGTAAAAAATGACGCCCAGGGAATAGAGGTCCGCGCGGCTGTCCACCTCGGCGGGCCGTTCGATCTGTTCGGGGGCCATGTATTGGGGCGTGCCCATCAGGCCGGTGGTCTGGGTGAGCTGGGCCATGCGCTGGCCATTGGAGCCGGCGAGCTTGGCCAAACCGAAATCGGCCATTTTGACGCGGCCCTTTTTGTCAATTAGAATGTTCGCCGGCTTGATGTCGCGGTGAATGATGCCTTCGTCATGGGCGAATTGGAGGGCGCGGCAAATCTCCTTGACGATGCGCTCGGCTTCGGGCGGGGAGATTTCCTTCCGGTGGATCAGGGTGTGGAGGTCCTCGCCATCCACATATTCCATGAGGAAATAATAGTAGGGGCCGGCGCGGCCGAAATCATAGACGGAGACGATGTTGGTGTGGTGGAGGCGGGCCAGGGCCTTGGCTTCGCGGGAGAAGCGTTCGGCGAAGGCGGGCTGGGAACTGAGTTCCGGGGAGAGGATTTTCAGGGCGACGAGACGATCCAGGTTGAGCTGGCGGGCCTTGTAAACCATGCCCATGCCGCCATAGCCGAGGAGTTCGTAGATTTCCAGTTGGGGAAAGAATTCCGCGATCTGGGCGGCGGAGGGCGGCAAACCGGAGGCCGGGACGGGCGGTGTGGGCAGGGAAGCAATGCCGGTGGGAGTCTGCTGGCATTTTGGGCAAAGTTTTCCCGGCACGTCGGCGGGGAGCGGCGTGTGGCACTGGGCGCAGAGTCGCATGGTGTCCATGTTCAGCACTTCCCCTGTACAGAGGGGGAACCGGGCAAAAGGTTACGCCAATCGGGCGACGGGATGGGCGGAGCGGGCGGCGCGTCAAATCTGGAAATCCAGTTCGGAGGCGGGGTTGTTTTTGCGGGTGATTTTGACGTCATATTTTTCGAAGGTGACGAGCGAGTGGGGGGGGACGCTGTGGGTCAGGAACACGCTGGCGCCAATGGTGCTGCCTTCGCCAATGGTGGTTTCGCCGCCGACAATGGTGGCGTTGGCATAAATGGTGACGTGATCCTCGACGGTGGGGTGGCGTTTTTGGCCGCGGAGCAACTGGCCGCCAGCCAGGGACCGGGCGACCAAGCCGACGCCCTGGTACATTTTGACATGGCGGCCGATGAAGGCGGTTTCGCCCACGACGGTGCCGGTGCCGTGATCTATGAAAAAGTGGGAGCCGATTTGAGCGCCGGGATGCAAATCCATGCCCGTGCGGCTGTGAGCCCATTCGGTCATAATGCGGGGAATGAGGGGTATTTTTTTTTGGTAGAGTTGGTGGGCCAGACGCTGGACGGCGATGGCCTCGATGAACGGATAGGCCACGATGACCTCTTCCTTGCTCAAGGCGGCGGGATCGCCCTGGTAAGCGGCTTCGGTGTCGGCATCCAGGAGATCGCGGATCTGGGGCAGCTTGCTCAAAAAATCGAGGGTGCAGCCGCGGGCCAGGCGGCGCAAATCTTGCGGGGCCGGGGCGTCCGGGGGCGCGTATTCGAGGCTTTTGTAGATTTCATCCTCTAATCGTTCCGAGATGGAGTCCATCAAGGCGGCGGTCAAGGCTCTGAGTTCGGAGGCGTGGATGGATTGCTCGTCGAAGAAGCCGGGGAACAAGAGGCGCAAGAGATCCCCGGCGATGGAGGCGATGGCGCTTTTGGAGGGGAGGTTTTTGCCGTCCACATGGTTGATCCCGCCCACGCGGGCGTAGGAGGCGATGAGTTGGTCGGTTAATTCGGTGACCGTGTAGTTCACAGGGGAATTATCAGGCAGGAGCGGGGGAAAGGCAAGCCGGAGGGGAATGGCGCACTGGCTATGTGTCCCGCAAAACGAGCAGGGCGGCCTGGACGACAGCGGCGGGGGAAATGCGGGTCATGCAACGGAAATCTATGGGACACTTCCGCAGGAAACAGGGGGAGCAGGGAACGTCGGAGGCGCGGAGAATGTGCGCGCGGGTGGAAATGGGCGGGCGGGTCATTTCGGGCGAGGTGCTGCCGAAGAGAACAACAACCGGGGTGCCCAGCGCGGCGGCAATGTGCATGGGGCCGGTGTCGTTGGTCAGAAGGAGGCGGCAGATTTTGAGGGCGGCCATGAGTTCGCGCAAGGTGGTCTTGCCGGCAAGATTGAGAACGGAGGGCGGGCCGGACGGGGACGGCTGGAGCGCGGCGGCGATCCCCGCGGCCAATTGGCAATCGCCGCCGCCCCCAAAGATCACCCAACGACAGCGGGTTTGCTTTTGCAGGTCCAGGGCGGCGGCGATGAAGCGGTCGGCGGGCCAGCGCTTGGCCGGGCCGTACTGGGCCCCCGGGTTCAATCCAAACCACGGACGGTCCTCCGGCAAGGGCGCCATTCCCAAATGGGCGGCGGTTTTTTCGGCGGCTTCCTGACTGAGGGTGAGGCGCGGGGGCAAGGGGGCGGAAGAGGCGCCAAGAGCCGCGACCAAGCACAGGTAGTTGAGGGTGTGATGGGCGCCGGGCGGGATGGCGGCCGAGGCGCCGCCGCGCGCGGCCAATTGGCGGACTTGGGCGGCGGGGCGTTTACGCATGGGGAGGGCGCCGGAACGGGGAGGGACGGGGATTGTCAAGAACAAGGATCGCCAGGGGCCGGCGTAACCGGCGCGGCGGGGGATTCCGGCCAGCCAGAGTTCAAGGGCGGAACGGAGGGAGTTAGGAAAGGCGAGGGCGGCGGAGAATTTTTTCGCGCGGAGGCGGCGGGCGGTTTGGCAGAGGGTGTCGGAGGGGGAAAAGAGGAGGAGTTCATCCAGGAAGGGCTGGCCGTCCCACAGGCCGGCGAGTTTTTCGGGGGCCAGAAGGGTGATGCGGGCGGCGGGTTGGGCTTCGCGCAGGCGTTGCAGGGCCGGGGCGCTCATGACGGCGTCGCCCAGCCAGTTGACGCCGCGCACGAGAATATTTTCGGGGGCGGCGGGAGGATTGGGGGCGGGTGGATTCATGGGCGGGGCGGGGGTCAGCGCAGGCAGATTTTGTGGACGCAATCGGCGAAGTCCTGGGCGCCGTGGAGGATTTTAATTTCGACGCGGACGAAGCAGATGGGAAGGTCGCGGCGGTCAATCTTGGGAAAGCGGACGGCGTCTTTTTGGGTGGTGACGATGATTTGGGCCTGGCGTTTTTTGCCGCGGTTAATGACGTTGAGGATTTCCTGCTGGGAGAAGCGGTGGTGGTCGGCGAAGCGCTTGGAATAGACCAGTTCGGCGCCGAGGCGGACGAGGCTTTGCTCGAAGCTTTCGGGCTGGGCGATGCCGCTGAGGGAGGCGACGCGTTTGCCTTTGATGAAATCAAGGTCCTTTTGTTCGCCGGTGAAGACGTCTTCAAAGTAAAGGGGATGATGAACGCACTCGATGATGCCGGCGACGGGGTTGTAGGCGGCGATACGCTGGCGGAGTTGGGTGGTGTCGCCTTCGCTCTTGGTGATGAAGATGGCGCTGGCGCGGGCGAGATGGGAAGGAGGCTCGCGCAAGGTGCCGCGGGGCAGCATTTGTTCGTTGCCAAAGGGCTGCTGGCAATCAATGAGGACGATGTCCTGGCGGCGGCCGGCCAGGCGCCAGTATTGAAAGCCATCGTCGAGCAAGAGGGTGTCGCAGCCGAAATTCTCGATGGCGTAGCGGCCGCTTTTGACGCGGTTTTTGTCCACCAGGACGACGACGTCTTTGAGGTTGGAGGCGAGCATGTAGGGTTCGTCGCCGGCGGTGTCGGAATCCAAGAGGAGGGATTTGCCGTCGGAGACGACGCGCGGAGGGGTGCTGTCGGCGCGAAAGAGCAGGGCGTTGAGGAGCCACTGGCTGAAGCGCTGGGGTTTGGAACGGTAGCCGCGGGAAAGGATGGCGACGGTGCGGCCTTGATTCTGGAGTTCGCGGGCGAATTTTTCGACGACGGGGGTCTTGCCGGTGCCGCCGACGGTGAGGTTGCCGATGGCGATGACTTGAATGCCGAGGGTGGAATCGCGCAGGATGCGGACGCGGATGAGGAAGCGCTGGATGTTGACGCCGAGTTGCCAGATTTTGGAGAGGAGGTAGAGGAAAGAGCGGAGGAGGGCGGCGCGTTTGCCGCGGCGCTGCTCAAAGTTGACTTCCAGGCCGAAGGTGTAGAGGGCGTCCAGTTGAGTGTCCAGCCATGCGCGCAGGGATTCGATCATGTCCGGGGCAGATTGCCAAAGAAAGGGCGGGTTTGCCAGCGCGGAGTTTTCACGGGGGCGTCTGCCAATTAGAAAAAGGAGGCGCAGGCAAATGAGCCTGGCCCCGAGAATTCCAGCAATAACGCTTGTTTCGCTGCGCCGCCTGGGGTTTTCTTTTTGCGTTGAAACCGGGTCGGACACTTTTGGAAAAGGGCGCGGGAAGCTGCTCGGACGCGGAATTGCTGGCCATTCTGCTCGGCAGCGGCGGACGAGGATATTCGGCGCTCGACAGCGCCAATGCGCTCCTCGATCAATACGGCACGCTGGCGGGGCTGATGAATTGTCCGCTGGAGGAAGTCGCGCAAGTCAAAGGCATTAAAGTGGTGCGCGCGATTCGGCTCGCCGCGGCGTATGAAATCTGCCAAAGATTGCTCAAAGAAGTCGCTCGCGACACCTGATGAAAACCCGTGAACTAGCCCGCGCTAAAATCGGCAGGATCCGCCCGCCGGCCTTCGAGCACATCAACCGGCAGATTCCGCCGGAATCGCACACGGCGATGTACGTCTGGCACAAGTATTGGTCGCGCAAGACCTGGAACGTGGTCAGCGAACACATCCAGGCGTACACCAAACCGCATCAGGTTGTTTTCGATCCCTTTGCCGGCAGCGGCGTGGCCGCCATCGAGGCGGCGCGCCACAAACGCCGCGCCATCGTCTGCGACCTCAATCCGGCGGCCAGCCACATCACGGAACTGACGCTGCGGCGGGTGGACACGCTGAAACTCCTGGAAGCGTTCGAGCGCGTTCGTGAGCGCGCGCAGAAACGCGTGGCGGAGCTTTACACGATTCATTGCCTCAAGTGCGACCAGCCGCTGGCAGCAGATTGTTGCGTGCGCGAGGGCGATAACCTTGTGGAAGTGCGATACAAAAGCTGCCCGCATTGCGAGCATCGTTGCGAAAGCGGCTGCAAGCCCAAGCAGAAAGACCTCGACGCCCTGGCCGAACTGGAAGCCAAACGCATTAAGGAGTGGTATCCGAAGAACCAACTATATTACGACGACGGCACGCCCTTCATGAAGAAGGAGCATTTCGATTCACTCGACCAACTGTTCACGAAACGTAATTTACGCGCGGCGGCGATGATTTATGAAGCCATCGAACAGGAAAGCAGCCCGCAACTGCGGAAGTTTTTGGCCGGCGCGTTCACTTCGATGATTCACCTCTGCACGCGGATGTGCCCGGCCCTCGCGCCGGGCGAGGGCAATCACCAAACCGCCTTCAGTTCCACATGGACGCAACACAGTTATTGGTCGGCCCCGCGTTACCTTGAGTCAAACGCGTGGGAGAAATTTGAAAGCGCAGTGACAGGTCATCAGGGAATCATAAAGGCCAAGAACGAGACCAACGAATTGTTGGGCGGTGTGAAGGTCACGGACGACTGGCGGAAAGTATTGGAGGGCGAAGCCGACATAGCGGTCGTCAATGATGATTGCGTGGAATTGATGAAAAAGATGCCCGACGAGTGTGTGGACTACATTTTCACCGACCCTCCTTACGATGCGTCCATCCAGTATGGCGAGCTTTCCTATCTTTGGAACGCCTGGCTCAAGAAAGATTATCTCTATGCCGACCGGATCACGGTGCATGAAATCGTGCGGAACGAGCGCCAAAAAAAGCCGTTCGACCTCTATTACGCGCTGCTGAACAACAGCGTGCAAGGCATGTACCGCGTCTTGCGCCCGGAGCGGGTTCTCACGCTGACCTTTCATAACCCGACCTTCATGGTCCGCAATGCGACGGTGCGGGCCGGAGTGTTCGCCGGATTTGATTACGAACACATCCATCATCAGCCCCTGGCGCAGGTTTCAGCCAAGGCGATGATGCAGCCGTTCGGCAGCGCGCAGGGCGATTTCTACCTGCGTTTCGCCAAAACCGCGCGGCCGGCGCGTCCGATGGAAGAAATCAACGAAGATCGGTTTCGCCGCATCGTGATCGAGACTTGCCGGGAAGTCATCGCCCACCGCGCCGAGCCGACGCCTTACACGATTCTCCTCAACCAAGTGGACCCGGTGCTCGCCAGGCGCGGCCTGTTCGGCACGCTGCAAACGGGCCTAGACGTCAAGACGGTGCTGGAAGAAAGCATCGGCAAGGAATTCGAACTTGTGGAGGCAAGACTCGGTGGCGCGGCGGGCAAACTGTGGTGGTTTGCCGACAAAACTTTTGTCGCGCGGCTCGAAGCCGTTCCGCTGTCGGAGCGCGTCGAAGAAACGGTCTTTCGTTGCCTGCATGAGAAAGGCCGCGTCACGTTTACGGAGGTCTGGGACACGGTCGCGCGGGAGTTTCCGAACTCGCTGACTTCCGACAGCACGAGCATCAAGGAGGCCCTGGAGATCTTTGGCTGCAAGGCCGGCGCCGGCGCGTGGATGCTCAAAGAAGAAATCCGATTGAGCTTGTCGCGCCACAGCGAACTGATCGCCCTGCTGGCGAAAATCGGCGAAGGGCGCGGACATTCCATCTGGATCGGCCAGCGTGAACAACGCGAGACGGCGACCGGGGTGGTTGAGCGGGTGCAACTGCGCGATCTGGTCACCCAAAAGCCCGCGTCGTTAAAAGGAGTGAAAGAACTCGGCACGGTGCTCAACATGGATTTGCTTTGGCTTGATGGCGACGAGGTTGTCCGCGCGTTTGAAGTGGAATGCACCACCAGCATGACCAGCGGCCTGCAACGCGGTTCCAATCTTCCCCGGAATGTTCCCAAGACCATGGTCATCCCCGATGAACGGGAAGAGGATTTTGCGCGGAAGATGAAATCTCCGTTGTTCAGCGAGCACTTCGAGAAAGACCAGTGGACACTGGCTTATTTCAACACGCTGCGCGAAGCGTTCACCAAAAGCAAAGGCAAAACCGCGCTGGAGTCGCTGTTCGGAGTGAAAAAGAGCGCCGGCAGCCGCACGCGCGAGGACCATGGACCTGAAAACCAGGTGTTGTTTGATCTTCCAGAATCCGGCCGCAAAAGCCTTTCCCCGGGCATCGTGATGAAGGATGACGCGGCCGACTGACCCTCTGCCCGGACACTTATTGGACGAGGACGCGGTAAAAGCGGGCGGGGGGAGCCGGGAGGTTGGTGTCCTGGATTTGCATGGTTTGGCCGGTGCCCGGGAGGTTGGTGGAGAGGACGGTCCAGTTGGTGGAGAACAGGGAGGTGGAGGTCTCCAAGGCATAGGTTTTGCCGGGCACGGAGGGCCATTGGATGGTGAAATTGGCGACCGGGAATAATTGCAGGACGGAGGCGGGGTCCTGGGGATTGGTGCCGGCGACGTATTCCTGCCAGTTGGAGGCGCCATCGCCATCGGGGTCGAGGTTGGCGGCGGAAAGAAGATTGGAAACGGTGCCGAAATAGAGCAACCGCCACCAATCGGGAATGCCGTCGTTCCAGCTTGAGAGGGAGCGGTCGCTGCCGATGGTAATGAGGCCGTCCTGGATGGCGGGTTGGAAGAGGGCGAGGCCGTTGGGAGAGGCTGAGAAATGCTCGAAATGGACCAGGTAGGAGGAATTGGAGGTGAGGTTCGGAGGCAGGGTGACGGTGACGGTGCCGAGGAGGTTTGTTCCGCTGACGCCGGAGACGGTGGAATCAAGCCAGGTGGCGGCGAAGTTTTCCACGCCTTGCGAATCGGTGATGGTGGGCGCACCCAGAGCGGCGGCGGGGGAGAGTGTGACGGTGTTGGTCAGGGCGGGTGAGCCGTCGAGCGGGAGGACGTCCACATTGAGCGCCAGGACGCGGATGGGATAAATGGGGTCGGCGGCCAGAACACGAATGGGGACTTGGACGGTCTGGCCGGCGGGTGCCTGAACACGGTCGGCGGCGACGGTAATCTGGCGGACGTAAGCGGTTGCGGAATTTGCGTTGGTGACGGCGCTGGCACTGATGAGGCTGGTGAGGACGGTTGGATTGGTATTCGGGACGGGTTGGGCATATTGGATGCCGTTGGTCCAGAAGCGCTCGTACCATGTCAGCGCAGGATCCAGGGAGCGGCGGTAGGTGACATAGATATCGTCCACATTGAGGGAATTATCGCCGAAGGGGATGTTGTTGATATTGGTGTCGTTGCCATTGAAATAATTATTGTACTTCCCGTTGGAGGAATCCATGGCGTTAAAGTAATCGCTGTGAGGAGGAGGCGGGTTTTGTGCCGGAGGCCCGGTGACACCATTGTAAACGACCGCGCGGAAGACCTCCACGACATCATCGTTGAGGAGAGAGGCGTCGCCAAAATCACCGGCGTTGAACCATTTGAAAGGGAAAACATCGCCTACCAGGTAGGGAGTGACGCCCAGGTTGACCGTTTTGATGGCGTTGAGGGTGCCCGGTCCCAGATTGGTGGCATTGGTATTAGCCGGGGCCTGGATCACCACAGCCGCGGTGGGGTATCCAGCTCCGCTCTCGACTGCGGCGGAAGGCCGTGAAATTTGGATTTGGTATTGGTCATTCATGGCGGCCGATGCGGGAATCATGAACGAATAACCCCCAACAACCACCTGGCCGGAGGAACTGACAAAGACCGTTTCGTGGTCTTGAGAATAGGTGACCAAGTCCTGCCCGGTGGTGGTGTTGAACAGATTGGTTTCCGGAGCCACTTCCAGCCAGCCAACGGCAAGCAGATTCTCGTTGGTGTCGGCCAGGAGGAGGGATTGCTCGACGCCGTTGGTGAAGTAGGCCGGGGGAATAGTGATATAGACGGTCTGGCCGTCCAAGCTCTCCTTTTGCTTGAGCATGGAATCGAAAGAGTAGGTTGGCGGGACCGCTGGAGCGGATCCCAAGTTGGTGACGGTGACGTTGAACTGGAGGGAATACATCAACGCCCCGGGAACGAGGGTCAGAGTGATGGGGGCGAAGAATTGATGACCCGCCGAGCCGACAAACTGGCTGGAGGCCTCGCCATCGGGAAAGCCAAAACTGATCTGGTTTGGGACATAATTGCTGGCGTTAAAGACCTCCACGGCGAGGGCGCTGGGAGAGAAATCCTGCCGGAACGCCTGGACGGTGAGTGTGACATTGCTGGTGGAAGGAAAGGAAATAGTCGCTCCGGTGCCTCCCGCCGCGATGGTGTTGGCGCCTCCAATGACCGGCGAAGAACCATCCAAGGTATAATACATTTGAGCGCCGATGGTGGCATCAGTCAATTGGACTGAAGCGGAGTTGTTGCCTATAATGGTGGGACTGGCGGTGATGAAAAGGAAACGCGCGCTGACGACAGCGCTGGGAGGGCGGCCCGGGGCTTCACTGATGACATTGAGCGTCACATCGGGGTAGGAGTTGTTCACCAACAAGGAGGGGCCGAGATCCTCGGCTGACAATCCGTCGCCGGCGTAAACTTGGAAGCTGGGCCAGCCGGGACCCGGGAGCGGAATGGTGTTGTCATAGGGATTGAGCGGAGTCGGACCGATGGTGACATAGTTAATGACGCCCGTCTCGCCTTCGATGGCGATGATATTGGTGTTATTGTCGAAGACCTGGTATGAGGCCTGGTTGAATTGCGACACCAGTTGTCCGTCGCCAGTGGGGGAGGGAACAAAGGTGACGTAGCCGATCACCGGGTTGGAAATTGGCGGCAGGGCCGGGCCGGTTTCCAATCGGCGCAACGCATTGTTCCCCCGGTCCACCACATAGTAGCCATTGTCCAGGACATCCACGGCGAGGCCAATGGGATTGTCGAGCCGGGCAACGGCCAGGGTGCCGTCCACGTATCCCGCCACGCCGGGAATGCCTGCGATGGTCTGCACGGAAAAGCCGTTGGGGCTGATGGAGTTTGGATAGAGGCGGCGGAGGGTCTCGTTGGCGGTGTCGCTAATGAGCAATCCCGCGCCGTTGGGGTCCCAAAGCAAGCCGCAGGGCTGGTCGAAGAGAGCCAGAGCGGCCTGAGACGAATCGTTGGTGCCGGGTTGACGCCGGGAGCCGGCCACCACGGTGACGGAGAGGTTGGTGATGAAGCTGATGTTGCTGATGACGCAAATGGTGTTGTTTCGGGTGTCGGCCACCCAGAGGTTGTTGCTGTTGTCCACCACCACCGCTTGCGGGCTGTAAAATGAATAGTTGGTCACCTGCACGGTGGAGACATTGTTGTTGGTGTCGAGCCGGCGGATGGCGTTGTTGCCGGTGTCGGCGACGTAAAGGTTTCCCGCGCCGTCGGAGGCAATGCCCACCGGATAGCTGAACTGGGCGTTGGTGGCGAAACCATTGGAAAGACCGGCGATCCCCGGAGTGCCCGCCAGAAAGGACACCTGGGACCCCTGGGCGCTGTTGGTGACGAAGCGCAGCACCTGGTTGCCTTGATCCACCACCACCAAGCCATTGCGGTAGGTGTCAAAGACAATTCCCAACGGCTGGGAAAAAAGCGCGGTCGAACCCAGCCCGTTGCTGTATCCGGCGTAGCTGGGACCTGAGACCCCTGCGAAGGGGATGACGGCATTGGTGCTGGGGATGAATTGGAGGATGCGGTTGTTGGAGGCATCGGTGAAATAAATAATGTTGTTGGGGTCCGCGGTGATGGAGTTGGGTTCCAGCAAGTTGGTGGCAGTGACGGTGGAGACCTGCTGGGCCTGAGCGCTTGCGGCAAAGAGGAACGCGACCAACGCTCCCAAGATGGAATGGTGTTTGGTTGTCATGGCTGGAGAATTTGGATGCGATAGAAACGCACGCTGTCAAAGTGGTTGGTGAGGGATAACTGCAAGGAGTTGCCATCACCGAGATTGGTGCTGATGGGGGTCCAGTTGGTTTGGCCAAGGGCTGGGGTGGTTTCCAGGACGTAGTATTTGCCCGGGGCCGTCAGCCAGCTGAGATTGATTGTTTGCGGGGCGCCGGGGGCGAGGGCGGCGCCGCTGAATTGGAATTGCGAAGCGGCGTTGGTCGGATTGGTTCCGGCCAGGTATGCCTCCCAATTGGGAACGCCATCGCCAGCAGGGTCGGCGTCATCGGCGGCCATTGCGTTGGTGATGCTGCCGAAATAGTAAACTTTCCATTCGTCGGAGGTGATTTGGGGCGGGGCCAGGGCGGCAGAGGCGACCCAGGCCGAGCCCGGCACGCTTTCCAACTGGTACTGGGTGTTCAAGTCGGGCGCGCCATCCACGCCGGTAAAGTGCAAGGTGTAGGACTGCCCCTTGCCGGCGGCGGGCGGGACTTGGAAGGTGATCGAACCGAGGAAATTGCTCGCCTGAAGCGGCGGGGAGAAGGGGTCAAAGAGCGACCAGGCGCAAACGATTTCGTTGGGCGCCAGGCCCTGGTACTGGGCGGGAGGAGGGATGCCCGCGGCGGGAGAGAATTGGAGAGGAGCAGCCAGGGGCGCGCCCGCGGCAGGCCAGAGCAGGGCGCGGAATTGCAAACCGGCGAGGCTGTATCCGGGCAGGACATTGACATAAAGGGGGATGGAGGCGGTGTTGCCTGGGAGAAGGTTGGCGACCGTCCCCGCGCTCAGGGCCGCCTGCCTGAACCAGACGCCGGCCGGAAGGGAACTGGCACTGGCGCCGTCTTTTGACACGGCCTTGGCCGGAGAAGGTGGGTCCGGGGGTGTGCCGATGGGGATGGGGGGACCGCCGGGAGACCAGGCGACTTGCTGGTGGGAGAGCACTCCGCCCGGGGTCCAGAACCGGACCCAGTTGTTGGTTTCCAAACCGAGGGAGCGAAAGAGAATATGCTGCCAATCGAGGAAGGTGATGAAGCCGTCGCCAATTTCACCGGAGGCGGTTTCAGGATAGACGTCCATGGCGCTGTAAGCGTCGCTGAAGGGGAATGGCACACGGATGCCGACTGAAGCCATGAGGGCGTTGTTGACATCGCTGTTGTCGAGGAGGCCAGCGCCAAATTGGCCGGAGGCATACCCGGTGGAAGGGGAGGAATCGCCCGCAAAGTACTGGACGTTGGAAACGGTCAAGGTCTGGTTGGTCATGGGAAGCAGCGTCACTTCATCCTGGGCGCCATCGGAAGTGCCGGAGGGGTAAAGAATGCTGAGTTGATAGGATTGTCCAGGCAGGGCGGCAGGCGGAACAGGCACCTCCAAGAGCAGCGCCGCGGCAAAATTTTGGACATAGAGTCCTGTATTGCCGCCCGCCGCGGAGACGACCAATCCCTGGCCGTTGGGGAGGAGGGTGTTGGTGTAGGCAAAGGTTTGGTAGGCGACCGGCACATTTCCGGCCGCGGGGCCGACGAGGTTGAGGAAGTCGTTGGTGGAAATGGGCAAGAGGGTGAGGGAGGGGATGGTGTTGGTGTTGGGGGCAATGGGGTTGACTTCGACGCGGAATTGGAGGGATTGCAAGATCTGGCCGGGCAGCAAGTTGATCACCAGGGGAATGAACGCCGTGGAGCCGACCCCGGCCAGGGCGCCGGCGGGGAAGCCGATTTGGTTGAAGGGACTGGTTTGACCGTTGGTAACCGCGCTGGTCTGTGTGGCGGTGGCGGCGATGATTTGGAGGAAACTCAGATCGTGCTGGGAATTGCACCACTGGAAGGACCCGACGTAGGCGTCATCCGGGACACTGAAGGTCATGTTGGTCACCTTCAGGCTGTTGGTGGTGGGGGCGGTGCCGTCAAGGGTGTAGAAAACGGAAGGGACGGAACTGGTGACGGCGATGGTCTGGCACTCTGGATAGTATCCGAAATTTGGCCCGAAGAGGGGCGGGGGCAGGACGACCACATTGGTGTTTGTGCCCACGATTATTAAGTTGGTGCCGGTCTGCGGCGCCAGCCCGACTCCCTGCACTTCGCGCAACAGGTCGTAGTAAAGTTCGGTGACGTAGATATTGCCGCCGGGAGCAATGACGACGCTGGCGGGCGCGCGGCCCGTGGCATTGGTGCTACTGGGACCGGCGGGGCCGTCAACCCAGCCGGAATAAACCTCGGTCTTGCAGTCTGTCGCGGGCCAGTGCTTGGAGTTGACGCCGTAAATGGTGCTGACGGTTCCGCTGGCATCAATCCGGCGCAGGGCGTTATTGCCGCGATCGGCCACCACCAACTGGCCGTCCGCCGACCACGCCAAGCCGGCCGGGTGGTTGAAGGCGGCGAAGCGGGGATTGCCGTCAATCCAATTGGTGGCGCCTTCGACGGGGACGAACGGGGCCGGAACGGAATTGGAGACGGCAGCTACCTCGTAAATGATATTGCTTTTCACGTCGCTGACGGCCAGCACACCGTCGTTTTTCCAAGCGATGCCGGCGGGGAGCCACTTAAAACCGTTGGCGGGGACAATGGTGTTGGAACCTGTGATGCCGGTCCCGTTTTGGGTCAACTCGAGGACCAGACCGTTGGTGAAGGCGATGAAGATATTGGTGTTGGCGTCCTGGGAAATGGCCAAGGCGCTGGGCGGGGAAGACAGGGGAAATGCGAACAACGGGTTAAAGGAATTGTTGTATTTAATCAGCTCATTGTCGCCCTGAATGAGAAGATAAAGGCTGTCCCCCGCATCCACCGCCAAAGCGATGATCTGGCTTTTCGACAAGGGCAGGGAGTTGGTCAGAATGGTGGAGGTCTGGCTGCTGGAGGTGTTTCCGACCAGCGTGACCATGCGGACGGAGTTGTTGGTCCTGTCGGCGATGAAGAGAGTGCCCTGGGAATTGAGAGCGATGGAAACGGGGCCGTCGAATTGGGAATCAATGAAGGTATTCCCATTGACATTTCCGGAGGAGGAGCCGCAGACGGTCAAGGGGCCGCCGCCGATGGTGGTGACGGTAACATTGGTTTCCACGTAGTTGACTTGAGCGCGCAGGCCGGGGCAGAAGGCAAAAAGGCCAAGGGCGGCGAGCAGGCCCGCCGGGCCGGAGAGCAACCTCTTGATCCAGGCGCAGTTGATTGAAACCAGGTGCATAGGTTTTAGGTGGTTTAGGGCTGATAAACCGGCTCGACGGAGGGTTTGGGTTTGGTCCAATCGTAGGGCACACCGGAATCCCAAGCCGGGTCCTTGCCCGTCGGGATGTCTTCGGCTTTGGTGTTCAAGAAGCGAGAATCACTGGGTTTGAAGTCCGAGTCCTGGATGATGGTGGGGGTGACAAAAATGAGGATTGTCTCCGCGCTATGCTCTTTGGAATTGCTGCTGAAGAGGCCGCCGAGTCCCGGGAGGTCGCCCAGGAGAGGAACCTTGGTGTAAGTTTTGTTCATCAAATCGGTCTCCAGGCCGCCCAGCACGAGGGTCATGCCGCTGGGGACGGAGGCCACGGTATTGATGCTGCTGCGGTCGAAGATGGGGGCGGTGCTGACTTGGCCGTTTAAGGTATCCGTGGCCACCGCGGCGTCCACCTGAGAAATTTGCGGTTCGAGGGTAATGAGGACGTTGGAAGGACCCGCGATGCGGGGAACCACATTGAGAATGACGCCGACCCGGGTGAGCGGGCTGGTGTCGCCCGTGATTATTTTGTTATAATTAGGCGTGACGGTGGCGAGGGCCTGGGTGCCCGGCGCTCCGGTGCTTTGTGTCTGTTCAAAGAACGGCACGTCTTTGATGACCATCAATTGATTTTTCACCCCGTCCAGGGAAACGGTGCGCGGGAAGGAGATGGATTTGGTGTCGGCGTCGGTGTTTAAGAAAGAGAGGACGGCTTGGACTCCGCTGGCACTAAGGAAGGCGGTGGTGGGATTGATCCCGTTGGCCGTGTTGAGCGAAAAGCCTCCCGGAGCGGTTGGGGTTCCGGCAATGGAGGTGAGGAAGGTGTTAGTGCTGCTGATGGCCGTGGTCAACGGGCTGCCGGAGAGAGGGCGTCCGCCGGGGGCTTGGGGAGAGGTGCCGGCGCCGGAGGTGACGGTAGATGAATTGTAAGTCGCGCTGGCCAGGCCATTTCCAAAACTGACATTCTGGGCCGCCAAAGTTCCGCTCCAATTGACACCTTTTGCTGAATTGATGTCTTTGGTTGTTTCCACGATTTTGGCCTCGATCAACACCTGGCGCGTGGCGCTGTCCAACTGGGCGATGAGTTTCTGGGCGGCGGGGAGCTCTTTTTCGGTGGTCCGAAGGACGATTTGGTGGGTGCGGTTGTCTGGCAGCATGAGACTGCGAGGGGAAAGAGTGTTGCTGACTTCAAGGATGATGTTGGTGGGTTCGCTGTAGTTCAACTGGATGACGGCGGTGATCAGGGGTTCGAGCGCTTTGGGATCTTTGGCGGTGATGCGGATGATAGGGGTGCTGGGGTCGCGTTCCATCTGCCAACCCCAGTTGTCGAGCAAGGCCTTCAAGGCCTGGGCAGCGGTGACATTTTTCCATTTTTCCGTGACCTTTGGAGGGGGAACGGGACGACCGTCCGGGCCGACGACGTTGAGCAGCCGGGGATCGAATTGGATGTTAAGGTTGGCCAGAAGGGCCAGCTGCCGGATGGCATTGGGGAGTTCGAGGTCGTCAAAAGCCACATCGGCCGGTTCATCGCCTGTGTAAGTGTTGGTGTTGGGGGCGGTCAAATCGGCGGGGGGGGCGACGGCCGGCTCGTTGGTTTGCGCCTGGCTCAGCACGACCGGGGCGGCCAGCAGGATGGTGATAAGGAATAACAGTGTGGTTTTCATAAAGCTATTGCTTTTTCTTTTCCAAGTTTAAGCGCGTTGTTCCGGTTTTACCCTCAATGGTGAGGATCACGTAGTCGGCGCCGATTTCGACGATATGCACAGTGACTTTGCCTTGGGCGGTCTTGACTTCCGACCTGTCGCCCGCTTCCAGAATATCGTTGTTGATGACGGCCATGCGTCTGGCCGGCGGGCCAGCGATGCCGGAGACCTTGAGATCAGGCTCCGCCGAAGCCGAAGGAGGGGTTTTTCCCCCCTCTGGCTGCATGGCAGATGCCTCGCGGGTCGAGTCGGGGTAAAACGGATCCCTGGTTTTGACGCGGGGCAACCTGTCGTCAAACACGGAGACGAATTCGAGGGAAAGATTGGTGTCGGCGGTGGTTGGAGCGTTGGTTTTGGCGGCGGCCAGGGCGGGCTTGGCAGTAGCCGCGGGGGCAACGGGTTTGTGGCAAGCGGGGAGGAGCATCAAGGCCAACAGCAGCCCCACCGCCGCAAGCGGGGCGTTTCTGGCAGAGGGTCGGGAAAGTTTCATTTTGCCTCCTGGCCGGTTGGCACCAAGGGGGTGACGATGTCGAAGCTGTAGAAGAGCTTCTCCGGATCCTCCCCCAGGCCGGCGGAGGAGATTTCGATGTTCTGGATGCGATAGTAAGGGAAAGCGTTCTCGAAGTCGGCAAAGAATTTTCCGAATTCGCGGTAAAAGCCGACGCCCTTGATGTGGAAGGTGGCCCATTTGTACGGAAAGTGAGAGAGGAGGCCCTTATCGCTGATCTCCACTTTGCTGATGGAGCGAATGTTCACGCCTTTGCGGGGCAGGATGAATTGACCGATTTTGCCGATCATCCAGGCGTAGGGGTCATGCTCCGGGGCAAGATCGGCTTCCCGTTTCTGAAGGGTTTCCAGGCGGTTGGTAAGTTCCTGGCCGGTTTGAAGGGCGCCGCGCACCAGGATGTCGGCGTGCCGGAGAGTGTCGGTCATATTTTCGCTCTTCTTTTGGATGGCGTCCAGTTGTCTCTGTTGGGCCATGACGACAAAGTACCACAAGGCGGCCATGACCGCCACCGCCCCCACGGCAACGCCAGTCAATTGATCCCGCTGAGTTTTGGTGATTTTAATCATTGGTCGGTGCGGGTGGTGTCGGGGAAATGGGTGGCGAGGGTGAATTTTTTGAACTGCTTGGTGGGATCCTGCGGATCGAGAGTCAAGGGGCCCAAAGTATCTTCCAGAACAAAGCCGTCGTTGCGTCCCAGGTGTTGGACGAAGAAGGGGAAATTGCAAAGGGCGTCCTTGTATTTGCTGTAGCCTGCGTTGGCGGGGTCGAAGTCGCGTCCTTCAATGGTGAGCTTGATTTTTTCGATCACGCCGCCAGGAAGCATGACCTTGGAGGAGCCGGCGCCGATGAAGGTGGGATCCTGGGTGGCGTAGGTCTGCTCCCCAATGATTTGAGTGACCGCGACATGGTCCACCACGGTGAGTTGGAGAGCGTTCAGGACACTGCCCCAGAGGAAGCGGTTGGTGGACAACCGGTCCAGGGCGGCCAGTTTTAGGTTCACCTCGGCGATGCGGGCCTGGAAATTGGTGACTTGTTCGAACTGGGGTTTTTTGTGATTCCACTGGTCGGTGCGATTGGCCAAGGTGGAATTGGCGAAGTAAATGTCCATTTGCTTTTTGACAATCCACAGCCCGACGACGATGACGAAAAACGCGGCGATCCAGATGCCGAGCTTGACCGGATCGCGCCGCCGCGCTTCTTCGGCGGCCTGCGCCTCAGCCATGAGGTTAATTCGGATCGGCATAATAATTTACGCGTTGGCGGCGGTGCTCGCCATTGGGCTGGTCCTAAATGGGCTGGACGAACTTAACTGTGCGCCAAAAATGTCCATTAAAACATCCAATACTGGTTGTGTGCAACCTGACACGTCCTGTTATAATCCAACCACCCGGCGAAAAGCAAGGAGCAACTGACAATGGCCATCGCTCCGATGATGGACCCTCCCTCAAGCCAATTCCGCGGAGTGCGCGCAAAGCACGCCGGCGCCGGTTCCATTCAATTCTTGCTGGCGCCGTCCGCCGCCGGAGCCAGCGGCGCCGCCTCTTCGCCCGGCTCTTCCGCCGGCTCCGCTTCTTCCTGGGCTGGAGCCGGCTCGGCGGCCTCGACCAGTTTCATCGCCCCGATAAAGAGGGCGCTAAAAATTCCCCCGCTCAAGAGGGTGCCGCGGAAAAACGTCCAAGTGGGCGGATAGCCCGGCAGGCCGGTGGTCAGGGCCTGGATCCAGCCGGCGAAGGTCTTCGCGTAGAAGGGACTGGTAATCCAGGATCCGGTGTTGGTGATCAGATAAAACAAAATCGCGCCGAAGATGCCGACGCAGAGCAACGTTCCCCACGGGCGTTTGCCGCCCAGGAGAACCCCCAACCCGATGATCAGAGCGTAGGCCGCGTAATTGGGGGCCTGGTCCCTGGCGAATTGAAGCAAGGAATAACCGTGCGGATGATAATAAAGAAAGGTGAGGAGCAAATCCGTCGCCGCCATGACGCCCAGCGGAACCGTCCAAGCCAGCCGCCGCGGGAGGTAAAGGCCGGCGCAAAAAGCCAAAGCATAAGCCGCGCTGAAATTAAGCGGCCTGTCGGCATGCGGGATGAGGCCGGGCCACCGGCTTAACGCGAACACCAAAATCAGGACCACGGGCCAGAGGATTCTATTTTTCACAACGTCATTCTATATGGAGGAGTGAATTGTGAATAGTGAATTCTCAACTCCCCAGGCTCGACTCAGGCTTCTCGATTTCCAGCAGCTTGCGTTTCCAGGGCAGGCCGCCGGAGAAGCCGCCCAGAGCGCCACCCGAGGCGAGGACGCGATGGCAGGGGATGAAGAGGGGAACCGGGTTGGCGCCGCAGGCGCTTCCCACGGCGCGCGCCGCTTTCGGGGCGCCAATGGCGGCGGCCACCTGGCCGTAGGATTGGGTCTGGCGTGTCTGAATCCGGCGCAAGGCAGCCCAGACTCTGGCTTGAAAAAGTGTCGCGCCAGCCAGGTCCAACGGCGGGATTGGGCCAGCCGTCCGGCCCTGCAACACGCGCCCCAGCGCGCGGGAGGCCAGCTTGTGCCAGCGAAGGATGGCTGGGGAAGCTCCCGGAGTTTCGACTTTTTTCCCGCGGCCGGGAAAGTCCAATCGGGCCAGTCCGGCGGCGGAATAATGGGCGGTGAAAAGTCCGCGCGGAGTTGTGATGGCCAGGGTGGCGATGATGGTTTGGGTGGTTCTCATTGTTTTTTGAGGTCAATGACGGTGGGCCAGCCAGTAAAAAATCAAAAGGCACAGCCCGACCATAAATGCCAAGAGAAGAAAGAAGCGGTTGCGGGCGATGCGCTTTTCGTAGCGCAAGGGCCGCAACCCCTGGATGCTGCCGGCGGCCAGATAGTTGATGAGTTTGGGATTGGCCAGGGGGCGGCCGCCCACCTGTTTTCTCAGACGCTCCCACAGGGCCCAAAGATCGAATTTGCGCACGCCCAGGTCGTTGAAATGCTCAGGGGTGGCAGGAGGCTCGGAGTAGCCGGTCAACCGATGCTGGCGAACATTCTCGAAGACCGGCTCGCCCGCCGAAGGCGCGGCGGCGGCGCCGGAAGGGTAAACGGTGGAACGCAAACGAGGCCCCTGGCCGGACTGGACTTGCTGGTTGAGCTTTTTGATCCGGGCTTGGAGCGCGGAGATTTCGGCGTTTAACGCACGGGCGCGGTCAGTGATGGGATTGACATTTTTTTTGAAGAGTCCCATTGGCGGTCAGGCTATCGGCGCAGCAATAATACGATGAAAATCGCCAGTCCCACCAGCCAGATAGGCCAGGTGACGGCCAGGCCGATCTTGCAAAGCTGCGCCAGGCTGGCGGTGGCCAGGGAGGGAGGACGGGCTTTGGGCGCGGCGGTTTCCGTCTCGGCGGCGGGAATTCCGGCGAGGAAAGGAAATTTCAATCGGGCGGAGTTCCATTCCATCCGGGCGTTTTCCAGGGTGGTCAGGGCGCGGGTCAACTCGACGGAGTAATTGTCCTGGGTCCAAAGTTGTTCATTGATGCCCTGGACTTTGGAAACCGCGTCGCGGAACTCGCCCAGGGCGCGGGCCATTTCGTCGGCGTCGCGGCGGGCGGTCAGCTCGGCCTCCTCGAGCAGGCCGATGCCGCGGGTCAAATGCTGGAGCATTTCGGCGCGGCTGGTTTGGTACTCCATTTGGCGGCGGCGCAATTCCTCCAGGCCGGCGCGCTCGCGTTCGAGGTCCTCCTGGGCGCGCTTGAGTTCAGCGAGCTTGATTTGTTTCTGGCTCACCAGGGACTCGATTTCCTCGCGGGTGGGCGGGCGGTTGGGAGGCGGAGGCGAGCCGGCGGGCAGCGCCGGTAAGGGCGCGGCGCAGGCGGTTTGCCGGGCGGACTGAAAATCGCTATCAACAAAATCTGAGGCGTCGTGATGCGCTGGCATGACCACGAGTATAAGGCGGGGAATGAAAAAGGCAAATGTGAAAATTGAATTGGGGGATTAACGGAGGCGGTCCCGCCAGTAACCAGGCCGCCGTTTCATGTGCATGACCGCCACAACAAGCACTCGGCCCGGTTGATCCATATAGAGCATCGCATAGGGAAACACGCTGTCGAAGTGGCGGCGGATGGGCGGATCAAACAAGGGAAACTGTTGCGGCTCACGCCAGATGTCCAGGAGGAGGCGTTCGATTTGGTCGTAAAACCTTCTGCCCAATTCCGGGTCGAGACGCGCGTAATATCTGGCCGCCTCGGCATATTCCTCGTTTGCGGCAGGATGAAAGGAGTGTGGCTACCGGCCCACGATCCGGCCAATGCGAGCGGAGACCTCTCCGCCATCCACGGCTTGCGTTTTGCCGTTTTCGATTTCTGCCAACCGGCGCCGGGTTTCCTGTTTCCAGGCTTCTTCAATGCCTGGGTCGCAGACGCGCAGATCTTCGGTCAGGCGTCCAACAAGTTCCCCGACCTTTTCCGGAGGCCATTGGCGGGTTTCTTCAACGATTTGTTGCAGCGTCATAGGCATGGCGCGCTTAATCTATAACCTTCCGGATTTGGATTCAACCCGCATTATTTTGGCGCTTCATTTCTTCGGCGCAGGAAGTTTGCCGACCCATTTGGGTGTCAGCCGGTAGAACTTGCCGTCCAGGGAAAACGCGATGGACTCGCCCGGGTGGCTGATGGATTTGATTTCCGTGAAATCTGGCGCAGGCCCGGCGTCCGGGGTTTCCTTCCCGATATAAATCTGGTACGGGAAAGTGGCTGCGGTGGCGTGGAGGTCCTGGGTTTTGAGAATACAAACCGTACCCCCGCCGAGGTCAAGGCGGCTTGGAGCGGAGGCGGAGACCTCCACCTCGCCCAGGTCGGTGAGCTTGGGCATGTTGTCGTCGAGCCATTTTTTAAGGGCGTCGAATCGGGCCTTGTCCCATTCCAGGCGTTTGGCGAAGTCGTTGGTGGAGGTGAGGGGAATGAATTTGTCGTCGGCGCGAAAGTAGATCAGGGCGGTTTCAAGCCGCCGGCCATCATTGGCGTAATAGAACTCGACGTAGCCGAGGTCCCCGACGGCATGGAGGTCGGTGTGGTTTTTATTCCGGGCCGGGTCGGAGGAATGCAGTCCGGAGACCCACGCGGTTCCAGGAACAAAAATGGGCAGAACCAGGTCGGCGGGGTGTCTGGCCAGGGTTGGGCCGGAGCTTCTGCGCCGGGCATCCAGACCATATCCCCACCAGTTTGTGGCGGTGGCGATTTCTGGACCGAAAATCTTCGCAGTGTCGTCAGATTTGAGTGGAAGAAGGCGGGTCTGGATGACCTCCGAATACGCGGCCTGAAGGGGCTGCGACTCGGGGCGATCGCACACGCTCAGGCGCGCCTGGCGGTCGTCCTGCGGGGCGTCGAGATTGAAGGTCATTTGGGCGAGGCCCGCGGCGCACCGGCCGCCAAGCAGAATGGCAATGGCAATGATTCGTTTCATATTCCTGGCAATGTTCGTTCTGGCTCGTGTGTTCTCGGTGTTGCGAAGATTTTTACCACGGGTTGGGCGGATTACACAGATGAAAGCTGGCGGATGCGAAAAAGTTACATATCGGTGAAATCGGAGAAATCCGTGAAAACGGAGAAATCGGAGGATCAATCCTTTTGGTTGCGGCTTGCCGCGCTGCGGTTTGGCGCGCTGGAGTTGAGCCTGTGTTGATATGGGAGCCAGCCGATTGACCCGGGAAACTTCCGCGAGGAGAGTTTGCAGTCTGTTCAGGAGACTGGGCGTCCTTTTTCATTGCCGCGTGGCTCCAGTGAGTTTAAACAGCATCCAACGATTTGATGAACATGCATTCGGCAGGATTTCCGTTGCGCCCGGCCTGGGTCGAGATTGACCTCGCCCGGCTCCGGCGCAATCTGCAACTCATCCGCCAGGAACTCCCCCCCGCGGTCAAATTGCTGGCCATCGTCAAGGACGAGGCCTACGGCCACGGCGCCCTAGAGGTGGCGCAAATCGCCCTCGAGGAAGGGGCGCACGGCTTGGGTCTGAGCACTCTGGAAGAAGCGATGACGTTGCGCGACGCCGGCATCACCGCGCCGCTGTTGCTGCTGGGCGAGCGGCAGGAGGCGGAATTGCCCTGGTGCGTGGAACATGACCTCACCGTCTGCGTGAACGAGACCAACACCGCGCGCCTGCTGGCCCGCGCCGCCGCCGCCGCCGGGAGATGCGTCCCGGTGCATGTGAAAATCCACACGGGCATGAGCCGCTACGGGGCGCGCTGGGACGAGGCGCTGCCGTTGTTCGATTTGATACGCGGGCAAAAGTCCCTGCGCCTGGAAGGGGCCATGACGCACTTCGCCCAATCCGATGAGGCGGACAAGAGCTTCGCCCTGCTGCAGATTTCCCGCTTTGACGAGGTGATGCGCGCGCTGAAGCGCGGCGGCATTGAGGTTCCCTGCCAGCACCTTTGCAACAGCGGGGGCTTCCTGGATTTGCCGGCGGCGCATCGGGACATGGTGCGCGCCGGGATTTTGATGTATGGGATTTTTCCCTCCAGCGTCTGCCGGCGCATTGCGGGCATCCAGCCGGTGATGTCGGTCAAGGCCCGCATCGCCGCGATCCAACACCTCAAGGCCGGGGAAGTCGTCGGCTATGGGATGCGCTACACGGCGCCCAGCCCGCGGCGGATCGCCATCCTGCCGATCGGTTACGGGGACGGCTTCCCGCGGGTGCGCAACGCGGGCGCGGCGCTGATCCGCGGGCGGCGCGCCCCGCTGGTGGGCGGGGTGGCGATGGACGCGATCACGGTGGATATCACCGCGATTGCCGAGGCGCAAATGTGGGACGAAGCTATCATCATGGGGAGCCAGGGCCGCGAGGAGATCAACGTCCACGAGATGGCGCAATTGAAAAACTCCGTCAGCTACGAGGTGCTCACCAGTTGGCGTCTGCGCTTGCGGAGGAAAACCGTCAATGGCGGACCGAAGGCGACCCGCGCGGCGGCGGGGGTTTTGAGCGCATGAAACTTCTGTTTTCGGAGCACAAATCCAACTACGCGCGTTACCAGTTTCCCTACGCGATCTGGGCGGTGCCCGAGGCGGGGGAAACGCCGGCCGATCTTTTCCAGGCCGGCTTCCTGCCCTCCTCGCGCAACCTGGACCGCTATTATCTCTGCCGGCATATCCGGGTGAACCTGGCCGACTACAAGGCGACGACGGAGAACCGCCGCATCCTGCGCAAAGGGGCGGGCATTGAGGCGCGGCTGGTGGCGCGGGGCGAATTTGATTACACCCCCGAACGCCGGGAGTTCTACAAGACTTACGCCGACATCAAATTTGGCAAGGACGTGATGAGCTACGAGCGGTTGGACTCGCTGTTCGATTCGCCCGTCATCTCGCACCTGCTGGTGTTCACCGACACGGTGAAGAACGCCGAGGTGGGGGTCTCGACGCTGTTCGTGGAGGGCCGGGAGCTGGCCTACTATTACTACGCCTTTTACGACCTCAACTACTACTCGCGCAATCTGGGGATGTACATGATGACCTCGGCGGTGGCGCTCTTCACCGAGCGCCGCTGCCGCCGTCTATATCTGGGCACGTGCTACTCGCGCTCGGCGCTCTACAAGACCCAATTCACCGGCGCCGAATTCTTCAACGGGGTGCGCTGGAGCGGCGACCTGGCGGAGCTGAAATTCATCCTGCGCCGCGACGCGGGCGAACTTTCCGAGCACCTGCTGGAGGACGAGGATTACCGCCGCCAATTCCACGGCGGCAGTCTTGATGAAATTGCGCAGGCCAGTTCTTTTCGGATCAAAGCCGGGTGACCTTTTTTGGCGGTGCTGCTCTTAATCCTGATGCAATAAACCTGAAGAGGTCCGGATTGGTATGACGATTAAGATCGGGATTGGGAATTGAGAAAAACCGCGTGCCGCCCCGCCCAAGGCGGGGTAAAGTGCGCTGCTGTGAACGACGCGCGCCAAATCGAAAATCTCACCCTGGTGGGTTTCATGGGCGCCGGCAAATCCACCGTCGGGCGCATTGTCGCCGAGCAGTTGCAGTTCGACTTTGTTGATACCGACGCGCTGATCGAGTCGCGCCTGGGAACATCCATCGGCGACATATTCGACCGGGAAGGGGAGGCGGCTTTTCGTCAATACGAAAAACAAGAGGTCGTGGAATTGGCCAAGCGCCGCCGCCTGGTCATCGCCGCCGGGGGCGGGCTGGTGATGGACCCGGAGAACATGGCGAGCCTGAAGACCCATTCGCTGGTGGTCTGTTTGTGGGCTTCGCCGGAAACGCTCTGGGAGCGGGTGCGCGAGCAAACGCACCGGCCGTTGTTGCAGGGGCCGGACCCGCCGGCCAAAATCCGCGAAATGCTGGCGGCTCGCGGCCCGGCCTATCGGCAGGCGGACGTGCTGATCCACAGCGGTTTTCGTTCCCCCAAGGAACTGGCGCAGCAGCTGGTCCATCAATTCCACCTTGCCCGGAAAAAGTGAAGGCGGCCATCCAGGAACGCGCGCGCCAGGAGGGCTTCGACGCCTGCCAAATCACCTCCGCCCGGCCGCCCGGCCACGCCGCGCATTTTGAACGCTGGCTCACGGAGGGCCGCCACGGCCAGATGGCTTACCTGGAGCGCAACGCGCACAAGCGGGCGGATCCGGCGCAAGTGCTGGCGGCCGCCCGGAGCATCATCACGCTGGCCGCCAGCTACGCTGTCAAGAATACAGAAGCGCCGTCCGCGGCGGCGCGGCCCCGCGGCGAAATCGCGCGCTACGCGCGGTTCTCGGATTACCACCAGGCGCTGGGCGCCCGTCTGCGGTCGCTGACGGCGTTTGTCAATCAAATGGGCGGTCCGGCCACGCGCTCCTTGTGGTATGTGGACACGGGGCCAATGCTGGAGCGGGACCTGGCCCAGCGCGCCGGGCTGGGGTTCATCGGCAAACACACCAACCTGATCAGCCGCAAGCTGGGCAACTGGTTCTTCCTGGCGGAAATCATCACCACGCTGGAACTGCCGGCCGACGCGCCGGAGAAAAACCATTGCGGCTCCTGCCGCCGCTGTCTGACCGCCTGCCCGACGGCCGCGATCATCGCGCCATTCCAACTGGACGCCCGCCGCTGCATTTCCTACCTGACCATCGAATTGCAAGGCGCCATTCCGGTGGAATTGCGTCCGGCGCTGGGGAATCGGATTTACGGGTGCGACGATTGCCTGGCGGTCTGTCCCTGGAACCGATTCGCCCGGGAGGGTTCGCTGATGGCGCCCCATCGCCGCGCGGACCTGACCGCGCCTGATTTGGCGGGGTTGTTGACGCTGGACGAGCCGGCCTTCAAGGCGCGTTTCGCCGGGACGCCCATTCTGCGCGCCAAGCGGCGCGGCTTCTTGCGCAATGTTTGCGTTGCGCTGGGGAATGTGGGCGACCCAGGCGCCCTGGCGGCCTTGCAGCGAGCCGCCTCGGATCCCGAACCGCTGATCGCCGAACATGCGGCCTGGGCGAGCCGACAGATTGAGGCAGCGCGGCAAGCCGCAACCAAAAGCTGAATCTGAATTGAAAATTGGTCCTTGAGAATTTGTCATTTGTCATTGGGAAAGACGATTCGGAAAACTTTGCTAAAAATGCGCAACTTTCGGATATAGCACTGCAAGGAAGAAGGAGGCCGGATGACCCAGCCGCGTTCCCCCGGCATCAGGGCAGAAGTCAAAGCAACGTATCTTACTCTGAAAAGGAACATGCCGCATTGACCTTGTGAAATGCGGCATGTTCATTTTAAAAACGCCATTGGATTTGTCGAGAAAAATATTTTGGGGGGAGTTAGGGTCGAATCATTAGAGCGGTTTAAGAAAAAGTGTAGCCACCCGCTACTTGCCGAGGGCCTCTGAAGGTAGGGTCGTCTCGCCGAGGCGACCGCCTCGGCAAGAACCACCCACGGACGCCTCGGCGAGGCGACCCTGCTATGGGAATTGTCAAGCGAGCTTTCGTCTTTATTTCATAGTTCCTTTCGGCTTGAGGGGTCAATGGTTCATTTCGGAGCGTTTCCTCTTCAAGGCTG
>Ga0187862_10000468_pt1 | contig 46799 bp, 33 predicted proteins | sample June2016WEW_10_1_FD_133003 | JGI IMG/M metagenome (GOLD analysis project Ga0187862, IMG submission 133003) | Peatland microbial communities from SPRUCE experiment site at the Marcell Experimental Forest, Minnesota, USA - June2016WEW_10_150 | ecosystem: Environmental > Terrestrial > Soil >... | reverse complement strand
GTCGCCGCCCGCCATCAGGATGCTCCCCGACTCGGATGATCCCAACGGCGTCGGAACGCAGGTCGGAGTCGCCGTCGGCGTTGCCGTTGCCGTCTGCGTGGCGGTCGCCGTCACCGTCGCCGTCGGCGTCGCGGTCGCTGTGGCAGTGACCGTCGGCGTCGCAGTCGCTGTGGCAGTGACGGTCGGCGTCGCAGTCGCCGTGGCAGTAACTGTCGGCGTCGCAGTCGCCGTGGCAGTAACTGTCGGGGTCGCAGTCGCCGTGGCAGTCTCAGTTGCAGTCGCCGTGGCAGTGACCGTCGGCGTCGCGGTCGCTGTGGCAGTGACGGTCGGCGTCGCAGTCGCTGTGGCAGTGACGGTCGGCGTCGCAGTCGCCGTGGCAGTAACTGTCGGCGTCGCAGTCGCCGTGGCAGTCTCAGTTGCGGTTGCCGTCGGGGTTGGCGATGCCGGCGTACCAAATGCGATACCAGTGAGGCTCACCGTTTGGGTCGTGGCCTGCCCATCATCGACAAAAGTCAGCTTTCCAGTTTCGGTGGTTCCGTTGTGATTAGTGTCAGTGGTCGGATTGAATGTTACTGAGACCTGGCAGCTCGAACTCGCGGGCACGGAGCTGTCGCAAGTATTCGCGACAATGGCGAACGGGCCGGTTATCGTGGTCGAGGTGATGCTGAGCGCCACCAGACTGGAATTGGAGAGCGTAACCGTCTGTGACGGCGAAATGGTATCGACCTGGACCCTCCCGAACGACAGGGAGGCCGGCGACACGGTAGGAGTCACGATGATGCCGATTCCGGACAACGTGATCGTTTGCGTGGGCGTCACCGCATCGTCGGTGACGATGATTGTCCCGCTTCTGCTCCCGGTTTGAGAAGGAGTGAAAATCACACCAAAGCTGCAGGTGCCGCTCGCCGCGACCTCGGTTCCGCTGCAGTTGTCACTGGTCGTAGTAAAGTCGCCGGAAGGCACGACGCTAGTCACACTGAGTGGAACCAGGTTGGGGTTGGTCAAGGTGATGGTTTGCGCGGCGCTGGGAACGTCCACCGGCTCGTCGCCGAAGCTCAGATGAGTGGCAGAAAAAGTCGGCTTTACGAGCGTGCCGGTGCCCCTCAGCGTGATCATCGAAGGGCTGTTTCCGGCGTCACTGTTGACCACCAGGGTTTCCGAACACGGGCCGGGCGAAGTCGGAGCAAAGCTCACTTCAACGGTGCACGTAGCCGGTGGTGGAGTCGGTCCCGTTGATCCCTTGGGCCCCAGGATCGCTCCGCTGCAGCCATCGCTGCTGACCTGTATGCCGCAGCTATCGACCAACGCGATGCTGGTCACGGTGAGCTCAACCGGAGTGGGATTGGGATTGCTCATCGTCACAGTCTTGGCCGCGCTGGTGTTGCCCACCACGGTGTTGGGAAAATTGACGGTAAGCGATTGGTTGATCGATCCCGCTATGCCAGTGCCTTTAAGCGACACGAATTGCGTGCCGCCGGGAGAATCCGAGGGAAAGCTCATCGTTCCGGTGTAGGTCGTTGCCGCGTTAGCAGTGAAATTGACGCTGACAGTGCAGCTGCCGCCCGATGGGGCAAGCGCCGCGCCGGAGCAACCATCGACCACTATCGCGAATTGCGCGGGGCTGACCGTAACGGTGCCCATGTGGACCGTGCTCGCGGAGTTATTTACTGCCGTTTCGATCCTGGCTGGCGACGTGGTCGTGCCGGTGCCGGTAAGCGGACCAACCACCGAGTCTACAAAGAGTACCGAATAAGGCGTGACCAGCAGCGGCACGGGAGTTGGTTGCGCAGGCGCAGTTCCGAAATCTGCCAGCAGCAGAGTCGCGGTCGCTATCAGCACGATCGCGGCGAATCTCCCAGCCCGCACGGTCGCAAGTTTGACGTTCGCAACGGTTGAGCGCCATGAACGGGGATCCAGTGAAGGTCGGTCAAACCTATTCAGCCGTCGAGTCATGGCGCGTTCCCCTTCTGATCGCTGATTGAGGCTTATTGAGGCTTATTGAGGCTTATCGATGCACGGGCTAACAAAATGGCTGGTGAGCGTCAAGGCAGAACCGCCGCGCTGAGCCCCGAAAACGCCTGAAGTGTCAAAAATTCACCAAGTCACAAGGCTGGCCGGCTCCCGTTGGCCGACTGGTAGGGTGCCGCTATCCAAAAGTCAAACCCTGACGTTAGTGGAGATGCGCTCTGCCGCAGGACTGGCGGCGTGGCGAGTTGCTCGACGGCGGTGCGCTGCCTCGGGCGAGTTAAAATTCCGGCGCCTTCGGCTTCGCAGACTTCGCTCGGCATGACAGAGGGGGGCTGACCCCTGCCCGAAACCTTTCGGTTCGATGCGGCGTACTATTTATGATATTCAGGACGTTATTGGTGTATTTTCGACCGGACCGCCGGGAAGGGGCTCGCATGCCGACAGAGCAAGACATCCTGCTATCCACGCGAACTGCGCTGGCGGCGCGAACTGCGCTTAAGAACATCGTCCGGCTGATTCCCGCCGTTGTGATTATTGCGGCGATGCTGAATATATTGTCGTGCGATACCTCTGGACTGCTGGGGTCGGGCAACAACGGTTCCGGCTCTCCGACTGCCACTCCGACGACCGGTACGGGAACGCTCGCGTTCGTGACCAACTACAACGACGGCAAGGTGTCGTCGTTCACCCGCAACACGACGACCGGCGCGCTCAAGCATACCGGACAGGTAGGTGCGGGCGCGAAAAAAGGGCCGCGAGGGGTGGTCGCGTCGCCCAACGGCAGCTTCCTGTACGTCGCGAACAAAAAAGACGACAACATCTACGAATACTCCATCAATTCGACCAAGGGCACGCTGACGCCGCTGTCGCCGGCGGCCGTGAGCAACGGCAGTGGAACCGGACCCGACGAACTTGCGATCAGTTCCGATGGGACGTTGTTGTGGGTGACGGGCGCGGCGGGGACGGTTACCTGGTACACGGTTGACGACACCACCGGACAGATCACGTCGGGTGGCTCGATCGGAGGATTCAGCGCTCCATACGGCATCACGCTGCATCCATCGCTGGCGGTTCTATACGTGTCGGATACGTCCACCGGGCTTATCTGGCCGATGACGTATGACACCAGCACCGGGGCGCTAACGAAGAACTTTACGGCGGTTCATAGTGCGGACGGGAGCGCGAATAAGCCGGCCGCGATCGCGATCGATTCGGGGGCCGATTCGCTGTTCATCGCCGATCAGGTGCTCGGCGAGGTCTCGTCGTTTACGATGAATACCACCACGGGCGCCCTTGCAGCCGCTAGCGTTTACCCCAACAGCAGCACCGGCGACGTGCCGATTGGACTCGGAATGGCGACAAACGGCAGCTTCCAGTACCTGTATACGGCCAACAATGGAGGTAACTCGGTGTCGTCGTTCCTCGCCAGCCTGACGACCCTGACCGAACCGCCGGCGCTGGTGACGGGCTACACCGGGGCCACGGGGTTGGTGGTGGATCCGCAGAACCTGTTCGTTTACACCGCCAACAATGGCAACGGCACCGTCGGGCAGGTAATTATCAATGGCACGTGCGGAGCCTCGATATGCGCGGGTACGTCGATTCCGACCGAGAGTCCCGCCAATGCCGGCAGCGGTCCGTGGGGGATCACGCTGGCGCAATGACGCCGTATGGACTCCGGTCCCCGCGCCTTCACGAGAGCTAAAGCTCAGGATTGGGGGATGGGCTTGGGGATGGGGGTGGCCGCGGGCGCGGATGCGGCGGCGGCTTTGGCAGCGCTCGACGCGGCTTTCGCTTGCGCTTTCTCCTGAGCCGCCTTCTGCCGCAACTGCGTGAGCATCGCGCGCAACTTGCCGGGATTGACCGGCTTCTTGAACAGCGCCCCCTCCAGACCGCGCAGCCGCGAGCGCTTCAGGATGTGATCCTTGTCGTAGTAGTACGCGGTCATCAGGATTACCGGCAACTGCGGCATCTCTTCCTTGACCTTCAGATAGAAATCGTAGCCGTCCATCTCGGGCATCACCACGTCGGAGATAATCGCGTCGAGCTTGACGTTGCGCAGGATTCCAAAGGCGGCCGACGGACGCGTGGCGCAATGGACGATGCATTTTTCGGCGCGCAGCAGGTCGGCGAGCGAATTGACCACGGCGCTATCGTCGTCGAGCACCAGCACCGACATCCCTCGCAGCGGAGATTCTTCAGTGAGATGCGGCGCGTCATCGGGGTGCGTCTGCCCCTTGCCATCTTCGCGAGGAGCAAGATCGGCCATCCGCTTGCCGGCCAGGTAGTCGCGCGTCTCGTACTCGCCCTTGCGGGTCATCTCGTCGAGGCGATGCACGATGGCCTGCACGCGTGCGATGGAGTTTCGAATCGAGTTGAGGCGCTCGTTCTCGACAACTTTTTCGGACTCGGTGAGCCGCGTCTCGAGGCATTGCGAGAGCAGTTCGATATTGTTGGTGATCGATTCGAGCGGGTTGTTGATCTCGTGGGCGAGGCTCACCGCGATTTCGCCGGCGGTCGCGAGTTGCTGCGCATGGCGCAAGCGCCGAATGTCGCGGGCGAAGCCGATCGTTCCGACTTCATGGCCCTCGGCGTCGTAGATGAGCGCGCCGGAGATCATGACCGGGATCAGTTCGCCGGCCTTGTTGCGGAACTCGGTCTCGAAGCCGGCGATTCGGCCCGCGTCGGTCGACTCGCGCAGCGCCTTCATCACCCGGCGCGCTTCTTCGATCGACGGATAGATGCGGGTGCAGTTCTCTCCGATAATCTCCTGCGAGCTGTAGCCGAGGCTGGTTCGCGCGCCCTCGTTGTAATAGTTCACGGTGCCGTGTTTATCGACGGCGATTATGATGTCCGGCGAGCTCTCGATGAGACGCTGGAAATATTTTTGATCGAGCGGCAACTTGTTGATTCCTTGATGAATTCAGCCGGGCCCGTTTATTTCGCGGCGCGAAGCCGGAATTTAGGCATCGACACTTCATCGTTGAGCTTTTCGAACGTCACCTCGACCGGCATCCCGCACTTGATATCATGCGGCTTGACGTCGACGAGGTTCGACACGATTTTGCATCCCTCCTCCAGCTCGACGACGACCACCGCGTAGGGTACCTGGCCGGCGAAGCCCGGGTGATAGACCTGATGCATGATATTGAAGCTGAAGATTTCACCGCGTCCGCTGACCGGGACCCATCGCGAGGCGGTCGAGTTGCACCTGGAGCAGAGATCGTCGGCTGGGAACCGGAGCTTCCCGCAGCCGTCGCATTTCTGGATCATCAGGCGCCCAGTGCGCGCGCCGTCGAAAAACTCCCGCATCTCGGGCGTGATTGCGGGGATCGGTTTGCTGAATTCTGCCATTGCAATTTTGCTTATATATAACTTAGACGAATTAGCGTTTGGAATGATTGAAACGCGCTGCGTCACACCACAAGCAATGCCGGCGCGATTCGCGACTAATGTTATGGCTGCGATCCCAGTACGAGCGTGGAATGTGTAGCAAGGATACCGCCGTTGCCGGAAACGAGTCCAATGTCGTGTTTCGGCACCTGCCGCCGCCCCCCATCACCACGCATCTGCACGATTGCCTCTGCCACCGGAGTCATCCCCCACATATAAAAGGAGCTGAGCTGACCGCCGCCGGTATTGACGGGAAGCGATCCGCCGGGACCGATCACGCCGCTGGCAACCAGCGGGCCGCTCTCGCCTTTTTTGCAAAAGCCGTAATCCTCGAGCGTGACCAGCACGGTGAAAGTATAGCAGTCGTAGAGCTCGCAGAAGTTGACGTCGTCGGCCTTGATTCCCGCCATCTTGAACGCGGTTTCCTTGGCGATCGGCGCGCCGGAAACCAGCGTTTCGAGCGGATCGCGCCCGGGATGACCCTGCCCCATCCCTAATATATAGACGGGCGGGCGCTTCAAATTCTTCGCGCGCTCGGCCGAGGTGACGATAACCGCCAGACCGCCGTTGGAAACCAGGCAGCAATCGTACAGATGGAACGGCTCAACCACCCATCGCGAGGCATGATACTCGGCCATCGACATCGGCGTGTCGTAAAACTGAGCGGCGGGATTCAGGTTGGCCCACTTGCGCTGGGATACCGCCACCGCGCCGAGATGCTCGTTGGTGGTTCCGTAGCAATGCATGTGGCGCTGGGCGACGAAGGCGTAGTGGGCGTTGACGCCGAACAGCCCGTAGTGCGCGTCGAGACCCTGGGCGAAGCCGTAAAAAGCGGCCGAGCCGCCACCACTGCCGCTGCCCTTGCCGGGCGAGGGCGGACGCAGCGGAGCATCGGCGAATACGCACGCGACGACTTCGGCCATTCCGGCGTCGATAGCCTGCGCGGCATGCATGATCATCGCGGCCGCGGTCGCGCCACCGAGGTTCATCGTCGCGGTCAGGCGCAAATCATGCAGGCCCATCGCATGCTGGAGCGACGACGAAGCCATCGGATTGTTCAACCAGGTGATTCCGGGGTTGACCAGCAGGCCGTCGAGGTCGGCGCGCTGGAGGCCGGCGTCTTCGAGGGCGAGATTGACCGCCTCGGCAGCGAAGCCGATCGGTCCGGAATGCTCGAAAGTTTTACCCATCCGGGTCTGGCCGAGCCCGGCGATAGCGCATTTAGCTCTTAAAGACATGGCGCCTACTCTCTTACGCTTTTTCGAGAAGACTCTCCAGCGGCAGGCAGGGGGTGAGCCCTGCACTCAATGTTAAGGCCGCCCGCCGATGGCGGGCGCGGCCCCTCGTGTCATTCTGAGCCGCTGCGGCGAAGAATCTCGACGGACACTCCGGCGTCCGGCGCCGGCGGACACGCGCTTACGCGCGCGGGTTCCTTCGCTTCGCTCAGGATGACTCAAAAAAAAGTCCTAACAGGCCGTCAGGCCGCAGCATTTCTTTTCACTGCGTGCAGGGGTCACCCCTGCCCAAGGAGGTGCGGAACCCACGGTGGGTTCCGCATTCAATTAAGTTCTCTCGATGGCGCAGCGAAGAAACTCACGGTTGACAGCAAGCTAGCTAACCAACAGCATCGAAAGTAAAAATTGAGTCGGGGGGAATCATGCGTGTATCTAAAGCCGGATTGTTGTTGGCTGCGATTGCAGCCATTGTGATCTGCGTTGCGGCCCGGGCCGTAGTTTCGATCGCTCACCAATCTCAACATCAATCGCAGTCGCAGCCAGCACACCAGAACCCGAATCCTCAAGCTTCGGGATACCGGATGCCAGTCATTTTCGAGCCTAACGTCGGTCAAGCGGTCGCGCGCGTGAAGTTCCTGTCGCGGACGCGCGATGGCGTGCTGTTTATTGCAAGCGACGAAGCGATCCTCGCGCTGTCGTCGCCGGCAGTCGTGCCGATGCGGCGTGTGCGAACGGCGCGCGTCGTGGCGCCGAAACAATCGGGCGGCGTTCTGACTATGCGGCTGGTGGGCGCGAATCCCAATGCGACTGTCGAGGGACGCGGCAAGGCATCGGCGCGGATCAACTATTTCATCGGCAGAGATCCGAGCCGCTGGCATACGAATATCCCAACCGTCAATGAGGTTGTCGCGCACGATGCGTGGCCCGGTATCGACGTTTCTTACAGCCGCGACCGCAGTGCCGGTCCTGAAGCGGTGGAATGCACGTTCACGGTGCGGGCGGGCGCGAATCCTTCGGCGGTTCGGCTGGCGTTCGACGCTCCCGGCGACGTCGATCTGACTCCCGACGGCAACGTCGAGACCGCAATCGGCGTCCGCAAGATAAGCTTCACCAAGCCGCGGGTGTTCGAGGAGAGCGTCGACGGACGCCGGCAAGTCGCGGCAAAGTTCGTCGCGATTGCGTCGGATGCGCGCACGGGAGTGCATCGACTCGAGGTTCGATTCGAGGTTGCGCGGCGCGATCCCGGCGCGCGGATGGTTATCGATCCGAGCCTCATCTACTCGACTTACCTGGGGGGCAGTGGGCAAGCGAATGCAAGTACTACCTATGGTGGTACGGGCGACAGCGTCAACGCGATCGCGCTCGACAAGGACGGCAACGAGTATCTGACCGGAGGCACCACCTCACAGGACTTCCCGGCCACCAACGAGGCTTTCGTCTCGGCCTGCACCAAGGATTACAACTGCGGTGGCCCCGCTTTCATCACGAAGCTGGATGGCAAGACCGGAGAGATCGTCTTCTCGACGCTTCTCGGCGGCAGTGGCGGAGTCTACGAGGGCGTGGGCGATGAGGGCAACGGCATCGTTGTCGATCAATTCGGTAACGCCTACGTGGCGGGTGCTACATCTTCGGAAAACTTTCCGACGACACCGGGCGCGTTCGTCCCAAGTGGTGGTGGCGGGCGGGCTCCATTCGTCACGAAGCTGAGCGCAGACGGGAGTTCTCTGGTCTACTCGACGCTGCTGCAGAGCCCGGGTATCGAAGACTGTGGCAACGCAATCGCGATCGACGAATCGGGGAACGCGTACGTTACCGGCATGATAAATTTTAACGCATTCGCAATCGTGTTGAATACGACCGGCACTGCGGCTACCTACGCGGTCGCGCTTGCCTCGGCAACGGGCTACGCGGTTGCGCTCACGTCGAAAAATGAAATGTGGATCGGCGGGCAGTCAGACGGCCAGGATTTCCCGACGACCGGGAACGCTTTTCAGCGCACCTGTAAAAAATGCAACTCGGACGCCGCGGGATTCGTCGCGTTGCTGGACCCGGCGAAGGGACAAACAAGAAAGAGCCTGATCTATTCGACCTATCTTGGCGGCAGCAAGTCGAGCGATATCATTCGCGGGATCGCGGTGGACAGCGAGAATCGCGCGTGGGCGGTTGGTTCGTCGAGTCCGAGATCCCTTCGTGGCAACCGATCCGAGGTCAAGAAGTGCGCGAAGGGCACGGTGTGCGGCAACGACGCGCTGCTTGCGATTATCGACGCGTCCAAGTCGGGTAGCGCCTCGCTGGCACACTCGCTGTTTATCGGCGGAGAAGGCAACGACATAGCCAACGCAATTTACCTGGACGGAACCGGCAAGGCGTATATCGGCGGGCAGACGACATCGCCGGATTTTCCGGTCACCAGCAATGCGGTGCAGTCGAGCTACACGCCGTGCACGGGATGCGAACAGTTTCGCGGGCCTGCGTTCGTGGCGGTCGTGAACCCCACGTCGAAGAAGAAGAGCCTGCTTTATTCGACGTACCTGGGCGGAGCGACGGTGCCTTCCCCCACGTACCTGGGCGCCCGCGGCTATTCGAATCTTGTCGAGGTGGATGCCGTTAACGGTATCGCCGTGGACGCTGGCGGTGTGATCCATGCGGCGGGGCTTAGCTACGCCAGCGGCTTTCCCACTACCGGCGATGCGCAGCAGACAGTGTGCAAAGCCTGCGCGACGCTCGGCTCCGACGGTTTCATAGCCCGGATCAATCCGGGCGCATCGACGGGCGCGGAGGCGCTCGAGTACTCGTCGTTCATCGGCGGCGCGGGACCGAGATTTTCCGGCGATTCCGCGGCTGGAGTCGCGATGGACAGCACGGGCGCGGTATACCTCGCGGGTTCCACCGCGTCGCCGGATTTCCCCGTAACGCCTGGCGCATTTCAGCAAAACTGTGCCGGATGCGCGGGCTTCGATGTCGACGGATTCCCTGATGTTGGCTTTGGCGCATTCGTCGCCAAGCTGAACCCGGCTGCCGCGCCGGGCGATCAGCTGATCTACGCGACCTATCTCGACGGCTCGAGTTCCGGCGAGGGCACTTCTGTCGCAGCATCCGGGATCGCCGTGGACGCGACGGGCGAGGCGTACACGGTCGGCGTTTCCTACACATCGGATTTCCCGATCACGCCCAATGCATACTCGAACTCATGCCCCAGTGGTGGTTGCGTCTTCTTCGCGAAGCTCGATTCGACCGGCAGCAATCTGCTTTATTCGAGTTTCATCGGTGACGGCAGCACGGCGGCTGTTGCCGTAGATCCGGAAGACAACGCCCTCATTGCCGGCACGACCAAGGGAAATATGCCGACTACGCCTGGCGCCGTGCAAAGCGTGTGTGGGGCTTGCCTCTCAGGAGGCGCGGGATTCTTCTCGAAAATGGATCCGAGCGCCAGCGGGACCGCGTCGCTGGTCTATTCCACCTACTTGAGCGGCAGTGGGGGAAAGATCGGAGCCTCGCCAACCGGCGACGCTCTCAGCGCGATCGCGGCTGACGCGAATGGCAATGCGATACTGACAGGACAGGCGACTTCTCTGGATTTTCCCACCACTTCGAACGCGTACCAGACGCAGTGCCAGCCATTTTGCGAGTCGCCCGTCATAAGCGTGATCAATCCTGCGCTCTCCGGGCAAGCAGCACTTGTGTATTCGACCTATCTCAACGGCACCGGCGGAGACAGCGACCCGACCGCATCTCCTTATGCGGTGGCGGTCGATTCCAGCGGCGATATTTACATAGGCGGACAAACCTTTGGTTACGACTTTCCAGTTTCGCCGAATGCATTCATCCCGCAGTGTCCGGGCGTGCCATGCGAGGCCGGCTCCGGATTCATCTCCGAGTTGAATCCAAATGCGGCGCCCGCGAATCAATTAGTGTACGGAACCTATCTCGGCGGCACTTCGAGCATCGGCTACGAAGCCGTCACCGGGCTGGGGGTCGATTCGAATGGCGAAATCTACGCCGCAGGTCACACGCTATCAGCGGACTTCCCGGTCACCCCGGACGCCGCTCAGCCAACCTGCCTGTCGTGTCCCGGAGCCCTGCAGGGCGAAGGCAGCGATGGCTTCCTGACGGTTCTAAATCCCGCGGCGTCCGGAGCGAGCCAACTCGTCTATTCGACTTTTCTGGGCGGCAACAATTACGACGCCGCAACCGGACTTGCGATGGGACCGACGGGGCTGGTGGCGGTGGCAGGATATTCCAGCTCGACCGATTTCCCGACTACCAGCAATGCACTCAAGTTACAGTGCCCAGCATGTCGGAACACAGGTTCTCTCGGGTCGAACCGCGACGCCTTCGTCTCGGTATTTCAGTTTTAGGATTGAAGCCGGTCGTCAGCCGGTGTCGCGCGGCAGGGGGACCCCTGCACCGCAGGGCTGAGCCCTGCGCTCAATGTTAAGGCCGCGCTCCGTTGGCGGGCGCGACAGGGGTGACCCCTGTACTCAATGTTAAGGCCGCGCTCCGTTGTCGCGCGCGGCCCCCCGCGCCGGCGCGCCGTGTTTTTCTAGAGCGAAAGCTGCTGTAGCGAAGAATCCCGGATCCGGGTTCCTTCCCCTTCGGCAGCACTCAGGGCTCCGGCTAGTGGTAGCGGAGTTTACCCTGAGTACTCGAAGGGCTCAGGATGACACAAAAAAAGAGTGCTCAGGGTCTGCCCATAGTGTAGTCGCGAAAAGATGCGTTGCGCAGATTTTCGCGTCTTCTCACTACTGGGTGCAGGGGTCACCCCTGCCCAAGGAGGTGCGGAACCCACGGTGGGTTCCGCATATAATATACGTCCTCTCGATTGCGCACCCCATGCCGTTGTATCGGGATTAATCGGGCAACGTCCTAACAATTGCGGCCTCGCGCGCGAGGGGGTTGGTTTATCGCCAGCCGGTTCGTATTCTATTAGGTCGGTTGCCAAGGCTCGCAGCTTGAATCTACAATTAGTTTCGGGAGATTGACGAATGGCCGATCCGCTTAGCTTCGAGGCGCTGGCGAGCAGCGAACATGTGCTGTCCAGCGCGGAAAACTTCGTTCTCTACGTGCTGCTCGAGGCGGTGGCCCGGGGCGCGGGCGGCGGCGGTCGGGTACCGCTCAACCTTGGCGTGGTGATCGATCGCTCGGGCTCGATGTACGACGAGCGGCGGCTGGAATTCGTCGTCGAGGCGGTCAAGTTCCTGGCCGACAACTTGAGCGACCAGGACAAGGTCTCGATAGTCGCGTTCGCCGACAAGGCCAAGGTGATAATCACGCCCGAGGCGGCGCGGGATAAGAGCGCTATTAAACGCGCGATCGACGATATCGATCTGTTAGAAATCGGCGGCGGCACGCAGATGGCGCTCGGGATGCGCGCGGCGATCGACGAGGTCAAGAAAAATCTCAGCCCCGATCGCCTCAATCGCGTGCTGGTGCTCACCGACGGCCAGACCTACGAAGAGACCGCGTGCATCGATCTGGTCGAGAAAAACCGCGACCAGATTTCGTTCTCGACGATGGGCGTGGGCGTCGAGTTCAACGAGAAGCTCTTGCAGCGCGTGTCGCAGGACTCCAACGGCAAATATCATTTCATCGGCGACCCCGCCGAGATTCCCAATATTTTCGAAGACGAGCTGCAGGGACTGCGCTCGGTGAGCCTGCGCAACGGGCGAATCGAGGTGACGCTGTCGCAGGGCGTGCAGGTGCGCGAGGCATTTCGCGCCTCGCCGGAGATTTACGTGCTCGGCACGCCGCTGGTCGGCGAGGATCGCAAAATCAGCTACGAGATCGGCGACCTGCAGGCGGGCGTGCCCGGTTCCGTGCTGCTGACGCTGGTGCTGCCGCCGCGCAAGCCGGGGCCGGTCAGAATTTTGCAGAGCACGTTCCATTACGAAGTGCCCGGCGCCGCCGAATCCACCGTCGCCTGCGATCTCGCCGTCGATTACACGCTCGATCGCACGCTGACCAGCAAGCGCAACGGCCGCGTGATGAACCTGGTGGACCAGGTCTCGATTGCCAAGCTGCAGGCCAAGGCCGAGGAGGAGCTCAAGGCGGGCAACGTCGATCGCGCGACTCGCCTGCTCGGCAACGCGATGCAAGGGACGCAGCGGATTGGCAACGTCAAGGCGACGCAGGCGCTCGCCGGCCTGCTCGATCAGATCAAGAAAACCCAGACGCTGCAGACCAAGGCGGCCAAGACCACGCTGCTGCAAGCGCAGGCGGTGGTGCGCAAAACCCAGATGCTCGATCCGGAAGCGTTGAAGGATTTCCAGAAGTCCGATTAGTGTATCGAAAAGTGAAATTTGGTGAACGGCACGGGACCGATACTTCGAACTCACCTGCGAGGGCTTAGACCATGATCAAATGCGGCGAATGCGGCTACGAAAACATGGACGGACTCGATTACTGCGACGGATGCGGCGCGAAGCTCGCCGCCGGCGCGGCCGGCACCGCCGCTGCGGCTCCGGCTGCAGCTCCTGCCGCAGCGGCTCCTGAAGCAGCTCCCGCAGCAACCCCCGCTGAAAGTGGCGGCGCCGATGCGGCGCCGGCGGCCGAGGCTGCGACGGCAGAAGCGCCCAAGTCGGAAGCGCCCACCGGTGAGATCAAGCCGGAGGCCGCGCCCGAGAGCGCGCCGCCGGCTCCAGCGGCGGCTGCCGCAGGCGCGCCGTTCAAGGCCAAGCTGTCGGTGGTTCGCGGCGGACGCAAGGGCCAGGAATTTCCGCTCGAAGACGGCAACAACCTGGTCGGCAGATGGGATCCCGAGACGGGTTCGTTTCCGGAAGTGGATCTCGACGCCGACGATCCCGAAGCCAAGATCTCGCGCAAGCATGCGTTGATTCGGATCGACGGCGGCAAGATCACGATCGAGGACATCGGCAGTCTCAACGGCACCTACGTCAATCGCCAGCCGCGCCTCTCGCCGGGCAGTCCGGCCGAGCTCAAGTCGGGCGACGAGGTGATCATCGGGAAAACGTTCCTCAAGCTGGTGGTAGAACCAATATCTTGACCGCCATCCCCTCCAGTCGCGCCCGGACGTACGCCCCATGCGCGGAAGTTGAGGAGGGTCATAGACAATCGCCATGAATGCGGGCGAGGCACTCACCGAGGGTCATCTTCTCGACGGCCGCTATCGCGTCAAAAAAGTGCTCGGCGTCGGCGGGATGGGACGCGTGTACCTGTCCAACGACACGCGCCTGGCGAACCGGCCGGTCGCGGTCAAGGAGATGGTCGTCGGCGACGGAATCCAGGAGAAAAAAGCGATCGAGGACTTCACCCGCGAGGCCAACGTGCTCGCGCGGCTGTCGCATCCGGGCATCCCGACGCTGATCGATCATTTCGCCGAGAACTCGCGCCATTACCTGGTGATGGAATTTGTCGCGGGCGGCGATTTGCAGCACGTGCTCGACAAGCTGGGCCCCAAGGGCAAAGTCGCCGAGGACAAGGTGCTGAGATGGGCGCGCCAGATGCTCGACGTGCTCGAATTTCTGCACGGGCAGAAGCCGCCGATAATTTATCGCGATCTGAAGCCCGGCAATATCATGATCGACAAGGACGGACGCGCGATGCTGATCGATTTCGGAATCGCGCGCTTCCTGCCACCCGGTGGACGCGGCACGCAAATCGGCTCGGTCGGCTACGCGCCGCCCGAACAGTACATGGGCAAGGTCGAGTCGCGCTCGGATCTCTACTCGCTGGCCGCCACGATGCATCATCTGCTGACCGGCCGCGATCCGCAGCTCGAGCCGCCGTTCAGCTTTCCGCCGTTGCGCGCGCTGGCGCCCGAAGTTTCGGTCAAGACGGCGGACGCCGTGATGCGGGCGCTCGAGCAGGACCTGAACAAGCGGCCCGCGTCGGCAAAGGAGATGCGCCGCGCGCTGCCCGAGCCGCCACCCGAGAGCAGGTCGGGGCGCTTGGATGCGAGCGGCGGACTGGCGGTCGTCACCGGCGCGGGCGCGCCGAGTCCGAGTTCGACGCAGTCAACGGTGGTGCTGAACAGCGCGCCGGCATCGCCCGCGCCGTCGCGCTCGACCCCATGGAAGTCGGCGGTATCAAGGCCGGCTGCGCCCCCTTCCACGATGCCGACGATCGTGCTGAACGAACCGGTTGGAGAAAATATCAAGCGCGGCGCCACCGCGGGCAGCACCGCGGCAAAGATTGTCGCGCCACAGATCAAAAGAGCGATCGAACTCACCGGCAAGGCGCGCAGCCTGATCGAGCGGGGGCTCAAGGCGCGCCGGTCCGCGATCGCGTCGAGCGACGCGCCGAGCCCGTCATCGACGGCCAAGACCAAAGAGCTGACACCGTCTGCGGCCGCGTCGTCGTACGCGCCGCGAAGAGAAGCGACGAGCGAACCGCAGCCGGCTGACACGAAAGCACGGACCGGGTCGCGCGCCTCTTCGTCGCGCAATTATTCGCCGCCAATTTCGACCGGCCCGGGTTCCGGCGGATTGTTCGGCGAGCGTAATGCCAACGGCGCCGACGTATCCGCCGCGCCGGCGCGGCTGGTCTCGCGCGGCGATGAAATCGAGTTCGGCATTTTTGGGATGCGCACTTTGATCGGGCGATCGCAGGACGCCGCCGACCAGCTCGACATCGATCTGAAGAAGCTCGCGCACGGAGGGGATCGCGTCTCGCGGCGTCATGCTGAGATAGTCCTGCGCGGGGCGGACTACTTCATCCGCGATCTCGGCAGCCTTAACGGCACCTACATCGCGGGGCGTGGCAAGTTGGGGCGCGACCAGCTCTACAAGTTAAAAGATCGCGACCAGGTGGTGCTTGGCGGTGCTATACTGCAGTTTCGGAGAGGTTAGTTGCGCATGATCACCTGTCCCGAATGCGGCCAAGAGGCAGCGGACGACGCCAAGTTCTGCGATCGATGCGGCCAGGGGCTGTCCAAGGCGGCCGCATCCGCATCGCAGTCACCGGCGCGCCCGACGCCGCTGACGGCGGGAACATCTTTGAAGGGAGGGATCGAGATTGTCGAGCTAACCGGTCAGACGTCGATCGAAAATCGTTATCGCGCAAAACGCATCCGAGCCGGCAACGCGGAATCGATTGCATTGCGCGAGCGCCTCGGCCCGCAACCGTCGGCAGAAGTTGTCGATGAAGCGCCGCATCCGGCGGCGCCGGAACCGCCCGCTCCGCCGCCCCCGGATCCCAACGGCCCGAGCGCCAAAACCGCGGAACTCAGGCCGGCGGTTGCGCAGACCAACGGGACCGCGTCACCGCCGCAGATGCAAGCTCCGAGTGCGCAGGTGGAAGAGCCGGCGAGCGCGAACGCATCGGGAGAAGGCGTCCAGTCGGTGGTCGAGATCGACGCCGACGCCGCTTCCACCGTGATCGCCGAGGCCGCGGAGAATTCATCCACGGACGAAGCGACCGAAGCAGCGATCGCGGCAATCGCAACCGAAGCCCAGGCCAATCCCGAGACCGACGACGGGGCGCGCGAGGATGCGGCGGCGCCGTGCGGCGAGGATCTCGGTGAAGTCTTCGGACGCGTGCTGGCCCTGTCACAGACGATCAACCATCCCGCCTTTCAGCGCGCGACCGAAGGATTTGCTGAACACGGGCGCGTGTACCTGGTTTACCCCGACGAGGAACTCAAGGGGCTTCATCGCGGCGGCGCGAAAATGACCGAGACGGAAGCGATCGCGGCAGCCGTCCAGATCTGCCAGGCGATTTCGTTTGTGCATCGCCGGGCGCTGCGGCTGAACGACATCTGCCCGGAATCGGTTTGCGTTGCCCCCGACGGCCGGCTCAAGCTCACGGGCCTGGACTACGTCAGCAACGACAATGAGCTTCAGGGCGAGCCGATTTTCAACGACGGCTATACGGCGCCGGAGATTTATCGCGGCAAAAAAGTGGACAAGCGCGCGGATATTTTTTCCGCCGGCGCGATCCTCTACACGTGGCTCACGGGCGCAAGGATTCCGAGCGAGAGCTGGCGCGAGGAGGCGGGTCCGGTGCAGTTCTATCCGCCGCATGTCGTTACACCGCGGCTGGAGAATGCGATCCGCCGTGCGATCGCTTTCAGTCCCGCCGACCGCTGGCCGACCATCGATGCGTTCAAGACGGAGCTGATTGCGCTCGGCGGCACTTTTCGGCTGCGCGCGGCCGCGATGACCGACGTAGGCCGCGTGCGCGAGCATAACGAAGACGCGGTGCTCGCGGTCGATTACACGCGCGAGTCGCTCGTCGATCCGGCGCAGAGCCATCTGTACGTCGTTGCCGACGGGATGGGCGGCGCCGAGGCGGGCGAAATCGCCGCTGCAATTGCCGTACAAACGATCCGGAGTTACATTGAATCACGGCTCGAGAGCGCACGTGGAGAAGTTACAAACGGCGCGGAACTGCTGACGGCCGCGCTCGAAGAAGCAAATTCCAGGATTATCGAATATGTGGCGAGCCATCCGGAGTCTCGCGGAATGGGTTCCACGGGCGTATGCGCGCTGGTCGAGCCTCCCGATGCGGCCGTGGCCTGGGTCGGAGACAGCCGCGGATATCTGATGGAAGGCGCGACGCTTCGCCAGGTCACCAAGGACCATTCACTGGTGCAGCGGCTGATCGAAATCGGGCAGATAACCGCCGAGGAAGCGCACACGCACGAGCACAAGAATGTGATCACGCGCTCGCTCGGTGCGCGCCAGAGCGGACCGGCGGGGGCGGAGGCGGTCTCGCTGAGGCTCAAACGCGGGGACAAGCTGATGCTCTGCAGCGACGGGTTGACGGCGCACGTCGATGACCGCCAGATCCACGACATTCTGGGGCGCAATCCCGATCCCTTCGACGCGGCGCGCGAATTGATCGTCGCGGCGAACGCGGGCGGCGGTACCGATAACATTACCGTGATCGTAGTCTATGCAAGCTAGGCGCGAACGACGCGCCGGCAATTAACGATGTCCACCTCGCCAAAAGATCCATCGCAACCGCTGACCGGACCGCTCGAGCCCGGCACTGTGCTGCAGGGCCGCTACGCGATCGAGCGGCTGCTCGGCGGCGGCGGGATGGGGATGGTCTATCTGGCGCGCGACCAGCGCCTGGCCAATCGCCCGTGCGCGATCAAGGAGATGGTCGATCACTTTATCGATCAGGCGCAGCGGATCGAGGCCAACGAATATTTCGCGCGCGAGGCCGACACGCTCGCGCAACTGAAGCATCAGGCGATTCCCGCGATCACCGACCGCTTCGAACTCGCCAACCGCCATTACCTGGTGATGGAGTACGTCGAGGGACGCAACCTCGAGGAGGAACTCGCCGCGCGCGGCGAGCCGCTGCCCGAGGGGCTGGTGATCGATATCGCGCGCCAGTTGTGCGACGTGCTCGTGTACCTGCACGGGCTGGAGCCGCCGATAATCTACCGCGACATGAAGCCGTCCAACGTGATGCTCAATCCGAACGGGCGGGTCGTGCTGGTGGACTTTGGAATCGCGCGGCTGTTCAAGGCGGCGCGCAAGGGCACCATGATCGGCACGCTCGGCTTCGCACCGCCGGAGCAGTACCAGGGGCTGGTCGATCCGCGCAGCGACATCTACTCGCTGGGCGCGACGTTGCATTACGTGCTGACCGGCCGCGATCCCGAGAAGTTTCCGCCCTTCAGTTTCCCGCCGGTTCGCGAGCTGCGCCCGGCCGTGTCGAGCAACCTGGCAGGCGCTATTGACGCGGCGCTTGCATACGAAGTGGACGGGCGGCCCGGACGCGTGCAGGAATTTCGCGACATGATGCTCTACGGGCGCGGGCTTGCGCACGACGGCGGGATTGTGAGCTCGACGGGCGGAACCGGCGGGCTGTCGCAGGTCGAGCAATTCGAATACGACGAGGCGCCGATCGTTTATCGCCAGCCGCGCAGCCGGCTGAGCCGTTCGATCAGTCTTGCGATTTTCCTGATGGTGCTGGCGGGAGCGGCGTTCGGCGGGACGTACATATATTCCAGCCCGGAACTGCAGCTGCGGCTCGGACTCAAGCCTCTTTTCGACGGACTGCCGTGGAAGCATGAGGAGTTGCTGGCCAAGGCCCGCGAGCATCCACTGGAATTCTCGCAGATGACGCTGGCGCTCTCGACGCGCGAGGGCACCGCGCTGGGCTCGCCGCAGGCGAGTTTCAACGACAGCGAGCTGACCAACGCGCGCTATCTGAAGTGGACCGCGACCTTCAAGAACCTGCTCGCAGGGCTGGAAGGGCGCGACGAAAAAGTCGAGGCGCGCTTTTACGATCCCAGCGGACTTCAGATTGCCTCCAGCGACACGAATATTTTTGTCGGGCCTGCGCAGACAACCGCCGACTTCAGCGGCGTGGCGTTGATGCCGACGATGACCGAGAAGCCGCCCGGCACCTACAAAGTGGCGCTCTACTCGGACGACAAGCTGGTCGCGCAGGAAGGCTTCCTCGTTAACCGGGACGTGAGCGCAAGGAACGCGGCGGCCGCCAGCGAGGCGGCGGCTGCGGCGGCGGCGAAGGAAGAGCAGCGCAAGCGCGACGAAGAAGCGCGCAAGCTCGCGATGATCGATGAGCGCCGCGCCAAGCCCTTGCAGCTTCGCGGCATCAGCTTTCTCAACACCACCAAGACCGGAACCGCGCTCTCGGGAGCGACCAGCTCCTTCGAGGTATCGAAGGTGTTGTTCGTCGGCTGGGAGGTCAGCTTCGAGAACCGGCTCTACAAGCTCGAGCCCGGCCAGTACCGCGTCGATGCGGCGTATATCGGCCCGGACGGCCGCACGCTGGGTGCGGTCAACGATTATCAGCCCGTCTCGCCCAGTATGAAGACGGTGACGTTCAGCGGACGCGTCGGCAACTCGCACGGCGGCGCGTTTCTGCCGGGCACCTACACGGTTAATTTTTATTTGAACGGCCAATTTTTCGACGCGAAGAGATTCGAAGTGCTCGCCGACGCCGGCGGACCATACGCGACCTATCCGGGCGGCAGCGGCGCGATCGGCAGCTCGATGGGCAGCAGCTCGATGAACTCGGGCAGCATGCTCGGGCCGACGGTCGCCACCGGCACCATCAGCGGTCTTCGCAGCGGCGGCAATCCCGAGATGGAGCTTAGACTGCGTCCGCAGCCCAACGGCTTCCTGCACGGCGAGCTGGTAATTCATCAGTCAGGCTATGGAATGACGCCGATCGAAGGATTCGTACGCGGCAATCATCTGCAGTTCCAGGTCCCATACGGCACCGAGACGTATTACTTCGAAGGCCAGCGCCGGGTCGATCAGATCAGCGGCACTTTCGAATCCACGCCGTCGGGAGAGCGTGGCACCTGGACCGCCCAGGCGAACTGAGCAGGGGTGACCCCTGCACTCGGTATTAAGGCCGCCCGCCGTTGGCGGGCGCGGGCTCTGCCCACGGCTTAATACTGCGCTGCCGTCGCCACGGCCTTGGTTGACCCCTGCACTCGGTGATTAAGATAATCTGGCGCTGCTGCGGGATGCGGGCTTCGCTCTGTCATAACTCGGTAGCGGGGAGTGGCGGGCGGCCGCAATCCGGTCGGGAGGTGAACTGAAAAATGGACCTGCTCGAAGATGCGGGAATCCCGCCGCCGCGATCGCCGATTCTAACCGACGAGGATCGCGCAGCACTGGCATGCATCGGGCTCGCGCAACGCCAGTTCTACTTCGTCAGCGTGTTCTTTGCGGGGGTGGTCGGCGGCGCGACGATCGCGTACTTCATCGGCTACGACGACATCGTTCGCACCGTCGTCCGATGGGTCCTCTCGGGCACGGGTCTGGCGCTGATCGCGGCCGCGCTCAACATTACTACACTGCATTCTTTCAGGTGCCCGCGGTGCGGCGAGGTTTACTTCGCGGGAGTCGGCGCGCCGTGGGGAATCTTCTCGACGCAATGCGGCACCTGCGGGTTGCCGCTCAACTTGCCGGATGAGACGGCGATCGCCGAATGAATTCTGGTCGCGCATCACGATAAACAGTGCATTGGCGGATTTGCGCTTGAACCTGACCCAATCACGCGCAATGCTGTGGAGTGCATCATGGCGAGTAATGTTTCCCGCGAAAAACTGCTCTTCTACGCGGCCGCCGGCGCGCTTGGCGGCTTCGCGGCGTGGGGGCTGTCGGAGCCAATTCTCGGCATCCGCTGGGTTTATGGCCGCGATATCCTGTTCGGTGCGCTGATCGGCGCACTAATCAGCGCGTTTCTCGCCTCGATCGAAACGCTCAGCGTGGGCCAGGTGCGCCAGGCGGCGCGCAGATTCGTGGTCGGCGGAGCTATCGGCGCGGCGGGCGGAGCGCTGGGATTGATCGTCGGCGAAATTGCGTTCGACATCCTGGGTGGTCTCAACGGCCGAATCCTGGGATGGGGCGTGCTCGGAATCGCGGTCGGACTCGGCGTTGGATCGGCGTCGGGATCCGCGGCGCGGCGCCGCAATGGCGCGATAGGCGGTGTGCTCGGCGGAGCGCTCGGCGGATTTTTTTACCAGAGCCTGACGAGCACGTTTCCGCAGGCGTTGGGACGAGCGATCGCGATCATCATCCTCGGCGCGCTGATCGGATTTTTCATCGGACTGGTGACCGAGCTGCTAAAGCGCGGCTGGCTGATGGTTGTGCGCAGCAATAGCCGCAACGCGCGCGAGGGCCGCGAATATCCCCTGCTCAAGGGCGTGACGATTATCGGCCGCGCCGAGGAAAGCGACATCGGACTGTTCGGCGATCAGACCGTGCTCGGCAATCATGCGATCATCCGGCGCGAGGGCAAGAATTTTATCATCAGTCCGACCGGCGGCCAGATATTCGTGAATCGGCATCCGGTAGCGGGCCGCTACGCGCTCAAGAGCGGCGATCGGCTCGAGGTGGGTGGCACGCTGTTTCTCTTCCGCGAGCGGGCGCAGGCGGCGAATCGATAAGAGGCGAAGCCTGATCGTGGGGAGCCAGCCGACCTTCGCAATCCGAATCGCGCTCCTCGTCACGATCGTTTCGAGCTTCACCTCGATCCTTTCGGGATGCGCGACCGTCGGCGGCGGTGCGCCCGCACCCGTTACGACCTCGGTCCAGACGCTCGAGTACTACCCGTACCAGGTCAAGGGATACCAAAACAGTTATCCCAGAAAGACCATACTGGTCCTGATGCCGGCCGACGCGCGCGATGTGACCGGCGACAGCGCGCCGCTCAATGGCAATCCGGCGATAGGAGTCGTCACCGATCAATCCGGCAACATTACGCAACGCCTGTACAGCCCGCCGCTTGGCCCGATTCTGCAGCAAGCGCTTGGGCGCTCGGCCGATGAGGCGGGTTTGAGCGCGTCGGCGTTGCCTGATGTCGCCTACAAGCCCGGCGTCAATTACACCACCGGATATGTGCTCGAGAGCAAGCTTCGGCGCTGCTGGGTAAAAAAGAACCGCGGCGCCAACGGCCAGTACGGCCCGGTCTGGCGGACCACAGCCGATTTGGCTCTCGACGTTGCGATCTACAAGCCGCCGTTCAGCGTCCCGTTCTGGACCGGGAGCGCTGACGAAACCTACTACGATCCGCCGGTGGGCTCGTTCGGTCTCGGTTCCGAGGACGAAGCCGGCATCTACGACGAGCCGGGGCAGGTATTGTCGGTCGCGCTGACGCGCTCGGTGGCGGCGATCTTCCAGCGTCAGGACTTGCGCAACCTGATGCTCGAAGACGACATCAAATCCCGCTAGGCGCGCACTTCGAGGCGCGGTCTTTGAACAATCGCCGGGGTTGGAATAGCTTAGGCAGAGCGCCGGATAGTCAAATGCCGAGGCATCCGCGGAGAAATCCTTTCCCGGTTCCCGCCGCGTGACCGCAAATCCGGATCGCATCGTCATCTGCCAAGAGGAAGCACGATGGAAATCGGATTCGTTGGTCTCGGCAAAATGGGCATGAACATGGTCGAGCGGTTGCGGCGCGACAATCACCAGATTGTCGCCTTCGATCTCGACGATGCGAAACTCAAAGAAGTTTCAACGTTCGGCGCCGACGGCGTCAATTCGCTCAAAGATCTGGTCGCCAGGCTCGCGCCGCCGCGGGGCGTGTGGGTGATGGTGCCGGCGGGCGATCCCACCGACAGCACGATTAACCAACTGGCCGAATTGCTCGAACCCGGCGACGCGATCATCGACGGCGGCAACACCAACTTTCACGACGACCTCCGCCGCGCTGCCACCCTCGCCGGCATGAAACTGCATCTCGTGGATGCCGGCACCAGCGGCGGCATCTGGGGACTCAAGCTTGGCTACTGCCTGATGATCGGCGGCGAGGTGGACATCTTCAGGCGCTACGAACCGATTTTCAAAACGCTGGCTCCTCCCGGCGGCTACAGCCACGTTGGCGGCCACGGCGCAGGCCATTACGTGAAGATGGTCCACAACGGCATCGAGTACGGGCTGATGGAGGCGTACGCGGAGGGTTTCGAGGCGATGCACAAGTCGGAGTACAAGCTCGACTTGCCGAAGATCGCAAGCCTGTGGCGACAGGGCAGCGTGGTGCGATCATGGCTCCTGGAGCTTACGGCCAACGCGCTGGAAAAGGATCCGCGGCTCGAGCAAATCAGGGGCTACGTCGAGGATTCGGGCGAGGGCCGCTGGGCGGTGCAGGACGCAATCGACAAAAACATCTCGATGCCGATAATCACGATGGCGCTGTTCACCCGCTTCCGCTCGCGCGTTGACAAGGGCGAAGGCACCTTCGGCGAGAGATTGCTCGCCGCGCTGCGCGAGGAATTTGGCGGACACCCAGTCGTCAAGGAATAGAGAGCGAGAGGGTTAAGCTGTTTATGGCCGCGCCTGCAAATAGAACCGTCGATCTCAATCACCCCGTCAAGGAACGCCATCACTACGATCCATGCGTCGTGGTGATCTTCGGCGGCGCCGGCGACTTGAGCCATCGCAAGCTGATTCCCGCGCTGTACAATCTCTCGCTCGACGGAGAATTGCCCGACAAGTTCGCGATCCTCGGTTTCTCGATGGAGGATCTCGACGACGAGAAGTATCGCGCGTTCGCGCGCAGCGGCATCGAACAATTCTCGCGCCGCCCGATCGATGACGAACACTGGGCGAAGTTCGCCCCCTTGCTGCATTTCAATCGTGGCTCGTTCACCGAGGCCGCCGATTATCAAAACCTGCACAAGCGATGCGAGGCGCTCGACGCCGAGTTCGGTACCCAAGGCAATCGGGTCTTCTACTTCGCGATTCCGCCGGCGTTCATCGACACCTGTTCGGCGGGATTGACGGCCGCCGGCTTGATTCATCCGCTTGAGAAAGGACATCCGTTCACGCGCGTGGTGGTCGAAAAACCGATCGGCTCCGATCTCGCCAGCGCGGAGGAGATCAACGCCCAGCTCGCGTGCCATTTCGACGAAAGCCAAACTTTCAGAATCGACCACTATCTGGGCAAGGAAACCGTCGAGAACCTGATGGTGTTGCGCTTTGCCAACGCGATCTTGGAACCCATATGGACGGCGCGATTCGTTGACCATGTCCAGATTACCGTCGCCGAGGCCGAGGGCGTCGGCACGCGCGCCGCCTACTACGATCGCGCCGGGGCGCTGCGTGACATGGTGCAGAGCCATCTGCTGCAAACGCTCTGCATGATCGCCACCGAGCCGCCCAACACCACCGGCGCCGAGTCGATGCGCGACGCAAAGCTCGACGTACTGCGCGCGCTGCGGCCGCTCGGCGACGAGGACATCGAAAAATGGATCGTGCGCGGCCAGTACGGCGAGGGCCTCATCAGCGGTGCGCCGGTCAAGGCCTACCGCGCCGAGGAGCATGTCGCGCCGGATTCGCAAGTCGAGACCTTTGTCGCGCTGCGATGCTGGATCGATAACTGGCGATGGGCCGGCGTACCGTTTTACCTGCGCACCGGCAAACGGATGCCCAAGCGCTCGAGCGAAATCGCGATCTACTTCAAGAGCGTGCCCCGAATCCTGTATAACTCAAATCCGCGCGCTCCACTGGCGCCCAATATGCTGACCATCAGGATTCAGCCCGACGAAGGCCTCGCGCTCCATATCATGTCGAAGGTGCCCGGCTCGCAGATCCGCCTGGAGCAGGTCAAAGTGGATTTTCACTACGCGATTTCCACGCCGGAAGCGTACGAGACCCTGCTCAACGACGTGATCGTTGGCAACCAGACGCTGTTCATGCGGCGGGATACGGTTAACGAAGCGTGGGCGTTCGTGCAGCCGATCCTGGATGCCTGGGATCAGTCGCCCATGGATCCCCCGATCTACGCTGCGGGCTCGTGGGGACCGCTTGAGGCCGCCCTGATGATCGCGGCTGATGGGCGCACCTGGCGAACGCTATAGCAGGAGAACCCGATCAACGTGTGCAATTTGTCGAGAAGGGATTGCAGATGAGCGCCGGCATTACTCTCAAGCGTCATATCAAGACCAAAAGCGCGACTGCGCTGCCGGTCGCGGACCTGGCTCTCATAATGGAGCGTATCGAGCTGATCGCCACGCGCATCACGCGGCAGCTATCGCTCGCGGGCCTCGACGGGCTTGGCTACACCGGCGAAACCAACGTGCACGGCGAAAAGGTCAAGAAGCTCGACGAGTGGGGCAACAAGGTTTTCCTCGAGGCATTCGAGCGTGGAGACCCGGTATGTAGTCTCATATCCGAGGAAATGGACGAGCCGCATCATTACTCATCCAATTGCCGCGAGAATAACTACTGCGTGCTCTACGATCCTATCGATGGGTCATCTAACACCGACGTAAACGGTTCGCTCGGCACCATCTTCGCCGTCAAGAAACGCGCGCCCCGGCACGGCGCCGGAATCGACGACATCCTCGTCCCCGGAAGTCAGCAACTCATCGCGGGATATATCCTGTACGGGCCGGCCGCGCAGCTCGTGTATAGCGCCGGCGCCGGCGTCGATATCTTCACGCTCGATCGAACTCTCGGCGAGTTCATTCTATGGAAAGAGAACGTGAAGATGCCGCCGCACGGGACTACCTATGCGGTCAATCAGGGCAACGTGGGTAAGTGGCACGACGGAGCGCGCAAGTTCGTCGCGCATATCACCAGCCGCAAAGACAAACGCACTAGCTACTCACTTCGATATTGCGGCGCATTCGCCGCCGATTTCCATCGATGCCTGCTCGAAGGCGGAATATTTATGTATCCCGCCGAGGTTGCTGAAGGCGGCAAGCCCAAGGGAAAACTGCGCCTGATGTACGAGCTCGCGCCGCTCTCGATGCTTGCGGAACAGGCCGGCGGCCGCGGTTCGACTGGCAAAGGGCGGATTCTCGACATAGCTGCCACCGCGATCCACGAGCGGCATCCGATTTATATCGGCAGCGCCGAGGAAGTAGCGCTCGCCGAGTCGTTCAAAGTCGAAGGCTAGAACCGGATCGGGGTTCCTATGGAGCGCCTCATCCTGGCCGGCGATGTCGGTGGAACCAAAACCCATCTCGGGCTCTTCAACCAATCCGCAGGGACCCTGGAAATGGTGCGCGAGCACCGCTACCCGACCTCGCAGTTCGACAGCCTCGAGGCGGCGTGCGCGGATTTCCTCGGCGCAGACGCGGCGGTGAATGCCGTCTGCATCGGCGTGCCGGGTCCGATAATCGACGGCCGCACCCACGCCACCAACGTTGCATGGCAACTCTCCAGCGCCTCACTGTCGCGCGCGCTAAACGGCGTCCCGGTCCGCTTGATTAACGATCTGGCGGCGATGGCCTACGGCATGGTTCATCTGAAGCCTGCCGAGTTTGCGGTTCTGCATCGCGCGGAAAATCCTCCCGAATACGGCAACATCGCGGTGCTCGCCGCGGGCACCGGTCTGGGCGAATCTGCGCTGGTCTGGGAGGGCGGCAAATACTATGCGGTCGCATCCGAAGGCGGCCACAGCGATTTCGCGCCGCACGGCGACGAACAGATCGAGCTGCTGCGGTTCGTCGCGGGCGAATTCGGACACGCCAGCTACGAGCGCGTCCTTTCGGGTCCGGGACTCTGGAATATCTATCGTTTCCTGAGGCGCGAGAGCCGGGCCGAAGAGGCCGCGTGGCTGAGCGGGCAAATCGCCGCGGGCGATCCTTCGGCGGCGGTGAGCGAGGCGGCGCTTGCGGGACGCGACCCGGTTTGCGTTCACGCGCTCACCATGTTTTGCGATATTTACGGTTCCGAAGCCGCCAACCTGGCGCTCAAAGTCCTGGCACTGGGCGGTGTCTTTCTGGGCGGAGGGATCGCGCCGAAAATTTTGCCGATGCTCACCGACGGTACGTTCGCGCGGGGATTCTTGTCGAAGGGAAGGCTGAACGAGATCCTGAAACGGATCGAAGTCCGCGTCTCGCTGAATCCAGCCGCCGGCCTGCTCGGCGCGGCCCACTACGCCGCCGCGATGTTGTGATATAGGAATGCAAACTGCAATGACACTCCAGACGGAGACAGAGGTATATGACTAAGCGAGTTCGAGAGATTCTTGGCTATTACGATTCCGAAAACGCCGGTGTGCGCAGCAACCTGGCGCGGATGCTTAACCATGGCAAGCTCGCGGGCACCGGCAAATTCGTAATCCTGCCGGTGGACCAGGGCTTCGAGCATGGCCCGGCGCGCAGCTTCGCGGTCAATCCGCCCGCCTATGACCCGCGCTATCACTTTCAGCTCGCCATCGACGCGGGATGCAACGCATACGCGGCGCCGCTCGGATTTCTCGCGGCGGGCGCGTGCGAGTACGCCGGCGAGATTCCGCTCATCCTGAAGGCCAACAATCACGACGTTCTCAACGAGGAAAAAGATCCCGCGCTGGCCGTGACCGCCAGCGTCAAGGACGCTCTGCGCCTGGGATGCGCGGCGATCGGACTGACGATCTACCCGGGCTCGACGCAGGAGAAGTCGATGTACCAGGAGGCGCGCGAAATCGGCGAGGAGGCCAGGGCCAATGGACTGCCGCTGGTCCTATGGTCGTACCCGCGCGGCTCCGGCGTCAGCAAGCAGGGCGAGACCGCGCTCGACGTTGTTGCGTATGCGGCGCAAATCGCGGCGCAACTCGGTGCGCAAATGATCAAGGTCAAGCCGCCCACCGCTTTTATCGAACAGGCCGAGGCCAAAAAAGCGTACGAGGCCAGCGAGGTTCCACTCGAACCGTTCTCGGCGCGCATCAAGCATGTCATACAGTCGGCCTTCGACGGCCGGCGCATCGTGATTTTCTCGGGTGGCGCCAAGGAAACCGACGACTCGTTGCTGAACACCGTCCGCGGGATTCACGCCGGCGGCGGTTACGGCTCGATCATCGGCCGCAACAGCTTTCAGCGTCCGAAGCCCGAAGCGATCGCGCTGCTCGGCAAGGTCATCGACATTTACAAAGGCTGATCAGGCATCCGTCCATGCGCATGACGGTGCAATTGAAAAGATGAAATACAGCGAGTACCAGCATCTCCTGTTCGAGCGCCGCGACGATGGCATCCTGCTCATCACGATCAATCGTCCCGAGGTGCTCAACGCCACCAACAGCCGCCTCCACTTCGAGTTGAGCCGCGTGTGGCTCGACGTTGCCGACGACGACGAAACCAACGTCGTGGTGATTACCGGCGCCGGGCGCGCGTTTTCGGCGGGCGGCGACCTCGACATGATTACGCAGATGTCGGCGAGCGCGGCCAACGTCGGCAAGGCGTGGAAGGAAGCCGGCGACATCGTCTACAACATGATCAACCTCGACAAGCCAATCATCTCCGCGATCAACGGCGTCGCCGTCGGCGCGGGATTGGCGGTCGCGTTCATGGCGGATATCAGCATCGCGTCGGAGGCGATGCGCATCACCGACGGACATCTGCGCCTTGGCGTCGCGGCCGGAGATCATGCGGTGATCATCTGGCCGCTGCTGTGCGGCATGGCCAAGGCGAAGTACTACCTGATGACGGCGGAGTTCATCGACGGCAAGGAGGCCGAACGCATCGGGCTGGTGAGCCTGTGCGTTCCGGCCGACAAGCTGATGGACAGGGCGATGGAAGTCGCGCGCAAGCTCGCGCGCGGCCCGCAACAGGCGGTGAGATTCACCAAACGTTCGCTCAACAATTGGCTGCGCGTGGCCGGCCCGGCGTTCGACGCATCGCTGGCGCTCGAGATGATGGGATTTTTCGGCGCCGATTTGACCGAGGGCGTCGCCGCCATCCAGGAAAAACGCCAACCGTCCTTTCCGGGATTGGCCACGCCTAAACGCTAGGTTGATGACGCGTGCATTTTGAAATACTGTCCTTCGTTTGAAAGAACCCTAACCTGTGCGGGGGAGAAAATGCTGGTGAAGAAATTTGCGCTGGTGGTGGCCTCGGCGATGCTCGCGACGACCGTCGCGTTTGCGACGAATGCGCGGCCCGCATTCGCCAACAAGGTCGATTGCGACGCTGTGATGAACGAGGTCAACAGCGGCAAGCATAACAAGGATATCGCCGCCGACCTCAACATCTCGACCACGAGCGTCTATCGCTGCAAGAAGAAGGCAAAGCTCGCGGCCAAGGCGGCTACCAAGTCGTTGGCGCACACCAAGAGCGGCAGAGAGGTACCGGCGGCGCCTGCGCCCGCGGCGGCAGCTTCCGCAACGACGAAGTAGGAATTTGCGCTTCGACGCGTCGCGGGCCGCCATGGCTCGCGACGCGTCGGTTGCGGACTGCGCGCGAATCGACGACGGCTTAGTCGATGCCGAAATGCGAACTGTGCGAACTGCGTAATTATACGCAGCGCTACGCCGACTTCGTTTACCCCTTCAAGTTTACGATCTTGGACTGCGATTCGTGCGACACTCCGATGGCCGTCCTCGGAGAGCATCGCGCCGTGCCCACCGACCAGGAGCGCGAATTCATGATCGAGGCGCTGTCACTGGTCGCGCGCGCGAAGTACGGCGCCGATAAATTCGGCATCGACGCCGTGATGCGCCAGATTCCCGATCACTGCCACATGCATGCCCGCCCAATTCGCCGCTGGCAATATTAGCTCTCGCACCGCCCGGTTCTCGATCCCAAACATATTACGGCTCGGTTTCGAGTATTTTACCTATTTGGTATGCGCCTCATCTTGTGCTATATGCGCGCCGTTACGCGCGTTGCTTGGGGAAGCGCGTCGCCGGCGGGAGGAGGCCCTGAGGGGGGTGCTCCGGCCGGTTCCCTTCAGGAGGTATGGGGGAAAATGGCTAACGGGACGGTTAAGTGGTTCAGCCCGAAGAAGGGCTACGGCTTCATCACGATGGAGGACGGGCAGGAAGTGTTCGTTCATTACAGCGCCATCGATGGAGCAGGTTTCCGCTCGCTTGAGCAGGGGGAGCGCGTTGAGTTCGAGGTCGCGCAAGGGCCCAAAGGATTGCAGGCCTCAAACGTCAACAAGGGATAGGGGGGCGCGCCGGGAGATTTCCGGGGAAAGGGGGGGACGGTTCGACCGCCGATGACCGGGCGCACGACGCGTGCGAGCCGTCGCGGTGCCGTGCGACCGAGGCGATCCAGCTGATGAAGCTGGTCGGCCCTTGGTCAGACTAATTCGATCGGGTGTTCGCGGCGAGGCGTGACGCGGCCGATAATCGCGGCGTCGCGATGCCCGCAATTTTGAAGCTCCGCGAGCAGGGCAAGGGACTGCTTGTCGGGGATCGCGATCAGCAATCCGCCGGAGGTCTGCGGATCGAAGGCAACCGCCACGATCTCGTCGGAAACTTCGTCGGAGATGCGGACGCCTGGCGCGTAGTACTCGCGATTGCGTTCGCCGCCGCCGGGAATCATTCCGGCGCGGCATTGATCGAGCACTCCGGGTAGGAGCGGCAAGTCGGATTCCTCGAAAACGATCGTAGCGGCGCTGCCCTCGGCCATCTTCAGCGCATGACCGGCGAGACCGAATCCCGCGATGCCGGTGGCGGCATGAACGTCGTACTTAAGCATCGCGGATGCGGCCGCGGCGTTGAGCTGCGTCATCGAGCGGACCGCGGCCTGGTATGGTTCCTCGGCCAGCTTGTCGCGCTTGAAGGCGGTCATCAGGATTCCCGTGCCGAGCGCCTTGGTGAGCACGAGCGCGTCGCCGGCTTGCGCGCCGACATTGCGCACGATTCGGTGCGGATCGATCACTCCCGTGATAGCCATCCCGAATTTCACTTCTTCGCCGACCACGGTGTGACCGCCAACGATTACGACGCCGGCCTCGCGCGCCTTCTCGGCTGCGCCGCGGATAATTTCGGCGAGCAGGGCGCCGGGCAATCCGGTCTGCGGCCAGCATACGATGCTCAGCGCGGTGCGCGGTAATCCGCCTGTCGCATAGACGTCCGAGAGCGCGCCGGCGGCGGAGATTTGTCCATAGGTGAAAGGATCGTCAACCACCGGTGTGAAAAAATCGACGCTATTCACGATCGCGAGATCGCCGGAAAGACGCAGCACTCCGGCGTCGTCGCCCGTGGAGATTCCGAAGAGCAAATCAGGGTGGCTCGGCAAATCGAGCCGCGCCAGCACTGCGCAGAGGTCCGCCGGACCGTGCTCACCGGCCCAATCCGCAGCCTTGCACCGCGCAGTCAGGCGAATGCGGTCGCCCCGCGAGGGATTGTGGTCCTTCGGTTTGGACATCGCGCCTATTGTCGCGCATCGCGGCGGCGATGTCAGCCGAGCGTGCGCTACATCTGCTTGGTGTACATCGCCATGTCGAAGTAGTCGCGCCATGCGCTGATCTTGGTGCCGCTGACCTCGAACACGCCTGCGACCGGCAGCGAAATCGTCTTGCCGCCGCCCAGGTCGAAGACGTCGACGCGCTCGTTGAAGACGACGTTGCCGGCGCTGGCGCTGTTCAGCACTTTGAAATGAAGCGACTTGGCCATCGGCAGAAAGGTGTTGATGGCGGCGCGGATGGCGTCTTTGCCGCGGGCCGGTTCGAACGGGATGTTGTGATAGACGGCGTCGTCGGTGAAGAAGCCGAGCAGTTCGTCGATATTCTTGCGCGGCCACGCGTTGCAGAATTCGGTCACGACTTTTTCAGCATCGGTAGCCATCGCGATTTCTCCCCTGGCGCGCGCGCCTATTCGTTGTCGAGATAAAAGCGGTCCTCGTCCTTGTTATAGCCGAACAGCTCGGCGAAACGCCCCCAGTTCACCATCGTGGAAAACTGGCGCTCGGGCTTTTCGCTCGGCAGCAGCATCGCGAGGTGGCCGAGCACGGTTTCCTTGGTAAGAGACTTGTCCTCGGTGCCGTGCAGGAGGCGGATGAAGTAGCTGAAGAGGCTGTGTTTCTTCAATTGCTCGCGCACCAGCAGCTTGCGTTCGTTGATCTTCGCGTCGAGAAATTGCTTACCAAGCGGTTCGAGCACCGCGTCACCGGCCGGAGTTGAAACGAAGCCGAGGATTTCCGCGGCCTTCATCACCTTGAGCAAATCGCCGAAATTGAAATGCAGGTCGCGCGCTATTTTGTAACCGTCCTCGCGCCCGCCGCGATCCTCGAGCAATTCGAGCAAGCCGAAGACCAGCGTCAGCGCGCAATCGGGAAGCGGATATATTGACGCAGCAGTCATCAGCCGCGCTCCTCGATCAGCGAGAAGACCTTGTCGGTCAGCGCGTTGAATGCTTCAGCGCGGCGGTCGCGCGGTCTGGGCAATTCGACTTTGAGATCCTTGACGATCCGTCCGGGCCCCGACGCCATCACGATGACGCGATCGGCCAGCTCGATTGCCTCCTCGATAATGTGGGTGACGAGCACGATATTTTTTACCGGCATGTCGGGCGCCTGCCAGATTTCGAGCATTTCCTCGCGCAGCGTGATCGCCGTCAGCGCATCCAGCGCCGAAAACGGCTCGTCCATCAGCAGCACCTTGGGCTCGACCGCCAGCGCGCGCGCGAAACCGACGCGCTGCTTCATTCCGCCCGAAAGCTCGCGCGGGTAGGCCTCCTCGAAGCCGTCGAGTCCCACCTTGTCGATATAGATTCCGGCGCGCTTCTCGCGCTCGGCCAGCGGCAATCCCTGCGCTTCCAGCCCGAGTTCCACGTTGGCTTTGACCGACAGCCACGGCAGCAGTGCAAACGATTGGAACACCAGTGCGCATTCGAGATTGATCCCATCGACCTGGCGCCCGCGGTACAGCACCTGTCCCGATGTCATCGGCACGATACCGCTGATGATGCGCAGCAGCGTTGACTTGCCGCATCCCGACGGGCCGACGATCGCGACGAACTCGCCCTCATCCACGTTGAAGCTGATGTCGTCGAGCACCTGCAAGGTGCCCTTGGCGTGCGCAAAATTCTTCGAGATGTGTTTGAGCTCGAGGAGGGCCATGGGTCAGATGAGTCCGAATCGCACATAGTCATGCACGCGTCAGTAGTCCAGCCTGTATCGCTCCGTGGCCAGGTTGTACAAGGGCCGCCACATCAGCCGGTTCAACAGTAGCACCACCAGTATCATCGATAGCAGGCTCAGCAGGATCATCACACCGTTGCCGGTCTTATAGGTGGCAGCGTCCAGCAGCGCGCCGATTCCCAGTACTTGATGGGTCTGGTTATTGTACACGAAGTATTCGGACAGGATTAGCGCGTTCCATCCCCCACCCCACGCGGTGATGCTGCCGGTGATCAGCGACGGCGTCACTGCCGGTAAAATCAGCTTGCGCCATCGCGCGACGCGCGAGAGCCCGAACGCGCGCGCGGCTTCCTTCAAGTCCTCGGGCACCTGGTTTACGCCCGCCAGCAGGTTGAAGAGCAGGTACCATTGCATCCCCGTCAGGATCAGCACGATCGACGCGACATTCATCCCGCCGGTAAACTCGATGAAGGCGGCAACGATGATTGGGAACAGCGCCGTCGCGGGCATCGAGCCGACAATTTCCGCGATCGGCGACAGCACCCGGTTGAAGCGCGGACTCTCGCTGGCGGCCAGCGCGCACGGCACGGTCCACGTCAGCGAGATCGCGTAGGCGATCGTCATGCGAATCGTCGAGGCGACGATCGCCTCCGGGATCTGTTTTGCGTCCGGCGGCCACGGATGCGAGAGCGTTCTGATCAACGCGATAAAGCCCCGCGCCAACGCCCATGCGGTGAAGATCACGATTGCGCCGATCACAATCGTTCGCACGATTTGGCCAACGCGCCTGCTTTGTTCCGGCGATAGCTGCGGCCCGCGCGGGATCGCGTTCAATGCGGTCGCGATCAGTCTCGTCGGAGGCACCAGGATCGAGCGCAGCACGCGCGTCACTGCCGGGCCGACGCCCGACAGCGCGTCGAACATCCCCAGCGATTGCGCGGTGCCCGACGACGCCGCAAATTCGTAGCGAAACTTCTCCGCCCACGTCGAGAGCGGCTGCCAGACGATCATGTCCATCAACACGATGATCGCGAGCAAGGTGAGAAGTCCCGCGGCGAGATCGAAGTTGCGTCCTTTCTCGGAGGCCTCCCACAGAAAACTGCCCAACCCGGGCAGCCGGTAGGTGGCGGGACCGGCCGTGATGATTTCGCACGCGATCAGGAAGTACCATCCCGCCACCCACGACAGGATCGAGTTGTACACCAGCTTCGGCACGCTCGCCGGCATCAGCAGACGCTTGAACTTGAGCCATCCGCGCGCGCCGAACGACTCGAGTGCGTCCCGCGAATCGTCGGGAATCGTTTTGACCGCTTCGTAAACGCCCAGCGCCATGTTCCACGCCTGGCTGGTGAAGATCAGAAAGACCGCCGCCATCTCCACGCCGAGCCGGCTGCCGTGCGTGAGCGCGACGAAGAAAAAGACCGCGGCGGGGAAAAAACCGACCACCGGCACCGACTGCGCGATGTCGATGGCGGGAATCAGGATGCGCTCGTACAGCCCTCCGCGCGCCGCCGCCATGCCATAGATGATCGAAAAAATCAGCGCGATTATGTACGCCGCGAGCATCCGGTAAAACGAGCAGAACGCGTAATATGGAAGATGCCCGATCGAGGTGGGGACGTTGTGCGCAATGAGATGTTGGGCGTGGCTGCGATAGGCGAAGAACAGCGCGATAATTGCGGCAAGCGCAAGGAAGGAGAGCGAGCCGTTAACCAGCCGTCGCGGATTTATTTCGAGCTTGAACATTTTCGCGTGACCCGAAACTCCCAGCATAGCCGCGCCGCCGTTGCGCTCAAGCGCAAACCGCATTTCGGACGCATTAATTTTCGGCGCGCCGGCGTTGACATTGCGCAATCCAGGCAATAGCGAAATCGCAAGAGCGGAAAATAATAATGGCCGGTACGGATAGAATTCCAGACGACGAGTGGCGCCTCGGCGATGAATCCATCGAGCTTGCCGAGCATGAGCCTCGGCTCGTGCCGCTGACGACCGAGACCGCCGTCAACCTGAGCCACGAACGGTTGACGCGAGCGGTTTACGTCGTCACGGCCGAGCACCTGGGATGGTACCTGGTCGCCGTCTATGCGCTCGTCACGCGCGCGATCGCTCTGGGCGCCCGTCCGCTCGATGCCGTGCAGGCGCGCGATGCGCTTGCGGCGCTCGCGATCGCGACCCACGGGAGCGCCACGCTCGCGTCGGGCGCCGGTCTTCACGCCTCGTGGGTCGCGATACTCCAGGGTTGGATCTTCGCGGCCGCCGGCGCGACGGACGCCACCTCGCGAATTGTCGTGATGCTATCCGGTCTGCTGATCGTCGCCAGCGGATTTGCGATGCGCCCGTTCATCGGGCGCGCGGGAGCGCTTGCCTTCGCCGCTTTGATCGCGATTTCGCCGAGCGTGACTTATTTTTCGCGCGGCGGTTCGACGGCCATCGCGTCGATTGCGTTCATGATGATCGCGATCGCATTCGCCCAGAGCATGCGCCGGCGGCCGGGCGTGATCCGCGCGGCGGGATTGGGCGTCGCGATCGCGCTGTGGCTCTCCGCGGATCCGATTGGCTACCTGACCGCGGCGGCGATGATCGTATCGCTGATTCTCGTCGGCGCGGGCGACGCCGTGCGACTCGATCATCGGCGCTTGCGCTTGCGCGTATGGTGGGATCGGCGTCGCGTGCTCGTGATCGTCTGCGCGATCGTCGCCGCCGGCCTGTGGTGGATGCTCGCGACCGCTTTTTTCACCCGGTCTCTCGCAACAGTGGTTGAATACGATCTGCGCGCCGCATTTGTCCCGCCCTCGATTGCCTTCGGCCGCGCAGCTCGCAGATTGGTCCCGATTTTGGTGGCTTACGAATTCTTTCTCACGATTCTCGCGATTGTTGGAGCCTTCGCGATCGTCTCACGGCGTATCGCCGACCGCTTTGCGGTGTGGTCGGTGATGTGGGCGATCGTCAGCCTGGTGATGCTTGCGGCGGTGGGCGCAAATCGCTCTGACGCGGTGCTCGCGATTCTTCTGCCGTTGACCATCCTCGCTGCCTACGGATTGGATTGGATGCATCAGTCGGAGCGATGGTACTCGATTCGTTATGCGATTGCGGCGGGCGTCGCGCTCACGCTCTACGTTCAGCTCACCGCCAATTTTGCTTATCCTGCCCCCGACACCAGCGAGGCGCCGTGGCGTCGGCACGCGCTGTTGTTCTGGTCCGAACCGGCGACCTCGATTCAGACGGTCAGGGAATGTCGGCGGGCGAGCAATGCGGTTTCACCGCCCCGCGCGAGCGCGATGATCCCCGACGACGACCAAACGCCGCAGGTGCGATGGTATCTGCGCGATTTTGCGCTGTCGGATTCGCCCGCGGATGCGAGCATCGTCGTGACGATCGGCAAGACGCAAAGCGGCGCGCTCGCCGGCAACCCTGACGCACCGGATTTTGGATTCGAGGAGTGGTGGACGCCGGATTTCGGCACACTGACGATCACCGGCGCGATCCGTTATTTGCTCACGCAACGCACCTGGAGCGACGTCGAGATACGCGACCTCGAGATCGCGATACCGCAGCCCGACCGCACGCCGTCGCGCTGACTTCGCGAATTCTTCGCCCCGTCGATTTCCGCGCGCGGACACCCCAGATTTGCGCGCGGCCCGAAGCTTTGCGATAAACTGCACAGACCGCGCATCGCGCCACGCAGCTTCCCGTGTTAGTTGCACGCGCGTACTCGGATCCCGTCCAATTCAAGGAGCACCGATGGACTCTGTGGTGAAATTTCTCCAACCCTGGCAACTGCATCAGGTCGTCGATCATTTCACGGTCGCGCTGCTGATCGTCGCCGTGCTGATCGATCTCGTCGCGAGCGCCGCTCCCACTCGCATCTGGCTTCAGTACACCGCCCTGTTGCTGATCATCCTGGGCGCGCTCGCGGCCGGCGCTTCGTACTTCACCGGCGGTATGGAGGCCAACCGCATCTGGAACGCCCTGGGCCAGCCGGCCAAGGATATCTTGAATAGGCACGGTGAGCTGGGCGAGTACCTCGGGATTACCTTCGGCATCCTCGCGCTGTGGCGAATCCTGATTCAGGGATTCGGCTTCATGGCGGGATCGCGCGCGATCTATCTTATCGTCGCCTTCGTGGCGATCGTTGTATTGGGTTATCAAGCGCATCTCGGCGGCGTGCTCGTGTACGATTACGGCGCAGGCACGGCTCTGATGGCGGCCGCTCCAGTTCCGTCGGAAAACGCGAGTCCTTCGCCCGCGCCCGCTTCCTCGGGAGCGATTCCGATGGTGTCCGTGCCGACCCCGCTGCCGACATCGACCGCGCCGCTGCCGACGTCGACCGCGCCGCCGGCGATTCCCACCGCGTCAGAATCCAAACCGACGGATTCGCCAATGCCGGCCAACACGCCGGCCTTGAGCCCGACCGCTCAACCCTCGGCCGCGTCGAGCGGCGGCGTAAAGATGTGATAAAATCGGAGCAAGCAGAAGGTTCGAGATGACGCGGCGAATGATTGGCAAGGTCAGCGCGCTCGCGCGCTACCCGGTTAAGTCGATGCTCGGTGAGCAACTCGACGAGCTTCATTTCACCGAGCGTGGCGCGGTCGGCGATCGCGCGTACGCGCTCAGAGAGCTGGCGACGCGGCACATCGCCAGCGCGAAGAAGTTCGCGCGGCTCTTCGAATTTCGGGCGTCCTGCGAGGGCGCGCCCGCCTCCGGAGGCGTCCCGCCCGTGACAATCGAGTTGCCCGGCGGGCGGATGATTCACGCCGAGGACGCAGACGCGTCCGAACTGATTTCCGCGGCGCTCGGCCGCAAAGTTAGCCTCGAGCGCGCCGCGACCGCGCATGGCGAGCTCGCCGGAATCGACCCCGCGACCGTTTTCGCCGACGTGCCGGTCGACAAGGTCATTCCCGGCCTTACCGCCGCGATGCTGCCCGATTGCATGCCACTCGAGAAGGACAGTTTTTTCGACTCCGCGGTAATGCACGTGATCGCCAGTGGCACGCTGCGGCATATGGCAAAACTCGCCGCGCCCGGCTCGGTTTTCGATCCGCGCCGCTTCCGTCCGAATATTTTCGTCGACACCGGCGAGCGCGACGACGCTTTCATCGAGGACGAGTGGCTGGGCGGTACGCTCGAAGTCGGCGACAGCCTGAAGATTGTCGCGATGCGGCCCGCGCTGCGCTGCGTCATGACGACGCATCCGCAGCAAGACCTCCCGCGCGACTATACGATCCTGCGCACCGCCGCGTTCCATCATCAGGCCAACGTCGGCGTATTCGCGTCGATCGGCGCGCCGGGCCGGGTTCGCGTCGGCGATCCGGTGTACCTGGATCAATAATTCCCCTGACGGGAGAGCTTTGCGTAACCTGCTCGAAACTCTGTTTCCTCGCCCGCTTAGTTCTCGCGTCTTCTCTTTTCACTGGGTGCAGGGGTCACCCCCTGCTCGCGTTGTGGAAACAACGCCGCGTGCCCTCTTGCGGGATCCGATCCGCGGGGAAGACGATAGTGTTGTGGCGCGGCATCGAGTCGCGCCGCGTCGATGCCAGCTTTTCGTGAAATCATAATCTCGGAGCGCGCCGCCGGCCGCATCGCCGCCGCCCGCGCGTGGCTGGAGTCGCAGCCATCTGCCCGCGAAGTTCTCGTGATCGCGTCGGTCAAGGAGGCCGCCGACGACCTGGTGCGCGCGTTCGCGGTTTCGCGCGGCGCGATGCTCGGGGTGCATCGCTTGACGCTCAACCGGCTGGTCGGGCTGCTCGCCGCCGAGGAGCTGGCGCATGCCGATCTCGCACCCGCGGACGGACTCGCGGCCGAGGCGGTCGCAGCGCGCGCGGTCTTCCGCCTGCTGCCGTCGGGAGCGCTCGCGCATTTCGAACCGGTGTTGAATCGTCCCGGTTTTTCACGCGCGCTCGCGCGGACGCTGATCGAGCTTCGATGGAACGATATCGCCGTTGACGAGTTGCGTGCGCTCGGCGGCGCGGGTGAGGCGATCGCCGCGACGTTGGCGCAATTCGACGCGGAGTTGGCCGATGCCAAACTGATCGATCGCGCCGGGATGCTGAAAGTCGCGACTCGCGCCGTGCTCGCCAGTCCGCCGCCGCGCTTCGTTGGACTGCCGGTTGTGCTGCTCGATCCATCTGTGGACGGCGCGCTCGACCGCGACTTTATTGCGGCTCTTGCAGCACGTTCGCCGTCAATTCTCGCCACGATTCCCGCCGGCGACGCGCCAGTTCAAATGCTCCTTGAAGATGCGCTCGGCGTGCGCGCAACTGTATTGCCGCCGCCCGCGAATGAAAGCGTCGCGCCCTCGCTCGAGCGTCTGCAGGCGCATTTGTTCGCCGACACCGCACCGCCCGAGCGCGCCGTGGACGAAACCGTGACGGTGGTTTCGGCCCCGGGCGAGATGCACGAGTGTGTCGAGATCGCGCGGCGAATCGCCGCCGAGGCGCGCCGCGGCGTGCCGTTCGATCAAGTCGCCGTACTGCTGCATGACCCGGTCCGCTATGCGCCGTACTTGCAGGAAGCGCTCGCCCGCGCGGGCATCCCGGCTTACTTCGCGCGAGGTACGCGGCGGCCTGAGCCGGGAGGACGCGCCCTGCTCGCGCTGCTCGCGTGCGCCGCGGAAAATCTTTCGGCGCGCCGTTTCGCGGAATATCTCTCGCTGGCCCAGGTGCCCGACCCCGGCAGCCCGCGTGACGATGAGCCGGCGATCGGCGCGGACGCGGAACTCGCGCCGGCCTCGTTGGAGTCGGATCTTGAAGTCGAAGCCGCCACCACTTTAGTTGACAATATCGACGCCGCCGATCCCGTTCCGGTCATCGATGGAACGGCGCGGGCGCCGTGGCGATGGGAACGGCTGCTGGTCGATGCGGCGGTGATCGGCAGCGCGCAGAGATGGAAGAAGCGGCTGGCGGGTTTGGGTAACGAGCTCAGGGCGCGGCGCGCGGAGATTGCCGACGACGACGCGCGCGCGGCGGGCCTCGAGCGGCGAATTCTCGACCTCGCGCATCTCGGCGAGGTCGCGATGCCGATCCTTTCGATGCTCGACGCGGCGCCGCGCGATGCGACCTGGGGCGACTGGCTCAAATTTCTTCGCGAGCTGGTTGACCTGGCGATTCGCGATCGCGAGCCGGTTCTCGCCGCGCTGGCGGAGCTTGAACCGATGGCGCCGGTCGGTCCGGTCGGACTAGACGAGGTGCGTTTGGTGCTGAACGATCGGCTCGGACGGCTGGAAGCTCCGCGGCGCGTTCGCCGCTATGGCGCGGTGTTCGTCGCGCCGCCGAGTCGCGCGCGCGGCATGGAGTTCGACGTCGTCATCGTTCCGGGTCTTGCCGAGCGCATGTTCCCGCGCAAGCTGACCGAGGATCCGATCCTTTCCGATTCAGCGCGCGCGCGGCTGAGTCCGCATCTCGCGCGCAATGAGCAGCGGCGCGACGCGGAGCGGCTCGCATTGAGAATTGCGGCGGGCGCGGCGCGCGAGCGCGCGATGTTTTCCTATCCGCGGGTCGATCTTGACCAGGGCCGTCCGCGAGTGCCGTCGTTCTACGCGCTTGAAATTCTGCGCGCTGCGGAGGGCCGCCTGCCCGGCTTCGATGAGCTGGCGAATCGCACCGCGTGGCTGCCGACGCAGCTCTCATGGCCGGCGCCGGCAAATCCCGCCGACGCGATCGATGACGCGGAATTCGATCTGGCGGTGCTGGACAAACTGGTGGACGCCGATCCGGATACGACGATCGGTGCGGCGAACTACCTGCTCGGCGCCAACCCGCATCTCGGGCGGGCGCTGCGCGCGCGGGCGCGGCGCTGGCTCAAGCGATGGACGCCGGCGGACGGGCTGGTCGATCCGGACGCGGCGGCGCTGGCGGCGCTCGGCAAGCATCAGTTGTCCGCGCGTTCATACTCGCCGACCGCGCTGCAGAATTTCGCGGCATGCCCGTATCGTTTTTTTCTCCAAGCGGTCCATCGGCTGGAGCCGCGCGAGGAACCCGAGGCGATCGAGACGCTCGATCCGCTCACCCGCGGCAGTTTGTTTGCGGAGGTCCAATACGAAATCCTGTCGGCGCTCAGAGAGCTCGACGTGCTGCCGGTCACCTCGGAAGACCTCGAGGACGCGTCCGCGCTGCTCGACGAGCGGCTCGACGAGGTCGCCGCGCGATGGCATGACGAGCTTGCGCCGGCGATCGAGCGCGTGTGGCGCGACGGAATCGACGGAGTCCGCGCCGACTTGCGCGAATGGATGCGGCGCGCGGCCGAGGATCCGGAACACTGGCGGCCCGAATGGTTCGAACTCGGCTTCGGGTTGAGCGATCGCGCGCAGGCGGACCCGCATAGCTCGGCGGAGCCGGTCGCAATCGAGGGCGGGCTGAGCCTGCGCGGGTCGATCGACCTGCTCGAGCGCCACCCGGACGGGCGAATTCGCGTGACCGATCACAAGACCGGGAAAGTGCGTGCCGCCAAGGACTTCGTAATCGGCGGCGGCAAGACGCTGCAGCCGGTTTTGTACGCGCTCGCGGCCGAACGCATGCTGGGCGCGCCGATCTACGCCGGGCGGCTTTACTACTGTACCGCGACCGGCGGCTACGAGGAGCGAGTGGTTGAAATCAACGACGAGGCGCGGCGCTCGGCGCGCGAATTCGTCTCGATCATCAAAAAATCGCTGGAGGAGGGGTTTCTGCCGGCCGCACCGGACGATCGCGAATGCGAATGGTGCGACTACAAGCGCGTCTGCGGCCCGTACGAGGAGCGGCGCTCACGACTCAAACCGAAAGCGCGGCTTAAACCGCTTCACCGGCTGCGCGAGATGCGCTGACCCCATGGCCGATATCATCATAGCCGACCAGGCGGTGCGCGATCGGATTCGCGACGACCTCGGCGTCACGCTCCTGATCGAGGCCGCCGCCGGCACCGGCAAGACCACGGCGCTGGTGAATCGAATCGTGTCGGTGATCGGGTCGGGGCGCGGCGAGCTGGCGCGGATCGTCGCGGTGACGTTCACCGAGAAGGCCGCCGGCGAGCTGAAGCTGCGGCTGCGCGGCGAAATCGAACGCGCGCGGCATAACACCGAACTTTTGAGCGATGCGCGCGCGCGCTTCGACGAGGCGCTCAAGCAACTGGAAGAAGCACGCATCGGAACGATTCATTCGTTTTGCGCCGACCTGCTGCGGGAGCGGCCGGTGGAAGCGCGAGTCGATCCGATGTTCGAAGTCGCGCCCGAGGACGTTGCCGGCGAGATGTTCGACGCCGCGTTCGAACAATGGTTCGAGCGGGTGCTGGACAATCCGGGCGAGGGGATGCGCCGCCTGCTGCGGCGGCGCGATCTGTCGGAGCGCACGGGGCCGCGCGCGATCGCGCGCCGCGCGGCGCTCGAGCTGCTGAACTGGCGCGACTTCGATTCCCCCTGGCAGCATTCGGCGCTGAAGCGTGACGCCGAGATCGACGCGATCATCGCGGAGGTCGAAGCGCTGGGCAAACTTTCCGAACTCGGCGAGCCCGACGACTGGCTGGCCAGGGGCCTCGACGCGATCGCGCGGCCTGTTGCCGAGGCGACGCGGCTGGAGGCGGTGCGCGGACGCGACTACGACGCGCTTGAGTCGGTGTTGGTCGCGCTATCCAGCGGGCGGCGCTGGGACTGGAAGGGATACGGCGGTGACTTTGGCGAGGCGAAGCGCGACGAAGTTTTCCGGCGGCGCGCCGAGCTGCGCGAGCGGCTCAAGAAGTTTCGCGACGATGCGGGCGCGAATCTCGCGCCTATCCTGCGCGACGAGCTGTGGCCGATCGTCGCTATTTACGAAGACCTGAAGCGCCGCGCGGGGCGGCTGGACTTCCTCGATCTGCTGCTGGTCGCGCGCAACCTGGTCCGCGACGACCCGGCGGTGCGCGCCGAGCTGCAAAATCGCTTCACCCATATTTTCATCGATGAATTCCAGGATACCGATCCGCTGCAGGCGGAAATCCTGCTGCTGCTCTCATCGGCCGACCCTGCCGAGACCAACTGGCTCAAGGTCAAGCCGATACTCGGGAAGCTATTTATCGTCGGCGATCCAAAACAATCGATTTACCGTTTCCGCCGCGCCGACGTTTCGCTCTACCAGGGCGTCAAACAACTGCTGCTGATGCACGGCGCGCAGCTCGAATATCTGACGGTGAGCTTTCGCGGGACTCCGTCGATTCAAACCATGGTCAATGCCGCGTTCGCGCCGCTGATGAGCAAGGAATCGGGCACGCAGCCGGCGTATGCGCCGTTGATGCCGTATCGCGCCGAGCCGGAGACTCAGCCTTCGATCGTCGTGTTGCCGGTGCCGGAACCGTACGGCGACTACGGCCGGGTGGTCGATTGGAAAATCGAGGAGTCGATTCCCGAGGCGATTGCCGCGTACGCGCGATGGCTGGTTTACGAAAGCGGATGGACGGTGACCGAGCGCGAGGCGCCCGAAGTGCGCGTGCCGATTCGTCCGCGCCATATCTGCATCCTGTTTCGCCGCATGAATTCGTTCGGGCGCGATGTAACCAGGCCGTACTTGCGCGCGCTCGAAGCGCGCCATCTCCCGCACGTCCTGGTCAAGGGCGGCTCCTTCAACGAGCGCGAAGAAGTGATCGCGATCCGCAATATCCTCGGCGCAATCGAGCGGCCCGACGACGAGTTGACGGTGTTCGCGGCCCTGCGCGGCCCGGTGTTCGCGCTGACGGATGCGGCGCTGCTCGAATTCCGCATGACGCAAGGCAGCCTGCATCCGTTTCGCAAGCTGCCCGACGATATCCCCGACAGTCTCAGGGAAGTGAAGGGCGCGCTCGATGTGCTCATGGGATTGCATCGCGGGCGTAATCGAAGGCCGATTGCCGAGACGATCGCAACGCTGCTGGCGATGACTCGCGCGCATGCGGGAATCGCGATTTGGCCGACCGGCGAGCAGGCGCTGGCGAATATCATGCGAATCATGGACCAGGCGCGGCGTTACGAAGCTCGCGGCGGGATGACCTCGTTTCGGGCTTTCGTCGATGAACTCGAAGCGCGCGCCGAACGCGACGAGGCGAGCGAGACGCCGATCGTCGAGGAAGGCACCGAGGGCGTCCGGATCATGACGGTGCATCGCGCCAAGGGCCTCGAATTTCCGGTCGTCATCCTGGCCGATATCACCTGCAACGAAACTCGCGCCGACGCGTCGCGATATATCGAGCCCGCGGCAAAGCTGGCCGCGATGGAGCTTGCGGGCTGCGCACCGCGCGAACTGCAGGAGCATGCGGCCAAAGAGCATGACCGCGACGAAGAGGAAGCAATCCGCCTGCTCTACGTGGCTGCCACCCGCGCGCGCGATCTAATCGTGGTGCCGGCGGTCGGCGACGAAGAGTCCGACGGCTGGCTCTCGCGGCTGAATCCCGTCGTCTATCCGGCCCAGACAGATCGGCGCGTGCCCGCGTCGTCGCATCCGCCGGGATGCCCCGAATTCGGCGACGACAGTATCCTGACCCGCCCGGCCAAAGCGCCGGCCAAAATGAAATCGGTGGCGCCGGGATTACATCGGGTTCAGCAGGGAGCACATCGGATTCAGATAGTCTGGTGGGATCCGCGGCTGCTGATCCTGAACGTCGAAGAAAAGATGGGGCTTCGGCAGGACAAGCTGCTGCAAGCCGACGAAAATAAACTCGTATCAGATCGCGGGATCAAGCTGCGCGAGGATTGGAGCGCGAACCGGGCGGCGATGCTCGCGGCGGGAATGGCGCCTAGGATGAACGTCGCAACGGCGACCGAGCTGGCGCTCGCATCGCCGGCCGCCGGACCGCAGCACGCGGAAGCGATCGCGATCGAAGAGACGCGTCGCGATCCCGGCCGGCCGCATGGCAAGCGATTCGGCACCCTCGTGCATCTTACGATGCTGCGTGCGCCGCTCGACGCGGACGCCCGCGAGATCGGCAAGATCGCGGCGAGCGCGGCCAAGATGATCGGCGCGCCGCCAGATGAGGTCGCCGCCGCGGTGAATTGCGTAAAGGCCGCGCTCAAGTCTCCACTGATGCGTCGCGCGAAAGCCGCGGATACGGTAATGCGTGAATGTCCGCTGATGATCCGGCTCGAAGACGGCACCGCAGTCGAAGGGGTCGCGGATCTCGCGTTCGCCGAGAATGGAATCGGCGGCGCGGTCTGGACGGTGGTCGATTTCAAGACTGACGTAGATGTAGCGACGCGGCTCGACGAGTATCGCGCGCAGATCAGGTTCTACGTGCGGGCGGTCAGGGAGAGCACGGGGCGGCCTGCCAGCGGCGCGATCTTGTGGATATAGGGGAAGGGCAAATCACTTAATTGAACGCGGAACCCACCTTGGGTTCCGCACCTCCTTGGGCAGGGCTGAGCCCTGCACCGCAGTGAGAAGACGCGAAAATCTGCGCAGCGCATCTTTTCGCGACTACGCGATGGCAGGGCTGAGTCCTGCACCCAATGTTAAACAAAGATGCGGGACTTCGTCCCTGTTAGAACAGGCTGTGGGGAGCAGCGGCGGGGAATTTACCTCGCCCGTTATTTTACGGGAGGTGCCACGGGCACGCGGCAGCCGACCGCCTGGCGGGCGGTAGGTGAGGGTGCTGCGGCGCATCACAAAAACCCGTCGACTCACTTTTTTGAGTCATCCTGAGCGCAGCGAAGGAACCCGGATCCGGGATTCTTCGCTGCGCAGACTTCGCTCGGAATGACAGAAAAGGAAGGATCCGGGATTCTTCGCTCCGCAGACTCCGCTCTGAATGACATGGGCGGCCGGGCGGCAGGGGTGACCCCTGCACCCAATGTTAAACAAAGATGCGGGACTTCGTCCCTGTTAGAAGGGGGTAAGGGGGAAGAAATGCGGCTGCTTTTTGTGTCATCCTGAGCGCAGCGAAGGAACCCGGATCCGGGCTCCCCCGGCTGCGCAGACTCCGCTCGGGACGACACAAGGCGGATCGGACGATTTTGCACAATCGCGAAATACTGGTGGTCGGATACGGGTCGTTGCTTAGCGGCTATGGGTTGCTGGCCGAGCGGCGCGGCGGCGCGAGCCGGCTGGTGGCGCGTGACGCGGCTCCGGTTTCGATCAGAAATGCGCGGCGTGGACTGGCCAAGCCTTCCAGCCATGGCAGCTACCTGGCGATGGATATCGAGCCCGTCGATCGCCGCCTGCCACTTGGCGCATCGACCGCGGCGGACCTCCACGGCGGCGGAATCGGCGGGCTGCTGCTGACCTTCGATCGTGAATCCGCGCCGACGATCGCGCGGCGCGAGGACTACGATGCCTATGCGTTCGAGCGGTTGATCGGGTTTGCGGAGCGGGTGGGCAAACCGCTCGGCGAGTACCTGATGAAGATCGCGAGCGGGACGAATTTCGACCCGCTCACATACCGGATGGCGCTGCGCTCGATACTCGACTACACGTCGCGGGGCTATATTTTCCATCCGATCGAAATCGACGACGGCCGGGTCGCGATAATTGCGATCGGTTCGGGATTCGAAGGCAGCGGAGACCCGAGGATTGTCTCGCGACGCCAGGAATTCGGGATGGACCGGCTGCTGTCGCTCGAGGAGTCGGTGCAAGTCAAATTTCCCGGTTTCGATCGCGCGGGACAGATAGGATACTACGCGGAGTGTATGCTCGGCGGATTGCATGGGCTGGACGTAGGCGACCTGGCGCCGCGATTCGATCCGGATGCGCAACTGGTGCGCGAGCTCGCAAAGCATCTCGGGCCGATCGCCGCCGGCGAGCGCGACCGGTTTATCGAGGCGACCTCGATCGACGCGGCGCGCTACGGCGAGCGGTTTTCGCCCTTGTCGCGGCGCACGCCGGGCTTGACGGCAATCCTGGAGCTGGCCGGAATTGTGGAGTGACGGGGACCCGCCGATGGCATCGAAAGCGATTTTTTCAATTCATGTGGCGAAAGAGAACCTGAAATTTTCGGCCGCGCATTTTATCGCCTACCCGGGGTTTCGCGAACCGCTGCATGGCCATAACTACCAGGTCGGCGTGTACGTCGAGGGGCGGCTGGCGAAGACCGGCTACGTGATCGAT
>Ga0187862_10000457_pt1 | contig 47724 bp, 60 predicted proteins | sample June2016WEW_10_1_FD_133003 | JGI IMG/M metagenome (GOLD analysis project Ga0187862, IMG submission 133003) | Peatland microbial communities from SPRUCE experiment site at the Marcell Experimental Forest, Minnesota, USA - June2016WEW_10_150 | ecosystem: Environmental > Terrestrial > Soil >... | reverse complement strand
GGCGCCCTGTACCATATGTCGGCTACCGGCAGCACGTGGTCCAGCTGGGAAAACCTCGGCGGATACCTGACCTCATCACCCGCTGCGACGTCACCGGCTAGTGGTGTGATCGACGTCTTTGTCCGCGGCGGCGACGGCGCCCTCTGGGGGGCTTCCTAAAGTGGAGGGCACGCCTGGACGTCACCGGTATCTAACGTCGGCACCGTCAACGCCCAGACCAATGTCACCCTCGCCGGCAAGCTCTCCTCGTGGAACCCCGCCACCAATGAATGGCTGCACGTCGCGGGCAACAAGCCCTGCCATCTGACGCTGTGCTCGCTGCAGCGCGGTCGGAATTTGAAGGCACAAATAACAAAGATTAAGTAGCACTGCAAAAAAAAAAACCAAATAGCCTGCCTACAAGCCGTAACTCGTCTTTGGCTGCATATCGCTGCAGCTTCTTGCAAACATACATACGTGCCAAAGATGTCAACACCCGAGCATAACACGCGCGTCCGCATACACGGCTGGACTCAACGTTTCAAGAAGTTCGCATTTTTTTTGCTTTTAGGTATGGTTCTGGTCAGTCTGGCCGCTGCGACGGCAAATGTTGCGGGTAGCGCCCCCCTTACAACGAACGCGACGCAGGCGCAGCCACTAGTAGGCGCGACGACGCATCCGATACAGTATTGGATTGGATGCCCGCCATCAATGGTAAATACCGCCACTTTGAGCTATTTTAAACAACAAGGATTCACCGCTGTTGTTATGGTTGTTCCCAACAGTCAAACGTATCAGACTCAGCTCAACACGATCAAATCGCTCAATATGCTGCCAATTATTGATATCGAAATGCACATCTGGGACGGCGGACAGCTTCAGAGCACGCCGATAAGCCATTTTGCCAGCTATTTCCAATCACTCAAAAACGCCGGCTGGCAATACGTCGCCTCGGAAGGCGGCAGGACCGGCGATCTCGCTTACATGAAGAACTACTTCAAGGGCTATGTGAACTTCAACTGTGACCAGTGCGGCTTGTGGAAAAACGTATATAAAGACCCATTTACGGTCGCGAACAGCTGGGAGAGCTACTACACAGCGGAGTGGCCTCACATCCAAAATGGATCAAAGCAGGCCGCTGCGTTTCGCATCCAGAACGGCATCCTCGCTGGCGTGTGGGCTAATAAAGGCGGCGATAACCAGATACTTGCCAACTCACTTAGCGGCAGCAGCACGCCATCATATCTTTCAATGCTGAACTGGTCTTATGCTAATGGAATCGGCTTTACCAGCTTCCATGTCTGGTGTGGTGACAATCCCGCGGGGCTAAGCCAGTACAAGGCATTAGGATTTGACAAGGTCGTCGCAAACCTACAAACTTATTACCCACCGACTAGCTCAGCCAGCGGGTGGGGATGGTCAAAGATCGGTGGGCAACTTGCTTCAGCCACCGGACCTGCCGTGTGCGCGCAGAATGCAAACAGCCTCGACGTCTTTGTGCAGGGCACTGACCACGCGCTCTGGCACGAGCATTACCAATCAGCGTCAGGGTGGTCCAGCTGGCAAAACCTCGGCGGGAAACTGACGTCGTCACCCGCTGCGACGTCACCGGCTAGTGGTGTGATCGACGTCTTTGTCCGCGGCACCAACGGCGCCCTCTATGAGAAGACTATCACGAATGGAGGGACAACGTGGGCCTGGTCCAAGATCGGCGGGCAGATTGCTGCCGGCACAGGACCAGCGGCCTCCTCATGGGGCGCAGGCCGTCTCGACGTCTTTGTACAAGGTACGAACGGCGCCCTGTACCATAAATGGTATACCGGCACGTGGTCCGGCTGGCAAAACCTCGGCGGGAAACTGACCTCATCACCCGCTGCGACGTCACCGGCTAGTGGTGTGATCGACGTCTTTGTCCGCGGCGACGACGGCGCCCTCTGGGAAAATCCCTAAAGTGGGGGGTACGCCCGGACGTCCGTCAGCGTATCTGACGTCGCCACCGTCAAGGTGCATTAGTCGGGACGCTGCACAAATCTGTAAAGAGACAGTTAACGAGGATTATCGTCATTGTTATATACGGGCCGCGTATTATTGGGTTATTTAAGCAACAAGTGAGGAAAAGTCGTCTCTCCTTGTTAGTGGTCGCGACAGTGATCTCCACTATCTTGGTGGCTGGATGTACTTCGCCAACTCAAACTAGCCCACAAGTCGCGAGCACAAATACTTCGACCTCCTCAACGACTGCATCAACTACGACAACGGCGAGTTCGTCAGCGGTCAAAACGGTCCCAAGCGTCACGCCGTCAACCAGCGCTAGCGTATCGCCAACTCCGACGGCATCACCTCAACCGTCAGCGAAAATTGCCACCTCGATTGAGGGCACCCAATCCTTCAACTCAAACCCTACTATTACGCGGAACTCTCCGGTAAGCTGGGGGTTCGAGGTAGTGCCAACAGGATCGGCTCAACTGCTTTCTGTTCCGGTCCCCGTTAAGATCGACAACAAAGCAATTGGACAAGTGACACTGGTAAGCGGTGGCACTGAAACCGTGGCCTTCAGTCTTACCAGCGCTCAAACAAACAGTTTAGCGGCAGGCCAACACACGCTCGCGGTGAGCTTTTCGGGTGACGGCACGTATCAGCCTTCTGTATTCACCCAGCAGATTACCGTGACGTAACGATATTCTCTGACTGACGAAGGCAGTTCAGACTCTGTTTCTCGGCAACTCCCATTCTGTATAAGCCGGACGGCTCGCTGTTGCGACGCTGAACGTTTTGAGCACAGTCGTGCGATTTATGCGATTTAGATACTATTATATATTGAGTCAGCTGCAAAAACAAGAGTTTGTTAAGCGCCGCACGTCCTTCAACTCGCCGAAATCGCTGAATTTTGGTTCTCGCCCGCAAATATGAAAGCGAAACAAGTGATACAGTTGGTTGCTGTGTGCATCATTTTGGCCGCGTACGCATCGACAGCGATCCCTCGGGCAACCGCCGCTGAGATTCGAGTAGGTGCGGGGGGACAGTATCGGACAATCTCGGAAGCCGTTAAATCTGCACAGCCAGGCGACACCATACTCGTTGGGCCTGGAACTTATGTCGAAAACATCGTAGTTGATAAGCCCATCACCGTTGTCTCCACGAATGGAGCCTCAGCTACGGTAGTCAAGGCTGCTGACACTAGCAAAGACGTTTTGCTGCTCAGCGGTAGCGACATTGCTATCCAGGGGTTCACCATAACCGCAGGGAAAATGGGGGTCACGTTTGGGCACACGTCGAACTGCGCACTTACCAAGTGTGTGGTGAATGGCAACGTTTTTGGCGTCTACTTAGCTGGCGCCACGGGCAATCTGGTAGGCAACAACAACCTGAATAGCAACGGTTTTGGGGTCTACTTGGATGGGTCATCGGGAAACAAACTGTCCGGTAATACCGCTTCATATGAAAAAGGCGGCGGCGGGAATGCATCGCTAAGCGACGGTATTTACATGTTTAACTCGAACGCCAACAACGTCACGAACTGTGAATTGAGCAACAACGACAACTTCGGGGTATCTCTATTCAACTCAAAGAATAACGCATTTTCAAACAACACGCTCAGTTCGAACGCGCAATTTGGGGTGCGTCTTCGCGATGGGGCTGACAATAACAATTTCTCGCGCAACACCCTCAAGGCAAACACTGAAAACGGTGTGCTGATCGGTGATTCACAAGCTAACACGTTTTATTTCAATAACTTCTTGGCCGAGAAAAGCAATTTCTACACGCAAGAGGGGAACAACATAAACTCCACAAGGAAGCTCAACTATACCTACAGCGGCAATGTTTTTAGCGGATTCGTCGGTAACTACTACTCAAATTATGTCGGATCCGATGCAGACCGGAACGGAATCGGAGACACCCCGTTTGGGGGAGATAAGTATCCTCTTGTAAAACCTGTCGAGAACTATGGCGCGGTTCAATCGACTCCGACGCCAACTGTATCCTCGTCTGCTGCGGCGTCCACGGCTTCAACCATATCAACGAATGCGACAGCGCCCACTGCCGGTCAGCGCGCTCCAGCAGTTGTGCCGGGATTCGAATCTGTTACAGCGATATTCGGGTTGCTGTTTGCGGCAGTAATCGCCGTGGTACTGAAGAGGCAAGTGCGGTGACTTGGGAGCTCCGACGGTATTGACGTTAAGCACTCCTGTAAGTGGCTCCAGATTGATATCTTCAGTTTCGATCGCGCTCTCGGCGGCCGACGATCACAGATCCTCCGCAGCTGTTTGCGCAAAACTCGTTGAAGGGAACGTCTCAGTGATCCGTATTAGCACCATCCCGTGACTAATGATATCGTACGTCCGCGACAGCAGCGGCACGTCATGGGGAACGCCAAACAAGTCGCTAAGCTCATCGTTCGAAATGACACCAACTCTTCTGATTTCCCGCCGTGATTCAATTCTTCGCTGCGTCAAGATTCGCCCTATCGGTACGTCAGCTTTCATTAGGTCGTGTCTGAACTCTTTTTGCACGCGTGCGATAGGCGTGTAGGACTCAGCGTAGATCAGTGGTCGGTCATCGTCGTCGTTTTTGAGAACAACGACGCGATAGTTTATGTTGTCGCCCTCCTCTACGTCCAACGCCGCTGCTCTCTCGGTGTCCGCTCTGACGACCTGCTGAAGCAACGTCTTCACGACGACAGGTTTCCCGGTTAGTACTTCGAGCAGAGTCGTAACTGAGCCGTCTGTCGTCAGTAACAGTCGCTGCCACTTCGACACAGGAACGTTCAGGTCTTTCATTTGAATCTTTTGCCCCCCTAGCATTCAGGAATCCGGAGCCTGTTGGCCAAACGAGATCTCGCGGACGTGCGCACCGCTGTTTTGCGCTTTTACCGCGTGAACTTCGCCTCCGATAGTCGCGTCCAAGTAACGCTGAACTGCCGTTTGCAGCCGCTTTCCGTCGGCTATCCCATATACGGCGGGGCCAAATGAGCTCATTCCTGCACCGAACGCCCCGTTCTCTCGCATGAATCGAACGAGGTGCGCACAAAATGGCTGCAGTTCAAGTTCTCGGCGCTTGAAACCTAGCATCTGAACTCGATCGATCGATCGGCCGAAACTTTCGATGTCTTGTTCCACGACTGCCGGAAGCATTTCCATTAAAATAACGTGACACAGCTCTTGGATCTCGGTGAGCGGCAGTGGGCAGTTTTGTTTAAATATAGAGATCTCGCGTTTGTCGCTCGCGCCACGTAGATTTGGTATGGCAAGAACGATCGTCCAATCCGGAAAATCGTGACTGACGATCATTGGCGCTGGGGCATATTCTCCAGAAGCCGACGATGGCAAGAACGCCGTCTTGCCTCTGTGCCCCCCATCAATGATGAAGCCACCTCGCTCGAACGCCGCGACGCCGATGCCTGAGGTGCCCCCCCTCCCTGTCAATCGTGCGATAGCCTTTGGCGTCAAGCGCAGGTCGTAGAGTTCGCTTATCGCCGTTCCGACTGCTAGCGCGACTTGGGTTCCCGAGCCTAGTCCAACGTGAGCCGGATATTCGTCAACGACCTCGATCGCTACGCCGCCGACGTCGTGCTGCGTCATGATCGCTGACGCTGCTCTCTTGATTCGGTCTTTGAATGTTGTGTTTCCCGAGACGGATAGCTGAGCATCTTCTCGCGCGTTGATTTTCACGGATGGAAAGTCGAGAGCCAGTCCGACGCTACCATCAATGCGTCCAAGGGAGCCGTTCAAATCAATAAGGGTGATATGAAGTCTCGATGGCGTTACTACTTCGATCATGTCTTTTTCACGTGGACGTCTCCGGTTCAATGTGAATAATGGCCTCCTTAACGTTTGACACGCGCGTTTTTATGTCTTTTTCCAGTTCGTTGGCGATGTTGTGAGCGTCTTCAAGACTAAGGTTCGGCCGGACATGGATGCTTACATCCACGAATATGCTGCTGCCGGCTTGCCGGGCCCGGAGACTATGGAAGGCAGTTATGTCGCGGTTATCCGTTATAACGTCTCTGATTTTTGACGTTATTTCCTTCGGTGGGGCGGCGTCGACGAGGACCCGAGTCGTTTTTCGCCCGAGCCGGATAGAAGTCGTAAGCATTATGATCGCGACGAAGATCGCGGCCAAAGGGTCGACGACGGCATAACCAAACTTGGCTGCCACCAAGCCGAGAAGCACAGCTGCCGAGCTATAGATGTCCGTTGAGAAGTGATAAGCGTCGGCCTCTAAGGCCGAACTTCCGTATTTTCGGGCGTTTTGAAACAGATACCTTGAAACGCTGAAATCTGCGATAATGGCAAAAACCATAATGGCGATGGCGTAATAAAGTGTATTGTCTATCTGGATAGCAAATCCTGTGAGAAGTCGCAGGCCCGCCTCATAGAAGATCCATATGCTTGTAACGCCAAGAAGTGCGGTCTGTACGAGGCTTGAAAAGTTTTCGAACTTCTCGTGCCCATAGGGATGTTCTTCATCGAGTGGCCTATTTGCGCTTCTGATGCCCGTGTAAGCAAAGCCCGAGGCAAGAAGGTCGAGCAGCGAATGGGCCGCTTCAGCCAGCATTCCTAGACTCCCACTTGCAACCCCCACGATAATTTTCATGGAGAGCAGGAGCACATTGACAAAAACTGAAAAAGTTGCAGCGTGGAGCTTTTGGGCTGCGCCGCTGGCGTCGTCCATTCTTGGCCGTTTATATAGGTTTTACCTTATTTAGGAGTATCGGAATCGCGTGACGCGAGCCGCAGCAGCGTCAGAAACCTTTAAGTAGCTTTGTTGCACTTTTAAAAACTACACGGGTCAGGCGTTATCACGCAGAATGTGCAAAGATGCACCCCAAGATACAGCTCGCAATCCCCTCGTCCTTGACCATCGAAACCGCCGATCAGAAAATAAAGACATACAAAGTCGGACAAGTCGCTCGGGCGGCGGCAATATTCAGGGTGCAACGCGTTACGATTTACCGTGACGCTGCGTACGATGACAGCCGATTCATCGCGTCGATATTGCAGTACATGGAGGCGCCGCAGTACCTTCGAAAGCTGCTTTTCCCGCGCTCAAATGAGTTGAGATCCGTCGGGGTGGTTCCCCCGTTGAAAACCCCTCATCACGCGCGGCCGCGTGATGACATTCGAGAAGGAATTGTGATAGACGTCGGAACTGACTGCGCTTGGGTTGAAATCGGTTTGGATTGCCCGGCCCTTTTGCGAACAGCCACGTTGCGCAAAGGGGAGCGCGTGACAGTTAAGATCTTTTCGCGAGATCCGCTTGAAGTCGAACTGATTGAGAAGCCGCCGCAGTATTGGGGGTATTCGGTCCGGGTGGTCGATAGCATCGCAGACGCGTTGGAGGGGTTGGTCATAGCCACCTCGAGGCACGGACAGGCAATAAGTCCCGCTATACACAATGAAATAGCAAGGAGAGGCGCAGAATCGATGACTTTCGTATTTGGGGCTCCCAACCGCGGAGTAGAAGCGTTATTCCAGGAAGCGGGGCTGTCGCTGGGGGATGCGTCAGACTTTGTCGTCAATACGATTCCGCAGCAAGGGACAGAGACGGTGCGCACAGAAGAAGCTATCGTGGCCACGTTGAGCGTGTTCAATATCGCGCTGCACGAATCAACATGAGGTAAACCAATGACAAAAAGACATCGTCCGAGACGCGGATCGCTCGCCTATAGCCCCCGAAAGAGGGCAAAGAGCGAAGTGCCGAGAATCCGCTCCTGGCCAGAGCAAGATGAGCCGCGAATACTGGGATTCGCGGGCTACAAAGCTGGGATGACGCACGTGATCTTAGTCGATGATTCCCCTAATAGCCCAACTGAAGGCTTAGAGATAAGCGTGCCTGCCACTGTCGTCGAAACTCCCGCAATGAAAGTAGCGGCAGTACGGACCTATCGTAAGACGCCCTATGGAAAGCGTATTGTGCTCGAAGCTTGGGCCGGAAATATCGGAGGCGAAGTTGCAAAGCGCAGGCCGCTTCCCAAGGAGGCAGCACCCCGTGAGGGGAGTTTCGACGGTGCAGACGAGATCCGCGTGCTGGTTTACACCTCGCCAGCGGCGGTGAGTGGCATTCCAAAGAAGGTGCCTGAACTGATGGAAGTGCCTGTTGGGGGGGGCGATGTAAGCGCTGCGTATACATACGCGGACGATATCCTAGGGAAAGAAATTGACGCTGTAGACGTCTTCAAAGAAGGTATGCTAGTCGACGTAATCGCAGTGACAAAGGGCAAAGGGGTTCAGGGGCCAGTCAAGAGGTGGGGCGTCACCATCCAGGATCGAAAAGCGTTCAGGGGTGGCAAGGGGCGCCACATCGGGAATCTTGGTCCGTGGAACCCAGCGCGTGTTAGGTGGACAGTCCCCCAACTCGGTCAGATGGGCTATCAACAAAGAACTGAGTACAATAAGCGAATTCTTAAAATCGGGCCGGACGGAGCTTTAGTGACTCCTGCGGGCGGATTCGTCAAATATGGGCTCGTTCGAGGCGCTTACGTTCTTCTCCACGGATCGATTCCAGGACCTGCAAAAAGGCTCATTAGAATGAGATCGGCCACGAGGCCGCACAAAACCGCACCAACAGTTCCTGATCTGAGCTACGTTAGCGTTCGATCGAAGCAAGGAGTGAGATGAGATGAAGGGGCGACTAATGAGTCTGAAGGGAAAGGCCAAGAAGAAAATCGATCTGCCGGAGCTTTTCGACGAACTCTACCGCCCAGATCTTATAAAAAAGGCAGTCGTCGTTTCGCAGGCAAACAGGAGGCAGGCGTATGGACCGCAGCCCACGGCGGGCCTTAAGACCTCGGCGGAATCGTGGGGTTCGGGGCGCGGAGTTGCGCAAGTCCCGCGATTGAAGAACTCCAGCAGGGTCGCGAGGGTGCCGCAAGCCGTAGGCGGAAGAAAAGCACATCCGCCAAACTCAAAGAGGGTATTTTTCGAGAAGATAAACAGGAAGGAAAGGCAGAAAGCGATGCGATCTGCAATCGCAGCCACGGCAAAACCTGATCTAGTCAAAGCGCGAGGTCATCGGTTTGAAGGAACCCTTCCGCTCATACTTGATGACGCCTTCGAAGAGTTGGCCACGACCAGTGAAATAGCAGAAGTACTGGCCGCGCTGAACGTCTGGCAAGACGTAGAGAAAGCGAAACGCGGCAAACGCGTGCGCGCCGGGAAAGGCAAGCGGCGGGGCCGACGCTATAAGAACAAAAAGAGCGTCCTCATCATCTGCACGAGGCCCGTGTTGGCCGCGCGTAATTTGCCCGGAGTTGATGTCGTAGCGGTGGATCAGTTAAACATCGAGCTTCTAGCTCCGGGTACGCACGCCGGTAGACTAACAATTTGGACCCAGTCGGCGATAAATGCCTTAGGAAAAGGGTAGAGTCATGTTGAAACACGCGTATGTAACCGAGAAGGCGACAGCTCAGCTTGACAGAGAGAACAAGCTCACCTTCATCGCTGACGTCGAAGATACAAAAGACGACATAAGAAAAGCGGTGGAAGAAATCTATGACGTCACGGTCGTCGACGTGAAGACGCTCATTACACCCAAAGGGTTCAAGAAAGCTACTATTACGCTTTCAAGCGACGATTCTGCTGAAGAGATCGCATCAAAACTTGGAATCTTCTAACGGAGTCGGGACATGGGCAAGAGAATTATATCGCAAAATCGGGGCAAGGGAACACCGACTTATCGGGCACCGTCTCACCGCTATAAGGCGGCCTTGAAATTGATCAAAGCTGACAAGGATGAGGCCGTGAAAGCGCGCGTAGTCGAAATCCTGCACGACCCTGCCCGCAGCGCCCCGATAGCGCGAGTTGAGTTGGCGGACGGAACGGAGCGCTTGGTATTAGTGCCAGAGGGCCTTTGCGTGGGCGATGAAATCGCGTGCGGAGCGTCAGCAGAGGTCAAAGCTGGCAATATTCTGCCGCTTGCCGAAATCCCGGAAGGGGTGCCGATCTGCAGTATTGAATCCCAACCTGGCGACGGAGGGTGTTTCGCGCGGGCATCCGGCGTCTATGGGATGCTGATCGCGCACGACGTGCAAAAAACTGTCGTGCAACTGCCCAGTGGCGAAATGAAATGGCTCCATCCGCATTGTCGAGCAATGATAGGAATGGTGGCAGGTGGAGGGCGCCTTGACAAGCCCTTTGTCAAAGCAGGCAAGAAGTTCCATAAGATGCGTTCAAGAGCAGCAAAATATCCTCGTGTGCGCGGGGTTGCCATGAACGTGGTAGACCACCCATTCGGCGGTGGCGGGTGGCAGCATCCGGGCCGCCCAAAAACGGTCAGCCGCAATGCTCCGCCGGGTCGGAAAGTTGGCAGCATTGCAGCTCGCCGCACGGGTAAACGATAGTCAAACAAAGAGCTGGTGAAAGTATGGCTAAGAGAAGAAAAGTGGAAGCGCCACGCCGAAAGGAAGAGTTCTCGTATAGGGGGCATTCCCTCGAGGAGCTCAAGGACATGGAGCTCGATAAATTGGCTCAGCTCTTTCCTGCGCGTCAACGCAGAAAGCTCAAGAGAGAACTCACGGAAGACCAAAAGAAGCTTTTGCAAAAGATACGAGAGGGAAAAACCATCCGCACCCATCAGAGGGACATGATCGTTCTCCCTGAGATGGTCGGCACCTCGATCGGAGTCCACGATGGAAAGACGTTCGCCATCCTCGAGATTATGCCGGAAATGATAGGGCATTACCTTGGGGAATACGCGCTCACAAGGCGACGGGTATCACACGGCGGTCCGGGCGTGGGAGCGACACGATCCAGTAGATATGTTCCACTGAAGTGATCTAATGGCATTCACAAAGTATTCAGCAGAGTTTGACACCGAGAAAACGGCCCGTTCGCAAGGCCATGAGCTTCACGTATCGCCGCGACACTGCGTGGAGATATGCAGGGAGCTGCGGGGAAAGTCGCTCGCAGAAGCCAAATCCCATTTGGAAGGGATTACTGAGCTCAAGAAGCCTGTGCCGTTCAAGCGCCACAATTCAGGCGTCGGACATCGCGCGGGGTTAAGTGGATGGGACGCAGGCCGATTTCCGCAGAAAGCGGCCCGGGACATACTTACGGTCTTAAAGAGCGCGGAAGCGAATGCCGAATACAAAGGGCTCGATACGGATCGAATGCAGATCGTCCACAGTTTGGCGAGAAGGGGGCGGGTCATTGAAGGTAGGATGCCTCGCGCGATGGGACGCGCCACCGCAAAGAACACGGCCACGGTAACGGTCGAAATCGTGCTCCAGGAGTCTGAAAATGGGGATTGAGAAAAAATTCATAGAGGAGGGCTTGAAGAGATCTCAGATGAACGAGTACTTCAACAAGGAGCTAGAGCGGGCAGGCTATGGTGGCATGGAGATCAACCGCACTCCTATCGGCACGCACATCACCTTATACGCAGAGAAACCCGGAATGATCATCGGAAAGAGCGGCAAAACGATCAGACGAGTCACCAGAGAGCTCGATGCGAATTTCAAGCTCGACAACCCACAGCTCGATGTCCAGGAGATTGAAGTTCCCGAGCTAAACGCGCAAATAATGGCGCACCGCTTAGCTAACGCGCTTGAGCGGGGCTGGTATTTCAGAAAGGCAGGCCAATCGACGCTCCAACGGGTTATGGACGCCGGTGCGCTTGGATGCGAAGTAATCCTAGCGGGAAAGATCACCGGCCCGCGATCGCGAACCGAGAAGTTTCTCGCCGGATACATAAAGCACTGCGGAAAACCTGCTGAAGAGCTGGTCATGAAAGGCTACGCAGTCGCGAAACGGAAGCTTGGGATCATCGGGGTCAAAGTCTTCATCGTACCTCCCGGAGTCAAACTTCCTGACGATATACGACTGATCGAACAAATACCAGACGAAGAGGTGGCGTCAAATGGCAATACTGAGGAGCCAAGAGATACGCAAGATGAAACCGGATGAACGAAGCAAGCAGCTTGACGATTTGATCGCGGAGCTCTTAAGAGAGAGAGCGCTTGTGTCTGCAGGCGGCGCTCCAGAGAATCCGGGAAGACCAAAGGAGCTCCGACGGACCATCGCTCGAATCCGGACAATTATGAACGAGCAAAAGAACATGCGAGCAGCGGGTCGATAGGTGCTAGATGAGAATCACTCCTCAGAACTTCGTGAATCACGAGCTCATTGGTTTGCGTGTGACGCTGGTGAAGAGCACTAACAAGGACGCCGTAGGCTTGAGTGGGCGTATCATTGACGAAAGCAGAAACATTTTCAAATTAGAATGCTGCGGACAGGAAAAAACGGCTGCCAAACACCGCAATACATTTGAATTCACGCTGCCAGAAGGCGACAAAGTACGAGTAGTTGGAGATCTTGTCCAGGGGCGCCCGGAAGACCGCGTTGCAAAGAGTATTCGAAAATTGCACAACAGGTGACAACATGCGAACGAATATTGGCCTTGACGTAGCTGCGCCCACAGAGGAGTGCGAGGACAGCAACTGTCCCTTTCACGGGACGCTTTCTGTGCGGGGGCAGGTGATCGACGGTACGGTGGTGAGCGACAAAACTGCCCGAACGGTTGTGGTGCAGCGAGAGTACCTGAAATACATTCCGAAGTACGAAAGGTACGAAAAGAGGAAGTCGAAACTACACGCTCATAATCCGGATTGCGTCGCGGCAAAAACGGGAGACCGCGTTAGCCTAGCAGAATGCCGGCCGTTGTCCAAGACTAAGTCGTTCGTGGTGATTAAAGTACTATGAAGAGCCTTAAGGCGAAAATTCCTCGATCGCTCGCAACGAGCTCGAAAATTGACTGCGTCGATAATACGGGGGCAAGAAGCCTTGAGATTATCGCGGTCAAACGGTATCGGGGGGTTAAGAGGCGGCAACCCAAGGCGGGATTAGGCGAGATGGTCATAGTATCGGTCAAAAAAGGAGCGCCTGACATGCGCCGACAGATTCTCAAGGCTGTGATCGTGCGGCAGAAAAAGGAATTCAGAAGGCCTGACGGGACGAGAGTGAAGTTTGAAGATAACGCAGCCGTCATAACCGATGACAACGGGGAGCCCCGGGGAACTGAGATCAAGGGGCCAATTGCCCGCGAAGTCGCAGAACGCTTCGGCAAGATTGCTTCGGTCGCTCAAATGATAGTGTGAGGGTTCAGATTGGTAAATAGAGTTACGTCTAAGCAACCGCGGAAACAGCGGAAAGCACGAATTGATGCTCCTCTCCACGTGCGTCAGAAGTATCTGCACGCGCCTCTCGAAAAGAAGCTTGCGGATAAATATAAGCGTCGAAGGGTTCAAATACGGAAAGGAGACACAGTAAAGGTGCTTCGTGGGGACTCCCGCGATCGTGAAGGAAAGGTGGCGAAGGTCAACCTCAAGGAGGAGTCGATCGAAATTGACGGCGTGACGGTGCACAAGGCCGATGGGTCTGAGGTGGCACGACCCGTTCATCCTTCAAACGTGATGATTACAAAGCTTGAGCTCAAAGACAAACTCAGGACCAGTAAACTAGAGGAGGAATAGCGTGCATCAAAAAAGAATCTCCGCACCAAAGAGCTGGCCAATCGCAAAAAAGACCAATCACTGGGTCGTCGCTCCTTCTCCCGGCGCACACTCGAGAGAGGCCGTTCCAATATTAGTCGTGCTGAGGGACATATTGCACCTCGCCGACAACGCAAAAGAGGCGAAGCGGATTTTGCATAACGGAAGCGTGACGGTGAACGGGCGCGTGATGAAGAAACACAAAGCTCACGTCGGCCTGTTCGATGTGTTGGCGACTGCAGGCAAAAACTACCGCATGCTCCCCAACCCCCGCGGCAAGTACGAGCTAACTCAGATAGACGATGAGGAAGCGAAGCGCAAGCTGGTCCGTATTGACAACATTACGGTCGTGAGAGGCGGCAAGCTTCAGTACAACTTGCACGATGGGACGAATGTACTCCTCAAGGAAAAATACAGCACGGGTGACTCACTTATCTTTTCACTGCCAGATTACCGCGTTGTTGATCGGTATGAGCGCAAAGCTGGCAACAAAGCCATGATTGTGGGAGGAAAACACTCTGGTGAGACTGGCACGATAGTAGAACTAAGGAAGATGGCGAGCTCGCGTCCGAATATGGTAAGAATTGAACGAGACGGCAAACAATTTGAGACCATAGACGACTACGTCTTTGCGACTGGGAGCGGTGGTGACTGATCGTGGCTGAGGCCCGTACGGAACAAAAGCAAACTGATAACCCTATGACGAAGCCGACGCTTGACAAGGTGACCGTTCATATAAGTGTCGGTGAGGGGGGCCAAAAGCTGATCAACGCCGAGAATATCGTAAAAACTCTTACCGGGCAAGCCACGGTGCGAACGTCAGCAAAGAAGACGCAACCAGTATTCGGGATAAGAAAGGGACAGGCAATAGGATGCAAAACGACTTTGCGAAGAGAACGAGCAAGCGCGTTTCTTCACAGCGCGCTCGAGACTAGGCAGAATTTCGTGCACGAGTTTCAGTTTGATGAGACTGGCAACGTGTCATTCGGCATCGTCGATCACACCGATTTCCCAGGAATGACCTATGACCCCCAGATAGGCATATTTGGCATGGACGTAATTGTATCGCTTCAGAAGCCAGGCTATCGCGTCGCTCGTCGTCGTGCGGCGCAACGACGTGTTCCCATCAGACATCGAGTTACGCGTGAGCAGGCAATCTCCTTCCTTCAAAACAATTATAACGTGGTGTTGGGATAATGGTCGAAAAAACACGGCGTGAGGCCCATGAATGTAGGCGCTGTGGACGCAAGCAAGGACTCGTCACAAAGTACGAGATCTACCTCTGCCGACAATGCTTCCGAGAGATCGCCAGCGACATGCAGTTTGAGAAGTATAACTGAGGTGATGCAACATGGTTCTACTGGATCCGCTCGCAAACGCTCTTTCAGCGATCAAAAACGCTGAAGGCGTCGGCAAGAAAGAATGCTGCGTCAAGCCCGTATCAAAACTAATCGGTAACGTGCTTCGCGTCATGCAGCAAGGGAACTACATCGGTGATTTTGAGCTCGTCGAAGATGGGAAAACAGGCGTATTCAAGATCGAGCTGCTCGGTAATATCAACCGATGTGGCGCGATCAAACCGCGAAGTTCTGTTCACACAACTGATCTCGAGAGATGGGAACAGCGGTATTTGCCGGCGCGCAACTTCGGTTTCCTGATACTAACAACGTCTGCTGGGATACTGACGCAGGTCGAAGCACGAGAACGCGGTATCGGGGGGAAGCTAATAGCGTACTGCTATTAGGGGGTAACCTATGGTCCAAGTCATAGAAAAAGAGGTTCCGATTGCCGACGCCGTCCGGGTTGAAGTTCACAACGGAATTGTGAGAGTAGAAGGTCCACGCGGAACACTCGAGCGCGACCTGTGGTACCCAAGCATCGACATACGCGTCGAGCCAGATAAGGTGTATGTCGGGACCACCGTGGACAAGAAGACTCAGAAATCGATCGTAGGCACTTACGCTTCTCACATCACCAACATGGTCAGAGGGGTAACCGAAGGATTTCAATACAAGTTGAAACTGGTATACTCGCATTTTCCCATCCAAGTCAAGGTAGAAGGAAACGTCGTATCGATCGAGAACTTTCTGGGTGAACGAAAGCCCAGAACCGCTAGAGTTATGGGGGGCTCTCTTGTTGCTATGCAGGGCGACGAGCTAACCGTTACAGGCATCGATAAGGAACACGTAGGACAAACCGCTGCGAATATCGAGCAAGCGACTCGGATCAAGGGGCGTGACCCACGCGTGTTTCAAGACGGCATCTACCTCATTGAAAAGGGCCTAGAGGCACGCACATGAAGGCTTTGAATGAAATGAATGATACTCAAATTGAAGCGCTGATGGAGGCAGGGTACCGAACGGTGGACGATCTCAAGGGCGTAACAGCGGACGAACTTGCAAATGCAGGCCTCGATGCTGACCTTGCACAACGAGTCGCACAAGAGTCAATTTCATTCAAACATAAGGAATTCAGCAGCAGACACAAGCATTTGCTCCTCGTTCGTAAGCGGCACGACAAGCCCTGGTTCAAGCGCGACGACTACGAGAAGAAAAAGAAACTAAGCCCGAGCTGGAGAAAACCACGCGGACTGTTCAACAAGATGCGGCGGGGGTTTCCGGATAAGGGCCCGGTTGTACAAGTGGGATACGGCGCACCAAGCGCGATAAGGGGTTTTCATCCCTCAGGATTCGAAGAAGTGCTGGTCAACACCCTAGCTGATTTGGACGAGGCGAAGCCTCAGCAAGCCGTCAGAATAGGCCGCACGGTCGGCGCCCGCAAGAAGCAAGTCATTCTCGAGCGGGCGTTTGCCAAGGGCTTAAAGGTGCTCAATCCCGGACGGAAAGCTCAGGTCGCGGACCAAGACGATGGAACGACGGCAACAACGGAGGAGAAGCAGTGACGAGCCTATCGAACCAAAAGCGACTCGCTGCTGAGGTGCTTGGTGTTGGGGAAAGCAGAATATGGCTCGATCCGGAGAAGCTAACAGACGTCGCAAACGCTATCACCCGTGAAGATGTGCGCGGGCTTATAAAGGACGGTACTGTGAAACATAAGCAAGCGCAGGGCATCAGCCGCGGACGGGCACGCGGGAACGATGCTAAGCGCAAGAAGGGCCATAAAACCGGGCAAGGGACTCGTAAAGGAGCAAAAAATGCCCGAAGCCCTAAGAAGCAGCTGTGGATGCGCAGGATCCGAGCGCAGAGAAGGACTCTGCGCGTCTTGAGGGACAACAACACGCTCGATCGAACCACGTATCGTCGCATGTATAGGAAGGCGAAAGGTGGCGAGTATCGAACGGTAAGTGTACTTAGCACTCAAGCTGAAATCGCCATGGCCACGCGGAGGCAGAAATAATGGCGATCGGTCCACGATATCAGGTTCCATTTCGACGGAGGCGAGACGGAAAGACTAACTATCATAAGCGGTTAGGTTTGATGCTTTCAGAATGGCCTCGCGTGGTCGTGCGAAAAACCGGACGCAATTTGATCGTGCAGCTTGTCGAACACGGAACTGCGGGTGATCGGACGTTGACATCTGCAAACGCACTGGAGCTAAAAAAGCTCGGCTACAAGGGCGCTACCGGGAACACACCTGCTGCGTACCTGACCGGGCTGCTTTTTGCAAGTCGAGCGCTTGCCGCTGGCCATTCGAAAGGGGTGCTCGATTTGGGACTTAATGCAAATTCACGAGGATCGCGAACTTACGCCGCCTTACAGGGCGCCGTTGAAGCGGGGCTCGACATTCCACACAGTCGAGAGCCGCTTCCTGTGCCTGCTAGGCTGCACGGAGAACATATTGTCGCGTATGCGACCGATAACCCAACGCGGTTCACGCGTTATGGCTTAGATCCCAAAGACCTTCCAAATCATATTGACGCGGTGAAGCAACGTATGATCGAGCACGCTGCGCAGGAACGAACAGAGGATACAGGGACACACAATGGCTGAAATGATAGAGGGATGGACACCGAAGACGAGATTAGGGCGCCTTGTTTATGAGGGCAAAATAACGACGTTCGACGATGCTGTAGCCACTGGGCATCCGGTAAAGGAACCCGAAATCATTGATATCCTCTTGCCTGAGCTGTCCGACGAGGTCTTAGATATAAACATGGTGCAGCGAATGACGGATTCCGGTCGGCGCGTGAAGTTTCGAGCCGCGGTGGCAATCGGCAATCGCGACGGATACATAGGCTTCGCCGAAACCAAGGATCTGCAAGCGGGACCCGCCATACGGAAAGCAATTGAAACTGCTAAGCTGAATCTCATCAAGATAAATCGCGGCTGTGGCTCGTGGGAATGTGGCTGCGGAGAAGCGCACACAGTTCCTTACACCGTCCGAGGCAAGGCGGGCTCCGTGACCGTTTTGCTGAAACCAGCGCCACGAGGCCTTGGCATAACATCAGGCGGCACCGCGCGGAAAGTGCTTCAGCTTGCAGGTATAAAAGACGTATGGACGCGATCGTCAGGACAAACACGTACGACTATCAACTTTGCCCGCGCTACGTTTGAAGCGCTCAAGGCAACAACAACAGTGCGAATCGGCGGTGGAACGCAATGACGTACGCTGTTGTTAAGATGCGTGGGACGGTAAAGACAAAACCCGACGTGCGGCGCACGCTCGAGTTACTAAATCTCAGTAGGACCAATCACTGCGTTCTCGTCGAGGACAACGCGCATTATAACGGCATGCTGCAAAAGGTGAAAGATTATGTGGCTTGGGGCACCATCGACGGTGCAACCCTCGCTGTGCTGCTTGAAAGAAGGGGCGCCCTAGAGGGTCATACAAGACTCACTAACGCGCACGTCAAAGACCGCACCGATTTTGATGACATAAACTCGCTTGCGACAGCTGTTGCCAGCGGAACGGCGACGTTGCAGGATGTGCCTGACCTAAAACCTGTGTTAAGGCTCCATCCGCCGCGCAAAGGCCACAGGGGCATAAAAAAACCGTATCCTGAAGGTGTTCTTGGATTTCACGGCAGCGAAATCAACGAATTGCTGCTCAAAATGAGGTAGACAATGGGTGTCAAAAACAAGGCCAAGAAGTTTCGAGGAAGTCGCACGTGTGGCGGCGGCACCCATAAGAACCGTCGCGGAGCAGGAAGTCGAGGAGGGCGTGGCCACGCAGGCGGTTGCAAGCACCATTTTTTAAAGGAGCTTTTGCTTGGACGGGGTTATGGCAGTTATGGGTTCGCAAGGCCACAAAAGGTGCTCAAGTACCCGACAGTGATTGACATAGGCGCTCTTGACGAAACTGCTGAGCGACTTGTAGAACTGAAGCAGGCTAAGGTGCGCACCGGCAAGTATTACATCACGCTCGATGTCGACAAAGTGCTGGGAAAGGGCCGCGTAACTAAGCCGCTTATCGTGACAGCAAGAAGCTTTTCGAAACGAGCGCAAGAGAAGTTGGAATCAGCAGGCGGGAAAGCAAAAATCGCAGAGCCATGACCTTCTAAGCCAGTGATCGACAAGTAATCAGTTGAGCGCAGTGAATTATGAGCGAGCACCCGACGATAGACAGGCTTGAGCCTTTTCTGCAGAGACTTCCTGCAATTTCTAAGCCCGAAGGGCACGTGCACTTCAGACGGAAGCTCACGTGGACGATTGGCGTCTTACTCATATATTTCGTTTTAACAAACGTCCGCCTTTTTGGACTTTCACCTGCATCACAGGATCTTTTCGGTTTCTACCGCGCAATAATGGCCGGAAGCCAAGGCTCCCTCGTTCAGCTCGGCATTGGTCCAATCGTGACCGCGTCGATCATACTGCAGCTCTTCAAGGGCGCGGACATCATAAAGCTTGACACGAGCGATCCGCGAGACCAATCAGCGTACCAGCAGCTGCAGAAGCTTCTGATTTTCGTCATGATTGTCGTTGAAGCCGCGCCGCAAGTGCTTGGAGGTTTCCTCCAACCCGACCCGGCTATTGCTGCTTCCACGGGTATCGGGCTTCACGGCATCTCCTTGCTCATATTTATCCAAGTTTGCATAGGCGGCGTGCTCGTGCTATTCCTGGATGAAATTGTGACTAAATGGGGAATTGGCTCTGGAGTCGGCCTGTTTATCGTGGCCGGAGTTGCCCAAGGCTTGGTAACGGGAACCATTAACTGGATAACTAATCCTTCGACCGGATTGCCGGTGGGGTGGATCCCCGGCTTGATTAAAATCTTCCAGACCTTCACCGTCCAGCAACTGCTGAGCGCTCAAGGACTGATATTCCTGCTTAATCAGGGCCAAATTTTGGCCATAATAAGCACGGTGGGTATATTCGCAGTTGTTGTCTACGTTGAAACCACGCGCATTGAGATTCCTCTGGCGCACAGTTCCGTGCGAGGCGCGCGAGGCAGATTCCCGGTGAAGCTTGTCTACGCGAGCGTGTTGCCGTTGATACTAGTTCGGGCACTTCAGGCGAACATTCAGATGATTGGCATCCTTCTTTACAATGCAGGGTTCACGTGGGTCGGAACGTATGTAAACAACCAGCCGACGAGCGGCCTAATGTACTATTTGGCACCAATCAGTGGTCCGAGTAACTGGTTGCCTGGGGTCGCCCAGAACCCGGCGTGGCAAATCGCACTGCGGTCAGGAATTGATATCTCCTTTATGGTCATCGGGGGAGTCATATTCGCCCTTTTCTGGGTGGAGACTACCGGCATGGGCCCAAAGGCCGTTTCCGAGCAAATTCAAAGTTCTGGGATGTCAATCCCCGGCTTCCGCCGTGATCCAAAAATCATCGAACGGGTTATGAATCGGTACATACCGAAAGTAACCGTCATCGGAGGCGCTTTTATAGGGTTATTGGCGGTCGTTGCGGGTTTTTTGGGAACTATAGGAAACGTGGGCGGCACTGCGTTGCTCCTCGCGGTGAGCATCACATACACGCTTTACGAGCAGCTTGCCAATGAAGAAGTGATGGAGATGCATCCGATGCTGCGCGGCTTCTTGGGAGGGTAACCTCTCGAACGCTCAGATCGATTCTCTTGACTTCCGAGCTAAGGTGACATTTTTTTTAGCGCGTTCAAGTGCGTTTATATCGCAGGAGCGGCTTTGATGGGCGAAGCTGCGCCCTGTACGAGTGCGTAAGTTAAAGTAGGATGGTTAGAATAGTTCCCTACACAAACTGGGGTAACAAATGCGGAAAGTGGTAATTCTAACGGGAGTTCCAGCAAGCGGCGGGACGACGGTTACAAAGAAAGCCATTGAACGGCTGGAAGCACAGGGCCAACATTTGAAAATGGTAACCTACAGCGACGTGATGCTTGATGAGGCGTTGCAGCGCCACTGGGTTAAGATAAGAGACGACATCCGAAAGCTAGATCCAGCTAGGCAGCGCGATCTCCAAAAGACTGCCGCGCGCACGATATCAAAAATGGCCACGACGCCGCTTGTTGTTGACACGCACGCAACGGTGCGAACGCCCAACGGGTACCTGCCTGGTTTGCCTACGTGGGTTTTGGACGAACTTGAGCCCGAACTCATACTTATTGTCGAAACAGCACCTAACGAAATTATTCGGCGCAGAAATGCTGACAAGTCACGACAGCGCGACGCCCAAGATGCGACGGGTGTTCAGGAGCACCAGGAAGTCAACAAAGCAATATGTATGGCGTACGCCGCGCACACGGGAGCAACGGTCAAGATACTACAAAATCCCGACGGAAAGCTTGATGAGGCAGTCGCTGAACTGGTGGCCACGCTGCAGGAAGACTGAAACCATCACCAGCGCTTAACGGGTGTGCGATCGTGTTGCTTACCATTAGCGGATTTGCAGGCAGCGGCAAGACGACGGTAGCAACCGGTTTATCGCGGAAACTCGGCTTTGCACACATCTCGGCGGGAGACGTATTCAGGGAACTTGCGCGCGAGCGCGCAATGAGTCTCGAGCAGTTGAGCAAGCTTGCGGAAACAGAACCGGAAATCGACAAAATGGTTGACCGACGACAAGCCGAACTCGCGCAGTCGTGTGAACACGCGGTCATCGACGGGCGGCTGTCGGGCTGGGTTCTCAAAGCTGACATCGCCGTTTGGCTTAAAGCGCCTCTAGAAGTACGAGCACAGCGCATAGCGGGAAGAGAAGGCAAGCGGCGGGCGGCCGCTCTCGACGAAACGCGCCTGCGTGACAGCAGCGAGACCGTGAGATATCGCACGTTTTATGACATCGACGTGACGAACCTTGACATCTATGATCTTATCATAGATACGATGCACTGGGACCAATACGCTGTCATCGCTCTCATCGCGCAGGCCGTGAACGCATACCGGAAAGTTGACAAACGATGACGAATCCTGTTGCGCATCAACGGACAATAGACGAGTTGCTTCAAAAAGGCGTCATAAATCTCGATAAGCCAGCCGGACCTACGAGTCACGAAGTAGCCGCGTGGGTAAAACGAATTTTGCATATTAAGAAAGCGGGCCACATCGGAACGCTAGATCCTAAGGTTACTGGTGTGCTCCCGATATTGTTGCAAGATGCGACAAGGGCAGTGGGGGCGCTCGTGAACTTGCCCAAGGAATACGTGTGTGTGATGCATCTGCATAAGACGGTTCCTGAACCCTTGGTGCGAGACATACTAAAGGAGTTTACGGGGGTGCTATATCAGCGCCCACCTCTTAAATCGGCGGTAAGGCGTCAAATTCGCAAACGCGAGATTTATTATATCGACGTGCTGGAACGGCAGGGGAACGACGTCCTCTTCAAAGTGGGATGTGAGGCCGGAACGTACATTCGCAAACTGTGCCACGACGTCGGCGAAGCACTAGGGGTGGGAGCGCACATGCAGGAGCTCCGCAGAACCAAGGCAGGTCCGTTTGATGAATCGACGCTGAGTACGTTGCACGATTTGACAGACGCATACCATTTTTGGATCGAAGATAACGATGAAGCTCCGCTGCGAGATATCGTAATGCCAGTCGAGCGCGCACTTAGCCACCTTCCAAAAATCATCATTAGAGATACGGCCGTAGATGCTATTTGCCACGGGGCTCGACTCGCGGAACCCGGCGTTATCTCGTTACCTGATGTTGACACGAAACAGCTGGTTGGTATTTATACGACGCGAGACGAAATTGTTGCTCTAGGCATCTCTGTACTCGAAGGTGGAGTCATCGCCGAAGTCAAAAGAGTAATGATGGAGCCTGGTACGTATCCCCGCTATTGGAAGTCCAGAAAAATACGCAAGCGCGAAGAAGGCGCGTAACTCCTCGACGCTGCTTCGAGCAGCACGAATGCCCGTGAGCAAAGCAATTTTGATTTCAGCCAACGAGCGGGTTCCGTATGTGCCCGCGTTCGTTCCTTTGACGCGCATCTCGCGCTAGGTGATCACAGTTTAACTTTTGAGGGTTCACTAATGCCAATGAAGATATTCGCAGTGTATGGATTCTCTAACTCGGGGAAGACCACTACCATCGTTGAGATCCTAAAAGAGCTGCGATTGCGTGGTTATTCAGTATCCACGATAAAGGACGTGCACGTGGAAAACTTCGTCTTCGATGTTGTTGGAAAAGATACGTGGCGCCACTGGAAAGCTGGAGCCGAAGTAGTTGGCCTGCGGGCGCCAGACGAAAGCATTCTTATGATAAAGCGACCAGTGATGCTTGATGAGCTGATACGACATATCAGCAGCGATTACTTGGTTCTTGAGGGATTTAGAGGCGTGAGTTTGCCGAAGATACTGTGTGCAACAGACGAAGAGCGCATGCAAGATGAATTGCAGAGCAAGGTCTTTTGCATTTCAGGATTAGTGTCTGCGCACCTCTCGAGCTATAGGGGCGTACCGTTGATAAACGCGCTTCTTAATGCCCCAGATTTGGTGGATCTTGTGGAGCGCAAGAGCCTCAAGCTGTAGTTACGTCATTCCAGCTCTCGCCCGCCGACCGCGCTCGCTCTTCGAATTAGCCGCGTTAGGTCGCTTCTCCTATTGATGTTGTACAGCAGTGACTCCTCGCGAATGATAAACGTCGTTTCGTGTTGTAATTGATCGAGGTGGCTTGCATCGACGATGTTAATGCCCGTAGGTACAAGCAACTTAGCGTCTGCTGCGAACGTGAGGTCAGGGGGTACGTTAGCTTCAAGGCAAAACTCGTAGGGGAGGTAGACTCCAAGTGCAGGACTCTCCGCTTTCGCGCGACGCTCGATAATCTGGTCGATCAGACGATAGTCGATAAGAGGAAGATCAGCTGCGATGATGAGAACGGGACCGTGAAGGCACAATCGCTTGCTCGCCCACCTGTAGTCTTGGATATATCCTTGCCCTGGCGCCTTTACTACTTGAATACGTGCTTCTCTTGCCCAGCGCGTCGTGCAAGGAGTTCTGGGAGAGGTTACCGTTACGACGCGTTCAATTTGCGATTTGGTCAAAGCGGCCAACACGTGTTCAATGAGTGGCCTGCCTCTGAACTCCAACAGCGGTTTTTCAACGCCGCCTGAACCAAGCCGCTCTCCTTTACCGCCAGCCATGAGGAGTGCGAACGTGCAATCACCTACAAAAAACTGATAGCAACAAGAGCAATCAAACGCCCTAGCTCATTTGAAGATCCTATGACGTCGCCATTTATTCCGCCGAACGCCATATTGGCGAGTTTCACTAGTCCAAGCGATAGGGCTAGAGGGGGCAACAAAACGAGGAGACCCCTCACGCCAAAACAGAGAACCGCTACTAGTGCCGCTAGAAGCAGTGCTACTACGAAGATCAAAAGCCCACTGTTTTCTGCAAAACGGGATCCAAGTCCCTGGTGTGTCGCTTTTCCAAGCGAGGCGACTTCAACCATCGAAAGCTTTGCTGCAACTTCAGCTGTGATCAACGCGGGCAGGAGCGCCGTTGACTTGATAGATACCACTGCAGCGAAAAGCAGGAGAAACGAGAGTACACAAAATGCGATCCCTCCGACACCGATGTATGGGTCTTTGATGACTCGAAGCCGTTCTTGCATTGTTCCGTGCTTGAGTAGTCCGTCGCCCACGTCAGCTAATCCGTCAAGATGGATGAAACCTGTTAGCGCATATAGGGCTACGAGCGTCAGTGCGGCGTGGACAAAGTCGCTCATGTGCGGTATGAAGGTGAGCACATAGCTGATTCCTCCAGCAAACAGTCCGATAGCAGCTCCGACTAGGATAAAAATCCACATGCGCTTGGCCAAGCTGTCGAGCGCTGCTTCATTGAATCCCACTGGGATCGTCGTCAAGAACCCGAAGCCAGACCGAATGGAGTCAAGGAGGCGTTGCGGCATCGGCTGCTCCTCTGTCGTACATGTTAGCCGAAACGCCGCCTATCAGACCGGCGACGATATCATCCAAGAATGGTCCGAGCGATTTGAGAACTCCAGGTTTGAGCTTGTCGAATCGGGCGTAATCGAAGTGTCCCTTGTAACCCCCAACGTACATTGATATTGCCATGCCCAATACCTCGTCAGCGATCAAACAAGTCAAATCCTTTTCGTAGGAGACAGGATCGAGGTTCGGGATACAGCCTTGCCGTGCGTCTCTTTCTAACGCTACTCCGGCATACAGAAGGACCCACACGTTGGGATCGGCCAGAGCTCGCCGAAGCTCGCTCGAGAAAACTTCTCTGGCACGCGCTTCTGTTTCGACCCCTGGATGTGGAACCCACAGCATCATAGCTGTATCTATCATATCATCTAGCGTGACGCCCATCTCTTTCAACATTTCTTCTTTCATCATCACTACGCCTTCCGTCTCAGGTTCGTGGCTTGAACCAAAACTTTGCAAAATGACGCATGACGTATCAGTGCACCTGCAAGGGCTAACACCTGAACAGCCCATCCTTCTATACTGACACGCTTTCGACGCTTTGACCTCAGTTCGTCAGACGGTTCGATCGAATCTCAAATAGTCGCGACCCAGCCAAGCTGCTATTTTGCAATTTCGACTAGCTCATCATCGTGTCGGACTCGTATTCCACGGCCTGAAATAGTACCGACTTGCCTGGCGCCATCGCTGAGGCGTGCGATTCGTCTTACCTCGCGCTGAGGCGCAACAATAGCAAAACCCATCCCCATGTTAAAGGTTTTGTACATCTCTCGTACCTCAACGCCCTCTGCTTGAATCACGTTGAATATCTCGTGAGGCTCGAGAGGATCGGACAAGTTGAAGCCTAGCCGGGTAAGTCTTTTGAGATTCAGAAGGCCACCTCCAGTGATGTGCGCCAAGCCATGCACCTCGCAATTCTTATTAATATCGAGGATCTCTGAGTAGATCCGCGTCGGCACGAGCAGCTCTTCGCCAAGCATGCGCTCCATGCTTCCGTAACGCGTATAAAGGCTGTATTTGGCCAGCAGTTTGCGGGCGAGCGTCAGACCGTTACTATGAACTCCGCTGCTCGGAATGCCGACAACGGCGTCTCCGTTCTCGATCTTGTGGCCGGTGACAAGGTTTTCTTTTGCAGCAATTCCTATGCAGCTGCCCGCCAAGTCGAATCCTCTCACAATATCTGGGAGGCTTGCGGTTTCGCCGCCTACTATGGACACGTTAGCTATCTTCGCCCCTTTTGCGAGCCCTTGCCCGATTTGATCGGCAATAGAAGGCTCAATGCTCTCCATTGCCAGGTAATCGACAAAAGCTATAGGCTCCAAGCCCATTGCATAAAGGTCGTTCACGTTCATTGCCATGCAATCGATTCCGATGGTCTTCCAGTTTCCCATTTCCGTTGCGACGAGAACCTTCGATCCCACGCCGTCAGTGGTGATACCAATAATGAAATCGCCCATGTCAAGAAGTCCGGCGTAGGCGCCTTCGATGTCGATCGGACTTCCGCGTCCCTTCTTCTTGGTCGTAAAATGCTTCCGAAGGGCTCTTATTGCCTCTTCTTCAGCGCTGATGTCTACTCCTGATTCCGCGTATGTGTGGGGGTGCTGCGAATTCATGATAAAACCTGTGCGTTAGGAAGTAACTAGCTGAGGTGAAAGTGCAGAAAGTGCACTACCTCGCGGGTCCAATCGCTCGTAAGCGTCGAGCGATTGATGTTCGTCTTTCGAAGCATCTGCGCTCGGCTAAAAGCAGTTAGGGTTTGTACCTTAAAAAAAGATCGTTTGCAGCTCAGCAAAAACCGGCTTGGTTATGGCGACATCCGCTCATCTAGATAGAAGCTATTGTGGTCCCGAAAGCGAGAACTCGTCGTGAAGACTCTCCACAGCGCGACGTACCGAATCTCGTTTCAAAACGAAAGAGACGTTATACTCAGTGGATCCTTGGCTGATCATGATGACGTTGACGTTGATACTTCCCATACGGCTGAAAATCCTGCCCACTATGCCGGGCGTTCCTGCCATTCGAGAGCCGACGACGGCTATTGCGCTCACGTCCTCATTGCACGAAATCTCTTTGATGACGTTGTTATTAAACTCATTCTTTAGCCCGTGCAGAGCATTCAAGGCGCTGCTCAAATGTTCCTCCTCGACAAGCACTGATATGTTCGCTTCACTCGATCCCTGACTTATCATAATGATATTAACGCCTGCGTCAGCGAGCTTCGCGAACACGTGGGCCGCAACGCCAATGGTTCCCGCCATTCCGGCGCCTGAGAGGGTAATAAGAGCGACGTTGTTAACCGCCGTTACCGCTTTAACGAGGCTTTGATCATCGGCGACCGTATGTACGATAGTCGTGTTCGCGCCGTTAGGGTTGAATGTGTTCTTTACGCGCACGGGGATGCCCTTAGTAACAGCCGGTTCAATTGTTTTCGGGTGTATAACCTTCGCTCCAAAATACGAGAGCTCCATCGCCTCAGCGTAAGACACCTGTGGAAGCGTGCGGGCGTTAGAAACGAGCTTAGGATCTGCGGTCATGATACCGTCAACGTCGGTCCAAATCCATATTTCGTCAGCGTCGACAGCGCTTCCGATGATTGACGCGGTATAGTCGGACCCGCCTCGGCCAAGGGTTGTGATGATGTTGTGAATGTTGGACGCAATGAAACCGGTGATGACCGGCACGACACTCACCTTGAGGAGAGGGACAAGCCGCTCGTGGACTCGTCGTTCCGTGATTTCCGTAGGGCCCGCGCCACGGTGCTTGCTATCGGTGATGATACCCGCCTCTCCACCCGTTAAAAAGACTGACTGGACTTTGAGCGATTTCAATGCGCCAGAGACGATCGGAGCAGATAGCCGCTCACCGAAAGACGAAACGTAATCGTACGATCGGTCAGTGAGTTCGCCAAGGTGGTATATACCCGTAAGCGCGTTTTTGAGCTCTTCTAACCGTGTTTCTATCTCTGATATGACTTCGGTAATGATCATCTCATCTTCGATTGCGGCGTAGGTGGCGTCGAAATGCCTCTTGCCGATCAGGTGAACGAATTCTGCGACCTCGGTAATCTCGGCATATTCACTGGTCAATCGCTCTGCTGTGGTTTGAAGCTCATCCGTTAAGCCAGACATCGCAGAAACGACGACAGCAATCTCGTTTCCTTCATCATAATAGCTTCGCACAAGCTCTCCGACCTGCCTTATTCTTGGGCCATCGGCGACCGAGGTGCCGCCGAACTTCATCACGTATCTCATTTTACCTGAACCTTAGGGGCTGCGTTTTAAGCTAAATTATCCCGTTTGCTTGTATTAAAGCCTTCTGACAGGATGCCAGAGCTTCGTGGATACGACAAAAAGACTTTAGTAGCAGAAATGGCCTGAAACTGGTAGTGCTAAGCGTTTCGCTGTCTGAGCTCTCGGCACTCTTGCCAGCACTCTTTTTTTCGCTAGAGGCTCCATTCTCTCAATCGTCTTGGCACTGGTAACGTTCATTGATTCACGACGCAACGCGCTCAGTATGAGGGGCAGCTTGGCGTACGTGATGGCCGTCCTCATTATATGGCCAGTTTTTTTCATCTACCTTGTTTACACATCTTGGACGCACTGCTGATCATCGTTTTGTGCATGAGACGTAATTCAGGAGCTTTTGCGTCTTCTTCGTGAGCTACGTCTGAGTCGAGGCGGCACTAGAATCGTTCAAAATACGTTAAAAACGAAGATAAGGACATAAACGGCGGCCACAAAAGGCAGGGTCGCTATCGCCACGTATTGCAGGACGCCCCAATTCAGCACTTTCCTCCCATCGAGGGGCCCTATTGGGAGCAAGTTAAAGGCGGATAGCCATATGTTGATTGCAAAGCCGTATAGTCCAACGTAGCTAAGCAAGCCCCCTAGGGGCGTCAGCAGCGACAGCGTCAGCAGGTACAGGAGCAGGTACAGCCCGCCTAACGCCAGATTAAGAAGCGGCCCGGCGGCTGATATTATCCCATTTTGCCGCTTGGTGATGTTTGGACCGTAGATCATGGTAGCGCCAGGAGCCGCGAACACGATGTGGGTTACATAGGCAAACAGGATCGACAGCCCTAAGGTAACATAGTTCGCTCTGAATTCAGACCAGAATCCATAACGCTGGGCCGTAAACTTGTGCAAGAGCTCGTGCAAGACAAAACTTGAGCCTACGACCAGAAGCGGCACCGTGAGGGTAAGAAGGATATACTCCAATGATGCGTTCGACAAGCTGGCTGCGCTAAACGCAAGATAGAAAGCGAATGAAACGCCCAACCACGCCACGAAGAGATCAACGAGTTCTTTGCTGCTTGTTGAATGCTGTATCATGTACCTATGCAAACCCCCTATAACGTATGAGAGCGCAGCGTCACGCGTCTTTTTGGGACAACGTTAAGCTCTTCAAGCGGCGGAATAAGCTCCGGATGATCAAGATAATGCTTTATTCCCTCTTTGTGGCCAGCGCCGACGACAGCGACCACTTTTCCGCGTAGCGTTAGTAAGTTTCCCGCCAGATACGCGTCCCGTTCGTCAACAAGCACCCGCGCCGCGGTTGGTGAGAACTGCCGCAATTCACTGACCAGCTGTGAAATAACGTCATCGTTTGTGATGTCTTCGAGGTCTATCTCCTCGTCGCTCGTGGGAATCCCGAGAAGCGCGACAAGCATCTTCAGCTTCTCGATGAGACGCATCTTTGCCCAAAATCGCGCAATGGTCACGTTGATATCTCGGTCGACGAGTGCTATGCTCGCTCCGACGCTCCCTGCCACTTCGATAGCGGAAAGCATCTCGCTCCCGGGCTTCACTCCGACTTCTGAGCCGAGCTGATTCTGCACGTGCGCAAGCAGCCAGTGAACTAAGAACTGATACAACCTGCCACTTGAGAGGATATCCTTGATCGATGCACTTTGCTGTTCGGGGTGCGTCAACCCTTGGTACCGACCGAGGTCTAGCTCTACCGCCACGACATCAGGTCGTTCGGCTTCGATAGTGCGCCGCACCTCGTGAATGCTCTGTTCGGAGATGTGTGCAGTACCGACAACGATGATCTCCGCCGGCTGATCAGGGCTCTCGTACATAGCGCCTATGCTTTAATCAACGTGCCGTCGGGGCCGACGATCTGTTCTCGCGCCTCCCCCAGCAGGGTCATCGCGCTCGTAATGTCTCTCTGTGTGATGATCCCGACCACGCTGCCTCCCTGAACAACTGGAATCGACTCCAGCCGCCGTTGGGCGAGCTTGACGAAGACCTCAGAGGCCTCGTCATCGGGCGTTACGGGCTCAACGTTGCGCATCATCACGTTGCCTACCATGATCTCATCTCGACGGTTCGGAGGCACCTGATGCACGTTAGCGAACGTGATTAGGCCTATGAGATTGCCGTTGTCAACGACCGGATAACTTGCGTGTTTGCTTTGAAACATCACCTCAATCAGTTGGGTGATCGTCATCGATGGAGGCACGGTCGCTACCTCAGCGGTCATGATATCGTGCACCTTAATGCCTGCAAGCGTCTGTGTAATCGTGGTCTGTCGCTCCTCATCAGACGCGGCGATGTAGATGAAGAATGCTATGATGATCAAAAGCGGACTATAAAATAGTCCGACGATGCCCATCCCAATTGCAAAGATCTTGCCGATTTGGACGGCGGTATGCGTCGCCTGTAAGTAGGGCCGCCGACTGGCAAGCCATGCCCGGAACACGCGTCCGCCATCCATAGGAAACGCTGGGAGAATATTGAACCCGCCGAGGACAAGGTTGATATACGCAAAGTTCTCCAAAAACAGATTTGGCACGGTTGCGGTCACCGCTAAGCTCAATGCGAAAAAGACCGCGCCGAGGGCTAAGCTGACCAGTGGCCCGATTAGCGCAGTTCTGAACTCGAGTTTGGGATCTGTAGGGATTTCGATTGCGGAAACCCCTCCGATGAGGTAAAGCGTTATGCTTTTTACTTCGATGCCGTAGCGCAAGGCCAGAAGAGAGTGCCCAAGTTCGTGGAGCAGCACGAATACAAAGATCATAATGCCCGCAATTGTCCCGTAAACGTATGCGTTGGGGACAGTTGCAAACCCTATAGGTGGGGGGGAGATGGCAAACGCAAAGGCGAAGAGCGGAATGATTAGAATGAGCGTAATATTGACTAGAATCGGGATTCCGCGAACGGTAGCGATTCGAAAAGACCAAGCCATAGGATAATCCTGACCTAGCCTTTATTTGGCAAACTATATATTACTTTAGTCGATAGTGTATGGGAGGAGTTTGTGCACGAAATTCAAAAGGGAGGTTGAAATGCGAATCGAGCTGACACAAATCATGGACCTCAACGTATATACGGATAAGGGGGATTACGTAGGAAAAGTTGAGGATATCAAGATCGACACGAACGATAAAAGGGTAACTGGCCTCGTTATAGGCGACATCAACCATAATATCTTCGACATAAAGTACCGATTCGTAGTGATACCCTACCGGTTTGCAAAATCAATAGCTGACATAATTCTCGTAAGTAGCGTCGTGAAAACGCTCATCGGCCGAGCTAAGCCAAAAGAAGAAGCGTAATGAAAGAGCGCGAGATCTACGCCGGCTTGCGCACAGTCGCCCCCTTTTTTGTGCGTGTTGACGGACGCAATTTCCGGCACGCGCTTTCGCTGCTCAAGCGTGAACAACCGTACGATCTCGCCTTTGCCGAGTCAATGGGCGCCGCATCTGAAGCGCTCATGCGACGCAGCGGACTGCCTGTGCAACTCGTTTTCGCATTCTCTGACGAAGCAAATGCCCTCTTTTGTGACGCTCCATTTGACGGCAGGATCGAGAAGCTTGACTCTGTCGTCGCGAGCTTCTTCGCCAGCGCAGTGACACTTAACCTCTCGTCGGACGTCCCTTTAGCTTTTGATGCACGCGTCATTCCTGTGAGCGCAATGGATATCCCGATCTACCTCGAATCGAGGCAAAATGAAACGTGGCGAAATCACGCGCACGCGTACGGCTACTATTACTTACGACAAAGCGGCCACTCAGGACGAGAAGCTCACGCGACATTGCTTGGCATGACCTCGAGCGAGATGCACGAGCTAATGTTTAGCCACGGGGTCAATCTGGCGAAGACTCCCGCGTGGCAGAGGAGGGGAATCCTCGTCCATAAGCAAGGCTATGAGAAGGAGGGCTTTGATCGGATCGCTGGTCGCCCGAGCACTACACGCCGATCAAAAGTTGTGCAAAACTGGGATCTTCCTATTTTTAAATCGCCTGAGGGGCGCGAGATGCTCTTCGGGCTCATCGGCCCTACTATAAATAAATATCAATAATTATATATTAATATCTAGAGAAACCGGCTTTTTCAGCAACAGATTCAAAGAGATAGACTGTTAAGCAGCGCGAAGAAATCGGTAGCAGTGCGGGTAAGGGTTAAAGAAGGGAAAACATCGTGGCTTTAGGTCTTTTGGGAGCGAAACCGAAGGTTGCAAAGAATCAACAAGTTTCCCTGCTTGAAATCAAGAAAGGGCCGTTCTACGTTGTGGCGTCCGTAGAAGTGGGCAACACGACGACGAAGTGTATCCTCACCGCGACGAACATGCTTGAGGGCAAGGCCTACGTCGTCAACAAGGTCGTCAATATGACGCGCGACGTGCGCGACCCAAAGCCAGGCGAAGAAATCTTCGGTCGGACCCTGACCTACAAGCCGCTTACACGAAACAGCATTGCTGAAATGGTGAAGGGCACTCTCATCAAGTCTGTGCGAAACGCAAATCTCGAGCTTGCCGATGACCTCCATTTTGTCGTGCGTTCCACTGGCGTTGTCGCTGGTTTTGATCAGCCCGAAGATATTGGTGAGTTTATTAAGGCACTTGCCGACGGCTGCTTAATGGCGGGAGTTACAGCACGTAAAATGACGCCCGCGATGAGCCTTCACCATCTCCCAAAGAAGTTTCGCGAGTACAGTCTTCTCGACAAAGTCGCTTTTGATGGTTCGGTAAGCGGCGTGCTCCCTCCGATCGGCTCAACGGGTGTTGAAGTTGTTGCAAATGAAATGGAGGGGGAGCTGGCGACGGCAGGAATTAAGGAAGGAGCGAAATGGGCAGACGTTGACTTCAGAAATCCGTGCCTTTCTATGGATTTCGGGACCACCTTCAAAGGGCGCATCACCAACGACGTTCTTCCATACGCGAACACGATCGCGAACTTCTGTGGGATCTCAGGGGAAATCGTCGATTCCGTCGGCCGCGGCACCGGCCTGGTAGACGAAACGAGCGGCACGACGTTTGACCTCCCAAAGCTAAGCCGACTGAAGGTCAGCCTGGCGAGAGAACGTGACGTAAGAGCTCTCGCAAACGAGATCCACGAACATATCCGAATCGAGGAAGTCCCAAAAACGTCCAAGCGCTTTGGCAGCGTCCCCGTGAATCCACACGCGGCGGCGCAGATCGGGTTGACCCTCATCGGCGTCGATTCTGGAGAAAATGGCAGCGATCTTCATCGCATTTCGAAAGTCGGTGGCGAGATCTACGAAGATTATGGGCTCGAAATGATTTATAGCGTGATTGATTGGGTTTCTACAGGCATAGCCGAACGGGTCATCAATACGGCTTTTACGAAAGGTCTGATCAACGACAAGGTGAGCATCGGGATAACTGGGCGCGCAGGCATAACCGGACACAAGCCCAGTCATATCTTAAAGGTCATCAAAGAAATGGGCCTGTACACCAAGCCCGAAGAGTATGTCGTGTTTGTGGATGATGGGCTGGCGCGAGGAGCAGCTATAATGGCACGATGCATGAATTCGCTTGGCACACCCAAGAATCCGTTTGGAGGACTTAGAGGCGGGAGATGCATCTTGGGTCAGCGAATCAAACTGCAGACCTACTAAGAAGCTCGTCGCGCTCCCGACTTTTTCGGGCACGAACGACAACGCTCGGGTCACGTGTGCACGAGCTTAGAGCGTTTTTGCAATCGTCCTGCATTATCTTGGAAACAGCTAGAATTTTGCAAGCTTTGCGCGGAAAGAAGATTCTAAAGCAAACCCGCGGCACGACACGACTCGCTAACGGAGCGGAAGTATATTAAACAAGAGCCGCACATAAAAATATAGCGATAATTATAAAGATATTGTTTGCATCGATAGTCTAATGTGACTGCGCCATTGGGACTGGAAAGAATGATAATCCGTTCGCGGAAGATACAACGATCGCAATGTTGAAAAGACACGGACCGACACACAGAAAAGCACTCATTGGCCTCTCGCTGACGCTTATACTCTTGATATGCTGCTCAGTGATAAGCCCCACGGCAGCGCAGACATCATCGGCTTCTAGTTCAACCACGGCTGCGAGTGCGCAATACCCGCCGTGGCCTGTGAACCTCTACGAGTTTTACAGATCGGATTGTCCGCATTGTCAGGCGCTCGCGCCACACATTGCTGCGCTGGCAGCCGAGTATCCAACATTGCATGTGTATCAGTACGAAACGCAAAACGATGCGAATTTTAGCCTTTTTGAGACGTTCGAGAACGCGTACGGAATGAAGTTATTAGACACTGTCCCGACTGTTTTTGTCGGGAAGCAGTATTTCGTATCGGACACTGCAGAACCACAGATCGAAGCGGCTGTTGCACAAGCAATTCAACACGGAGCGACAGGCCCGGGCGACAGCCTAACCGGCCACGCTGTGCCAACGCCGACGCCTACACCGGGAACCAAGAACTCGACCTCCTCTCAGAACGGGACGTTGGTGACTAGCCAGGGGAGTCTGCCATTGCCGCTGTTCATCACCACAGGCTTAGTCAGCGGGCTAAATCCGTGTGTCTTCTCAGTGCTTATCTTCTTGATGGGGACGATCGCTCTCACAGCGTCGCGCCGGCGGGCCCTCGCCATTGGGGTGACCTACATTGCAACAGTGTTTTTCGTCTTCTTCCTTTCGGCACTTGCGCTCGTGCAGTTCGTTCGAATCATAGGTGCACAGAACTTAGACCTGACCAAGACCGTGATTGGCGTCTTCCTCCTCGTCGATGGTATCGTATCGATCAAGGATTTCTTTTGGTACAACCGCTGGTTCAGTTTTAAGATTCCAACTTTCACGAAACACAGCATCAGCACCCTCGGGAAGACTGGTTCTTTTCTTGCTATTATCGGGCTCGGTTTTATTGCGACGATTGCTGCTTTGCCGTGCACGTTAGGTCCGTTTACCTTCTTCTCCGCTAACTATCTCACCAGCATGACCTCGATGCAAAACAACCTCTACACGGCCCTCTTCGCACTCGCATTCATCATACCGATGACTATTGTTTTCGTCGCCATATACGCCATCAAGGTGGGGACGGACAGAGCCGAAGAGTGGAGAATTAAATCAGCGCGATATATGAGGCTTGTGGCCGGGCTCCTTATGGTCTCATTTGGCCTCCTGCTCGTGTTCAAGGTGTTCTGAGGCTAGTTGTTCAGCAGCCGCGGCTGCTCTTCAGGCACTTCTCAAGCCGTCCTGCTGACCGTCGCGCGGTGTTTTTTTATCAGATAATCTTGTTACGTGGGAGTATTGCTCAGCGGTGCAGCTGTATTCATGTTGGAGGCCGTTAGGAAACTCAGGTCAATATGGAAACGACAAAAACCATCCGTTCAGCGGACCGAAGAGCGGAATACAATAAACAAGCTCTTGAAGCGGATCTACTCAAGCTTACCATTGCCATTGCTGCTGAGCTGCTTATTTTCCTCATCTGGTTTCTTGGTCCCGCAAGAGAGCGCTACGAGGTTCTCGTTCACGTAGCTCTGCCTTTGTGTATAGTCTTCCCGATCATTAGCTATCGTTACCTACTGTTGGTGCCGTTTATTGCATTTTTGCCGGATGTGGCACGAGCGCTAGGCATCGAGATCTCACATTCCCTCATCTTGTTGCCGATCATCTTCCTCGCAGCTGCGGTGCCTTTTTTAAATCGACCAAGGACAGCTCTCATTGCCGGGTACGCGGCGTTTGCCATCGTAGCAAGTCATTTTATTGTCGATGCGCGCAAGGGTGTAATTATTGGCAACGTAGCAGGATATCCGTGGAGCAATCTCGTGCTCTATGCACTCGCTCTGACTCTGCTAGGGTTTGCGCTCCTCCAGTTTGTGCGTCTGACTGAGACGCACGAGGGGGAAAAACAATAACACCGGTTTGCCTTCAGCGCATCTCGTCTGCAACGTTTAGGCCGCTTACAGACCTCTGCATCGTGTCGCAACGAATATAAGTATCTTGTTTGCTTATGAGCATCACGTCGTGATCCGATGCAGCACACATATCGCAACGAAGCCGAAAGGCGAACGTGGCAGAACCCAGAAGCAATTCTCGCGCAAGCGGGAGTCAAGGCCGGCGATGTGGTCATAGATTTGGCCTGCGGGTTTGGTTTTTTTGCCATTCCCGCAGCAAAAATAGTCGGCTCAGAAGGTGTCATTTGCGGCGTTGACGTTGACAAAGAAGCTTTGGATGAACTACGTGAACAAGCTGCGCTTGTCGGCTTGCGAAATCTGCGGTTAAAACTCGCCGCGGCAGAAGATGTCGTTTTGTGCGAGAAATGCGCTGACATGGTGTTTGTTGGGATAGCACTCCACGATTTTAAAGATCCACTCAAGGTTTTGCAGAACGTGAAGAGAGCATTCAAAACAGGCGGCAGATTGGTAAATCTGGACTGGAAGAAAGAGCAAACGCCTTTCGGCCCTCCTCTCGAAATACGATTCAGCGAGGGCGAAGCCGTCTCTCTCATTGAAAGAGCAGGATTTAAAGTCGTCTCAGTAAAAGATTCAGGACCCTACCACTACATCATTTCGGCTAATTTGCTTCCCTAACTTCTAAGCCACCGCAGGAATAGTTTTGTGTTAACCCTTTCAAATCCTTGCCGGACAAAAAAGCATATGGCAGTGACAGGTAACGGTGGTATAGGTCGAATCATGTGGAAAAAAAACGTTCTGAACGGGACGGTCTCGTCCAGGGATGGTACTGACCTAGGTATACTGATCGGCATGCGCTTAGTCTTTCGAACTGCATATGTAGACCCGTGCTAGGCTCAAAACTCACTAGGAACACTCACTTTTTTCGTGTATTCTGATAATACTATACTCTCTCGAACGACGTTAATGAAAAAGGACGCGTAACCAATCAACAGAGGAGTCTTGTTTTGCCGGCTTACCCAGTCTCCATGTGTTTAGTTTGCAAACGTTATCGAAAAGCTCAGCGATGTGAAGCTTTTCCTGCACGAATACCTCAGGCTATCCTTACTGGTAGATATGATCATAGAAAACGACACGACGGGGACCGTGGTATTAGATTTCAGCCAAGAGATGATGTCAGCCAAGCAGAACTGGAAAGCATTTTAAGCATATTCGACGAAAAAAGCGTTTTTTGAGCCGGGTTTGATTTTAACTCTGTACAGGCCTACTGTGTGCACGAGTTTATAGTTTTGGGAAACGGCGTTAGCTCTCACTTTTGTCTATTTTCTTGCATGCAAAAGCTCGAGGTTTTTGTGAAAATAGCTGTTTGATGGTTAGCAAGCGAAGTTGCTATGCCGGGTCAATATGTATATACTTAATTAAATTAGTTATAAAAGTAATGATTCTATATCATATTTCTAAAGGTTATAATAAAATCTATATTACATATATTAACTATCTAAGAATCTGATTTGATCCTACCTAGATTCTGGATCATTGATCCAAAAGAGTGAAGTTAGCACTCATTCTTATAAAAAATCGCAAATAATCTGGGTTTGCGTTAGAGATCAATATGCTGGAATTGGTTATTATTAATGCGTTTAAAGACAACTGAATAAGGGAAATCGTCCGGTTTTTGGTTAGCAACTATCGTTTTTTTGGGCTCGGAGCTCTTTGCAGATGTCGTATGAGAAAAGAAATTGTGGCGAGTGGTTAACGAAATTGTGATTAGATATCTCACGTTTGATTTGTATTCTAGCGCACCGCTAGTTAGTGGAGCTGTTGGCAAGATACCTAAAATAGCCGTTAGAAATTTTAAGATATCAAAGGCAAAACTTGTCAATTAGTCAGGCGTGTTTTGTAGCAACAGGGGTTTTTTGCGCGTCAACTCTCACTTTTATAAAAATTACAGCAGAGAAAATGTTTAAAATGACACTTTCTCGTATGCTTCCCGTAGGTCATTATCGTTGAATTGAAGGTAGACTTGCGTTATGCTGAGGCTAGAATGTCCTAGCATAAGCTGTACACGTCGTAGATCCGTCCCACCACGAACTAAGTTAATAGCAAAACTGTGGCGAAGAGTATGCGGATGTATTTTAAGCCCCGCTGTATTCCCGTATTTTTTCACCAGGTTGAATACTTGTGTTCGTTTTATAGAAAAAATGGGCCGATCCTCTGGGATATTTAGGGCGAAGATGTAATCGGAGAGCATTTTGAGCGTTTCTTCGTCGAGGGGTACTCTCCGCTGCCTCCCTCCCTTAGCCTTTCGGATGTTCACTACGCCGTTTTTAAACTCAATATCATTAGGAGTGACATTTATGACCTCACTTACTCGAACTCCGGTTCTCCACATGAACCGAAGTAGCAGATAGTCTCGCTCACTGCATGTTTTCGCAGCTTGCAGTAGTTCATCTACTTGTTCTTTCTCAAGATAATCAGGAATTTTCGTCACAGTGAACAAAAGAAGTGTTTTGTTTAATAAATATTGCCATTTTGAGCTTCTTTATAGTGCGAAGCTAAGAGTTTGTACAATGAGGTTAAAAATGGCACTTAACTTGTTAGTTCTCTGATAATTTTGCTTTTAATGAAACTACTTTAATAATAATAAGTGTATGATTCTCCTTCTAAAATCTATTTAAGTGACATAGATTCAATGAGTTTTTTCCGATGCAAGAATTATAGATGACAGAATATTCTGTTAACATTTCAGCAGCGAAGGAGAATTAAGACCAAAAGTGAGAGTTGAGATTTATCGAGAACATCATAAGTGCAGCAGTCTGACTCAGCCGCGTGGACGCCCGCAGGGGAAAAAAGCTGCAAAGCCACCTCTCCGTCAGATCATTGACGCGCTGCAACAAGTGATGTGCACACACGACGCAGAAAAGCTTGCGATTGCTGTGCTTGAAGTCTTCAGAGAGTAATAGTTATTGCGTACTCATTGTTTAGACGGCCTCCGCCGGCTAAGGCTTCTTTTCTTATTGGAGCCCCAATTGAGCTTCTTTTGAGAGCGACCAACGACCTTGACTAACAAAGCAATTCCATTTTCATAGCTCGTTTGATAGATCTCTGCTTGCGAACCTGCACGCTCTCGATAGGCACGCGAGCGCCGAACAATGGGGTAGTTGTGCGATAGTTTCGACTCTGGATGCTTATTGTGTGTGCAGATCGGCTGCATAATGCGATGAATACCCCGCCAATCTTAGCAGTAACTATACGGGGTCTATCCTCAGGGAGGTCAGCAAGTGTCACAGCACCATACAAGGAGTTTCGCGCTTGCTTGCAGAGGTTTTTATACATAGCGTGTATCATCTTCCCTGTTAGACAGAAGGAATAGCACGATCGAGCAAGGAGTGGCGCACTGTGAATTTCGACTTAGGCGGACTTGAATCGATAACTGAAGTGACAGACCGTTCGACGTTTACATCAAAAAACACAGGTTCACAATTAGAGAAAGTCAAGGTAGAAATTGTTGTTTCAGGCAGTGACTCAAACGAAAAAATGCTTGAAATCGTCACCAAAGGAAAGAAAAAGGGTTTCTATTCAATTGATAAGCAAGGCAATGCAGAGAAGAAGTGGAAAATCATTGACCATTCGTATCGTTATCAGTTTACCGATCCAAAATCGGCAGCTAACGCAGATTACTATCACACGATGGAGCTAGAAGAAACAGAGGTTCTAGAACTGGAGAGCCTAGAAATCGGCGGGTTGAAGTTAAAACCTTATGTTTATGCCGAGAAGTTTGAGGACAAATACTTAGTCATTGATCACGCGAACGTCAAAGTAACCGGCACCGCACAGACTGAATTGAACCGCATGGTTGAGGCTAAAGGTTACTTTCCGGTCGCTAGGATCGGTATTGACGCTAAGCCGAGAGAGATGAGATTCGGTCAGGTTCTTTGGTCAGAGCACGAAGGTGAGACTAAATTTCGTTTGGTGTTGGTCGAAAAGGGCTACGACGAGTACAAGGGGTTTAGTGGTCACGTGCTTCACGAGCCAATGTTCTCAAATATGAAGAGCATGGTTAGTATGAACTCTGAGCTTATCAAAGAACTAATAGCTGCACTCAAAGAAAAACGCATTCTCACGGCCCAAGAAGCAGCAGAAATAAAGAGCAAGTCTCAAAAAAAGATTTGGGACACATACCGAATGTTCACGCGAGTGGACGATGTAGATGAAGGCTGGTGAAAGATTTTTTCTGCTAGGCTAGAGCAGAGGATTAGTGTAACAGGTACGGCGTGGCCTTTTAGCGCTTCCTTTTACTACGCAAAGATGACTGCGAATGATATTGAATGAACCTTCTTTTGAGGCGCTCTTACAAAAGTTGCAGGATTATGCAGGAAGTTTTCAAGAAATTGGTCAAGAACCTCTTACTTGGCTAATTCAGGCACGCAAGCTCAAAATAGCGGCAGATATTATTCTCACTCAAATAAAAAAGGACGATGTTCTTCTTGAGAGAATTCACGCAAGCGAGCTCTCTTCGGAAGGGACGATCTATCGCCTTGATGCTGTTTACATGTATCTCGCTGGAATGGCATTAGAAAACCTGTTGAAAGGAATCCTTGTCATCCGGCATCCGCAGCTAGTCGCAGAAGATAGCATTGGCCCGCGTTTACATCAACATTTCGTCGACGATTATGCCAGAGAGCTCGACCTGAAGCTTGAACCTGCTCAAAAAGAGTTACTTGGAAGAATCAGGCTTTACATAGAGTGGAAAGGAAGGTATCAAATCCCCAAGAAATCGAACGGCTACGATCCACAATTAAAGGCCGAAAATACGCCTTGGGTTCCTACGCGATTCGGTTATTATTCGGTGAATTCAGATACAGACTTGTGTTTCAAGAAAGACCCAGTTTTAGTTGATAGAATGTATGATCAATTTCAACAGCTTCTAGATCAAGAAAGTTCACGCGCGTACGACATAGAACGAAGAGCAGTAAATCGTCCAATAGCTGCCCTATTCGAGTCTTTTAGACTGTAAATCTTCTGCTTACCATTGCTATTGAACTCCGGCGTAAGTGTTATTGGCCTTAACGCAGTCTAGTTCTTTAAGCCCGATTTTTATCCAATCCATTTCGACCACCAGAAAAGAACGGGGATTCCTGCAACAGCTGGTAGTCCATATATCGCGACTCGGTTGTCAGACAGTGGCCATAGTCAGTCAGAATTTATGACCCTGTCATCGCGAAGAAAGAACCTTTCAATTAATGAGGGTCGCAGATCGCAACATTCAGATGCTGATCTCAATCCCCTTTTCTGGCAAAACGACATTATCGTGGAAGTTCTTGAAGACTTCAGGGTGCTGCGTGTGAACTGGAATCAGCACCTTTGGCTTTACGGTTTCGACCACGTCTCTTATCTCATCGTAGTTCAAGTGGCCAGATGCATGGATTTGCGTGTAAGGATACAATCCAAAATGTGCCAGCCAGTTCTCAACTTTCTTCAGATCTAACTCCATCTCCAGATCGAACGGTTCGCACACGCTCCGAATGTAACTGCTGCCTACGTCGGGCTTCACATCGATCAGCTCCTTCAGCTCGAAGAAGTCACAGCGGAAGATGTATTCTTCCTGATTCTCTCTGACATCTTCCGCTGTTGAAAATCCTCCTTCAAGCGACGCAAAAACGTCTAAAAGAGCGTTGGGATCTAAGTAAACAGGGATGATCAAGTCATGGCCACCTTCGCTTTGAGCTTCCACAAAAAATCCCCCTAACTAACAAACCAAAGAAAAACCTAATTCCTAAGATACGCTGTTGAGCCAGACAAGAGTTTTCATAAGCCGCAAGAAGATTCGAATAATACCCCTTTTGCCGTGCATATCTTATTCGATAAGTTCAACGTCTCTCCAATACTTCATGTAGATATCGTATACGTTCTCTGGCAATGGATGCTTGTAAAACCGCCAATCGACTCCAGAAACACCGTGTGTGAGTATGTAATTCTTTGATTGATCCGACTCAATATATCGCCGTCAGACCTGCCGCTGGCTCAAGAAAGAAACAAAATTAAGCCGGACTTAAAGCACTACACCGATATCTATCAATCTGACTGGAACTCTTCGGGTATTACTGCTTCTGCATCTCCTGCTGAGCAGTTGGGTATAGCGGTTATTAAATTGTGCATTCTTTCGTAGGGTATTGATAGGAATAGCACGTCCGGTTCAAATTTCTGTTGTCTTCTTGCTGTCCAATCACCCATCGTTATATTCGTACATCCGGTCATTATGGGATATGTTATAGAGCTATGGCATAACGATCCAATAACTTGTTGTTTTGGTGATATGCCATCCCAGTATGTGTCTAAGGTTATTAGACGACAGGCTTGTTCTGGGTTACATTGAAATAAAACGATGTCCGGTCGTATGGTTGTTTTTTCAAGTGGACATATAACTAATCTATCTGCCAATCCCAGAGGTGGTTGAATGGTTAGTTTTTGCATTCTCTCGAAGGATACAATCGTACTGGTGAGCTTCTCTCCTTTGGTAAGGAACCGTTGAAGTCTTCTCTTCTGTTCTCCGGTAACTTCCGTGAAACCGCAAAATCTACTACCGCCAGGGCAGGTAGAGACCTTTTCGTCAATAACAAAACAGTCACCTTCTGCAGCACGTTTCAAAGCCTTACAAATCGATGTTTTCTCATATTGGCCATCTGAAATTTCTTCGTTGGTGAAAGAGATTGCCAGTGGTTCCTTTTTTAATCCCAGTACTTTTTTTAATAGTTCTGATTGTTCTTTAAATTCCATACATATAGCTCCTTATTAATCAAATCTGATTATGTTAATTCAATTAGCTTTAATAGCACTATATGTGTTCGGCGACTGAAGCCGTGAGTAGTTCGCTTCGCTTAGTGAAAGCAACCGGCGAGGGAGCGTCGCGCAATAGTGTTGAGTCCCTTACGCTCTAATGGAAAAAAGAAAGGCTAGGGGGGCGTATAGGGGGTTTTTTATTTTGCAATTCGATATGAACTTCAGCAATGGGAATAGCTGTCGTAATTTTTGGCGCAAGGGCGTTCCTACTTGTTGGCCTTCTAAAGCGGTTACGCATATTTTTCCTTCAAACCACGTGCAAACATCCGTGCCGCCTTCAGATCCTCCTCATTTGGTTGTCCCTTGTTAGTCCCGCCAACGAGTTTCAGGGGCCCCCACGTATTCCATCCCTTACAGGCGAAGTCGCCCACGATTGCAAATCCTCGATTCACTAGCTGCTCTTTGACAGCAGCGTGCCTCTCAGTCCCGCCGTCACCACTTGTAGAGAAGACAAACGCCTGTTTCCCCGCGACGGTCGAGAGCCCCGCTATGAACTGGAGAAGGGTCTTGTGGAACTTAAAGAAATAGATTCCCGATCCAAACCCGATCAGGTCATACGTCATCACAGTATCTGGGTGCGCCTTCGCCGCAAGCATATGATCTGCCCCCAGCTCTTCCGCCATCACCTTCGCAACCTTTTCCGTGTTCTGGTGATGGACTGAAGCATACACGATCAATGTCTTCATGGCAAATGCGTTTGATGATGTTTGTTTTAATAGCCTCTGTTCTGAGCCGAGTCGCACACACAAAAAATTGCTAGCGTCAGAAAAAATCGATCATACATTATGGCAGTGCGTGCAAAAAACAAGGTCAGAGGACGAGATGGGGGCACTGCGCGAGTTCGACATCCCCCCAATACTTCATATAAATATCAAAAACTGGCCCAGGTCTTGGGCTCTTATAAAAACGCCAATCCACTCCTGACACGCCGTGAGTGAGTACATAATTCTTGTTGGACTGACCCCGTAAAAAATATCGTCCATCGCCGCGACAAGCGACGGTCACAACAACATTTATTCCCCCAGAGCACCTTTTTACGTGTTTTAGAAAAAACGGCGGTCACTACCACCGCCGCAAGAGGAGGTGAAGCAAAGATGGTGACATGTTTATTGGTTTGGCGGCACACTGCCGCAGATTGTCCGGCCCATAACGAGAAATCAAGAAAGTCGATGGCTGAATTCATGAGCAAGGCCGCGGAGCTCGACGCGAAACACGGAGTGAAAGTGGTTGGAAGCTGGGTCGTGCATAGCGAGCACTTGATGGTTCAGGTGTGTGAAGCACCGAGTTTTGAAGCGATGCAAGCATTTTCAATGGAACCAGAAAGTATGAGCCTAATGAATTGGTCAACAATGGAACTCAAAGCGGCAATGACACTCGAAGAAACATGGAAGATGATGCAGGCCCAATGACCTGCATTTTCCTTTTTTTACGCCTCTAAGCTAAAACGGCACGTTTGCGTATCGCCGTGACAAGCGACCGTCACAACAACATTTATTCCCCTAGAGTACCTTCTTTTCAAGTATTTTTCGAGGGTAAATATCTCCTAAAAGACGCCTAAAACACCCTAAAGAGTTTCAGCCCCATCTTCTTCTCTCGGTTCGGCTATAACTTTTCCGCAAAATCAAAAACTGGCTCAAAAGCCAAAAGGCAACTTGTGGGGTGAAGGCAAAGTCATATAAGAACCTGAGTGGAAATGTAGGTTTGGGTGATTCTTGTGGATGCACTGAGCTATTTTACCTTTGTGAGGGATATCCGTTTCAGGCTACCTCTGTCTGATGAGCCTGCCCCCTATTGTGTCGATAAACATGCTGTTCTGAAAACTCTACTATCTTCCCTTGGTTTCAACGTTAGATATGCCCTTTGCCGCTGGTCATGGAGCAGTCTTGACTTGCCAGAATCTCTAAAGCACATTCCACACGAAGACCGTGCAATTCACGTATATCTCGAAGTCTATAACAAGGAACAAGCGAGATGGATGACCGTAGACGCCACATGGGACAAAGGATTAGCTTCTAAGCTACCAGTGTCTGAATGGGATGGAAGAAGCGACACAACACTTGCAGTCAAGCCGACGGAAAGCCTCCAACCCATAGAAAGCCAAGAAGATTTTGACAAGCTAGAGCCACGAATCCGACAGGCAATCAATGTAAACAGTAAGTTTTTCGAAGCATTGAACAAATGGATGGAGAGCATAAGAACTTAGGCAGTAGCAGTGCCGGATTTGCAACCCGGCCATTACTTTCGCGGCAGTTCTCAGTTAGGTAGTTGACGGGTTCAACGCTATTACTGGCTATGACGTACTGCGTGCGGTGCGAGCTCTACGTTAAGTGTAAGCGACGGTCGGACCAAGATAAGGTCCCGTTTCATTGTAACCTATACAGGCGTCCTGGCAAATACATGCCGAAAGGCCACCTTAATTTCTTCTAGCGATTGAAGTTTATTCGAAGCTCGCTTAGAAGAATAACGACCTTTTGGGCGCCAAAATCGCAATCAGAAAAAACCGCACATGAAATATGTCATGCAAACCATGTGATTGGCACCGAAAAGAGGGAGAAAAACGCTTACCAATGCGCTCGTTTTAACAAACGAAGAGGCGGACTTGCTACGCCGTGCACTTGAAGAAGTGAAGACCGAAACCTTCGAGGAGTCCAATATTAGCCTTGATGATGTGGGCGCTCTTAAGGCTCTTGTGGTAAATTTCAAAGAATCTGAGAAATTAGAACCTGAAAAAGAAGCACGTCAAAAGCATGTTGACTCGTTAGGGAAGCGTTTGTTTCTAGGACATATTATCGGTCGAGAAGGCAGCCCGGATACAGCGAGCGGCTCGCGGCAGAGCTGACATCGCCGACTTTGCTTTGCTTTATCTTGTCAATATTGCTTTCTTTTGTAAATTAAGCGCTGGTGTGACGAGCAACTGTCTTATTCCTTTAGAGCACCTTTTTACTTGTCTCGAGCGGTGGCTAACAACTGCCGCCTACGTCAAAGGAAGTGAATGAAATGGCGAAGCATATGATACTTTGGCGTTGCAACACGAGCGCGCGATGGCCGATAGACCCTGTTGCCTCTACGCAGCTCATTGAGATGATGTACGCAGCGATAGACGAAGAGTGGAAGAGCGGTCGAATACTCGATTACGGCTGCTTTGCAGAAGGAAAGTCAGGATACGCAATTGTCAGCGGCGAAGCCAAAGAAGTGCTCGCGCGCGCGTTCGCTAACTACCCGTGGTATCTGTTCGAGGTGCACGAACTCATAGACTACGAAACAGAGAAGGAAGTTATGAGAGCGGTTATGAAAGCCCAAGTAGAGCAGATGGCAGCGATGAAGCGGTAACCCCGCGTGAATAGTAGGGAAGCATTCGCGCTTCCTTTTCTTCTTTTTTTGAACTGGTTCATATGCCCATCATACTCTTGCCATTGGTGCAACTGCACCTGAATCTTTTTTTGATAATCTGCCTTACCCCACTGCCGGGCGCTATCGGGAAGCCAAGTGTCGTGCGCGCGGTTTACAAACGACACGGATCAAATCTTTTTTTTGCTTTGGTTCGCAGTTAGGGTTCCGATTAAATTCCTTCTTTGCTCTTGAAATTCTCTTTCTGTAATGCCGCCTTGATCACGCAGCTTCTCTAGTCTTCTGATCTCATCGAGTACTTCCTCAGTTTGTAGCGCTGAGGGTCTATGCGCTTCATTGTCACCGCATGGGGGCTCCTCGAGAGGAGCACCGCAGTTTATGCAAAACATTCCCTGATATTCCACGGTTGTGTGACAAAATCTGCAAAGCTTCTTATCTGTCATAATCCTCTTTTTTCTATAAGGTGTAGTTAAAACAGCACGTTCGCATACACGTCCTGTAGGTCCTGGTCGTTGAACTGCAGATAAACTGCAGTCTAATTTGTAGGATGTAACACGCACACGTCACATCACCCTTTATTATGAATGAGCGCATATTTACACGTTTTAAAAAGGCGCAGCACCTGTTGCTGTGCCACTAACCTGCAATAAAGGGGGGTGAATATGAAAATGGGCAGGTCTCTCGCGCTATTTCTCATTGTGCTGATGGCGACCACCGTCGTCAGCACTGCCGGCGTTTTAGCTGCACCGAAGGCGGCTGCGTGCGGAACGACTACAACGATCACCTTGCAGTACCAACCAGGGAAGACCTATGTCTTCCTGCCGTGGCAGTACAATGCCCACAAAACAGCCATACTTTGTACAATGATGGGAACACCGCAGCACATCGAGCTTGCTATGGGAGGCACGGCGTATGTGTGGTCGAGGGCGAAATCAATCGACCCACTGGCACCGCAAAGCATTTGTAGCCACGCCGAAGTGGGAGTGGACTGGTATCTTAAAGGTGTTACCGCTGCTGACATGGGGAACCCGTGCAAGGTGACCATGAAGGTGGGTTATGTCATCGCCGCAAAATCTGAGGGCGCGACTTCCGAGAGCTTTGCTTCGATCTATGTGTTTGCAGGGTCACATGCTTCAGGATACACCGTGTGGGGCACCGACACCGTCCCTGTAAAAAAGGGTACTGAGACCTTTACTTACACCGGCATGCTCAACGACTTCTTTAACCTTGTCGGTAGCAATTACTTTGGTCAGGCACATGCTGATGCGCGCGCAGAATCAGGCGCATATCCCGGACAAGCACAGACAACCGCGACAGCTACTATCTACAGCATTACGATTACGTTTTAGCCGGTGATACACAATTGAATGAGGGCATGCAAGCCCTCACCCTCTTTTTTATAACTCCGTTAAAAAGGCACGTTTGCATATCACCGTAACAAGCGTCCGTCACAACAACATTTATTCCCTTAGAGTACCTTGTTACGTGTTTTAGAAAAACGGCGGTTACTACCACTGCCGGCAAGGCGAAAGGAGGTGAAAGAAATGGCGACTATGACCAAAGCGGACGAGGCAGTTGCCCTTTATAGTCAGGGCTTTAACTGTGCACAGGCGTTGCTGTCCGTCTATGCACCAGACTATGGACTCGACCCAGATGCGGCGATGCGCCTCG
>Ga0187862_10000440_pt1 | contig 48473 bp, 43 predicted proteins | sample June2016WEW_10_1_FD_133003 | JGI IMG/M metagenome (GOLD analysis project Ga0187862, IMG submission 133003) | Peatland microbial communities from SPRUCE experiment site at the Marcell Experimental Forest, Minnesota, USA - June2016WEW_10_150 | ecosystem: Environmental > Terrestrial > Soil >... | reverse complement strand
GCCAGCACAGAACGAGCCAGCACAGAACGAGCCAGCACAGAACGAGCCAGCAGGGAACGAGCCAGCAGGGAACAGGACGAGGCCCAGGCTCGCGGTCTGGAAGCTGGCATCCTGCGACGGATGCCAGCTCACCGTGCTGGACTGCCAGGACGAGCTGCTGGCCCTGGCCGCCGAGGTGGAGATCGCGCATTTCGCCGAGGCGTCCAGCGCCGAAGCGGCCGGGCCCTACGACGTGTCGCTGGTCGAGGGATCAGTCACGACCCCGGAAGATGCCCGGCGGATCCGCGAGATCCGCGCCCAGTCCGCAACGCTGGTCACGATCGGCGCCTGCGCGACCGCCGGCGGCATCCAGGCGCTGCGGAACTTCGCGGACGTGGCTGAGTTCACCTCGGCGGTCTACGCGCGGCCTGAGTACATCGAGACGCTCGCCACCTCGACCCCGGTGGCCAGCCATGTCAGCGTCGACTTCGAGCTGCGCGGCTGCCCGATCGACAAGCTTCAGCTGGGCGAGCTGCTCGCCGCGCTGCTCGCCGGGCGCCGCCCGCGGATTCCCGCGCATAGCGTGTGCCACGAGTGCAAGCGCCGGGGCACCACGTGCATCATGGTGGCGCATCAGACGCCCTGCCTCGGCCCGGTGACGCAGGCGGGCTGCGGCGCGATCTGCCCGGCGTCCGGCCGCGGCTGCTACGGCTGTTACGGCCCGGCGGCCGGGACGAGCCCGATTGCCCTGATCCCGGGGCTCCGGCAGCTGGGCATGACCGAGACGGACGTGAACCGCGTGTTCCTGACGTTCAATGCCGGCAGCGCTGAGTTCGCCGCAGCGGCCGGCAGCGTCAGTCCTGACCGGGAGGAGCCGGGACGATAGCGGCGGATGCGGCCAGCTCCTGCCCGGCGGTCATGAGCTCCCTGGCCGGGCGGCGGGGCGCGGCCGGGGTGGTATTCGCGCGGCCGAGCTTCAGCAGCATCTGCGGCGCCCCGGTGAGCCGCAGCCGGGCCCGGATCTGCGCGCGGAACCGCGGCGACTCCAGCGGCTGGGTGTTCAGGCTGGCGAATACCCACCGGGTGGCCGCGTGCAGCAGCAGCCGGTGCAGCGCCTGGCCGGCCGCTATCCAGTCAGCCGCAGTGTCGCTCGCCGTGACCAGCACGGCCGTGGCCGGCGAGAGCTGACCGTCAGGATCTTCCCGGCCAGCCCAGGCGCTCTCCCGGACGCTCTCGCTGGCCTGAGGGCCGCCCGGCCTCATCCACCGCTGCCGGTCGGCACTGACGGCCACGCTGCCGCGCTGCTCATCGGCGGCTGCGCTCACCAGCCTGGCCAGCTCCCTGAGCTGGTCGCGGTGTTCCACCAGGATCAGCTCAGCGCGCTCGGCGACCGCATCCTCGCACAGGGCCGCCAGCAGCCGGGGCGAGACAAGGCCCGGCGCGAAGCGCCCGTCGTGGGTATGGCGGTGCGGGACCGCCGCGAGCAGGTCCCATTCCTGCCGGGTGGTCGCCGCGCGGCCGGCCGGCCGGACCCGCGCCACCAGGAAGAGCTGCGCGGGCCGGGCGGGCGTGGCGGGCGCGGCCAGCCGGGCGGTCCCGGCGGCGTCCGGGAGCACCGTCACATGTGCCGCGTAGCCGAGCTTGCGCAGGCCGAGCCGCAGCCCGAACAGCGCGGCCCCGCAGCTGATCAGCATCTCGCGTCCGTCCGGGTCCGCATGCGGCAGCATCCGGCCGAGGTCGGCGTAAAGCTCCAGGGCGTCACCGCACAGCCGGAACAGCCACGGCTGGCTGTTGTGCACCGAGGGCGCCCGCGCGGCCAGCGTGACCAGGTAAGCGATCTCGTCGCGGGTCAGCACCGGCGGCCCGGCCGGCTCCTTGCCGGCCGGCGGCCTGCCGCCGGCCTGGCCCTGGCTGACCTGGGCAGCCACCAGGGCAGGCTCGCCCGAGCGAGCGCCATCCGCCCTGGGCTGGCCGGCCTGCAGCCGCGGCGTCCCGGTCATCGCCATCACCTGCCTGGAGCATCGGCGGGAGCGGCCGCCCGGCGGAAGGGACCAAGGTCCCGGCCATGAGGGGCCGCATGCCTGCTCCGCCGCGGGCCCCGCAGGCACGAGGCTGTGGCAGCGGGGCGAGGCGACTTGCTGCGCGCCATCGGGAAGCGGTCGTCCGGCTAGCGGAGGGAACCTGCAAGTGTTCGAAGTGCGAATCCACGGACGTGGCGGGCAGGGAGTGGTATCGGCGGCTGAGCTGCTGGCGGCGGCTGCCTTCGCCGAGGGCCGCCATGCGCAGGCTTTCCCGAGCTTCGGCTCCGAGCGGACCGGCGCGCCGGTCGTCTCCTTCTGCCGGATCGATGACAAGCCGATCAGGACCCGCGAGCCGGTGATGAATCCGGACGCGCTGATCATCCAGGACCCGACGCTGCTGCATCAGGTCAGCGTGTTCGAGGGTGCCGGGACCAGGACGGAAGTTCTGATCAACTCCGCCCGTGAGGCGGAGGAACTCGGCATTTCCGATTTCACCGGCCAGCTGGAGGGCGTGCCCGCGCTGACGGTGCCCGCAACGGAGCTGGCGCAGCAGCACCTCGGCCGGCCGGTGCCGAGCGGCGCCCTGCTCGGCGGCTTCGCCGCGCTCAGCGGCCTGGTGTCGCTGGAGTCGGTGGTGGCCGCCTTCGAGGAGCGCTTCCCGGCGGCCGTCGCGGCCGGGAATGCGGGCGCGGCCCGCGCCGCCTATGACTTTGTCGCGGCCGAGCTGGCCGCCGCGCAGCGCCGCGGCGCGCCCGCCCGGCAGGAGCATCCGGCCGGCCCGGGCCGGGCCTCGCAGGGAACGGCCCGCCAGATCGAGGGATCCCGCGGCGTGGCCGAGGCCGCGGCGCTGTGCCGGCCCGAGGTCATCTGCGCCTACCCGATCTCGCCGCAGACCCACATCGTCGAGGGACTGAGCGCGCTGGTGAAGTCCGGCCAGCTGGCGCCCTGCGAGTTCGTCAACGTCGAGTCCGAGTTCGCGGCCATGTCCGTCGCCATCGGTGCCTCAGCGGCCGGGGCCCGTGCGTACACCGCGACCGCCAGCCAGGGCCTGCTGTACATGGCCGAGGCGCTGTACAACGCCTCCGGGCTCGGGCTGCCGATCGTCATGACGGTCGCCAACCGGGCCATCGGCGCCCCGATCAATATCTGGAACGACCACAGCGACACGATGTCGCAGCGCGACTGCGGCTGGATCCAGCTCTACGCCGAGACCAACCAGGAGGCACTCGACCTGCAGATCCAGGCCTTCCGGATCGCCGAGGAGGTGTCGCTGCCGGTCATGGTCTGCATGGACGGGTTCATTCTCACCCATGCCAGCGAGCGGCTCGAGGTCCCGACGCAGCAGCAGGTCGACCACTTCCTGCCGCCCTATCACCCCCGGCAGCTGCTCGACCCGGCCGAGCCGGTGTCGATCGGCGCGATGGTCGGGCCGGAGGCGTTCATGGAGGTGCGGTACCTGGCGCACGCGCGGCAGGAGCAGGCACTGCGGCTGATCCCGGAGGTCGCCGCCGAGTTCGCGGCCCAGTTCGGCCGGGAGTCCGGCGGCCTGGTCCGGCCGTACCAGGCGCGGGACGCCGAGACCATCGTCGTCGCGCTCGGATCGGTCCTCGGCACCATCAAGGACACCATCGACGAGCTGCGCGACGAGGGCGTTTCGATCGGCGCGCTGGGGATCAGCTCGTTCCGCCCGTTCCCGCTGGACGCGGTCCGCACCGCGTTGCGCAACGCCCAGCGGGTCGTCGTGCTGGAGAAGGCGCTGGCCGTCGGGATCGGCGGCATCGTGACGGCGAACGTCAGGATGGCGCTGGCCGGGATCCAGCTGCACGGCTACACGGTCATCGCCGGGCTCGGCGGCCGCGCGATCACCAAGGCCTCGCTGCGTGACCTGTTCATCAGGGCCGGGGCCGATGAGCTGGAGCCGCTGACGTTCCTGGACCTGGACACCGGCCTGGTCGAGCGCGAGCTGGAGCGGGCTGCCGCCAGCCGCAGCTCCGGGCCGGCCGCCGAGAACATGCTGCGTGACCTCGGGGCCGTCGCCTCGCGGATCGGATAGAGGGGTACTCCATGGCTGCTGTGCCAATCAAGTTCTACCAGACCGGCAGTTTCGCGGCGGGCAACCGCCTGCTCGACCCGGACCAGCGCTCGGTCCAGTCGGAGGCCAGCCGGTCGAACTCCCTCAACTGCGGCCACCGCGCCTGCCAGGGCTGCGGTGAGGCCCTCGGGGCCAGGTACGCGCTGGACGCCGCGATGCGCGCGACCAATCGCCAGATGATCGCGGTGAACTCGACCGGATGCCTGGAGGTCTTCTCCACGCCCTATCCGCAGACCTCCTGGCAGATCCCGTGGATTCACTCGCTCTTCGGCAACGCGCCCGCCGTGGCTACCGGAGTGCAGGCCGCGATGCGCGCCAAGGGCCACGAGGACGTCCGGGTGGTCAGCCAGGGCGGCGATGGCGGCACGGTCGACATCGGCTTCGGCTGCCTGTCCGGCGCGTTCGAGCGCAACGACGACATCCTGTTCATCTGCTATGACAACGAGGCGTACATGAACACCGGAGTGCAGCGCTCCGGTGCCACCCCGCCGGCGGCCAGGACCGCGACCACCCAGGCGGTCGGGCCCGAGCCCGGCAACGTCTTCGGCCAGGGCAAGAACGTACCGCGGATCGCCATGGCGCACGGCATTCCCTATGTCGCGACGGCCACCGTCGCGGGGCTGCGCGACCTCGAGGACAAGGTGCAGCGGGCGATGGAGTTCCGCGGCGCGCGCTACCTGCACGTCCTGGTGCCCTGCCCGCTGGGCTGGGGCCATGCCTCCGGCGACACCATCAAGATCGCCCGGCTGGCTGAGCAGACCGGGCTGTTCCCGGTCTTCGAGGCGGTGGGCGGCGAGGTCATCAACGTCTCGCCGATCCGCAAGCTGGCGCCGGTCGAGGAGTACCTGAAGCTGCAGAACCGGTACGCGCACCTGTTCAAGTCCGAAGCCGGGAAGCCGACCATCGCCCGGCTGCAGATGATCGCCGATGCCAACATCGCGCGATACGGGCTGCTGGACAGCCCCGACAGCCAGGACGGCCTGCCCCCAAACGGCCAGGCCCAGAACCGGGCCGGCGGCCAGGCCGGGCGGGCCGGCCTCGGAACTCCCCCAGCCGTTACGACCGGCGAGCCGAGCACGGAGGCAGTGACATGACGGAAAGGCCGTTTGCCATCACCCTGGACGTGGGGTCAAGCCTGGCGAACAAGACCGGGTCGTGGCGGACGGAGCGACCGCAGTACATCGACCGGCTGCCGCCCTGCAACAACGCGTGCCCGGCCGGCGAGAACATCCAGCAGTGGCTCTACCACGCCGAGGACGGCAGCTACGAGGCCGCGTGGCAGCAGATCATGGCCGACAACCCGATGCCCGCCATCATGGGCCGGGTCTGCTACCGGCCGTGCGAGACCTCCTGCAACCGCGCCCAGGTCGACTCGGCCGTCGGCATCAACTCGGTCGAGCGGTTCCTCGGCGATCAGGCCATCGACAGCGGCTGGACCGTTCCGGTTGCCGCCCAGCCGACCGGCAAGCGCGTGCTCATCGTCGGCGCGGGGCCATCAGGGCTGTCGGCGGCGTACCACCTGACCCGGCTGGGCCACCAGGTGACGATCAAGGATGCCTCGCCGAAGGCCGGCGGGATGATGCGCTACGGCATCCCCGCCTACCGGCTGCCGCGGGAGGTCATGGCCGCCGAGATCGACCGGATCCTGGCCACGGGAGTCACGCTGGAATCCGGTCACACGGTCACCGACATCCTCGGCGAGATGCGCGAGGGCGGCTTCGACGCGGCGTTCCTCGCGGTGGGCGCCCAGATCGGCAAGCGGGCCTACATCCCGGCCGGCGACTCGGCCCGGATCCTGGACGCGGTCTCCTTCCTGCACGGCGTGGACACCGGCGAGCTGCCGCAGCTGGGCCGGCGGGTCGTGGTCTACGGCGGCGGGAACACGGCCATGGACGCGGCCAGGACCGCCAAGCGGCTCGGCGCCTCGGACGCGGTCATCGTCTACCGGCGCACCAGGGAGCGGATGCCGGCGCACGAGATCGAGCTCGAGGAAGCGCTGGAAGAGGGCATCAAGGTCCGCTGGCTGTCCACGATCACGCAGGCTGACGAGGGCAAGCTGACGATCGAGAAGATGGCGCTGGACGAGACCGGCTTCCCCCAGCCGACCGGTGAGTTCGAGGAACTGCCCGCCGACTCGGTCGTGCTCGCGCTCGGCCAGGAGGCGAACCTGTCGCTGCTGGACGCAGTCCCCGGCATCGAGTTCGACGACGGCACGGTCCGGGTCGGCCCGAACATGATGACCGGCTACCCGGGGCTGTTCGCCGGCGGCGACATGGTCCCGGCGGAGCGGACCGTGACGGTGGGGATCGGGCACGGCAAGAAGGCAGCCCGGCACATCGACGCCTGGCTCCGCGGCGCAACCTGGCAGCCGCCGGAGAAGCACGAGCTGGCGAGCTTCGACAAGCTCAACACCTGGTACTACTCCGACGCCCCGGCCACCATGCGGCCGCAGCTGGAGCTGGCCAGGAGGATCACCACCTTCGATGAGGTGGTCGGCGGCCTGGATGAGTCCACTGCCCAGTTCGAGGCCCGCCGGTGCATGTCCTGCGGCAACTGCTTCGAGTGCGACAACTGCTACGGCGTCTGCCCGGACAACGCGGTGATCAAGCTGGAACCGGGCCAGAAGTACGCCATTGACCTGGATTACTGCAAAGGCTGCGGCATCTGCGTGAATGAGTGCCCGTGCGGTTCCATCGAGATGGTGCCGGAGCAGATCTGACCGGGAGCGGGCAGGACCGAAGGTCCCGGCCGGCCGGCACTTTCGGCCCTCCCGCGCCCGCTGCCGCCGGCCTGAACTGGCAGTGCAGCAAGATCAGAGAGAAGGTGCGACCCATGAGCGCACTGACACGAAGGGAAAGGTTTCCGCTAGTTGAGGCTTTCGACTGGCTGGACTGGCCGCTGACCGCCTTCCGGCCCGTCACCGGGCACCCGATGCGGGTCGAGGACTACGTCAGGGACGGCCAGTACATCCTGAAGGCCGAGCTCCCCGGGGTTGACCCGGAGAAGGACATCGACGTCACGGTGTCCAAGGGCGTCCTGACGATCAAGTCGCAGCGGCAGGAGCACGCCGAGGGCAGGCATCACTCGGAGTTCCACTACGGTGCGGTGGCCCGGAGCTTCACGCTTCCCGATGGCGCCGACGACCAGCACGTCAGGGCCTTCTATGACAACGGGGTGCTGGAGGTTGTCGCCGACCTGAAGGACGGCGCGGAGAAGGGCCAGCACCACATCCCGGTGATGATCGACAAGCACATCAAGCCCAGCTGACCGGGCCAGCCGCCCGCGTCATCCCGGTCCCCGCCGGCCCGGCCGGCGGGGACCGGCGTCGGTAACCAGGCAGGAGCCGGCGACGCGCGGGGCCAGAATGCCAGCCGCGCCAGCGCGGCACCGCGATGATGGTCAGGGAGCGGCCAGCACGGCGCCCCGCCGGAGGTCCGCTACACGTGGAGGGGACATGGCCAGCGGTACCGGGCATGGCGGTACTGACCTGGGCAGGCGCATCGCCGAGCAGCGCGGCCGCGCCGGGCTGAGCCGGGCCGAGGCCGCGCAGAGGGCGGGCATGTCGGCTGAGTACCTCTCCTACCTGGAGACCAGTGCGACCCCGAACCCGAGCCGGGGCGCGCTGGCCCGGCTCGCGGCGGCACTCGGCGCGCCGCCCGCCGCGCTGACCGGCGCCGGGCTCGACCAGCCGCCCGGCCAGCACGAGCCCGCCGGCCAGCCGGTCCTGCAGGCCCTCAGCGAGGCCGAATGCCGGGACTACCTGGGCGCCGGAGGGGTCGGCCGGTTCCTGTTCGTCGACGCCAGGGGCCCGGTGGCGCTGCCGGTCAACTACCGGATGCACGGCGACGACATCGTCTTCCGCACCGGCGGCGACAGCAGCCTGGCCGCCGCCGCTACCGGGCAGCGCAGAGTGTCCTTCGATGTCGACCATCTTGACGACGCTCTCGGCGAGGGCTGGAGCGTGCTGGTCAGCGGTACGGCCAGCCAGGTCACCGATCCGGCGGAGCTGGACCAGGTCAGGGCGCTCGGCATCGCGCCGTGGGCCGGCGGCGGCGGGCGGGAAACCTACATCAGGGTCGTGCCAAGCCAGATCACCGGTCGCCGGATCCGGATCACCGGATAGGGCCGCCCGCTGCCAGCGCCGCCGCGACGTCACGCTCCACCGCCGCGGCCAGCGCGCCGATGGCGGCGGCCACGACCGGAGTCAGCTGGTGGCCATGTCCCACGTCGGCCGCCTCGACGGCATGCACGATCAGCCGCCCCGGCATCCGGCCCAGCGCGGTGGCCAGGCCGATCGCCTGGGCCAGCCCGAGGCCATGCGAGCTGACCGGCCGCTCCTGCGGCCAGCCGGACTGACCGGGCACGATCCGGTGCAGGCGGCCGGCGCCGCTGCCGTCGCCGAGCATGATGTCCACCACCATCGCCACGTCGGCGCCGGTCCAGGCCTCGATCAGGGCAGCCGGCTCGCCGTCGCTGACCAGCAGCCCGACGCCAGGCGGAAGCCGCCCGGACAGCCGCGCCACTACCTCGGGGCCCGCGCCGTCGTCGCGGCGGAACTGGTTGCCGACGCCGATCACCACGATCCGGCAGCCGCCGGACCCGGCGGCCGGCCCGGCGGCGGTCACGCCCGGTCCACCCGCATGGTCAGGAAGTGGGCCGCGCACGAGATGCACGGATCGTAGTTGCGGATCGCCTGCTCGCACTGACGGGTCAGCTGCTCGTCGCCCAGGTCCAGCCGGGCGGCCACGAACCGGCGCAGGTCATCCTCGATGGCGCCCTGGTTCTGCGACGTTGGCGGGACGATGCGCGCGCTGGCGATGCTGCCGTCGGCGCCGATCTGGTACCGGTGGTACAGCACGCCGCGGGGCGCCTCGGTCACGCCGTGGCCGGTGGCCGCGACGGCTGGCACCGGGATCGCCGGCGCGGGCGGCGGCTGGTAGGACCCGATCAGCGCCAGCGCCTCCTCGATCGCGACGACCATCTCCACGGCCCGGATGACGATGCTGCGGAACGGGTTGCGGCAGGTCGCGTCCAGGCCGGCCGCGCTGGCCGCCCGGGCGGCCAGCGGCGTGAGCCAGGCTGAGTTCAGCGCGAAACGGGCCATCGGCCCCGTCAAGTGCCGCTGGCCGGCCAGCCGCGCGTGCAGCGCCGTGGAGTGCGGCACCTGCTCCTCGACCACGTGCTCGTCGAAGTCAGCCGCGCCGAAGGCCAGGCCGCTGCTGGTCACCAGCGTGCCCTGGTCGATCGGGTAACGGCCCGGCTGCTGCAGCGAGAGCAGCTCGTGCTCGCAGCTGAATTCGGGGAATTCGAAACCGGATACCCAGCGCACTGTCTCCACCGCCAGGTCCAGTGCGCCGCGCAGCTGCTCGGCGAGCGGGGCCAGCTCACCGCGGGCGGGCACCCGGTAGAAGCCGCCGACCCGCACGTTCACCGGATGCACGGCCCGGCCGCCGATGGCCGTCATGACGGCGTTGCCGGCCTTCCGCAGCGCGAGCGCGCGCTCCACCACGTCGCGGTGATCGCCGGCCATCTCCACGATGCCCGGATAGCCGAGAAAATCCGGCGCGTGCAGCATGTAGATGTGCAGCGCGTGGCTGGAAATCCATTCCCCGCAGTACAGCAGCCGGCGCAGGTCGGCCAGGGCTCCGTCCACCCGGACCCCGCAGGCGGCCTCGATGGCCAGGCAGGCGCTCATCTGGTAGGCGACCGGGCAGATGCCGCAGATCCGGGCGGTGATGTCCGGCGGCTCGGTATAGCCGCGACCGCGCAGGAACGCCTCGAAGAACCGCGGCGGCTCGTAGATCTCGAGCCGGACGTCGGCCACCTCATCCCCGCTGAGCCGGACGTACATGGACCCGGCCCCCTCGACCCTGGCCAGCCCGGTGACCGCCAGGGTCCTGTCCCGCTGATGTGTCATCCGCGCCTTTCTCGCCGGGCGCGCCCCGTGTCGCCCGTGTTGCTGAGCCCGGCCGTGTTGCTGAGCCCGGCCACCCGCCCCTGGGCGCGGCGAGGCTACGCCTCCACCCGGTGGCCAGCCAGCTCGCTGGTCACGCTCACCACGCCGTCCACATCCGAGGCGAGCCGGACGGCGGCCGCGGCCTGGTCCGGCTCGGTGAGCGCGCCCGCCAGCGTGACCACGCCATCATGGACCGATACGGAGACCGCCTGGGGGTCTTCCAGCAAGACGGAGGTGAGGACCGCGGCCACGTCTGCGGCGATATCGTCATCCGGGCGGACGAAAACGCTGAGCAAGTCGCGGCGGCTGACGATGCCCATCAGCTTGCCTGAGGTGTCCACGACCGGCAGCCGCCTGATGTGGTGACCGTTCATCAGCCTGGCGGCCACCCCGAGCGGCGCGTCCGGATGGATCGTGATCGGCGGCGCGCTCATCAGCTCGGCTGCGGTCTCGCCCTCCGCCTGGAGCCGCTCGTGGTGGCTGCGGTGCGGCAGGCCGGTGCCGAGCCGCCCGAGATTGCGCTCCTGCTTGCGGAGCACGTCGGCCTCCGACACCATGCCGAGTACCTTGCGGTGCTCGGACAGCACGGGCAGGCCGCTCAGCCCGCGCTCGCTCATCAGCTGGGCTATCTGCTTCAGCGTGGCCGTGGTCCCGACGGTGACGACATCGGCGGACATGACATCGCGGACGCGCCAGCGGTGCCCGCGGCGGAAGTGCCGGTGCCTGGCGGCATCGGGGTGCTCCGGCTCATGCCTGTGCCCGTCTGCCTCGGTCACCGACTCGACCGCCCTGGCCACGTCGGCGGCCGTTCCGTGACCGTGCAGCGACTGGTAGTACGTCGCCCCGAGGTGCCGGAGCATGGTGTCGAAGTAGTGCTCGCTGCGGCTCATGATCACTCCCAGCGGTGCGTCGAGCTGGCTGCAGCACATCGCTCGCCAGCGCTACCCCCATGACATCACGCGGGCGGCCATGATCGTCACTGCCGAACGGGGTCCGTGCAGGGGACCTTCGGCCCTGCCAGCGGCCCGCCGGCCGCCAGGGACTATTCGCCGCGGCGGCGGGGACTTTCGGCCCTGAACCGCCTGATCCGGGGCGCAGATCCTGATCTGGGGAGCCAAATTGACCATCCTCGCTGTCGAGGAGAGCGACAAGCCATGAAGAAGACCATCCTGCTGGCCGTCGACGCCAAGCATCACGTCCCGGCAGCTACCGAGCTGACCCGCGAGCTGAGCCATGACACTGGCGACAGGGTCATCGTTTTGCATGTGCATGAGTTCGCCGTCGGCCGGTTCGGCCGGCTGCAGGTTGACTGCCCGGAAGGCGAGGGCGAGCGCCTCGTCGCCGAGATCGTGGCCGACCTGAAGAGCTCAGGCATCGCCGCGGAGGCGGTCATCGCTGAAACCCGCATCGGCCACATCGCGAAGGCCGTGCTCGATACGGCCGAGCAGCACGGTGCGCGGCTGGTCGTGCTGGGGTCCAGCGGCCGCAGCGACATGCCGCACCTGCCGTTCGGCAGCGTGTCGCACCGGCTGCTGCACCTGGCCAGCCTGCCGGTGCTGATCGTGCCCAGGCAGCTGACCGTGCAGGAGAAGGCTTACCGCACGGCCGCCGAGCAGGTCGCCCCGGCCTGAGCCGGCCGGCTGGCGGGTCAGGAGGGAGCGGGCTGCTCCCCGGCTGCGGGCTAGCCGTGGTGATGGCCGGCCGGCCGGATGACGGTGACAGGACAATGGGCGTGATGCACGCAGTAGGTGCTGACCGAGCCGAGCAGCGCGTCCGCGAACCCGCCGTAGCCGCGGCTGCCGACCACCAGCAGCTGAGCGCCGGCCGATGCGTCGACCAGGACCTGGGCCGCGTTCCCCTGGGCTACCCGGGTCCGGAGCGCGGCCGGCCGGTCGGCTCCGAGTACCTCCTCGACAGACTGGCTGAGCGCCTGCTCGGCAGCAGCGCCGAAGTCGAATTCCTGCGGGCCTGGCGCCCAGCCGTAGAAGACCGGGTAGTGCCAGGCGATGATCACCTCCAGCGCGGCTCCGGAGAGCCGGGCCTGCCGGGCAGCCCAGCGCAGCGCAGTCCTGGAGTTAGCTGACCCGTCGACCCCGACCACGATCCGGGCCTGCTCGCCATCGCCGCTGCCTGACTGGCTCATCTCTCTCCTTGTCCGTGCTCTCAGTCGCCTGGCGCCGCCATCAGGCTGATTCTGGCACGCACGTCGTCGTCAGGCCTTCCTGGGCGCCCCGGCCCTCCAGGGACTTTCGGCCCTGCCCGGCAGCGAGCCACAGCGGGACAGTAGCGCCAGGAGCCCTCAGGTCAGGAGGCCGTCGTGAATGAGAGCGGTCAGTCACGCGTGGTCGTCGGCGTCAGCGGATCCCTGGCCTCGAAGGCAGCGCTCCAGTGGGCGGCCGCTGAGGCGGCGCTGCGCGGGGCGACCCTGCACGTAGTCCGGGCCTGGGAACCGGCCCGCCGCACCGCGCCGTACGCGGTCGCGGGCGCGCGGCTGACCGGGACCGAGGACCGGGACGCGGTCAGGGACGGGCTCGCGGCCACCATGCTGGCAGCATTCGGGCCGGTCACGCCCGATGGGGTCACCGCGGAACTGGCCGAGGGAGCGCCGGAGCGCGTGATCGTCTCCCGGTCCGCTGACGCGGATCTGCTCGTGCTCGGATCCAGCCCGGCCAGCTACGGTGACGACCAGCCCGGATCGGTCGTCCGGGCCTGCCTGAAGCTGGCGCTGTGCCCGGTCGTGGTGATCGGCATCGCGCACAGCGCCGCGCTGGCCGCCCCGGCCGCGGCACCGGTCGCGGCGGGCCGGGAGCACGCCGCCGCTGGCGCCCGGCACCAGCGGCGGCATGCCGGCCTGGCCGGCCGCGTCAGCAGCCGCTAGCGTACGGCCCTGCCATCCGGGACCTTCGCCCCTGAGTAGCCGCCCGCGCGCTGCCGAAGGCTGAGCTGACAGGACCTGAACGGGTCCGACTGCCGGAAGTGGCGCCAGGGGGATGCCACGGGGAGGCACGTGATGAGGGCTCAGATAGGCGATCGGCTGGTCCCGGATAGCGACAGCGACCGGGTCGGCGTGGTCATCGGGCTGCGCAACGCGGACGGCTCGCCGCCGTACGTCGTGAAATGGCTGAACACCGGCCACATAGCCATGGTCTTCCCTGGGCCATACGCGCGAATTCTGCCGGCCAGCCCGGCGCCGGGCACGGCCGCGTCCGCCGGAGTACCCCAATAGAGATCATCAATTAACGATCATCGCGGGGCCGCTCCGATCGGGCCCGCGGGTTCCGGCCGCCAGGACGGCCTGGCCGCCGGGACGACACGGAACCGGGGTCCGGGGGGCAGCCGGTCGCGGGATGGTGTTTAATGGGTAGTGGTTGTAGTCGAAATTCGTGTACGTGTTACCGCGCGCCTGCGAAATTCTGACACGCGGGCGCCGTGAGCATTCAAAGCCAGGCATTTCAGGCAGGCGGTCGCGCCAACCCGGGTTGCACATACGTGGATCCCGAAGATCGTACTAGCAGGAGAAGAAAATGCCTCAAGGCACCGTGAAGTGGTTCAACGCTGACAAGGGCTTTGGTTTCATCGCCCCGGACGACGGCACGGCCGACGTCTTCGTTCACCACTCCGCGATTCAGGCTGACGGCTACCGCAGCCTCCAGGAGAACCAGCGCGTCGAGTTCACGGCGGGCCAGGGCCAGAAGGGCCCGCAGGCCGAGCAGGTTATCCCGCTCTAGACCTCATCACTCTCAGCTGTCAGGCCCGGCGCTTCAGCGCCGGGCCTGACGGCTTTCCCGGCCGGCGCCGAGCGCCACCCGCGGACGGACCAGCGGGACAGGGCGGACAGGACCGAGCCCAAGCTCGCCGCTGAGCCGACCGAGAGCACCGAGGCCAGCGAGCCGGCCGAGCCGATCGACAGGATCGATCCCGCCGAGCCGATCGACAGGATGGACCCGGCCGAGCCGATCGACAGGATCGAGCCGGCCGAGCCGATCGACAGGATGGACCCGGCCGAGCCGGCCGATCGCGGTGAGCGCTGGCTGTGTCGCATGGTCATCATTCTGGCAGCCGCTCCTTCTGGCCGCGCGCGGCCGCTCGCGGCGAGAGCGCATCGCTGCGATGAGCGGCCGGGCTCCCTGGCTTCCCGGCCGGGCTGGTCAGCGCCCAGTGTCAACCTCGGGCAGCCGCTGCCGGGCGACGGGCGGGTCGATGCTCTCGATCCGGGCCGCCTGCGCGATGCGAGCCTCCGGCGGGCCGAACAGGCGCACGCGCAGCACACCGGCCCCGACGGCCGGGTGCTGCAGGACCAGGAAGTCGCGGACGTGACGGCCTTCGCCCGCACCGGCGACCCGAGCGCCGCCGACACGCTCCTATGGCCGGAGTTCAACTCCTCCGGCGAGGTCATGTCGCTGAACGTCGGCGGGGACAGCCAGGTCGGGACCTCCGGGCAGATAGCTCTCGACCACCACTGCGGGTTCTGGGACCAGATCGCGCCCCGGCCGTAAATCAGGTGCCCGGCTTACCCGCGCCGCCGGAACGCGCGCTAGACCCAGCCGTCCCCTGCTGGCCGGCCATCGGTCGAGAACAGGGCCCAGACAACCTTGCCCCGGTCACGGCGAACGGTGCAGCCCCACTTGTCGCTGAGCGCGCTGATCACGCGCAGCCCGCGGCCGTGCTCGGCCAGGTACCCGGCTTCCGCCAGGACCGGGACGCTGACGCTCGGATCCGAGACCGCGCAGATCACCCAGGGGCCTGGATGCAGCAGCCCGAGGCGGATCGGCCAGCCCGGCGGCGGGTCGGCCGGGTCGCGCTGCGCGTGCCGCAGGGCGTTGGTCAGCAGCTCGGATACGACGACCGAGACATCGTCGGAGCGCTCGGCCAGGTCCCAGCGCTGGAGCGTAGCCACGGTGAACCCGCGGGCCGCGGCGATCGAGCTGCCGTCGGCCGTCGGCGTACTGGTGGCAATCCGCGGGAAGCAGGCCCAGCCCGGCGGAACAGGATCAGGCAGCAGCCGTGTGCCCGCCGCGCCGGCCAGCTCGGGCGCCGACGTCAGCCAGTGCCAGTTCACCGCGGTTGCGCTTGCCGTGCCGTCCGCCAGGCGTAATGAGTTCAGAGGTCATCGCCTTCCGAGCGGCTTCGTCTGACACGGGTCATGCTGGCCTGTTCCATTTTGCATGATGCACATCGACCGTGCAAGCATCCTCTGCACAAGTCATTTGCACGTGCACCAGCTTATGGAAGTAACGGGCGGCCAGGAAAGGCCTGGCGTCATCGCACGGTGATATCGTCCTGGCTGTTCCGCCAGTGCCCGCGCCCGGCGCCGGCCGACCTCGGCACCAGGTGGTGATGCCGCCGAAGGGACGCCCGTGATGTGCGAAAGGAGCACCAGTGCCGGGTGAGTGGCGCGACGAGGCCGCTGAGGAGACGGAGTCGCCAGCCTTTGACACCAGCGTCGCGCACGTCGCCCGGGTCTACGACTACTGGCTGGGCGGGAAGGACAACTTTGCCGCCGACCGGATAGCCGCCGAGCAAGCCAAGCAGGCCTATCCGGACATCGTGTTCTCCGTCCGGGCCAACCGCGCCTTCCTGGCCCGCACCGTGCGCTACCTGGCACGGGAAGCGGGCGTCCGCCAGTTCCTGGATATCGGTACCGGCATCCCGACCTCGAACAACACCCACGAGGTCGCGCAGTCCGTGGCGCCCGAGTGCCGGGTGGTCTACGTCGACAACGACCCGGTCGTGCTGGCGCACGCCCGCACCCTGCTGATCAGCACCCAGCCCGGTGTCACCCACTACCTCGACTCCGACCTGCGCGATTCCCGGACAATCCTGCAGGAGGCCGCGCAGACGCTGGACTTCTCCCGCCCGATAGCGATCATGCTGATGGCCATCCTGCAGCACATTGACAACGCCGACGACCCCTGCTCGATCGTCGCGAGCCTGGTCGATGCGGTGCCGCCGGGCAGCTACCTGGTCATCTCGCATCCCGCATCGGACATCGAGGCGCAGGCGATGGGCCAGATGGCGCAGCGCCTGAATCAGCTCATGGCCGAGAAGGTCACCTTCCGCGGCCACGATGAGGTGCTGCGCTTCTTCAGCGGCCTGGACCTGGTCGAGCCCGGGCTGGTGCGAGTCCAGCAATGGCGGCCGGACACGGAGGCCGAGGCCAGCAGCCCGGCGGCGCTGTGGGGCGGCGTGGGCCGCAAGCCATGACTTTCTAGCCAGCGGCTCCGGGCCCCGGCGAGCACGGACGGAAGGACGAGGGCAGTAGCCCGGTCCTGCCCGGGCGGTCCAGTTATGGGCGAGACTGGATGCACCAGCGCCGGCGACGACTCGGAAACGTCGCTGCCGGCCAGCAGCACCCTGGAGGTCGATCGTGGCAGCCCTGGACTCCAGCTCAGCCGCCCGTGGGCCGTCCCCGTCCAGGCGGCTGTACGACGCGCAGCGGGGTCTCTACTACGCCAAGCCGAAGCTCCGCGGCTGGATGCACCTGCTCTGGTTCGAGGCCTCGCTGGTCGCCGGCACGCTGCTGCTGGCCAGCGCGCACGGCGGCTCGCGGATCGCCGCGAGCGCGATCTACGCAGCCAGCGTCAGCGCGCTGTTCGGGGTCAGCGCGCTGTATCACCGCGGCAACTGGGGCGATGCCTGGAGCAGGCGCCTGCAGCGGCTGGACCACGCGATGATCTTCTTCCTGATCGCCGGGACCGCGACGCCCGCGTTCCTGCTCGCCGTGCGCGGCACATTCGGCGTGGTCTGCCTGGTGACGCTGTGGACGCTCACCCTCGCCGCGGCGGGGGTTCACCTGGCCTGGATGCACGCGCCGGAGCGCGTGGTCGGCGCTACATTCCTCGGGCTGGGCTGGGTGGCGGCCATCGCGCTGCCGTTCGTCTGGATCCACGCCGGGGTGGCGGCCGGCATCCTCATGCTGGCCGGCGGCGCGCTGTACACCGCCGGGGCGATCTCCTACCACCGCCGCCGGCCCGACCCCTACCCGGCCGTGTTCGGCTATCACGAGGTCTTTCACGCCTTCGTCTGCGCGGGCGCGGCCTGCCAGTTCGTGGCGATAGCCCTGTTCATCATCTGAGCGGCCGCCGGCTCCCGCCAGCGCGGCGGCTACCGCTCCAGGGTGCGGAAGGCCAGGTGCCGCCCGTGGCCCCGGCCCATGACGAGCGCGAACCACAGCCGCAGCACGCCGTCTGCCACCTCATGCTGGCCGTCGCCGAGATAGACAGGCCGCAGGCCGACCGCCTCGATCAGCTGCGCGACCGTGGCCTGGTCAGTTTCGGGAGCCGAGAAGAACATGTCGGCTCGCTCGTCGCCGAACTGCGGGTCGGCGAGGTTCTCCCAGCCGAGGGAGTTGAATACCCGGGCATACCGCACCTCGGGCGCCGCCGCGGTGATCGCGTCGTGGCTGTTCGCCGGCCCGGGGCCGCCGATCCGGTTGGCGCAGTCGAGCACGAGCCGGCCGTCCAGCGCGCCCGCGTGCTCGGCCAGCAGCCCGTCAACCGCCGGCCCGGGCAGCGCGAGCGCTATCACCTCCGCTCCGTCCAGGGCCGTGCCGACGTCTGCGACCCGCGCCGCCGTGCCCTGGCTGACCTCGTCGCTGCCCGGCGAGCGGGAGCCGAAGGTCACGTCGTGCCCTGCCCCGGCGAGGGCACGGCCCAGCGTCCCGCCGATATTGCCGGTGCCGATGACCGCGATTCTCATGAGCCCGCTCCTTGCTGGGGATGGCGCAAGGTGTGCGCCTATCAATGCTTGAATCCAAGCATTATAGCCAAGGGAAGCGACGGCTAGAATGGGGCCGTGCACGTCCACGGGGATTCTGTCGACCGGCTGCTGCAGGACTGGGCCAGGGAGCGGCCCGACCTGGACTTCGCGCCCGTGGCCATCGTGACGAGGCTGGCCCGGCTGCGCCGCCACCTCGATGCCGGGCTGCAGCATGTCTTCGATCGCTACGACCTCACGGCGGCGGACTTCACCGTCATCGTCTCGCTGCGCCGCGCCGGAGCGCCCTACTGCCGGGCTCAGGCTGAGCTGATGGCGCAGCTCGGGCTCACCTCCGGCACGATGAGCGTCCGGATCGACCGGCTGGTCAGCCGGGGCGTCGTGGTCCGCCAGGACCATCCCGATGATCGTCGCGTCCAGCTGATCCGGCTGACGGACGAGGGCCTCCGGCTGTTCGACGAGATTGCGCCCGCCCACCTGGCCAACGAGGACAGGCTGCTGTCGGCCCTGACCGCGACAGACCGGGAGCAGCTGGCCGGGCTGCTCCGGCTGCTGCTCGAGTCATTCGAGGACGCCGCCGCGATCGCGGTCGGCGCGCTGGGCGCCGAGGTTTACCCCGCGCACGTCGCGCGGGCCCGGCGGGCGGCGGTAGGACTCTCCGATCCGGCCGGGCTGCTGGTGGCCGGGCCGCCCGGACCCGGCACCCCCGCCGCCGTGGCCGGCCTGCGGCAGGGCGATCTCATCACCGCCGTCAGTGACCACGAGGTGCGCAGCCGCGGCGCGCTCGACAGCGAGCTCGCCAGTGCCGCTCCCGGCTCTGCGCTGCGGGTCTCGGTGCTGCGCGGCGAGCAGCCGCTGGAGCTGACGCTGACGCTGAGGCCGCCGGGCCAGCCGGGGGCATGCGGCTCCGCCGGAGCGCACCAGGTCAGCTGAGCTCCTCCAGGTACCGCGGCAGCATCCGGTGCCAGGTCGGCCAGTCCGCCACGCCCTGCTGTCCTACCTGTTCGGCTCCATCATCCTGGCCGCGTCCATCAACCTCATCGCCAGCCTCAGCTAGCACCGGGCGCGCTTGCAGGGCCGCCTGAGACCCGGCCGGCGGGGATGGCAAACTCACCTGCATGACCTACATCGCCGCCGATGACCGGTACAGCAAGATCAGCTACCGCCGCTGCGGGCGCAGCGGAATCCAGCTTCCCGAGGTGTCACTCGGCCTCTGGCAGAACTTCGGCAACGACCGCCCCCTGGACATCCAGCGGGCCATCCTGCGGCGGGCCCTCGATCTGGGCGTCACGCACTTCGACCTGGCCAACAACTACGGCCCGCCCTATGGCAGCGCAGAGCAGAATTTCGGCCGGATCGTGCGCGAGGACCTGCGGCCGTACCGGGATGAGCTGATCATCTCCACCAAGGCCGGCTACGACATGTGGCCGGGCCCCTACGGCGACCATGGATCGCGCAAGTACCTGCTGGCCAGCCTGGATCAGTCGCTGAGCCGGATGGCACTGGACTACGTCGACATCTTCTACAGCCACCGCTCCGATCCGGACACTCCGCTGGAGGAGACGATGGGCGCCCTGCACACGGCCGTCCAGTCCGGGCGGGCCCTGTACGCAGGCATCTCTTCCTATTCGGCAGAACGCACCGTCGAGGCAGCCAGCATCATGCGCCAGCTGGGCACCCCGCTGCTGATCCACCAGCCCTCCTACTCGATGCTGAACCGCTGGATCGAGGGCGGCCTGCTGGACGTGCTGCAGCGAGAGGGCATGGGCTGCATCGCGTTCTCGCCGCTGGCGCAGGGCGTGCTGACCGGCAAGTACGCCGACGGCATCCCGGCCGGCTCGCGCGCCGCGGGCCGGGATTCCTCCCTGTCGTCGGACCAGCTGAGCGAGCAGACGCTGCAGCATGTCCGCGCGCTCGGCGAGATCGCCCGCGCCCGCGGGCAGTCCCTGGCCGAGCTCGCGCTGGCCTGGGCGCTGCGCGATCAGCGCGTCACCTCGGTCCTGGTCGGCGCGAGCAGCGTCGCGCAGCTGGAGCAGAACGTGGCCGCCGCCAGCCGGGTCAGCTTCACCGACGAGGAGCTGGCCGCGATCGACCGCCATGCCGTCGACGCCGGCGTCAACATCTGGGCCGAGTCCAGCGCCAGCTGAGATGATGCGCCTGATCGTGGCCGGCTCCGGGATCACCGGTGCCGCCTGCGCCTACACGGCCAGCAGGCTGGGGGCCCAGGTCACGCTGGTGGATGCCGGCCTGCCCGGTCAGGCGACCGCCGCGGGCGCCGGGATCATCTGCCCGTGGACATCGCGGCGCGATGATCCCGCCTGGTATGACCTCGGCTGCGCAGCGGCGCGGGAGTACCCGGCGCTCGTGGCCGCGCTCGCCGACCTGGGCGAGGGCGATGTCTCCTACCGTCAGGTCGGCGCGCTCTACCTGGCGGGCAGCGCGGAGCTGCCGGAGGCCGCGCGGCGGCTGCAGGAGCAGCGCGCCGGCGCCCCGGAGATCGGCGACGTCCAGGTTCTGTCCGGCGGCGAGGCGCAGCGCTTGTTCCCGCCGCTGCGCCAGGGCTGCCCGGCCGTCTACGTCGGCGGAGCGGCACGCGTCGACGGGCGGCGGCTCAGGGACGCCCTGATCCGGGCGGCCGGCCGCGGCCAGGCCGTGACCCGGCCGGGCCAGGCGACGCTGGCCTGCCGCGCCGGCCGCGCGGCCGGCGTCATCGTGGACGGGGAGCTCATCGAGGCCGATGCCGTCGTGGCCGCCACCGGGGCCTGGACCTCCTCCTTCCTGGAGCCGGCCGGGGTCAGCATTGCGGTCACCCCGCAGCGCGGCCAGATCGTGCACATCTCCCTCGGGTCCGCCGACACCAGCCGCTGGCCGGTGGTGCTGCCGTCAGCCAGCGGCCACTACCTGCTGGCCTTCGACGACTCACGGGTCGTGGCGGGCGCCACCAGGGAGACCGGCTCCGGCTTCGACTACCGGGTGACGCCGGGCGGCCTGGCGGAAGTCCTGGGCCAGGCGCTGGAGGTGGCCCCCGGCCTCAGCTCTGGCAGCTACCTGGAGACGCGGGTGGGCTTCCGGCCCGCTGGACCCGACATCCGGCCGCTGCTCGGCCCGGTGGCCGGGATCGACGGGCTGATCGTGGCCACCGGCCTGGGCGCATCCGGGCTCACCCTGGGTCCCAGCGCCGGCGCTCTGGCCGCCCGGGCCGCGATGGGCGCGGATCTCCCGATCGACCTCACCCCGTTCGACCCGCTCCGCTCCTGACCGGATCAGCCGCCGGGCGGCCAGCCCCGGCTCTCGCCGCCGCGGGCGCGATCAGAACGTCATGACCAGCTCCGCCGTGCGGCCGGCCCCGGCCGGCGGTCCGCGGCCAGCTCAGAAGGCGCCGGTCCCGTCCGGGCTGCCCAGGCCGGTCGGCGCGTCGTAGCCCTTCTTCGCCACGCACAGGTAGTCGTATCCGCACACCGCGCCGCTGCCGGTCAGCACGCTGTTGTTGCCCACGGTGACGTCGAACAGCGACCCCGCGTGCTGATACTCATAGCCGGGCTTGATCGCGGCGGCGTTGCCGGCCAGCCCATATACCCCGGCGATCAGCGGCGCGGATGCGCTGGTTCCCCCAAGGGTCAGCCATCCGCCCTGGACCTTCTCGTAGATCGGGATGTTCCAGGCGATCGCCGCCACATCAGCCGCGGTCCGTCCCGGGCAGTGCGGATCGTGCTGCCACGGCGGCTTGGCCACATACGCGGAGCAGCCGCTGGCGGACGCCCCGCCGTCCGCATTCCACACCCGCTCGTTCCAGCCGCGGGCATTGCGCGCGCGGGACAGCTGGGTGCCGCCGGCTGCCGTTACCGTGGCCAGGTTGGCGGGGAAGCTGGCCGGGCCGAACCCGCTGTCTCCGGACGACACCACGATCGCGTGGCCAGGGTGATCGTAGGCACCCGCGTAGGTCTGGCTGAGCCCGGTCTCCCGCGTCCCGTAGCTGTTGGAGATGGCCTGCGCGCCCAGCCGGGCGGCGGTGTCCTCCGCGGCGGCCAGGTCAGCGAAACTCGGGCTGCTCGCCTCGACGACCAGGATCCTGCAGTGCGGGCAGGCGGCCGAGACCATCGACACGTCCAGCATCGTCTCCACGTCCCACCCGTACGGCACCCCGGACGGCGGCAGCGGCGAGGTACGGCCGGACTGGTTGACCACCCGCAGGCAGCCGCTGGCGCTGGTGCAGGGGGGCAGCTTGTACTCGGCGCGGTAGACGGCCAGGTTGCGCTCCAGTCCGGGCGTGCTGAACGCATCGACCACCGCCACCAGCTGATGCGGACTGCGCGTGGCCGGCAGCTTGTACGCCGACTCGATCGCGTTCGCGCCCCAGCCCTGCGGCGTCGTGGCCGTCCCGGTCTTCCCCGCCGCGATCGCCGCGTTCACCGACGCCTGCGGAGCGAACAGCGCGTAGCACCGCGCCTGACCGCGGGGCGCGGCGGGGCACGCCGCCCGCAGCCCGCCGGTGGGGGCGTGCGCGGTTCCGGCCGCCGCGGCTGCGGTTCCGGCCGCCGCGGTGCCCGCCGACAGGCCGGTCACCAGCAGCAGGACGGCGGCGGCGGAGCCCGCTCGCGCTGGCCGGCGCAGGGCCGCCCGCGCGCCGCGACCGTGCCTGATCAGCTCGTGCATGCCCATCGAAGTCCTCCTGCTCCCGGATCAGGACGCGATCTTGTAGCCGCGGGCTATGGTCTCGGTGACCGATCCGCCGGCGGCATCGGCAGCCGTCGTCCGCAGCGTGACGTAGTCGCCCGCCGCGGCCGGGAACGTCACCTCGAACTGGCCGCCGCCGAGCGGCACCACCAGGGCCGATCGCCAGGTCCTGCCGTTGTCGACCGACACCTGCACGGTCGCCCTGGTGATCCGGGCTGCCCTGGCCAGCTGCAGGTGCCCGACCGACAGCCGGATGGCCTGCGGCCCGGCCGGCGCCGAGCCGTTGACGGCCAGCCCGGCTACCTGATAGCTCAGGGCCAGCATCGGCTGGACCGTGCAGGATCGGTAGCCGGTCGCGCAGATCCAGCCCGGCGGGAGCCTGGCCCCGGACGGGCGGGATGTCCGCCACGTCCAGGCCGTCTGGCTGGAAGATGACAGCTCGTACAGCGGCGATCCTGTCCGCGCCGCGCTCAGCACGAACCTGACCGTCGACGGCTTGCCGCTCAGCCTGGCCTGGAGCTCAAGCGAGGCCGCCCCGCCGGCCGCGCGCGCCGCGTTCCCGCCCGCGATCTTCGTGCCGTTCTGGTAGAGCAGGTAGCTGCCGGTGACCCGGCCGAGACTGCCGAAGATCCCCGTGGCGAAACCGGCGCCGGCGTGCCCCGGCGTGTTGTCGGTGAACGGGGTGATGGTGAGCGTCAGCGTGTTGCCGGCCCGGCTCGCTGACGGCAGCGCCGGGAACGGGCCGGCCGGGCCGAGCAGGCTGGTGTCGTAGCCCGGACGCAGCGGGAAGCCGTTCCAGTCCAGGGCCGTGTGCTCGCCCGGCGAGAAGCTGCGCGGCGAGTCAGCCTGTCCCCCGGCCAGGACCGCGTAAGACTGCCAGTACTGGCTGAGCCACACCAGCGACGGTGCCGCCGAGAGGTACTGCGTCTCGGCCTGCGGCAGCCGGAACGGGTAGATGTCACCGCCGAAGAAGCCGGCCGCCTGGGACAGGAAAAGGCCGACCGGCAGCCATCCGCCGGTCGAGGCGGCGCCCTGGACGTACCGGGCGGCGACGGTGGCGACGCTGCCTGCGGTCACCACGTGGCGCTGCGAGCCGATCAGCCCGCTCGGGCTGGTGAAGTCCAGGTCGTACTCGTACCGCGCGGCGGCGGCTGGCGAGGTGAGGTACCCGGTCGTGATGGCCTGCAGGGTCCCGACCGTCACCGGCTGGCTGGTCACGTTCGTCCGCAGCGGGACATTCGCCGCGTCGATGCTCTCGTCCAGGACGTTGCCGTCGGCGTCAGCCCGGTCGATGCTGAGGGTGACGTCCCGGGTGACCACGGGCCGCGGGGTGAGCATCCGGACCTCGCTGGTGGCGGTCCGCTCGTCCAGCCCGACGGCCTGCGTCCCCGTGACGGTGAACTGCGGCAGGGTCACGATCCGCCAGCCAGTGAGCGTCTGGCCGCTGATGTCGAAGAAGATCCCGAGCGCCATGTAGTGGCCGGCCGGGACGCTGAACCTGGCCGAGCCCTGGTAGAAGATCGACCCTCCGTCGATAAATCCGAACCTCAGCAGGTTGTCGACGTTGAAGACGTTCACCGCATCCCCGGTGTCCGGCTGGCCCGCCTCGTCCGTCCCGGTCACGGTCAGCGTGTGCATCGGGTAGTCCGGCCGGGCCGGGGCGGCCGTCGCCGCCCCGGCCAGCGCGATCGATGTCCCGTCAGCGAACATGCCGTCGGTTCCGTAGCTGCCCCGGCTGTGATCAGCGATCATCTGCCGGGCCAGGGCCGCGCCGAAGACCCGGCCCGACGCCGCGGTGAGATAGCCGCGGGCCGTCCCGCCGCCGGACCGGGTGATCGTCACGCCGGGCAGCCCGTGCAGGCGGCCCCGGTAGTTCAGCTGCACGGGCAGCCTCCCGCCGGGCTCATGGCCCAGCAGCGCGCTCAGCTCGAACAGGCTGGGACTGAGTCCCCGGTTCAGGTACGGAAACGCGGCAGCGGGGATCACGTAGGCCTGCCCGCCGATGTGCAGCCTGATCAGCGATCCGGCCAGGCCGGTCGGTGCCGTGCGGGCCACCGCGGCGAGCACGCCCGACGCGGTACCGCGGACCCCCACCCGGTCCCCGTTGATCAGCACAACCTGCCCGGACGACGGCTGCGCCGTCATGGACCCGCCCGCGGCCGGCCGGGCCGCGGGAACCTGGGCCTCGGCGGCCGACGAGACGCCGCCGGCTGCCAGGACAACGGCGGCGGCAGCCGTGACGGCCGCAGTGAGCCTGCTGATGGTCATCTGCGCTGCTCCCTGCTCGTGGCGGGCGTCCCGGTGCTGGTCGCGGCCGACGCCGGATGCCCTCGCCCGGCAGCCGGTAAGCGGCCGGCTGACCGGGGCGTCCGGAGCATGCGATGACGCGACGGTGCCCCGGCAGCCGCAGAAGGCCGTTCCCCGGAGGCTTCCGCAGAGCAGTCACGTGCCCGCAGAAGAGCCATCATTTCTCCCCGTATCGGCTTCCGGCTCGCGCACCAGGCAAAGCTGACAACCAAGACCTTGACCCATGAGAACCCCTCAGGCAAGCACCATCTGGTCTCATTTTCGGCACGAATCACGGGCCCTGATGACATTCGGCCGGTGTCACCGCGACTACCCGGCGGGCGCCATTTTGCCAGCAACTGTTCCGCTGCGGCTTCCTGGCCGTTCCGCGCGGCGCCAGCCCGGATTCATGCCTCGGGCCGGCCGTGTGTTTGCCCGGCCCGTTTCGGGGCACCGGGGCGCCGCCATTCACGCGGAAAGGAAACTGGCATGCCGGTGCTGCAAGCCCCGAGACAGCATGGCCGTGGCGGAGCTGCCGTGCAGGCTCCGCACCCGGCCGGCGGCAAGAAGGCAGTCGCCCTGCGGCTGGCAGGCGGCGCGATCGTGATCTGGCCTGATGGTCCTGCTCGGCCTGCTGATGACGCACGTCCTCAGCACGGGCCCGGTGCACACCGCGGACCTGGGGGTGGACCGCTGGTTCGCGGCTCATCGCACGGGCCTGCGGAACGACGTCAGCTACGTCGGCACCACGTTGGCCCAGACCACCACGGCCATCAGCGTTGCCGCGGTCGTGGTGCTGCTGCTGCGCTGGCGGCTGGGCCGCTGGTATGAGTCCCTGGTCATGATCACGGTGATGGCGGGGGAGCTGCTGATCTTCCTGTGCGTCACCCTCGTCGTGCACCGGCCGCGTCCCCCGGTGGCCAGGCTGGACGTGGCCCCGGAGACGTCGAGCTTCCCGTCCGGGCACACCGCGGCTGCGGTCGCCCTCTACGGCTGCATCGCGATCCTGGTGCTGTGGATCTACGGGCGCCGCCCGGCCACCCGCGCCGTCGTCGCCGCGCTGTGCTGCGTCCCGGTCATCGTCGGCCTGTCGCGGCTGTACCGGGGCATGCGCTATCCGAGCGACGTGCTCGCGGGCGCGCTGACCGGCGGCCTGTGGCTGCTCGTCGTCATCACTACCCTGCTGCCGCAGTGGGGCCAGCGGCAGCGCGCAGCCCGGCAGCGCGGCCAGCGCGGCCAGCACGGCCAGCACGGGATCGGCCACCTCGTCGGCGGAGCGCGGCGGCGATGATCCGGTCCTCCGCCAGGCGCGGCCCGGCGAGCCGTCAGCGGGACGGCGAGCCAGCCGGGGGACGGCCCGATCCGGCGGGCCCGGAAGCGGGCCACACCGCAGGCGAGCCGACAGCATCCGGCTGGCTCGCGACCTGCGCTGGGGCGGCGTCACCGAGATCACGCTGCCTGCACTCGTCGTGGTCGGCGCTGCCGCGGCCGCGAGCGGAACCCGCTTCTTCCGCCGGGCCGGCGCCGTCGTCGCCCTGATCGGGCGGGTGCGGCCACCCGTGGCGGACTGGGCCGGCGCGGCGGGCGGCCCGTCGTTCCCGTCCGGCCACTCCACGGCCTCCACCTTGTTCGCGCTCGTCTGCGGGTGGGCCCTGGCCAGCCGGGTCCCGGGCCGCTGGCCTTGCCGGGCCGTCTGGACCGCGGCCGCCGTCTACGCTGCCGCCGTGGGCTGGTCGCGGATTTGGCTGGGCGTGCACTGGCCGACGGACGTGGTCGCCGGATGGCTCTTCGGCACCGCCTGGATAACCGGCAGCGTCGCGGTCGTCCATGCGCTCCGGAAGCGGTCAGCCAGCCGCCGCGCGTCAGGCTGCTAGCCGGCGCCCCCCGCAGCTCCTCCCGCAGCTGGCGCTTGAGCACCTTGCCCAGCGGGTTGCGCGGCAGCCCGGCTGGTTCCTGTTCAACGGGCTGGTCAGGCACGAGACGCTGACCGGGCGCGAGGAGCAATACCGGTCCTGTGGCAGGTGCTGCTGACCCTCTGGTCCTGGGAGGTCATCTGGGTAACCGAGCACGCCGAGCCGCTGCCCCCCATGTACCACCGGGAGTGCGGCGAGGAATTCTCGCCCGTGCCGCACTGCCGGGCCTGCGGGCTGCCGGCCGGCACCCGGGACGTGCGCGGCACGTTCGGCCCGAGCGGCGGGTTCGCCCGGTCCGTGCCGCAGGCCACGACCCGGCGGCGGTCGGCCGGCGGCTCCCCGGGCCCTGGCCTGGTGCCCCAGACGATCGCGCTGATCGGGAACCGCTGGTCGGCGTCGGCGCTGGCGGCGGCCTTCCTCGGCGCGCGGCGTTCACCGACATGCTGCAGATGATGGGCGCCCCGCCGATCATCGTGTCCGACCGGCTGCGCGCCTTCTGCGAGATGGGCCTGCTGAGAACCGTCGTGGCCAGCTCCGGCTCCGGCCGGACCGAGTACCGGCTGACCGACAAGGGCCGGGCCTTCTTCCCGCACATCGTGGTGATGCTGGCCTGGGGGGACCGCTGGTTCCGCGCCTCGGAGGGGTCGGCCACACTGCTCACCCATACCCGATGCGGCGGCGAGTTCACCCCGGTGCTGTACTGCTCGGCCTGCCACCGCGAACTGCGCGGCGCGCAGATCCAGGTGGGCGGCGAGGCACCCAAGGCTAGGTGAGCGCCCGGCCGCCCCCGCCCGCCCCGGCCGGCTAAGCCGAGCCTGCCTGCCCGCCGGCCGGGCCCTGCTGCGAGACAGCCGGGACCTGCTGCCCGCTGGCCGGGACCTGCTGCGGGACAGCCGGACCTTGCTGCGAGACATCCGGAGGCTGCTGCGCGGAAGCCGGCGCCTGCTGCGCGGAAGCCGGCGCCTGCTGCGCGGAAGCCGGCGCCTGCTGCGCGGAAGCCGGGGCCTGCCGACCGGGATCCGCCGCGGCCAGCGCGGCCACCTTCGCGGCCGGGACTCCCTGCGTATTGACGATCTTGTTTGCGGTGTAGGCGGTAGCGGACACCCCCATCAGGGTCAGCAGCGCCGCAGGTACCTGGGGCAGCCCGCTGCGCGGCTGCGAGATCACCTGCACGGCGAAGTAGGCCAGCGTGATCAGCGTGAACACGACGTACTGCAGGTCGGCCCAGGCGACAGAGCCGTCATCGGAGGTGATCAGCTCCGCCACCCCGGTGAGGAAGCCCCACCGGCCGCCGGGCGGGTCCTTGCGCATGTAGACCCGGTCAGCGCCGACACTGGCCTGAACCGCCTGCACAGCTGCCGCCGCTTCGGCCGGCCCGGCGCCCTTCGGCAGCGTGACGGGGCCCAGGCCGGCATTGCTGCGCACGACCACGGCTTTCGCGGTGGTCGCCGCCGCGACCGGCAGGCCCAGCAGCACGAGATACTCCGGCCGCCAGCTCGTCGTGACCGCGCTGGTGAACAAGTTTCCGCCCGGGTACGCGCGCGCCAGCACCAGCAGGTCAAGCAGCGCCCACACCACCGCGCCTGTCCACAGCACCACCTGCGTCTTGCTCGTGGACGCCCGGCCGTCCTGGCCGATGATGGCGGCCTTGAGACCCCTGCGGCGAAAGCCGATTGTCTGCTGACTTGTCGCTCCCCCGGCCGCGCCTGACCCGGCCGCTGCGGCACTCGACGTGACCCCGGTCGCACTCGCAGCGTCGGCAGGCACGTCGATGAGCCGCTCCTGGTACCAGAGCAGGATGGCCTGCGCCAGCACGGCGAGGGCCGCTACCAGCAGCAGCGCATCCACCGCCGCCCCGGCCCGGCGGGCCGGGGTGAAGCCCGTTCCCATGGCCACCAGAACGGTCAGCACGACCGCCACGACACCGAGTAAGCCCGCGGCCGGCCACAGGAACCGGTTGACTCCGCGCGTGGCCGGGAGCTGCTTGGGCGCCGACCGGCCTGCCAGCGCCCTGGCCATCTGCCCTGATGGCCGCGCCCCGCGCCCGGCTACCGCGCCAGCATCGATTCCCTCAGCCACAGCGCACCTCCACCGCCTCGCGCGGGTCACCGGCCGGCTGGCTGGCCGGCGGCCCGGCTGGCCTGCTGCAGCCACGTGGGCCGCTGGCCGTTGCCCGTGACGCTAGGCGCCCGCGGGCGGACTGTCTACCGTAGGACCGTGCGACTCACCGACTTCGACGCGCTGAGCTTCGACTGCTACGGGACCCTCATCGACTGGGAGGCGGGCATCGCCGCCGTGCTCAGCCCGTGGGCGAGATCGCACGGGCTGGATAGGGATACCGAAACGCTGCTGGCCGCTTACTCCCGGCACGAGGCGGCGGCGGAGGCCGGGCACCCGGCCGAGCCCTATCCCGCCATCCTGGCCCGCAGCATGCGTGACCTCGGCCGCGAGCTGGGCGCCGCCGTGAGCGAGCAGGATGCCCGGGCGCTCGCGGACTCGGTACCGGACTGGCCGGCCTTCGCCGATTCCGCTGCCGCGCTGCGCAGGCTGGCCGAGCGGTACCAGCTCATCATCTTGTCCAACGTGGACCGGGAGTCCTTCGCCGCCAGCAATCGCCGCCTGGGCGTGACCTTCACCAGCATTCTCACCGCGCAGGACATCGGCTCCTACAAGCCATCGCCGCGTAACTTCGACGCGCTGACCGCCGAGGCCGCCCGGCTCGGCATCGGCCGCGACCGGCTGCTGCACGTGGCGCAGAGCCTGTTCCATGACCACGTGCCCGCTCGCCAGGCCGGCCTGCCGGCCGTCTGGATCAACCGGCGGCACGACCGGGCAGGCTGGGGCGCGACACCGGCGCCGCCGGCCGCCGTCGTGCCGGACTGGGAGTTCCCGTCCATGGCCGCGTTCGCCGAAGCGGTCGAAGCTGAGAGCGAACACGGCTGACAGCGATCACGGCTGACAGCGATCGGGCAGGAGCGACCGGGGCTGGAAGCGACCGGGGCTGGAAGCGACCGGGGCTGGAAGCGGTCAGGCCGGGCGGCAGCTGCCGCCCGCCAACGCTGATATACCGGGAGCATGGCCGTAGACTCCCTGCTCGCTCAGATGCGCTCGGCCGCCACCGTCCTGCTGGCCGCGCTCGATGACCAGCAGCGCGCGGTCGCCGCGCGGCCGTTCGGCGACGACGGCGCCCGCCGCTGGCTCGAGTACCGTCCGAACCCCCGCCCGGGTGCCTGCATCGCGGAGCTGAGCGGCGTGGCACGCAAGGCCGCGCACCGGCTGCTGGCCACCGCGCTGAGCGAGCACGCCTACGCGCAGGCGATGACGATCATGGCCCTGGAGGAGGTGCTCGACCGCGCCGAGCAGTGGCGGAACGGTCGGCACAGCGGTGACTACTGGGTGGCCGTCTTCGGCGACCCGGCCGGCCCGGATCCCTGGGCGTGGCGATTCGAGGGCCATCACCTGTCGGTGACGATGACCATCGCCGGCGACCTGGTCTCCCCTGCCCCGGTGTTCCTGGGCGCCGACCCGGCCAGCGTCTGGTACGCCGGCCGCGCAGTGTCGCGGCCACTCGGCCCCGAGGAGGACGTGGCGCGCGGGCTGCTGGACGCCCTCGGCCCGGGTGGCCGCGCGATCGCCGTGGTGGGCGACCAGGCTCCGGGCGACATCCGCACGGGCACCCGGCCGCGGGCCGCGGAGGGCATCGAGCCGCTCGGCATCGCCGCTGCCCGGCTCGGCCCGACGGCGCGGGCCATGCTCGATCAGCTCGTCGCGCTGTACCTGGACCGGCTGCCCGCCGAGCTGGCCGCCCGCGAGGCCGCACGACTGAGCGGCGGCGAGCTGTACTTCGCCTGGGAGGGGCCGGTGCGGCAGGGCGGACGGCACTACTACCGGGTGCAGGGCGACGACCTGCTGATCGAGTGCGACAACACCGACGAGGGCGGCAACCATCAGCACACGGTGCTGCGCCGCCCGCGCAGTGATTTCGGCGACGACGTGCTCGCCGCGCACCTCGCGCAGGCGCACCGGCTGCAGGCGCACCGCTGACCGGTCGCGCGATCAAGCATCTCCGCCCGCCACGCGGGTGCTGCCCGGCCGCGGACGGGTGTGCGCCACCTGAGCTGCTGAGCTGTCAGCGGAGCAGGACGCGCTGGCCGCCGAAGTCCGCGGCGATCTCCAGCTGGCCGCCGAGCGCCTGCACGAAGGCGGCCAGGATGCGGACGCCGACAGCGCCGGGCTCGGCTCCCTCGATCGCGGCTACTCGTTGCGGCGGCACGCCCATCCGCTCGGCCACCTGGGCCCGGCTGAGTCCCAGGCTGATCCGCTGCTCGGCCAGGGTCCGGGCCTGATTCCTGGCCACCAGCGCGGCTGCGCCGGCCCGGATCTGGCCGGCCTCACCGGGGAAGAACTCCGCGAGGAAGAAGTCCGCATCGGCGAGCACATGCGCTGCCGCTTCCGGGTCCTGGCCCGCCCGGACCCGGCGCAGCACATCGGAGGAGAGCCGCACCGCCTCGTCATAATGCTCCACGACCGCATCGCGGCCCTCTAGGACGGCGATCAGCAGTGCCGTGCCGGGCGGCTCGACCGCGAACAGGATGCGCAGGTCGCCGTAGACCGCGGGCCGCAGCTCCAGCAGGCCCGGCGCCGGCCGGAGGTCCCCGAGCTCGGCTGCGTCGGGGTCGGCGCGCAGCTCCCCCTCCATGTCCGTGAGCAGGTCCTCAAGCCGGCCCGCCGACGACGTGCCCGCGCCCTCGGCGGGAGACTCAGCGCCCTCGGCTGGCGCGTCAGCATCCCTGCCCGGCTGGCTGGCATCCCCGGCGGCACGAGTGACGGCGGCGATGGCTTCTTCAGCCGCTCGCGCGCCTTCGGCCGCACGAAACCTGGCCTTCAGGCTTTCTGTCCTGGCCGTGAACGCGTCGAACTGCTCCTGCAGCCGCTGCGACTTGGCGGCCAGCTGCTCCCTGTTCCTGATCACGCCGGGGAGCCGCTGCCGTAGCTCGGCCAGGTGGTCGGCTGTCCCGGCCAGGTTGTCCGCGAGCTCGTCCGCCAGGTCCTGCCTGCCTGCCCGGACCGCGCGCAGGTGCTGACCGCCCAGCGTGGCCTGCAGCGTTCTCAGCTCGTCGAGCTGATGGTCGATATCGGTGACCAGCTCGGCGGCCTCAGTGGTGTGGCTGCGCGCGACGGCGAGCCGCTCCAGCTTGCGCTGCCGGGTCTGCTCAAGAGCCGCGCCCAGGGCCGCACCCCGGTAGCGCGGGCCGTCATCGATCCGGGTCACCGCCGGGGGCCCGAGCCCGGCGCCCTCGGCGAGCAGGGCAGCCAGCGCCGCGCCCGCCAGCCTGGCCGACGCCGGATCGCTGACGCTCAGGTCAGCCAGCCAGTCGCGGAACTCGGCGGACATCGCCAGCAGATAGCCCATCGCTCCTCCTCCGCCAGTGGCACCAGGCCCTGAGGTACTGTCGCACCCGCCTGGCGGCCCGGCAAGCGCAGGCCGCCTACGGCTGGTACGGGCAGGCAGGATCCTCGCCGAGCGGGTCGCCGGTCGCCGCGTAGGCACGGGCACGGGACCCGCCGCACAGGTCCGCGTACTCGCACCGGCCGCAGCGGCCGGTGAACTGGGCGGCCCGGATCGCCCGCAGCAGCGGGTCGCCCCGGTAGATGTCCGGCAGCGGCTGGCTGCGGACGCTGCCCAGGCCCATCGGCAGGAAGCCGGCCGGGTAGACCTCGCCGTCGTGAGCGACGAACAGGATGCCCTTGCCATCGCGGGTCGGGGCGGTGTGCGCGCTGGCCGGCCTGGTCGCCGGGCCCAGCAGGTGATCGAGTCGCTCGCACAGGCTCGCGTACAGTGCACGGCCGGGCGCCGGCTCGCCGGCCCGACGAGTCGCGACCACGCGACGGAAGAACGGGGCCTCGACGGTCCGGACCACGAAGCCGCGGCGCGACGCGTCATACAGGAAATGACAGACGTCCTCGTGCTCGGCCGGCGAGATGGCATCGGTCGCTGCCCCGCGGCCCACCTGGACCAGGAAGAAGACTTCCCACATGTGCGCGCCCGCCTGCGCCAGCAGCGCCGCGATGTCGGGCAGCTCGCCGACGTTGCCGCGCATCACGGTGGTATTCACCTGGACCGTGACGCCCGCAGCCACGAGGGCGCGGATGGCCTGGACCGTCATCTCGAAGTGCCCGGCGATGCCGCGCACGCCGTCATGGGTCGCCGAGCAGGAGCCGTCCAGGCTGACCGACACAGCCCGGCTGCCCGATCCGGCGATCCGCTCGATCATGCCGGGATTGAGCAGCTCAGTGACCGACGGCGACAGGCACACCGGGACGCCGAGCGAGACCGCGTAGCCGACCAGGTCGAACAGGTCGGGCCGCAGCAGGCAGTCACCTCCGGTGAGCACGAGGATCGGATGCGGCCGCCCGAACCCGGCGACCTGCTCGATCAGGCTGCGGCCCTCCTGGTGACTGAGCTCGCCGGGAGGCGGCTGCATCGTGGCCGAGGCGCGGCAGTGACGGCAGGCGAGCAGGCAGGCCCGGGTGGTCTCCCAGAACACCAGCATGGGCCGCTGGCCGAAGTCGATGGCGGTCCGCGATCTCACCGCGCTGATGATCGGAGCCTGGGCGGACATCGGGGCCTGCCTCCCGCAGATCGGCTGGCCGGCAGGCGCTGTGCCCGGCGGCAGGGACAGCCTGCACCCCCGGCGCGGTCAGCCCGCAGGGCCGTAAGTCCCCGGCCGGGCGGCGAAAGGCTCGACGGCGGCGGGGCGGGAACAGCGTGGCCGTCAGATCGAGAAATCCTGCTCGTACCAGACCTCCGCGGTGGCGTGCCGCGGGCCCGGGCCGCGCCCGTCGAGCTTCGCCTCCAGCTCCTCGATCCGGACGAGCAGCGCGTGCAGGCTGACGCCGACCAGGTCGGGCAGGACGGAATGGTCGAGGTCCGGCGGCGCGCCAGCCTGGTGCGGCAGCCTGCGATGGATCACCTGGCCCGGCACACCTACGACCACCGAGTCGGGCGGCACCGGCTTGACCACGACGGCGTTGGCGCCGATCCGGCTGTCGTCACCGATGGTGATCGGCCCGAGCACCTTGGCGCCCGCCCCTATGGTGACCCGGTCACCGACGGTCGGGTGCCGCTTGCCGCGGTGCAGGCTGCTGCCGCCGAGGGTGACGCCGTGGTAGATCGTCACGTCGGTGCCGACCTCGGCGGTCTCCCCGATGACCACGCCGGTGGCGTGGTCGATGAACAGGCCCGGGCCAAGCACCGCGCCGGGATGGATGTCCACCCCGGTCAGCCACCTAGTCAGCGCCGAGCACAGCCGTCCGGGCAGCTTGCCGTCGTGCTGCCACAGCCAGTGACTGACCCGGTGCCCCCACACGGCGTGCACGCCTGGGTAGCAGAGCACGAGCTCCAGGGTGCTGCGCGCAGCCGGATCCCGCTCCCTGGCCGCCTGAAGATCTCGTCGCAGGGTCCTGAGCACTAGTCGCCCAGGTCGGCGAACAGCGGGGTGCTGAGATACCGCTCGCCGAAGTCAGGGACCACCACCACGATCAGCTGGCCGGCGTTCTCCGGGCGGTGCGCGACCTGGACGGCAGCCCACACGGCCGCACCGGAGGAGATGCCGACCAGCAGCCCTTCCTCCCGTGCCATCCGGCGGGCGGTATCGATAGCTGCGTCGTTCTCGACCTGCAGGATCTCATCGACAACCCCCAGGTCGAGGACGACGGGAACGAAGCCGGCGCCGATGCCCTGGATCGGATGCGGACCCTTCTTGCCGCCCGACAGCACCGGCGAGGCCGCCGGCTCGACCGCCACCAGCCGGACTGACGGCTTGCGCGCCTTGAGTACCTCGCCAACGCCCGTGATCGTGCCGCCGGTGCCGACTCCGGAGACGAAGATGTCGACCGCGCCGTCGGTGTCCCGCCAGACCTCCTCGGCCGTGGTCGCCCGGTGGATCGCCGGGTTGGCCGGGTTCTCGAACTGCTGCGGCATGAAGTACCGCTGGTCGTTCTTGGCCAGTTCCTCGGCCCTGGCGATGGCGCCCGGCATCCCGTCAGGGCCGGGTGTCAGGATCAGCTCGGCGCCGAGGGCGCGCAGCAGCTGGCGGCGCTCCACGCTCATCGTCTCCGGCATGGTCAGCACGCAGCGGTAGCCGCGAGCAGCGCACACCATCGCCAGTGCGATGCCGGTGTTGCCGCTGGTCGGCTCGATGATGACAGTGTCGGGGCGGATCTCCCCGGCTCGCTCCGCGGCATCGATCATCGCCACGCCGATGCGATCCTTGACGCTGTGCGCCGGGTTGTAGGACTCCAGCTTCGCCACGACTTGCGCCCCGGCGCCGTCGGTCACACGCCGCAGGCGGACCAGCGGGGTGTTCCCGATCAGCTTCGTGACGTCATCGGCGATCTTCATGGCGCTCCCTTCAGCCACCAGGCGGCGCAATGCGCCGCCGGACGGTCTACCGACTATTCCTATCGAGAAGATTCCCTAGGAGTCTGGCCGCGCACAGGGCCGAAAGTCCCGGGCCCGCCGCGGTGTCAGCGCTCAGCGCCCGCAAGCCCAGGCTACAGGGCACGAGCCTCATCCCCGAGGCGTGATCCGCGCAGCGCCGAGCCAGCGCATTCCGACTATTCCTACCGGGAAGGATCAGCGAGGCCGCCCGCGCGCAAGAGGCCGAAGGTCCCGGCAGGAATGCTGAGAGCGAACAAGCTCCGTGACCTTCAGCCCTGCGGGACGCATGCGCGCCAGCGCAGGATCTTTCCCGGAGTCTCAGCGAAAGGCCTAGCAATGCCAAAGACCGAACTGGCCAACCTCGCGCTCAGCGATGCCGCCGCGCGCCAGCTGGCCAACGCCACCAAGACAACCGCGCAGCTCGACACGATCACGCCGCGCTGGCTGGTCCGGCTGCTGCAGTGGGTGCCGGTCGAAGCGGGCATCTACCGGCTGAACAGGGTCGTGCATCCAGAGGATGTGGAGATCGCCTGCCCGCCGCGGGACGAGTCGGAACTGCCGCAGACATATGTCGGCTACGACGAGGCGCCGCGGGAGTACTTCCTGAACTCCGTCTCGACCGTCGTGGATATCCACACCAGGGTCTCCGACCTCTACAGCAGCCCGTACGACCAGATAGCCGAGCAGATCCGGCTGACCGTCGAGACGATCAAGGAACGTCAGGAGAGCGAGCTCATCAACAGCCCTGACTACGGGATGCTCGCCAATACGGCTGACGCGCAGCGCATCTCCACGATCATCGGGCCGCCGACCCCGGACGATTTCGATGAGCTGATCACGAAAGTCTGGAAGGAGCCTGCCTTCTTCCTGACCCACCCGAGCGCGATCGCGGCCTTCGGCCGGGAATGCACCCGCCGCGGCGTCCCGCCCGCGACCGCCAGCATCTTCGGGTCGCAGTTCATTACCTGGCGCGGCCTGCCGGTCATTCCGTCCGACAAGGTGCCGCTCGCCGACGGGAAAACCAAGGTTCTGCTGCTGCGCGTCGGCGAGCAGCGGCAGGGCGTCGTCGGCCTGTACCAGCCGGGCCTGACCGGCGAGCAGTCGCCGGGGCTGTCCGTCCGGTTCATGGGCATCAACCGCAATGCCATCGCGTCGTACCTGATCTCGCTGTACTGCTCACTGGCGATACTGACCCCGGATGCGCTCGCGGTCCTCGACGACGTTGAAGTAGGGAAGTTCCATGACTACGGCCACACCTACCGGTGACGGCGCCGGGGGGGCGGCCTGGCTGCCTGACGAGGCGACGCTAGCCAGGCTGGCGAACGAGTTCTTTGCCGCGCTCCCCGGCGAGCCGCCAGTCAGCGGACCGCCGGCCCGGGAGCAGCCCCCGGCAGCACCGGGCCCGCACCAGGCCGCCGTGGCTCCGCGGCTCGAGCCGCCTGCCGCCCTTCCCGTTAGCCAGTCGGCCGTCACGCCGCCGGTCACCACGCCGCAGGCCGGGCCGGGCATCAGCCAGCCGGGACGCCAGCTCGCGCAGCCGGCTGCGCAAGCATCCGGACCGCACGGTACCGGGCAGGCCTTCGGCCTGACTGGCCCCGGCCAGGCCTTTGAGCTGCCAGGACGCGGCCAGTCTTTCACTCCGCCGGCTCTCGGCCAGGCCTTCACTGCGCCTGCTCTTGGCCTGGCCAGCGCGCCCCGCTTCTACTTCGTCGACGAGCTGCCTGCCGCAGCGCCGCAGGCGCCCGTCTTTCCTGCCGAAGCCCAGCCGGGCTTCGATGTCGAGCGGGTCCGCCGCGACTTTCCGATCCTGGCCGAGCGGGTCAACGGGCGGCAGCTGGTGTGGCTAGACAACGCGGCGACCACGCAGAAGCCGCAGGCTGTCATTGACCGCCTCAGCCGCTTCTACTGCCATGAGAACTCCAACGTCCACCGGGCGGCTCACACCCTCGCAGCCCGGGCAACCGACGCGTACGAGGGCGCTCGGACCACAGTCGCGGACTTCCTGAGCGCGCCGTCGAGCGAGACGGTCATATTCACCCGCGGCACGACCGAGGCGATCAACCTGGTCGCGCAGGCCTGGGGTCGGCGTTATGTCGGCGCGGGCGACGAGATCGTGATCTCGCACCTGGAGCATCACGCCAACATCGTGCCGTGGCAGCAGCTCGCCGAGCAGACCGGCGCGAAGCTGAAGGTCATTCCCGTCGACGACGATGGCCAGCTGCTGCTGGACGCCTACGCCGATCTCCTTTCCGACCGTACTCGCCTGGTCGCGGTGTCCCAGGTGTCTAACGCCCTGGGGACGATCGTCCCGGTGCAGCAGGTCATCGCGGCAGCGCACCAGGCAGGCGCCCGGGTGCTCATCGACGGGGCTCAGGCCATCGCGCACATTCCCGTTGACGTGCAGGCCATGGACGCCGATTTCTACGTCTTCTCCGGCCACAAGGTGTTCGCCCCGACGGGCATCGGGGTGCTGTACGGAAAGCCCGAGCTGCTCGAGTCGATGCCGCCATGGCAGGGCGGCGGGAACATGATCGAGGACGTGACGTTCGAGCGGACCAGGTACCAGCGGCCGCCAGCCAGGTTCGAGGCAGGCACCGGCAGCATTGCCGATGCCGCCGCGCTCGGCACCGCGCTGGACTATGTGAGCGGGATCGGCCTGCCGGGCATCGCCCGCTATGAGCACGAGCTGCTCGACTATGCGGCGGGCGAGATGCGCAGCGTGCCCGGCCTGCGGCTGATCGGCACGGCGCCGGACAAGGCCAGCATCCTGTCGTTCGTGCTCGACGGCTACCGGCCGGAGGATGTCGCGTCAGCGCTGGACGCCAGCGGCATCGCCGTGCGGGCCGGGCATCACTGCGCCCAGCCGATCATGCGCCGCTTCGGCCTGGAAGGGACTGTCCGGCCGTCACTGGCCATGTACAACACCCGCGGCGAGATCGACCTGCTGGTCGCGGTGCTGCGCAGGCTCGCGGCCGTCGCCGGCCGCCGGTGACGGCGCAGGGATGCGGCCACCCGCAGCCGGCTCAGCCGGCGACAGCCTCAGCCCAGGCTCGGCGGCAGGCCGAGGGCCGGGAACAGCCGGGCGCCGAAGGTGGTGATCTCCGCGATCCGGCCGTTCTCGATCCGCAGCACGTCCAGCTTGAACGCACGGAACTGCGAGTCACCTGGCCGGCGCAGGTAGCTCGCGGCGGCCGGCATCCGGTTGGCCCCGGTCGGCAGCAGCCGCCAGTCGCCGTCCCTGGCCGGGCCGAAAGCGCGCTCCAGCAGCGGCGCGATCGCTGCGACCCCGTCGTAGCGGAACGGGTACGGCGGCATCGTGACCCGGATGTCCCGGGCCGCGGCGGCGATCGCGGCCGCGGCGTCGCATCGTTCGTGCGCGTCGATGAACCGCTGCAGGATCTCGCGCTCCTGCGCGGTCGGCTGCGCGGCGGGCCAGTCCGCGCGCCGGGCGGGCAAGTGCTCGCGCAGCACCGAGCGCGCCCGCTGGACCGCGCTGTTGGCCGCGGGGACGCTGGTGCCCAGCAGCGATGCTGTCTCCCTGGCCGGCCAGCCGAGCACGTCGCGGGCGATCAGCGCCGCCCGCTGCCTGGGCGGCAGGACCTGCAGGGCGGCCAGGAACGCCAGCTCAATGGTCTCCCGCTGCACCGCGATGGCGTCCGGCTGCTCCGCGCTGGCGGCTGCCTCGTCCAGCAGCTGGTCGGGGTAGGGCTGCAGCCAGGGGACCTCGGCATAGGAGTGCGCCGCCGGCACCCGGCGCGCGCTGGCCCGGAGCATGTCCAGGCAGACGTTCGTGGCGATGCGGTAGAGCCAGGCCCGCAGCAGCGAGCTGCCATCGAAGCCGCCCCGGCCGCGCCACGCGCGCAGCATCGTCTCCTGCACCGCGTCCTCGGCGTCATCGAAGGACGCGAGCATCCGGTAGCAATGCAGATGCAGGGCTCGCCGGTGCTGCTCGCACCGAGCCGCGAACGCGGACTCATCGCCCGCGCTCGCGGCGGCAGCGACCTGCGCGGGATCGCTCGCCATCTGGCTAACGGCCTTCCCTCACGGTCACGGTTGCGGCTGGGCCCGGTTCACTTCCTGCAGGACCCAGATGTTGCCGTCCGGGTCGGCGAAGTCCGCAAACGACTCGTAGCTGCTGCGCTGCGGATGCGGGCCCGGCACCCAGCTGCCTGACTCCAGGTGCCGCACGTCACTCACGGGCACCCCGCGGCCGGCGAGGTCGGCGCGGGCGGCCACGATGTCGGAGACGACCAGGTGCAGCCCCTGGGCCGAGCCCGGCGGCGCTCCGGTCATACCCGTCCCGAAGCCGATCGAGCATGCCGATCCCGGCGGCGTCACCTGCACGACCCGCATCTGGTCGCCGACCTTCGTGTCGACCAGCAGATCGAACCCGGCCTGCTCCAGGTAGAAGTCCTTGGCCCGGTCCACGTCCGAGACCGGGATCAGGACCAGCTCGAGACGGTAGTCCATGATGTGCCTCCCTCGCCATGGGCAGCGCCTGCGGCCTGCGGCCGGGCAGCGGCCCGTTCGGATTACTGAACAGTGAAACGACGGCCGCCGCCGAACCTCATCGGTGACGCGATGAGCCAGGCCAGGTTACCGTGGCGGCCGCTCGCGGCCCGGTCCCGTGCGCGGGAGATCCCGGCCCGGCCGCCAGCGCGACGATGCATGGGCGGGAGTGCGCCCGGGAACCGGGCCGGCGGCTCGACGCCGACGGCTATCCGGGCGGGCCGGCCTGGGGCTGCCGGACCGCATCATCGCCTCGCGACTGCAGGAACATGGCGAAGTCCGACGACAGGACGCTGCCGTCCTCGGCGATCAGGCCGTAGCGCCTGATCAGCGCGCTCTGCTCGGCGTCCACGTGCGCGGCGGGCCCGACAGCGAGGCGGAGCAGCGCCTCCCACAGCCCCTCCCGGCGCAGGAAGCCCTCTACCTTCCGGTAGTAATCGGAGAGATCAGGCCCGATGAACCGCTCGATGTCCGCGATGCCGTGCTCCAGTATCCGCGCGAAGATGACTTCGGAGAGGAACGGGTGCCCGCCTGCGTACATCCAGGCCAGATCGTGGGCATCGGCCGGCAGCGCGGCCGAGCGCCCGGCCATCGCCCCGATCTCGGCATAGCTCATGGGGCCGAGATAGCTCGACTCGCAGACTCCGGCGAACGTCGAGATGTCGGCCGCCTCGACCTCAATCCGGTCGATGGGGCGGCGAGCCACGGTCAGCACCGCCATCGGCATGTGGTCCGGATGGTAGACGAGCTCGCGCAGGATGGTCAGGAACTGATGAGCGTCAGCGAAATGCCGGACTGAATCAAACTCGTCCAGCGCGATGACCAGGTAGCGGCCGGACCTGCGCAGCCGCAGCAGTCCCTCCCTGACCCGGCCGAACAGGTCAAACATGGTGGGCTCGGCCGAGCCGTTCGCGCTCCCGGCGGACAGGAAGACCCTTGTCGTGGCCGCCGCGGCCGGGCAGTGGCCCAGGACGTGCCGCAGCACCTCGGCCCCCGACTGCGCGGCGGCCACGTTAATCCATCCGGTGACAGTGTCCGCGTCCGGAGGCTCGGCGATGACCCGGCGCGCGATAGACGACTTGCCCACCCGCGTCAGCCCGATCAGCGCCGCGCTGCTTCGTCCCTCATACAGGCGCCTCTTCAGCCAGCCCAGCTGATCGTCGCGGCCGACGAACCGGCTCCCGGACGCGATCGTGCCGTAAGCCGAGTACGGATTGCCCGGCATCATCCGGCGCCGCCCACGCTGTTGGCCCGCAGCCACTCCGCGAACAGGCCGACGCGGATGAGCAGCAGCCCGCCGCTGCCGCGTTCCAGGACCTCACGGTCGAGCAGGTCCTGGACCAGGGGGGCCTCGCCGGCCGGCACATCGCGGGACGCCGTCGGCCGCAGCGCGAGACGCGTCAGCAGCGCCAGGTACTGCGCCCGCGGCGCCAGCGCCACCGACTCACCGGCCGCCGTGATCAGCGGGTCGAACTTGTCGGCCGACAGCGCCACATGCCCGGTGACCAGCTGCCTGAGCACATCCTTGACCACGGACTCGGTGATGAACACGAGCCGCTGCCGGTTGAGGTGCTGGACCAGCCGATCACAGAAGATCTGCAGGTAGAACGGGCTGCCAGCGGTCAGCCTGATGAGCCGGTCCAGCGAGTTCCCCTTATACCGTGACTCGCCTTGCAGCATGATCGGCTGCTCCGCGAGCTCGCGTGCCTCCGCAGCGCTGAGATAGCTGATCCGCTCGTCATGCGTCACGCCGAACTCATTCGGATACGCCTCCTTGAACCGCGGCATCGTGTCCTGGCCGACCAGCACGGCGTCGAAGGTCCGGCTCTCCAGTAGCGATTTCCACTGGCGCATGAAGGCCGGGGTCAGCAGTCCCTCGCGGATGTACTCGAAGACGTAGGTGAATTCGTCCACCAGGAAGACCGGCCTGACCAGCCGCCAGTTCTTCCGTGCCTGCAGCAGCCGGGCGGAGGCCAGCACGCTCTTGCGGAAGCTCGCGATCGGCGAGGTGGCAACCTGCCGCTGACCTGGCCAGTGCTCTTCCAGGACATCGGTCATGTCGAAATCGAACACGAGCTTCTGGTACAGCGAGTCGATGCAGAGCTGGATGAAGCTGCGCTCCGGCTCGTTAGTGTCGATGGCACCCAGGCTCAGGTAGATGGGCAGGTTCGGGTGATGAAGGCGATGCTCGAGCTGGCGCAGGACCGAGGACTTCCCGGAGCGCTTCTGCCCGTACAGCAGGAAGCACTGGCCGAGCGGGCCGTCCGAGATCTCGCTGTAGATCCGCTCCAGCAGCTCCCGCCGGCCGAAGAACATGTCCCGCTCCTCGACCGGGGTCCCGCCCGAGTAGCGGCTGTAGGGGTTGGCGACCGTCACGAACTTGCGGGCCGGCTCGAGAATGGCCTCCATCGACCGCACCGCGGTCTCCTCGACCAGACCGGAGGCGCGCCGGTATCGGAGGCTGAGGGAGATGCCGGCCTGCCCGACGCCGAGCGCGAGATCGGACACCTTGAGCCGCTGCACGACTTCGCGGGCCTCACCGGGCCTGAGCTGCCGGAGAAAGCCAGCAGGCCCCATCGGGCGGACCTCGGATGAGCTCCCGACCAGAAGCTGGACGCTTTCGACCGGGGCATCCCCGGCTGGCAGGCCGACCGACACCGTGAGCAGGAACGTCTGGTCGTCCTGCACGTAGAAATGCTCACGGGCGGCCAGCCCGACGAAGTCGGGCGACGATGCCGAGCTGAGGACGTGCTCGGAGTTCTCCGCCTCGACGGCCTCGCTGAGCTGGGACAGCAGCGCGCGCAGGTAGCCGGGCGGCGGATGGCCAGCGCGTGCCGCCGAGTCGAGCGCGGTCGCGGCAGCCTGCAGGCACTGCCGGGAGCTGCGGTAGGCGCGGTCGTGCCGCTCGAAGTCATTCTCCGTCCACTGCCCGGCCACCGCCTCGAGCGCCTCCGCGACAGGAACGGCCACGGCCGCCAGGCCGTCCTGGCTGCCGCCGCCTTCCCGCAAGAGCGTGGCCCGGAAATCCCGCAGCCAGGACGCGGAGAAATTGCTGCCGTGGTGATCGCGGTGCCTCAGGTACACAGCCTCGCTGCCGTCGGCCGGGCCGCGATCTTCTGCTGCCCGGCCCGCCGAGACGCGCCCGGCAGGCGGGACAGGGCCGGTCACCGGCGGGACAGGCCCGGCAGCGACAGGCCCGGCAGGCGGGACGGGGCCGGCGCCGGGCGGGACGGGGCAGGCGCCGGGCGGGACGGGGCCGGCGCCGGGCGGGACGGGGCGGGCAGAAAGGATAGCCGCATACGGCACGGTGAGCTGAGCGCCATTATCGAGGCCGATCACGACGGCATCCGGGTAGAGAGACCGGATCCGGACTATCCGCACCCAGCGCTGCGCGCCCTGTAGCGTGAATTCGTAGTATCCGCCGACGTGCAGGTCAAAACGGCTAGCCACAGCCCCTCCCAGGTGCGTGCCACGTGCCGGGGCGAGGGCGCGGCCGCCGTGGCCGTGGACCCACCGGCTTTGACGTTACCTCGCGATACACCGGTGCGCTATTCCGTCGATACGGCAGGAACTTCGCGGAGACGCAAAGGCGGGACGCCCATCCTGGACAATCGCTGCATGAGATCGGGCACTTTGCCGGGCATCTGGCTGCTCATGCGCGCGGAGCCGCTGAGATCGGCCATCCACGGCGCGTCCGCGCCGACCGACATCTGGACGATCACGGCGGTCGTGGTGGCGGCCATGGGCTCGGTGTTCGTGGCCTGGCAGGCACTGGAAACGCACCGGGTCACGACGCTCAGCCAGCAGACGCTCAGCGCGTCTTACCTGCTGGCCATCGACAGCGCCCGGAACCGGCTGGACCAGGACGCGCCGCGGATTGACGTGTACGTCGAGCAGGTCACGATGTTCGCTGCCGGGTCAGCCGACGGCCCCGGCGAGGAGATCGAGGCCGGCGCACGATGGGAGCTGCCTGCGGATGCCGCGCGCCTGCTCCGGGTGCAGGCCCTGGTGAGCGTGGCCAACCTGATGACCGACCGGACCGTGCATATCAGGGTCAGCGGCCTGCTGGATTCGGGCATGGTCCCCGACCGCGAGTTGCTGCTCGCCCCTTCGGCCGCGATGGCCTACGTCCTGGCGGCCACCTTCACGGTGCGCCAGTGGACCGCGCAATGGGCGGCTCATCGCGCCGCGACGGACCTGCCCTGCGTCGCCGACGGCCAGGTCATCTGCCGCGATGACCGGGACGAGGGCGTGGTCGACACATGGCCGCTGCGGCTGTCGGCCTGGCCGATCCAGCCGGTTCCCGGCTCGGCTGACCAGTGGCAGCTGACGGCCGAGACGCCCGGCAGCGACTGGTTCGAGATCGGCATCCGGCCGCTGCGGCAGCGCAGTTACTGGATCTCGCAGCGAGACGGGATCGCCCTGCCCGAGCCGTCCTACTACCGGCTGCGCTGACGCCGTCAGGCCGTCAGGCCGTCAGCCGGATCCGGACAGCCTCGCCGTCGCCCACCGGAGTCAGCTCGCCGGCCAGCGGGTCGTCGTCGAGCGCGGACGGCCCAGCCAGGTCCACCGCCGTGGCCAGCGTCTCGCGTGCGATCAGCTGCTGGTGCGCCCGCATCGCCTGCTGGGCGGCAGGCGGGCCGGCGATGATCAGGCTGATCCGGTCGGACACGCCGAGCTCAGCGGCGCGCCGGGCCTGCTGCACGGCGCGGATCACGTCCCTGGCCAGCCCCTCGGCCGCCAGTTCCGGCGTCACAGCGGTGTCGAGCAGGATGAACCCGCCGCCGGGCAGCATCGCCGTCGCCCCGGCGCCCTCGGCGACCACGGTCTCCAGGGTGAACTCGCCGGGCTGCAGCACGAAACCGCCGCAGATCACCTGGCCGGATGAGTCCACCGACCAGTCACCGGACTTGCTCGCCCTGATCACGGCCTGCACGTCGCGGCCCAGCCGCGGGCCGGCCGCGCGCGCATTGACGGTGAGCCGCTGCGAGACGTGCACCTGCTGCGCCGCGGCATCGGCGACATCCAGCAGGGTCACCTCGCGGACGTTCACCTCATCGGCGATCAGCGCGGTGAAGTCGGCCAGCGACTCGGCATCGGCGGCGACCACGGTCAGCTCCGGCAGCGGCAGCCGCACTCGCAGCCCGCTGGCCTTGCGCAGTGCCGCGGCTGCCGAGCACACCTCGCGGGTCCGGTCCATTGCCGACACCAGGCCGGGATCAGAGGGCAGCGCCGACACATCCGGCCAGTCGGTCAGGTGCACCGATCGCTCGCCGGTCAGGCCGCGCCAGATCTCCTCGGTGGTCAGCGGCAGCAGCGGGGCGGTCACCCGGCAGGTCACCTCGAGCGCGGTGTAGAGCGTGTTGAACGCCTGCTCTGTGACCGCGCTGTCGGCGCCGGAGGTGTCCCAGAACCGCTCGCGCGAGCGCCGGATGTACCAGTTGGTCAGCACGTCCAGGAAGGCGCGGGTCGAGTCGCAGGCGTTCGCGACCTCGTAGTGATCCAGCTGCCACTGAGCCGTCTCCGCGAACTGGCGCAGCTTGGCCAGCAGGTACTGGTCGAGCAGGTCGGCGGACCCGGTGTCCGGCGACGCCTCGTACGCGGCCGCGTTCGCGTACAGCTGGAAGAAGTACCAGCTGTTCCACAGCGGGATCAGCACCTGCCGGACCCCGTCGCGGATGCCCTGCTCGGTGACGATGAGGTTGCCGCCGCGCAGGATGGGCGAGGACATCAGGAACCAGCGCATCGCGTCGGCGCCGTCCCGGTCGAACACCTCGCGCACGTCCGGGTAATTGCGCAGGGACTTGGACATCTTCTGCCCGTCCGACCCGAGCACGATGCCGTGGCTCACGCAGGTCTCGAACGCGGGCCGGTCGAACAGGGCCGCCGCCATCACGTGCATGGTGTAGAACCAGCCGCGGGTCTGGCCGATGTACTCGACGATGAAGTCGCCGGGGAAGTGGAACTCGAACCACTCGGCGTTCTCGAACGGGTAGTGCACCTGCGCGAACGACATCGAGCCGGACTCGAACCAGCAGTCGAGCACGTCCGTGACGCGGCGCATGGTCGACCGGCGAGACGGGTCGTCCGGGTTCCGCCGGGTGAGCTGGTCGATCGCCGGCCGGTGCAGGTCCGTCACCTCGGCCCCGAAATCCGCCTGCAGCTCAGCCAGCGAGCCGTAGACGTCGATCCGCGGGTACCCCGGGTCGTCGGACTTCCACACCGGGATGGGGCTGCCCCAGTACCGGTTGCGGCTGATCGACCAGTCCCTGGTGTTCTCCAGCCACTTGCCGAACTGGCCGTGCTTGACATGCTCGGGCACCCAGGTGATCTGCTCGTTGAGCTTGAGCATCCGGTCCCTGATGGCCGTGGTGGAGACGAACCACGACGAGACGGCCATGTAGATCAGCGGCTTGCGGCAGCGCCAGCAGTGCGGGTAGGAGTGGTCGCAGGTCTCGCGCCGCAGCAGCACGGTGCCCGGCGTCGTGGAGCCTGCGGCGCTGGCCTGTCCCGCCCGGCCCGCCCCTTCCGCCCCTTCCGCGTCGAGCCGGGTGCGGGCCCTCAGGTGATCCATGATCGCGTAGTTGGCGTCGAAGACGTGCATGCCCGCGTAGTCGTCGACCGGGTGGATGAACTTGCCGTCCGGGCCGACCGGCACCACGGGAACGATTCCGTACTGGTCGGTGAGCAGCTTGTCGTCCTCGCCGAAGGCCGGCGAGATGTGCACCACGCCGGTGCCGTCGGTGGTGGTGACGTAGTCGGCGTGCAGCACCACGTGCGACTTCGGGTTGCCGATGAAATAGCTGAACGGCGGGGTGTAGCGGAGCCCGACCAGCTCCGATCCCTTGCAGCGGCGGACGATCCTGGACTCCGCGTCCTCGCCGAGCTCGCGGGCGTAGGCGGGCAGGCGCGCCTCAGCCAGCAGGTAGCGTTCGTTTCGTCCGGTAAAAAAGGACTCGACCACCACATAGTCGACGTCGTTGTGCACGGCCATCGCCTGATTGGACGGCAGGGTCCACGGCGTGGTCGTCCAGATCAGCGCGACCTCGCCGGTCTCCAGCCGGTACCCGACCGTGACGGCGGGGTCCTGGCGCAGCTGGTACACGTCCTCATCCATCCGCAGCTCGTGCGCGGACAGCGGGGTCTCGTCGTTCCAGCAGTACGGAAGGCAGCGATAACCCTCGTAGGCCAGGCCCCTGTCGTAGAGCTGCTTGAACGCCCACATGACGCTTTCCATGTAGGTCAGGTCGAGCGTCTTGTAGTCGTGCTCGAAGTCGACCCAGCGCGCCTGGCGGGTGACGTAGTCGCGCCAGTCCTGGGTGTAGCGCAGCACCGAATCGCGGCACGCCTGGTTGAACGTGGCGATACCCAGCTCGTCGATCTCCTCCTTGGTCTTGATGCCGAGCTGGTTCATGGCCTCGAGCTCGGCGGGCAGCCCGTGGGTGTCCCAGCCGAACCGGCGCTCCACCCGCCGGCCGCGCATGGTCTGGTACCGCGGGATCAGGTCCTTGACATAGCCGGTCAGCAGGTGCCCGTAGTGCGGCAGGCCGTTCGCGAATGGCGGGCCGTCGTAGAAGACGAACTCGTTGGCGCCGTTCTCACCCGCCGGGCGATTCTCTACCGATGCCCGGAAGGTGTCGTCGGCCGCCCAGTAGGCCAGCACCCGCTCCTCGATCTCGGGAAAGCGCGGGCTGGCCGGGACGCCGGCACCGGCTCCGCCGTCCGATGACTCGGCCGCGACCGCCGGGATGGACGCAGCGGCCAGAGTGATCTCTGCGGCCGGCCCGGCCTCGTCGGTGCGCATGGTCTCATCGGCGGGCTTCATGTCGCCGGTCGAGGCCTTGGGGTAGATCATCGGTGATCCTCTTCGCGGTCGGTCCTCAGCTACGCACGAGGACGACATCGCCGGGGCTCGGGCCCTGGCGGCACCGCGGTACCACCTCGCTTGCCACGGCCCGCCTGATGCTGGATCAGGCGATCCGGGACCGCTCAATTCGGAGGCTGTGACGGGCCCGCCCGTCCGGTTCTACTGAGGTGCGCAAGCACCCGTTCTTCCGGAGGCTCGCCGGTGATAGCCGGGTCAGCGCCATGATGGCATTCAGTCTATCCGGCGCCGGGCCGGCTATCAGCGTTTGCGTCTCGGGCCGCGGACCCTGCCCTCAGACCGGGTAGGGCTCGGGAGTGCTGGTGTAGCTGCGGCCGTGCGGCGGCGTCCAGGTCAGGGTGCCGGGCTGGGGCTGCTCGAGCAGCCAGCCGGGCAGTTCCTTGGCCTGGTGATGCTGGCGGCAGAGCGGTGACAGGTTGCATTCGCAAGTCCGGCCGCCGTGATCGAACGGGCGGGTGTGGTCGAGGTCGCAGCGGGAGGCGGGGCGGCGGCAGCCGGGATAGCCACAGGTCCGCTGCCGGATCTCGATCAGGTGCCGCAGTGATCGCGGGGGCCGGTAGAGCGGGCTCCCGCGGGTATGGGCGCAGGGGCCGGCCTCAAGCATGATCATCCGCAGGCTGGCGATCCACCGCCCAGGGTCAAGGCCTCGCCCGCCCGGGCGGCCCGGGCGGCCCGGCCCGCCCGGGCCACCCCGCCCGCCCGGCGGGGCCGGGCCGTGGCGGGCGCACGCGTGCCCGACCGCCTGCCCGTTGCGGCCGGTGAGGGTCAGGCACCACCGGGCCCGCGGACTTGCCGCGAGCCGGGCGGCCAGGTCCCGGCAGGTGTCAGCGTCGGCGGGACCGTAGCCAGGCACCTCGCCCGGCGCGTCGGAGAACCCGAGCCAGGCGGCCAGCGGCATGGTCAGGTTCACCGACCCGCCCAGGGCAGCCGGCCACCCGTCCGCGCCATCTGCTTCACCGGGGATCGCCGCGCCCGGGACGCGCCCGGGCCCAGGCATCT